>Ga0123331_1003588_pt1 | contig 10152 bp, 13 predicted proteins | sample BioC13SIPDNA_3_FD_89705 | JGI IMG/M metagenome (GOLD analysis project Ga0123331, IMG submission 89705) | Anaerobic biogas reactor microbial communites from Washington, USA - Biogas_R2_B C13 SIP DNA | ecosystem: Engineered > Bioreactor > Anaerobic > Unclassified | place: Washington, USA... | reverse complement strand
GGGGTTCTCATAGCTCCATCTCCGTTTGGGATAATGAAGATAGGATGCTATGAAACCCCCTTTTGCCAAGTCGCGTAGTGAATTATGCGGTACTGCCAAATAAGATTCCGAAAGACCCCCCATACATTTGCTCCGCACAGTACCTCAGTCTTTAGCATATACCCCCACTTTTGGCACAAAAAATATCCGCCACTGAGCGACGAAAAATCCGGCAGCGAGTGACGAAAAATTCGTCACTCGCCGACGAATCATTTAGCCTCTTTGCGCTTAGTATTGTGAGTGTTTTCCCGATGATAAATGCGGAAACAACCATCACAATTCTAGGAGACGCATTGATATGGCAAAAGAGAAGAACACAAAGAGATCGCGTGAAAGCAGCCACGTAGTTATCTGGGCTGAAGATCGGCTCGCCCGGCCAGAAGGAGCCCTCATTACCAATGAAACCGCGTAACCCCCTTGCCCCCACACTCGCGTGGCTATCGGTATTTGGCTTGCTGGCGCTCTACCACTGTTGCCTGGTTCCGTTGTTCTACGTTGCCCGTAACGAAGTCCAGATGTGGTTGGCAACGCCTCCACCCACGCCAGTCGCAATGCCTCTGGATGTAGGCGCGGAAGGCGACGAGGCAGCCACCCGCGAGGCCTTTGATAACTGGCTACGGGAACAGCACAGTCTCCAAGCCGCGCCCGATCCTGACCTGGAAGACCGCGCCTACTACCTGGCCGGGGAAGCGCCGCGCTTGCTTTCCGCGCAGACCTGGCCGCGTTGGTACGGCCTGCCGTATGCCGTTGGACCGGCTGCTGGAGACTGGCTGTTCTACTGGCCCGGCTGCGATCTGTGTCCCCCAGGTGCAGCCTGTTTCTCGTTGAGTACTGCACCGCGTCAATCCCTGGCAACCGCGAAGTATCTCGGCCTGGACAGTGCCACGCAAGTGGGCGTCGCCGTCGTCTGGCGGGGCGAACAACCTTATCTGGCCGTTGTCTGGCCGGGGATATGCCCCACGCCGCAGCCAGTGCCCACCTTCAGTAGTCCTGGCCCGACGGGACCAGGGTGGTGAGGAGGAAGCCGCACGATGTCCACAGACCCCACATCCACTCGTCAGGCTGAGTTGCCGCTGGAGCAGCGAATCAATGCTGCTTACTTCAAGTTGGCCTATCAATGCGTGCTCCCCGCGGTCGAAGCCTTGGACGCGGGCAAGCACGACATCGAGGCCTTGCTCGCCGTGGCTTTCAGTCCAGTGATGCACAGCCTGCTGGCGTGCATAGCCCCGACGAACGCCTGGTGCGTATTGCCGCTGCTCCAACGCTTGATCCGTCCCGCACACCAGGCCGCGAGCACCCGCTTCGAGAATCCCCGCAACACCGCGCTATTTCTGGAAACACACCGCAATCGCAAGCAATTGGTGTTGTTCGATTTGCGGCTGGGTGGGGGCGTAGAATTCGATGAGTACCAGTATGTGCCGCTGTATGATCGTCAAGGACAGATCGGGACATTCAGCGCGGAAGCACTGCCATTGGTCGTCGCCGTGCTCAACGGTTGGGGCGCGACGCTACTCGTGATCCATCCACAATCCACGGAGCGACTCCCCTTAGCCACGCTGCAAGCGCAGGTGGAAGCCCAATGGACATTTTTGACCCGACGATGAACACCGCGGAGGACACCATGCCCGGTTACGGACGCCATTTTTCATCATCCAGGTACAACGCACAAGGCCATAGTAGGACAATAAGCGCAGTTTTTGCACCGTATCGTCACTGGCAAGAACCACGGTCAATTCACGGTACGAACGTCGTCGCTCCTGTGCTATCCCACGGCAACCACTCGCCACAACGCGGCAAGCTAACAGCGGTGCTCAGGGTAGTCAACGCTACAGCACAATGCCTGCCCGCGCCTGACCGATACAACGCACAACGCTATCACCAGGGCACAAACGGCGGACAGTCGGGGCAATGCCATCACGCAATGCCCAGTCTACGCCGCACCCACCGCGCCCATCCCTGGGAAGTGCCAGCGCAATCATCCAGGTTGACCGCACACACGATCAGCACAGACGCGCGGCGGCCCACTGCGGCAACGCAGTCTTCAGCGTCCCGTTGCCGGTATGACGCACAAGGCCATAGCAGGACAAAAAGGGCAGTTTTTGCACTGTACCGGCAGTGCCGAGAACCTTGGTCAATTCACGGGACGAACATTTCCCCCCCTGTGCTGCCTCACGATAGTCCATCGCCACAACCAGGTCATCCGCTGATGGCGGTCAGGCCGGACAACGCTACAGCACAACGCCCGCCCACGTTTTACTGGTACACTGCACACCACTGTCACCGTAGCACAAGCAGCGGCTGTTCCCGGCAATCCCACAGAGTAGCGCCAAGTCCGCACTGCACCCACCACGCCCATCCCTGGGAAGCGCCAGCATCACCATCCAGGCTGGCCGCGCACACGATCAGCACAGACACGCGGCGGCCCACTGTGGCAACGCAGTCTTCAGCGTCCCGTTGCCGGTATGACGCACAAGGCCATAGTAGGACGAAAAGGGCAGTTTTTGCACTGTACCGGCAATGGCGAAAACCACGGTTAATTCGCGGTACGAACGTTGTTGTTCCTGTTCTGTCCCACGGCAGCCATTTGTCCGAACCAGGTCATCCACTGATGGCAACCAGGCCGAGCAACGCTACGCCACAATGTCTGCCGGTGTTTTGCCGGTACAATGCACAACGCTATCACCGAGGCACAAACGGCGGACAGTGCGGGCAATGCCACAGCACAGCACTCAGCCTACGCTGCACTCACCGTGCCTACCCCTGGGGAGCACCAGCGCAACCATCCGGGCTTACCGCGCACAGCATCAACAAATGTGCACGGCGGTCCAATGTGGTGCGGCGACAATCAACATCACAGTGCCGGTATAACGCACAAGGCCATAGTAGGACAAAAAGGGCAGTTTTTGCACTGTACCGGCAATGGCGAAAACCACGGTCAGTTCCAAGTACGAACACTGTTTCCCCTGGTCTGGCCTCCGCCAGTCCATCGCCACAACCAGGAACGCCAACAGCGCCACCCAGGGTAGTCAACGCTGCGGCACAACGCCCGCCTGCGCCTGGCCTAGCCAGCGCCCCACGCCGTCTCGACCAGGTGACGCCGGCACTGCCGCAAGTGGAACTGCCCCCGTACAGCGCCTACGCCCGCTCCTGGTTCATCAAGGCCAAAGCCCAATGTTTACCAATGTCGTGCCGCTACAACCGGCCAAGCTATCGTTGGACAAAAGACGCCGGTTGTGCAGTGTACGGCCCTGGTCAATCCGCCGCCATAACTCGGTGGTCGCTGCCGTGTCGCAGCCTGGTCACAGACTGCGTGAGTCCACGGTCAGCGCATTGCACGCATTGCCAGAATCGGTCACTGCCACGGTCTCCACAGAGGTCATTGCCTTGCTCCACGCAACAACGCGCTTACAGCGGGGCTACACTCAGGGCAGGCTGCTTACGCCAAAGCCCCTCAGTGTCCACCGACAACTTACTGTGCGCCGCAGGTTTACCGTGGCTGTACAATGCTGCCGCAGGACAGGCCGTGGACTGGCAGGTTGTGCAGTGTACGGTAATGGGATCGACCGTGTATTTTCCCCCGTACAACGCACACACGGTCTCGCACGAGCAGGTTGTGCAGCGTACCGTAATCGGAAAGCCCGTGCATCCTGCCCCGTACAATGCACACACGGTCTCCCACCGGCAACTTGTGCAGTGTACCGTAATGGGGCAACCCGCGCATCCTGCCCCGTACAACGCACACGCGGCCTGGCGCTGGCGATTTGTGCAGCGTACCGTAATGGGACTGCCCCCACGCCAGCCGCGTTTGAGCGCCGAGAACACGGGGTACGCCAATGGGCAACACCCCCTGGTGGCACGCCGCTGGGCACGATGCACCGGCCCCTATTTCACCGGCACAGCTACCACGGCACACGCGGCAGCCTCGCACTACAGCCGTGGCGGACTGACATCTTCCACTGCATTTGTCCGTGGATTCCAGCACCCCTACGTCACTCTGGAGGCGATCCAATGAACCACGACATCGACACCGTGATTCGCCATTTGCTGGCCTTGACCGGCGCGGATCCCCGCAAGGCCAAACTCCCCCTCGGGAAACGGAAAGTGCGTGTGCATACCCAACGCATCGGCGACGTACGGCTGATCACCGTCGCCCCACTGCGGGGCCAGTTACCCGAAGTGGACGCTGCCACGTTCAGCGACGTGTGCGCTTCGACTGATACAGTGTTGCTGCGCGGTGTCATCCTTGCGCCACCCCGTACCAAGACGCTGTGGCTGACGCTGGAAGGCGCGGGAGCCGTGCCGCTGTTGCCAGCGTCCGGCGAAGTGGACGCGACCTTGCGGGGCTTGGTGCGGCAGCGAGTCGTCATTCGCGGCGCGTGCGTAGCGCAGGGCATTGCTGTGGATACGGTACAAGCGGTGCAGGAGAACTGAGGGATGCAAGGTACACCACAACGACAAGGACATCGCTTCAGCGGTGTACATACAGGGGAGGACAACGACGAATGAAACGATTGAGCAACTCAACAGCAGCGGACACTAACGCGGGACAACCTGTTGACACCCAGGCGACCCCATTGGATGCGTTACTGCCAGCCTTGCCCGACTACGCGCGTTTGACGGACGCACAAGTCGCTGCAGCGCGTCAGACCGGGCGGTGGCTCGATGCGTTCGTGGCCTTTGCCAGCATAGCCAGCCCTTTGACGCCGCCGGCACTTCACCTCGCTGCCAGGGTATTCCTGGGTGGCGTCGCCATTGCGCACCGACTGTACCTGGACTTGAACAACAGCACGAAGATCATCTACCCCAACCTGTATCTGCTCTATGTCGGGCCAAGCACCATGCAATGCACCAGCACGGCCTTGCACGTCGTCCAGGGCCTGGTGGAAGCTGCGGGGATGCAACACTTCTTACAGAGTACGCGGCAAAAGCCCGCCGCTCTCACCCTGGACTGGTCGAGGCGCGTTCCGCCGACCTATACCAATTGGCATCCGACGTCCCAAGCCCGGTAGTTGCAGGAACGTCCAATCGCGGCCCAACGGGGATGGCTACTGGACAACGCGGCCCGACTGCTGGACAGCTACAACGACGACTACACCGCCGGACTGCTGCCGCTGGTCTGGGATTTGTACGCTTGCCCGGACGAGGCATTGACCCGCGACCTGTACATCTATCAAGAGGCCGCAGTCAAGCAACCCTACCTGAACATTTTTGGCGTGACCACCGATAGCCTTATGGCGCGGCACCTGAAAAAGCATTACTGGACTAAAAGCCTCCTCAAGTGCTTTGTGCTGGTGGGGAGCGCCAACGTGGACACGTGGCGCTTCTGGCCGGGACCACAAGTGTATCCCGCCGATCTGGTACAGGGGTTACGCCGGGTCACCACACAACTCCTGCCGCTGCCGGAGGCGTCGCTGAACTTAGTAGAGACCGTGGCTGACGCCCAGGCTGAACCCCGTCGGGCCGAAACCGCACAATTGAGCGCGCCCTTGCTGGCGTCTCCTGTACAGCTGGCACGCGGGGGAACAGCGTGGGCGGCGTGGGAACGCTATGCGCGCGCCACTGGCTTTGACCTGCTGCGCCGCGACAGGATCGCCGACATCTACGCGACCAGCTATGGGCGTCTGAGCACGCAGCTCATCAAGGTCGCCATCATCCTGGCCGCCTTCGATGCACCACAGTTGCCGGTCGTGGTGGAACCCCGTCACATCTATCGCGCTCAGCAGATCGTGGAACTGTGGCGGGCGAGTCTGCACAACGTCATCGAGAAGCTGCGGCATCGGCGCGCGGGCAATGCTGTTACCGAGGAAATCAGGGACTTGCGCGGTGGCTGGGCGCGGGATGGGCCGTTGGGATAGCCCCGGTCTTCCCGTGGCTTCCTGAAGCGCGAGCGCGCCGTGGCCTGAGCAGCGGTCAATTCTGAGCAACAACATTGCCGCACTTTGCACGAAAAACGCACTTGCATTGGCTATGTCCAGTGTGCTATACTAGAAGTATACAGAGTGCGTAAGTTGCGCTCAACAAGGTCTGGGGCTAAACGCTCCGAACCGCAGGAAGCCTTCAAGCCTGCGGCGCTTGGATCAGAGCAGTGGCCTGGTTCGAGAATGAAAGGGGAGGACTCGGGAGTAATCCTGGGTCCTCCCCTTTTGTGTTGCCTGGCACGCGACGCGACAACATAACAGTAGGGACGCGGTTAGTTTCTTTGGACAGGATTGACAGGATTTTCAGGATTGCGAAGGGTTTCTTAACCCTCTTCATCCTGTGAATCCTATCGAAAAATGACACAGCACATCACATAACAAGTTCAGGAGGAAAAAAGTATGCACACACGATGGATTGTGGGCCTGACCCTGGCCCTGATAGGGTTACCGCTCGGCGTGGGGTACAGCGCCGCGCCGTGTGACAGCTTCGGCGCGCCGGTGGTCATGTCGCCGTACCGGCTGCGCCAGCAGCGGTTTCTCGCTGAAGCAACAGCGTGGGCCGATGAATTAGCCGAGATCGGCGACAGTTTGGACCCGATTGCTAAAGGGCCACAACCGCAGTCTACCGGCGCGGCGTTCCAGCTGGCGGAACAGGTGGGCCAGGCGGCGGCCAGGCTGGATGCCTTGACGCTCCCTGAAGCGCCGGCAGAGTACAGCTTGCTGGCGCTGACGATGCAGCAAGCGGTGGACACCTACGCCTACGCCGCCGAGCAGTTGTTGGTCTTCTATGGCAACAACGACGGTCAGGCCTTGGCCGAGGCGCGGGCGTCCCTGGCATTGGCCCGGTTAGCACTGGCCGACCTGCGGGCGGGCATTGCCGGCCTGACGTACCCCTTGTGTCGGGAGGTGTGGCGTGAGTCACGGTGAGATGAACTTGGGGCCAGAATGCCAGAAAGAGATCGAGCGCCGCGAGGCCAGGTACGCGATGAAGATGACCCTGCTGCGCAGCCAGTTGGAGAGCAGCCAGTTGCGCCTGGCGACACAAGTACGCGCCCTACAACGCGCGGAAGCCATTCTGCAAGACTACCTCACCACGCTGTATCCGCACCTCTATGCCCAGGCATTGGGCGCACGGATGAATACCATTGAGGCCGGGGAGTACTTCTACCAACACTATCTGTATGGCAACGACCCGGCAGAACTGTTCGGCCTGTGCGAAGCCCGGCAACAGGCCGAAGTAGACCGCGCGCGGTCTGCGCCGTCCTCACCGCCGGTCGTGGTGGAACCAGGCGTGGAACTGTCCGGCGATGCGGTGAAGTTCCTCTTTGTGATGGGGCGCACGGTGTTGGCAGACGAGGCCAAACACCTCTGGGCACAGTATGTGGGCAAGGCCGTGGGCACGGCGCGTAACCTGATCGTGCCCGAACTGCTGGACAAAGGATTGTTGCAGGTACAACAGATCCCCGCGCCGGGGTATCTCACCAGTTACGCCAGCGACACCTGCTATGTGCTGACCGAGCGCGGACAGGCCGAGTACCGGCGGCGCTTCAACAGCGATCCCATCACCTACGCAGCCGCCTACAGCCCCTACAAATCGCCCGAAGCGTGGTGGATGATTCGCGCCACCAAGGCGCTGATCCTGGCAGGCAATGCGTTGGCCGCGAACCACCGCTTCGCGTACACGGTCTACGACCCGGAGTGCGATGGCGAGGCCCTCGCCGCCGTGGACTTCACCCCGCAGTATGGCAATAGCAAACCCGATCTCATCGTCGTCATCACCCCACGTTCCGGCGGCGACGCCCTCTGGCTGGCCGTGGAATGTGAACGCGGGAACTACAACAGCACGCGTCTGCGGCAAAAGCTACTCAAGAATATGCAGGACTATGCCCTGGCCGGGTTCAGTGGCTGTTACTACATCGCCAACAACCGCGACACCGCGCGCGTCCTGGGTGGCGCTATCAGCCGGATCCGCGATGAACTACAGCGACAACCCGATGCTGTCACCACGACGAGCTTCCTGGCCTTGTTCACGTTGGAAGCCTTGCGGGAGACGCGGTTACCGACCCCGCGCTTTATCCTGACGGAGTTCTTCGACCGCAAGCTGCGGCAGCCCAATGCCAACTGGCCCGCGGATGCCGCCAAGCCGGAACGGTACTTCAAGTACACGCCGGTGGAGAAGGATGCAGGGGGCAAGGGGCAAGAGGCAGGAAGCAAGGGGCAAGAGGCAGGAGGCAAGGGGCAAGAGGCAAGGAGCCAGGGGCAGGCTGTGGAAGACGAGGAAGAGGACGTAGGTGGCGCGTTGCCGGAGGCCGAGGACGAATGGGCGGACGAGGAAGGCGCGGAGTAGGTTACAGCGATCAGCAATTAGCCGTCAGCCTTCAGCTTTTTCGACCGGACAAGCACTGAACATTGCTGATAGCTGAAGGCGCGCGAATCTTCGCGCTACCGCTGACAGCTTCACAAGGAAAGGAACACACACAATGACACTCGAAACGATCTTAACTTATGCCCTGCGGCTCTGGTGGGCCGGGGCGCTCTACACGGGGGTCTTCCTCGTGCGCATTGGGCCGTTTGTGCTGGCGGCCTTGGGCTTCGTAGGCTGGCAATGGGCGCAGGGGACAGCGCCCTTGCGCCATCCACGGAAGAAGACGGCGACAACCACGGCAGATACCGCGCAAGCCGGGGCGAATGCCCCGGCGTTCACCGTGCGCTGACCGTGGTGGGCAGCGACACAATTTACATCATCAATCATCAAGGAGAAGGAAGATGCAGACAAAGTTTTCAATCATCGGTTTACAGTGGTCGTCCAACGTACATCTGGGCGGCAAAGCAGCGCAGGCGTTGCTAGGGGAGGTGTGCGGATGTCGTCAGTAACTCGTTCGGCTTCGCCTATTCAACGTAGACCCTTTGGGGCAAACATTGGTCAGATATGGCGTCACCATGTCAAACTCCCGGCACGGGCCTTGGCGTGGCTCACGATGCGCCTGGCCCTGCTTTGTGTGGACTTGGGCGAAGCCCTGGCCGACCTATCCATTCATCTCACCATCTACACTGGAGGTTCACAATGTTGACGTCACGCTTGATGCAACAAGCCCTTGCCGACCGCCTGACCGGATACCCGGTTCAGGCCCCGAATCTGGCCCAATGGAGCGAACCCTGGCTCACCTGTTGGCGCGCACTGGACGCCGACCCGGATAGTCCGCCGCACGAGACGGTGTTGCGGACGCTGGAAGATCACCCGGAGCGCGACAATCTCATCAGCACGTTGTTCAGCCTCGTGCCCGGCGACACACTCCAATACCCAACGCTACATGACTTGGCCCAGGACTTGCCGCCGATCACGTGGGTGTGGCCGGGCTGGATTCCCCGTGGGATGCTGACGATCTTCGGCGCAGTGCCCGGCGCAGGCAAATCACTCGTCGCTTTGGATTTATGCCGCCGCATCATCCACGGTGAACCGTTCCCCGATGGGACGCCGATGACCTGCCCTGGCGCGCCGGTGCTCTACGTGGACGCCGAGGCCGTGCCGCAGATCACCAATGCCCGCGCCACGCACTGGCAGATGGACACCCAAAAACTGTACCTGATGCTGCCGGAGGGCGATGCGTTGCTAGACTTCGGGCAGGACGCGGACCGTGACCGTCTAGTGGAAATGGTGTACACGGTCAAGCCGGCGTTAATCATCGTGGACAGCTTGTCGTCGGTGAGCAGCAAGAGTGAGAACGCCGTCGAAGATGTGCGCGCCTTGTTAGGCTTCTTTGCCAATCTCGCCCGCGAACACACACTGGGACTGGTGCTGATCCACCACGCGCGCAAACGGGGGGCGACGCTTAGCGGCGCACCCTTGTTCACCCCGATCACGCTCGATGACTTTCGCGGTAGCGGCCATATCGTCGCGATGGCGCGTTCAGTGCTGGGGCTGTCGGTGGTACAAAACGGGCCACAGCCGGACAGCAATGGGCCGCGCCAACTGGAAGTCATCAAGAGCAATGTAGCGCGTTTGCCAGAGCCGTTGGGCTTTGAAATGCTGCCCTTAGCCCCGGCCGGGGTGCTGCTCAAGTGGGGGACCGCGCCGGAGCGGTGGCAAGCGCCGACGAAACTGGACGAGTGTGTTACCTGGCTGGCAGACTGGCTAGGCGAGGCTGGTGAGCCGCTGTCACCCCAGGACGTCATTGCGGAAGCCAAAAGAATGGGC
>Ga0123331_1003572_pt1 | contig 10165 bp, 6 predicted proteins | sample BioC13SIPDNA_3_FD_89705 | JGI IMG/M metagenome (GOLD analysis project Ga0123331, IMG submission 89705) | Anaerobic biogas reactor microbial communites from Washington, USA - Biogas_R2_B C13 SIP DNA | ecosystem: Engineered > Bioreactor > Anaerobic > Unclassified | place: Washington, USA... | reverse complement strand
TTGCCGCTGCCGTTGCCGAAGTTCGTCGAGTAGCTGACCATGAACCCTTCGGGATAGATCCACAGGGCCCGCACGTGATCGGGACAGGTGAAGTTGTGCTCGTCCTTATAAGTGAACGTTCCGCCCAGGCAGACGCAACTCGTCGGGAACGTCGCGCCGGAGATATAATGGACCAGATCGATGAAGTGGCTGCCCAGGCCGGGGACGGGGCCGTCGGAGAAATCGCGGTAGCCATACCAGCCGGAATACTTCACCGGGTCGAAGGGCTGCGCGGGCCGGTCGCCCAGGAATTCCTTCCAGTCCACATCCTCCTTCTTCACGTCCTTGACGTACGAGTACCAGTAGGGTCGCTCGGCATTGCGGCACTGCTCGATCCGCCCCACCGTTCCGAGGACCCCGGTCTTGTACAGCTCGCGGCAGCCGGTGAAACTCGGCAGGCTGCGGAGCTGCGTGCCGATCTGGACCACGACGTTTGCCTTTTTGACGGCGTCGCAGGCCGCCTTGAGCTTGCCGAGATCCATCGCCAGCGGTTTTTCGCAATAGACGTCCTTGCCCGCCTCGGCCGCCGCTTTCAAATGGGTCGTGTGCATGTGGTCGGGCGAAGCGATCATCACGGCATCCAGATCGCTCAGGACGAGCAGCTCGCGATACGACGCGAACTGCCTCGCCGGCCGGCCGTACCACTCGTCGGCCAGAGCCGACGCCATCTCCCGACGCACCCGCCAGGGATCGGACACCGCCGTGATCTCGATCTTCTGCTCGCCGGCGTGCGCGTGGACGCCCTTCATATGCGCGTTGATACCGCGGTCCCCGCAGCCGATGATCCCGATGGCGATGCGGTCGTTGGCGCCGACGATGCGAGCGTAGCTTGCCGCCGGAACGGCCAGAGCGGCGCCCCCGGCGATACTGCTCTTGAGGAACGTGCGGCGAGAGAGAGAATGCTTCATGTTCGTGTCTCCTTCAGGATCTCTATTCGGACTGTCAGGGCAAATGCTCATTCACCTCGACAAACACGACGAATACGAACAATCGCGATTATATCCATCTCCGCACAGGGCGACAATCTTCGGCAATCCATTTGACAGCGGGACAGATGGCGAGTATCTCTACGTCTGGATCGGACGTCCGGTCGGATCCTCCCAACGGGAATCGATGGGCCCATGGCTACGAGACAGGTAACAGTCAAAGACATCGCCAGAAGACTCCGCCTGCACTACACGACGGTGTCGAAGGCCCTGCGCGACCACCCGGACATCAGCTCGGCGACGAAGCAGCGGGTCCTGGCCCTGGCGGAAGAGCTGGATTACCATCCGAACTCAATCGCAAAAAGCCTGAAAAATCAGTCCACCTGCACGCTGGGCGTCATCGTCCCGACGATCAAGAACGATTTCTTCTCCGCCGTCATCAGCGGCGCCGAAGAAGTCGCGTATGATCGGGAATTCAATACGGTCGTCTGCCAGTCCAACGAGAGCGCCGAGCGTGAGGCCGTCGCCCTGCGGACGTTGATTTCCAACCGGGTGGCCGGTGTGCTGATCTCGGTGGCCCAGACGACTACGTCCGGCAGCGGGTTTCGCGCGTTGCAGCGGCAAGGCATTCCCCTGGTCTTCTTCGATCGGGTCTGTGACGACATCGAGGCCGACCGGGTGGTCGTCGATGACGTCGGCGGCGCCCGCCGGGTGGTCGAGCATCTGATCGAGAGGGGATACAGGACCATCGCCCACGCCGCCGGACCGCCGAACACGTCGATCGGCAGAGACCGTTGTCGGGGATATCTCGACGCGCTCAAGGCGCACGGCCTCGACAGCAATGAGAAATGGATCGTCCACGGCGGCTTTGAAGAGGCCGATGGGACCGCCGCTCTTGGCGCCTTTCGCTCGCGTGGGCCGATGCCCGATGCGATCTTCGCCGTCAACGATCCCGTCGCTCGCGGCATTCACGCCGAGATCAAGCGAAGCGGACTGGCGATCCCACGCGACGTCGCGGTGGCGGGCTTTGGCGACAATCGACTCAGCGCCTACCTTGATCCGCCACTGACGACGGTTTCGCAATCCCCGTACGAGATCGGCAAGATCGCCGCCGCCATGCTGCTGCGGCGAATCGACGAGCCTTCGCACAAGTGCCTCTGCGAGACCGAAGTGATCCCGACCCAACTGATCGTGAGAAAGTCCACATAGGGGTGAATGATAAGCAGCCGAGAGTTGGAGTATGGCCGGCATTCGTCAGATCATTCACGTGGACATGGACGCCTTCTACGCCTCCGTCGAGCAGCGCGACCGGCCGGAACTGAGGGGCAAGGCCGTCATCGTCGGCGGTCCCGCCGAAGCCCGGGGTGTGGTCAGCGCCGCATCGTATGAGGCCCGCAAGTTCGGCGTCCACAGTGCGATGCCGACAGCGCAGGCGCTACGGCGTTGTCCGCACGCGATCTTGTTGCCCGTGCGCATGGAGCGGTACGCGGAGGTCTCGCGCGAGATTCAGTCGATCTTCGAGCGGTACACGCCGCTGATCGAGCCGATCTCGCTCGACGAGGCGTTTCTCGACGTGACCGCCAGCACGAACCTGTTCGGTCCGCCCGAGCAGATCGGACGACGCATCAAGGAGCAGATCCAATCGCAGACGCAGTTGACGGCCTCGGTCGGGATCGCACCGAACAAGTTCCTCGCCAAACTCGCCTCGGACCTGAAGAAGCCCGACGGCTTCGTCGTCATCACCGAGCAGAACAGGCAGCAGATTCTCGATCCGCTCGACGTCGGACGCATCTGGGGCGTGGGCAAGGTGACGGAAAAGGCGCTGCACTCGCATGGCATCCGCACCATCGCGGAGCTTCGCGCGATGTCCGAAGCCGAACTCTCGCGGATCGTCGGCAGCGGCACAACGGAGCTTCTCCGGCTCGCCCAAGGGCAAGACGATCGTGAGGTCGAGCCGGCCCGACAGGCCAAGAGCCTTTCCAGCGAGCGGACCTTCGCCACCGACGTCCGGGATCGCGACATGTTGCTTGGGGTCCTGCTCGAACAGGTCGAGGAGGTGGCCCAACGGCTTCGACATCGGCGACTGAAGGCCCGCACGATCACACTGAAGCTGCGCTACGGCGACTTCCGCACGGTGACGCGAAGCGAGACGCTGACGGAGGCCACGAACCTGACGCAGGTTTTGTGGGAGGCCGCCGATCGTGTCTTTGGCCGATGGCATCGCAGCGCATCCGGCGCCCTTCGCCTGGTGGGGTTCGGGGCCGGCGGCCTGGAACCGGAAGGGGCCGGACAGGCGAGCCTGTTTGCCGATCCCGAAGCGGAGAAGCTCCAGAGGCTCGACCGGGCCATGGACGCCATCCGCGACCGCTACGGCAAGCGCGCCGTCCATCGCGGCCGGTAGGGGCGATCAGGCAAACGACAGTCCCAGCCCGCGTCCGACGGAACGGATGTGCTCGGCGGCCTGTCGGTATTCCTCGGCATTAGGCAGGTGTTCGAGCATCAGCGGCACGCCGGGCAGCTTGCTCAGCTCTCGCAGGAATGTCGCATAATCCAGTTCGCCCTGCCCCGGACGCACCTCGTCGAGATGGGTCATCAGCTTCGGGTGCAGATAGATGTCTTTGGCGTGGCAGCTCTTGAGATAGGGCCCGAGCTTCTCGAAACATTCGACGATCAATTTGCCGTTGGCGTAGTAGCGCTGCGGACTGCACACCAGATTCACCGGGTCCAGATGGGCTGCGAAGCGGTCGCGGTCGATCGCCTGGATCAAACGGACGTAGGAATCGGCCGAGTCGGGATAGGCCCACGGCATCGTTTCCAGCGTGAACCACGTCCGCGTGGGCTTGACGTCGTCGATAATCCCCCGCGTGGTCTCGACGATCATCTCGAACGTCTCTTCCGTGAAGTTCTCGGCCGCCGGGCCGTCCCACTGCGTTCCGCGAGAGCCGGTGATGTTCACGCAGCAGCGGGCGCCGATCCGGTCGGCCAGGGCCAGTTGCAGGCGGCACTTCTCCAACGCGGCCTTGCGTTTTTCGTCGTCGGGACTGATCGGATTGCTCCAGGCCCCCACTTCCGCAATGACAATGTCGGCCTTCTGCGCGGCCCGCTCGTAGGCCCGCACCACGTCGTCAGCCACCTCGGCCCCGATGGGACAGTAGGCAGCGCTGTAGCCCAGCTTCCGGACGGCCTGGGCCCACCCGTCTGGGTCCTGGTACTTGTCGAAGACCGGCCCGCCCAGCCGCAGTTTGTCGTGTGCCCGCAGGGGCGATGCATGCGTCGCCCTACGAACCGGCGATCCCAAATCCAGCGAGGCGACCGCCGCCCCCGCCAGAGACGTCTTCAAGAAACCTCGTCGCGATTGCCTGTGGCTGCCGTCCATCGCTGCTGTCTCCTCAAATGTGTGTGTCGGCCCATAGCCTATGCACAGCACGTGTGCGGGCGAATCATCATTCGCCCCTACTTTAACCCCATGGCGGCTTGCCGGCAACCCTTGCCGAGTTCGGTCTTGACGCAGCGGCAAGGGCATGGTATCTTAATCTACTGTACAGAGCCGGGAACACGTCATGCGTCGATGCCCGGAACCTATCCGGCCGACACCATCCCGGCGACAAGAACGCCAAGCCACTGCGTTTTTCGGAGAAGGAAGCCTGCATCATAAGCGTAGGGGCGAATGATGATTCGCCCGCGCAATCCACTCGAATCCGCCACAATCTTGTGAAAAGGAGGGTAGCCAGCATGACTGGAAGACTGATCTGTTCCGCCATCGTCCTACTGCTGATCGTCGCTGCGTGCGCTCAAGGCGTCTACTTCGAACTGCTGCCGACCTACGACACCTACGTCAGCAACGACCCGACGGAGGGGCCCGGCACCAGTCACGGCACCGGATCGGGCATGCATGTGCGTGACGTGGCGGACCGGCGCCGCGTGGGGTATCTGACGTACGATCTGACGGAGGCCAGGACGCAGGGCGCCTTTTTCTCCAACGTGAGCTTCAGCAACTACGGCCACGACACCGGGACGATCCACGTCTACGGGATTCTCGAAAGCCAGGAGGCCCTCGTCGTCGAAGGCCTGACGTGGAACAATGCACCGGGTGTGATGAACGACCCCACACCGGCGGCGAACTCGCCGGTGGCGCTGGACTTGGCCGATCTGACCGACGTGCTCCTGACGTTCGCGGCGCCCGCGCGAGGAACGCGAGCGGCAACGGAAACCAGCGAGGCGCTGGCCGATTTTCTCAACAGCGACACCAACGGATTCGTGGCCTTCCTGTTCGCCCCGGCCGAGGGTGGCAATGCGATCCTTCGGACCGTCGAGCTGGGCGCCGAGGGCGGGACGCTGCTGGTGTTCGAGATCGGCGGCCGCGCCACGGCGGCCCGCGACCCCGAACCGGAAGACGGCGCAACGGATGTTTATCGTGACGTCGAGCTGAACTGGACGCCCGGAGGGTATGCCGGGGCGCACGATGTGTACCTCGGGACCGATTTCGACGACGTCAACGACGCCGATCGCGCCAATCCGAGAGGCGTGCTCGTCGGCCAGGGCCAGGAGGCTGCGACGTACGATCCCGGGCGGCTCGAACTCGGGACCACCTACTACTGGCGCATCGACGAGGTCAATGCCACGCCCGATGCGACGATCTTCAAAGGTTTGGTGTGGAGCTTCACAACCGAGCCGCCGGCCTATGCCATCGAGAACATCACCGTCACCAGCAACGGGGTCTCCGACGAGGGACTGGGGCCGGAGAACACGATCGACGGCTCCGGACTCAACGATGACGATCAACATTCGGTCGACCCCATGGCGATGTGGCTGGCCACACCCGACGGCGAGGACCCCATCTGGATTCAGTATGAGTTCGATCGCGTCTATCAACTGCACGAACTGTGGGTCTGGAACTACAACGTCCTTTTCGAGACGGTGCTCGGTTACGGCCTCAAGGACGTCACGATCGAGGTTTCCACCGACGGAACGGACTGGACCGTCTTCGGCGATGTCGAATTCGCCAAGGCGACGGCGAAGGTGAATTACGGCCACAACACCACGGTCGATCTCGGCGGCATCGCCGCCCGATTCGTCCGGCTGACTGTCAACAGCGGCTGGGGGTCGCTGGGGCACTACGGCCTCAGCGAAGTGCGATTCCTCCACATCCCGGCGTTCGCGCGAGCGCCGCAGCCTGCGGACGGCCAGACCGATGTGTCGCCCGATGCAGCGCTTCGCTGGCGGGCCGGGCGCGACGCCGACCTCCACCAGGTCTATCTCGGCGCCGATCCGGAGGCCTTGGCCCTGATCGACACGACCGCGCAGGACCGCATCGCACCGGCCGGCCTCGAATTCGGGACCACCTACTACTGGCGAATCGACGAGGTCAACGAGGCCGAGGCGGTCGCCGTCTGGCAGAGCGATCTGTGGCGCTTCGCCACGCAGGAGTACCAACCGATTGACGGCTTCGAGAGTTATACCGACGACATCGACGCCGGCGAGGCGATCTTCGATACATGGCTCGACGGCTGGGTCAACGACACCGGTTCGACCGTCGGCTATCTCGAAGCGCCGTTTGCTGAGCGAACCATCGTCCGCAGCGGCGCGCAGTCCATGCCGCTGGCCTACGACAACAGCGACTCGCCCTGGTACTCCGAGGCCAAACGGATCTTCGACACGCCGCAGAACTGGGCGGTCTTCAGCGCTGAGACGCTGGTGGTCTACTTCCAGGGCCGTCCCGGTCCCTTCGTCGAACTGGCCTCGGGCCGCATCGTGATGGGTGCGGCCGGTGCGGACATCTGGGACGTGGCCGACGAGTTCCGCTTCGGCTACAAGAGTCTGGTCGGCGACGGCTCGATCGTCGCACGCGTCGAGAACCTGACGAACACGCATGAATGGGCCAAGGCCGGCGTCATGATCCGCCAGACACTGGAGCCCGGCTCGGCGTTTGCGGCGGTGTATCTGACGCCCGGCAGCGGCTGCCGCTATCAGGGACGTCTGACGACCGGCGCCGCCGCCGTCAGTGACACCGACGTGGCGACCGCCGAGCAGATCGCGATGACGGCGCCTTACTGGATCAAACTCGAACGCAGCGGCAGCGTCTTCAACGGCTACTATTCGGCCGACGGACAGAATTGGACCGCGATGTCATGGAACCCACAGACGATCGCCATGAACGGTACTGTCTATATCGGCCTGGCGGTCACCAGCCACAATACGGCGGCGCTGGCCAGTGCGGAGTTCTCAGGCGTCGCCACGACGGGCAACGTCACCGGCCCATGGGCGGTGCAGGCCATCGGTCCCGAGCAGCCAGCGGGCAATTCGCCCGATACGCTCTACGTGGCAGTGGAGGACACCGCCGGAAAGACCGCGGTCGTGACCCATCCGGCCGGCGAGGCGGCGACCCTACTGGCCGGCTGGAACCAGTGGCACATCTCCTTCGGCGACCTTGCCGGCGCCAGCCTGGACAGGGTCAAGTCGATGGCGATCGGCATCGGCGATCGAAGCAACCCCAAGGCCGCGGGCACAGGGTTGATCTACATCGATGATCTGAGTTTCGGAAAGCCGGCCGTCTCCGAGTAGCACAAGCACTCACAACGACACAGTCTATCAGAATGCCTCCATGGTCCGCCGAGCATGTCGGGCCATGGAGGCTCCTTCCTCACATTCCCACCCCCCGCGTTTGACGCTTGCCGGGATTCCTGCTACCATGTGCGCTTCAGAAACGTGTCATTCAAAGGATTGTACTTGGTCCGCCAGAGGCGGAACGTAGAAGGAAAACGGATATGAGACTGCGAACCCTCCAGGTGAAGAATTTCCGCTGCATCGAAGATTCGACCGAATTCACGATCTGTCCGGTCACCTGCCTGGTGGGCAAGAACGGCGCGGGCAAAACCAGCCTGCTGGAAGCGCTGTACAAGGTGAATCCGGACGTCCGCGAGTTGGGGGCATTCGACGTTCTCATGGAATACCCCCGAGCCCGCCGTCGTCAGTATCAGAAGTCCGCGGCAGGCGAACCGACCGAGCCGGACGACGCCCTGATCACCACATGGGAACTGGAGGACCACGACGTCGCACGACTGGAAGAGGTCCTCGGCGCCGGAACGGTCAAGAGCCGTGCCGTCGTGATACGCCAGGGCTACTATCCCGAGCGTCACTGGACCGGAGCGCTGGAGGCGACGCATGCATCGCCCCTACAGGCGGCGAATGGCGGACTCGACGCGGCGCCCAAATCCGCAATCCCGAATCCGAACTCTGAAATCGCCCAGATGGACGCGTTTTTCGAGCGGCATGTGGGGCCCCTGCTGCCCAAACTGCTGTACTTCTCCGAATGGCACATCATGGAGGGCCGCATCTCGATCGACGCCCTGCTGCACCGCAAGCAAAAAGGCGAATTGTCCGGCCCGGACCGGGTCTTTCTGGCCCTGCTCGAACTGGGCGGCACCAGCGTCGAGGCAATCAGCCGCATCGAACGGTCGGAGGAACTCATCGCCGACCTCGAAGACGCCGCCCGTCCCGTGACCGATGAGATCGGCCGCTTCTGGAGCCAGGAGCGCGACCTGAGGGTCAGCTTCCATCTGTATCCGGGCCGGCCGCAGGACCCCTCGCCGTTCGATCGCGGCCTGGTCTTCGAGACCCGCATCGTCAATACGAAGACGAATATGTCACTGAACTTCGAGGAGCGGAGTACCGGGTTCGTCTGGTTCTTCTCGTTTCTGGTTTGGTACTCGGACGTGCGACGACGTTGTGGCGACAACCTGCTGATCGTGCTGGATGATCCGGGTCTGGGCCTGCACGCCAAAGCCCAGTGGGACCTGATGCGGTATGTCACCGAACGTCTGGCCCCACACTACCAGATCATCTACACGACGCACTCGCCGTTCATGATCGATCCCGACCGGATGGCCTGGGTGCGGACGGTCGAGGACCTCTCTGCACAGACCCCGGAAGGCACCACGAGACTGCTCGGCACGAAAGTGGGCGACGAGGTCCTCAGCACGGATCACGACACGCTCCTGCCGCTGCAGGCCTCGCTGGGCTATCGGATCATGCAGGACATGGCCGCCGGCAAGCGGCGACTGCTGGTCGAGAAGCCGGCCGACGTGATCTACCTGAACTGGTTCTCCGCCCGGCTCCACGAGAGCGCGCGGCGTGGACTCGACCCGGCCTGGACCATCGTCCCGTGCGGTGACCTGGTTCGCCTGGCCACGCTGGTCGGCCTGCTGGCCAACGACCCGCGCGGCTTCGCGGTGCTGTTGAGCCTGTCGGAGCGCGACCCCGATGTGGTGAACCAGAGGGAACTGTCACGGATGCTCCAGTCGTGCCGGACATTTCCGCTGAGACGGTATGCCCAGCCGGTCACCAGCACGATCGAGGACCTGATCGGGTCCCCTGCCTATCCGGCCCTTGTCGACCTGTGCTACAAACTGCCCCGCAAGCAGCGGCTGGCCGCCACGATTGTGAATGCGGACGAAACACCGATTCTCAGGACCGTCACCGAGCACCTGGGCGACTGCCCGTCGATGACGCAGCCCTTCGATCCGATGCTGCCGGCCGAGTTCCTGCTCTGCATGGGCGGTCGAAAGGCACGCAAGCTGCCCGGAATCCAGGAGGCCCTGTCCCGGTTCGAGAAGCTGTTTGCCGACCTCAATGCCAGTCTGTAGGCGCCCCCTACGGCTCGCCGTTGGCCTCGCCCGGCGTCGGAACGCGCAACGGTCCGAATTCGTATACGCCGGCATCGCCAAGGTATCGTCCGAGCGAAATTCCCGTCTCCGAGGCCCCGAAGAGCTGCTCGGTGCTGTAGCCGGTCAGATGGCCGCCCGAACCCGAGTGAAGATAGAGCGTCTCGCCGTTGCGACTGAGGCCGAACGACGCGTGGCAGCCCGGATCGTCCTCGTTGCCGAAATGCAGGTCATCGTAGAACACGATGTATCCATGGGGTTCGAGGATCGTCCCGGCGGCGATTTCATACTTGGTCAGATTGCGTCCGCCGTCGCTGAGGAACCAGCCGCCGATTTCGCTGACCCGATCCGTGGTGTTGTACAGCTCGATCCAGTCCGGCTGCCCCGCCTCGGGGGCCGCCATCTGTTCGTTAATCTCGCCGGCGCCGTGCGCAACGTCGTCGGCTCAATCAGCGAACTCGGGTGATCCGCATACATACACAGTGGCAGGCCTAGCGCGGCTCTCTCCCAGGGCGTTGTGATCGCTTGCGACAAGGACCG
>Ga0123331_1003552_pt1 | contig 10195 bp, 8 predicted proteins | sample BioC13SIPDNA_3_FD_89705 | JGI IMG/M metagenome (GOLD analysis project Ga0123331, IMG submission 89705) | Anaerobic biogas reactor microbial communites from Washington, USA - Biogas_R2_B C13 SIP DNA | ecosystem: Engineered > Bioreactor > Anaerobic > Unclassified | place: Washington, USA... | reverse complement strand
TCCGCCGAGGGGCTGCCGATTATGGCTGACTACAGCGCGGCGATACCGCACACTATGGATTGGTACGTGAACCGGCGTGTCTTCGGGCACAGCGACTATCCGTGGACCAGCCCGGACTATCACGGCGACCCGAACCGCGAGTTCCCTTGTCCCAATGCCCGCGCAACGATGGCGACGCACTTCAACCTGATGCTGCACGAAGCGTGGGGCGATCGCGAGATCGAGGATGCGCTGGTGGCTTTCCGCAAGGTGGACGCGGCGTACCGGCGTTGAGAACGGCCCCCATCTGTCCATTCGTGAGGGAGGATATGATGAAAGTGCTTATGATGACCGATATCGAGGGTGTTGCCGGTGTGGTGAGCTTCGAGCAACAGGGCTACGCCGACGGCAAGTATCACGAACAGGCCAAGCGGCTCCTGACCGCAGAGGTGAACGCCGCGGTGGATGGCCTGCTCGCCGCGGGTGTGGAGGATGTGCTGGTCGTAGACGGGCACGGCCCGGGTGGGATCGCCTTCGAAGAGATCCATCCGGCGGCGAAGCTGCTCCACGGCCGGCCACTGGCCACGCCAGAGGCGCGTGAGACAGCCTATCGGGACTACGATGTGTCGGTCATGATCGGCCAGCACGCCCTGGCGGGGATCGTGGATGGCAACCTGGCTCATACGCAGAGCAGCCGGCACATCGACGCCTATACGTTAAACGGCAAAGTGATCGGCGAGATCGGGCAATGGGCGCTCTATTGCGGAGGCCTGGGCATTCCGCTTATCTTCCTCAGCGGCGACCACGCCGCCTGTGCCGAGGTCGTGGACCTGATCCCCGGTATCGTGACTGCGGCGGTGAAGCAGGGCATGAGCCGTAGTTCGGCCATCTCGATGTCCAAAGAGGCGGCCCGGGACCTGATACGCGAACGCATACAGTTGGCGGTGCAGTCCCACAGGACGCGCCCCATTGCGCCCCTGGTGTGGGACCCGCCCTACGTGCTCGAGAAGCGGTTCTTCCACACCGATGTCGCCGACGGCGCAGCGTCACAGCCTGGTGTCGAGCGCGTGGACAGCCAGACCGTGCGCCTGCGTAGCGACAACATCCTGGACCTCATCTACCGCTAAGGGGTAGCCATCGTCAGGAGGTGATTATGGGAGCACGCGCAGGTTGGGCCGAAGCAGAAATCACGCCGCCGCTGGGGCTGCCTATGGGCGGTCGCGGGCCGCGGTTCACGCCGGGTGCACGGGTGCTCGATCCGCTGATGGCGCAGGCACTGGTGCTGGAGGATGGTGCCGGGCACCGTCAGGTTTGGGTCTCTCTGGACTTGATCGGGCTGGATTATGCCCGCTCCGCGGCAGTACGGCACGACGTGGCCGCGCTCAGCGGCGCCGACTACGAGGCCGTAGTGCTCAACTTCGCCCACGTCCACAGTGGCCCAATGAGCGGCTTCGATAAGTATCCCACGCTGGTTCCCGAACCGCCGCTCCTGCGGGGGTATCTCGACGTGCTGCGCCTCACGGTTCGGCGGGTCGTAGCGACAGCCCTGAGGCGCATGCAGCCGGTGGAGGTGCATTGTCACCGTGGTGTCTCTCACCTCGGGATAAACCGGCGCCGTCGCAACGCCCAGGGAGACATGGTGATGGCCCCCAACCCCGAGGGGCACTACAATCCAGACCTCTGGGTGCTGGAGCTTCAGGGGACGGGGACGGGCGCGGCCCAGCCGGGCGGCGAGCGAGCGGTCGTGTTCAGCTATGGCTGTCACCCGGTGATTGTCTACGGTTTTGCCTGGGATGGCATCTCGGCCGACTACCCTGGTGCGACGCGTAAGGCGCTCGGCGCGCAGTTGGGGCGAGACGTCCACTGCCAGTTCATGCAGGGGCTGGCGGGGAACGTTCGCCCGCGGGTGCTGGCTGACCTGGAGACCGGCACGTTTCGTAAGGCGACGCCGGCAGACCTCGATCAAGCCGCCGGTGAGCTGGCGAGCGACGTGCTCACCGCGCTGGGCGATGCCGGCGAGACACTGGATCTTGCGCTGGCGGCGGCTGCCGGGTGGGCGCACGCGGCGCGTGATCTCGACCGTGTGCCGCCGGTGGTCCACTGGCAGGCGCTGGCCGAACGAGATGACGAGTTGAGCCGGAACGTGGGCGGTTATTGGGCACGGCGGCTCACATCTGGGCTTCCGCTGGCTCGGAGTCTACCGCTGGAGATCGGCGTGTTGCAGATCGCTACTAGTCACCGCGTCGCCTGGATCGCCGCGGAGGCGGTGGCGGAGTGGCTGGGGCTGTTGCGTACACGGCTCTCCGATCCGCGATTGACCGTCTGGGGGTACAGCCAGCAGGTCAGTACCTATCTGCCGACCGATGCGTTACTGCAAGAAGGTGGCTACGAGGTCCTCGACGCCAACTGGTACGATGAGGGTGGCCCGGGGCCTTTCGCGTCGGGCATCGACGCGACGGTGGGGGCGGGGTTCTCCGCACTGATGCGCCCGCTTGTCTGAGCCGTGTCGCGCCGGTGCCTGCGGATGACGGGCGCTTGAGTGCGCGGCGCCGCCGAGTGCCTGGACGAAACTGACGCGGTCGGGGGCGCCGCAGGTATGGCGCCCCCGACCGCTGTGCTTTGCGTGCTAACCAGGAGCCCTCCGCTAACCCGGATACCAGCGGCTGACCGAATACTCCGGCTCGAACCCGAGCAGCGACCGCGCTTTGTCAATGCTCACCAGGCTCTCCGTGCCGGGGATGGGCCGCGTGAGCGGGACGTCGGGGTAGAACAGGGCGGCCAACGCCTCGGTCGGGACGCCTGCTGAGTTGTGACTGTCGTTGACCCACAGCGGGTGGCTGCCCTCGTAGTCGGCTAGCAACCCCTGCTCGATGGCCTGGGCCGAGTCTCGCGCGTCGATGCTGGCCCAGAAGTTGCTGTAGCCGAACATCATCCGGGCATACGGCAGCTCGCGCATCTTCCGCCAATGGTCGGCCCGGGCCGTGTCGCCGTGCATCTCGAAGGCACGCTCCTCCCTGAGCCTATCGTGCTGGGCGATGATCTCCTGTGCAGCGCGGCGCTGCTCCTCTTCGGGCTTCGACAGCAGCTCCTGATAGCTCGCCATCGTTCGCGTTCGCCACTCCTGCATGCGCTCCTCGTTCTCTTCGGTAACCTCGTAGACCCCGGGGAGCCGTAGGAAGACGCTGGAGACGCCCTCGCGCCGCCAGAAGTAGGCGCCGATCTCCTCCATGATCTGCTTCGAGAAGGAGTACGGATCGGTGGTGTAGCGGGGATGTGCCTCATCCATCGGGAAATACTGGAGCGGGAAGCGCTTGATCCCGAAGTTGTAGCCCAGTGCGTTGATCGAGCTGGCACTCACGATGCGCCGGATGCCGGCGGCGGCTGCGGCGCAGTAGACGTTGAAGGTGCCGGTGTCGTTGACATAAAAGATCGCTTCGCTGGTGCCCATCGACGGGTTGGGGATGGCGGCCAGATGGACAATCCCGTCCATCCCCTGGACGCAATCGGTCAGGCACTCGAAGTCGACGATGTCGCACTGCCGGTACGTTGCCCCCTCGATTGTCAGATCGGGGGTCCTGCCGATGACGGTGACGATATGTCCGTGGGCCACAAGTCGCTTGACGGCCTCGCGACCGACGGCGCCGGTGCCTCCTGTAACCAGGACTCGCATAGTGTGTGCCTCCGTTTGAGTGAGCTAGAAGCGATCCGGCTGCCAGATGTAGGGCATGCCTTTGGGGAAGAGGGTGTCGAGCAATGGGAATCCCTCACCGCTCAGACTTACGCCCGCGCTGTTGAGGACATCTCTGGCACTGCGATAGCCTGCGATCAGTTGCGCCAGCTTGTCCTGCGAGAGCTCGAGCCGTACATCGCCCGGCAGTGGGGCGCTGGCTTCGTGCGCCGTGCCTGGCTGTGCAGTGACCTGGCCGTGTTCACGGGCCAGGATTGTGATCCCCAGGTTTGTCTCAAGCACCAGACGGCCCGAGTAGCTCGCGAGCGGTGAGGCCGCCAACCGGCGCGTGAGCTCCGGTGCGAGCTTCTCGAAGAGGGCCTGCTGGTTCATGATGCGCATCATGCCGTCGCCGTAGCGCGGGTAGGCGATGGTCCATGTGGCGCCCCAGCGTTGCGCGTACTCGGCGAAGGCGTGGCCAAGTGGCGCGTGTACCTCGATGGACTCGCACCGCTTCTCGATGGCCTGCTGGGCCAGAGCGTAGAGGATGGTCGCGAAAAGACGATCGTCTCTGGCGCCGACTTCGGCGACCTTGACCGCCGTCGAGTCCCTGTCCCAGACGGCATATCCCATCAGCCTGCCGCCGCCGTCCTCCCAAAGGCACGACTCGGTCCGTCTGTCCCAATCGGTGCCTTTGCGAAACTCGGTGAATGTCTGCGGAGCACGGACGATGGTGCAGGTCCACGCCGCGTTGAGCTCGTTGTAGAGTTCGATCACCGCCGGCATGTCACCGGCTTCGATGGGGCGTGAGATCAGCGCCTCATCCCCTGGCCCGGCAGCTTCGGCATCGCGCGTCTTGATCGTGAAGTAGGGATCGGGCAGCGAGGTGGCATATCCAAACTTGGTGTAGAAGTTTGGGATGCCGAAGAGCATCGAGACGTCATACCCCTCCGCCGTCATATAGTTCAGCGTGTCCTTGTACAGATGGCGCATGTAGCCCTTCATGCGGTATTGGCGGTTCGTGTAGACGTCGCCGATACCAGCCATGCGCACCTGGGCCGTGCCGATGCGCATCTGGAAGTCGATGACCCACAGGTGCGCAATCTCCGTCTCCTCGTCGATCAACATCTCTCGCCTGTGGCTGCGGCCTTCGTCGTTGGTTATGATGTGCATGTAGCGCTCCTGGTTGTCAACTCAGACTTAGCTCGGCGGGCTCCGGTCGAATGCGGGACAGGCGCCGGCGCCCACATGGGTTCGTGCATGGTCACTTCAATGCCACGCGCGATCGGAACTCGGGGACACCTTTGATGCCGAGGTTCAGGTGGAAGAGGGCGCCGGCTAGCGGTCCTTCCTTGTCCCGGTTGCCCGCGCTCGCGGTGGTGACATACATATCGGTGTAGTCCTCACCGCCGAAGGTCACACATGAAACCTTGGGGACAGGGAACATAACACGCTGAACTTCCCGGCCCTCGGGATCATAGCGTACGAGACAGTGCCCGTCCCAGCGCGCGGACCAGACAAAGCCCTCCGCATCGACGGTCATGCCGTCGGGGTGGCCTTCACCGGGCGTCGCCGGTACCTCGACGAAGACACGCTGGTTGTCGATTATGCCCGTGGTCTCGTCGTAGTCGAACAGGTAGATGCGCTGCTTGCGCGTGTCAGTGTAGTACATGCCGCGGCGGTCCGGCGTGAAGCCCAGGCCGTTGGAGAGGCCCACGTCCGATAGCACGAGCGACAGCGTGCCGTCGGTCTCCAGGCGGTAGAGATGGGCCGGACGATCCCGCAGAGGCATGGTTCCGCAGAAGACGCGGCCCGCGGGATCGGCGATGACGTCGTTGAAACGTGTGTCGCGCTCGGCCGGGATCTCTTCGACGATGGTTTCCAGCTCACGGCCGTCCCGCCAGATCGCGATTGCGCCCTTGGCCATAAAGAGCAGCAGGGCCCCATCGGACTGGAGCGTGAACCCGCCAATGGGCGGCCCCTCGAAGCAGCGCTCGTGTTCGCCGGTGGCGGGATCGTAGCGGTAGAGGTAGCCATTGGGAATGTCGAGCCAGTAGAGTGCTTTCTCATCTGGGTGCCACAGCGGGCCTTCGCCGGTAGAGCAGTCTACATCTGCGATCGCTTTCGGTTTCATTTTCGGCTCCTTTTGCCTGTTCTTGTCGTTGGGTGCGGTCAGTTCTGTCTGTGTACTGCGTTGCCAGCGGTGGCGACGGTGCCTGGCTTCCCGGCCGCGTGCGCTTTGGGTGGCGCCAGCGGATAGACGCCTAGCAGCTCGACAGATTCGTACAGTGCTTGGATGTGGGGCTCGGGCCACGGCATCCCCTGGTCCGCTGCACAGAAGTAGCCCCCCGCCGGACCGAGCTGCCACAGGCGCAGCGCCACTTCGTCGCGAATTGCGTCGATCGGCCCGCGGACGATCGTGGCGGAGCTGACACCGCCCTGCAGCGCCATACGCCCTTGAGTCATCTCCCTCAGCTTGGGAAGGTCGTTTGCGGTCGCCTGGATCGGATTGAGGATGTCCACGCCCAGGTCGATGAAGGTCTCCAGCAGCGGCATGACGTGCCCGCAGCTATGGAAGTTGACCAGAACGCCGTGCTCTTTGTAGAGCGCGAGGAGCCGCCGGTACTCCGGGACCAGGAACTCGCGGACAATGCGCGGCGACAACAGCAACCCGCGCTGGGTGCCCAGGTCGTCGCTCAGCCGCACCATCTCGACGCCGGTCGCCAGGTAGTGGCGGGCGATGCCGAGGTGGAAGTCCATGATGCGATGCAATAGCTCGCGGACGGCCTCCGGCTCTGTGTGGAAGTCGATCATCATCGCTTCCATACCCACGAGCATATAGCTCTTCTCCCACAGCGTATCGCGGTGAGAACCAACCAGGAAGGTCGCTTCGCGATCCCAGTCTCGGGCCTGGTCGTAGATCCGTCCACAGATGCGCGGATCGTCGGGGTCGGGCCACGTGTAGGTCTTCAGGGCCTCGGGCAGGTCGGCCAGGGGATGGCCTCTTGGAAAGCCCATTACGCCTTCGTGCTCGCGGTGCCACCGCACGCCCCAGATGTCGGTCCAGTGGCTGCCCACCGGAAGGTGGTGGCCGCCTCCATCGTCACCCGGACGTGCGCCATAGCCTTCGTGGTTAGCGCCGTAGAACGCCAGCCCGTGCTCGGGCGGGCCGGTCAGAACGCGCTCCGGGTGGTCGAAGTGGATGATCTGCAGAGCGGTCTGCTTGGCGTTCATGCCGCTTGGGCCTATTCGCTGTTCGGGAGCATCAGGCCGTGGGCTCGGTCAAGTCCAACTGTTCGATGACCCTCTGGATGGGCGGGTTATCTAGCACGCTCCCGTTGGGCATGACGAACGTCGGCACGACCCATGCTTTCCCGCGCAGGGCAAACAGCTCGTCCATGGCGCCGGGGTCGCGGTCGATGTCTTTGTAGACAAAGGGAATGCCCTCGCGGTTGAGGCGTGCGCGCGCCATCACGACGCTGGGGCACCACATCGCTCCGTACATGGTCAACTGCGGCAATGAGTCCGACATCGGTTCCTCCACTCGTTACAGGCGACAGCACGCGCCCACACGTGCACGCCTGCAGGATGCGACGCGGTTGCGGGGCGGCGACTCAAGTCGCGGACTGCCCCGACCGGCTATTCGCTCCTACGCCCGAACACCTCAGCCAGCGCGAAGGCCGCCGGTTTTGGGTGGCCCTCAAAGTCTATAACGGATGTGTTGGCGGTGCAAGGGAAGCAATCGTGCCCCATCCAGACGATGAACCCGCCGCAAGCCGGGAAGCGGTCTTTGCACGCCTGCGCAGCGACCCGCAGCGCCTCTGCTTGGCGTTGCTGCCCCCAGGCTACGTAAGCCTCCAGCGTCTCGGGCTCGCGCCCGATCTCCTCCGTGTACTGCGGCCATTCGATCCACCACCCCGTCCGGCGCCACAACGGGTTGGCGTAGTCGCCGGGATAGGGGTCGCAGTCCCCGGCGTACCGGCGGATCAGGTCGGCTGAGCTGGGGCCTGGACAGCCGACCTCGGAGCGGAACAACGCGTCGTCGCCGGCCCAATAGGCCCGCCAGGCCGCCATATCCTGGTCCAGCTTCCACGGACCGTGGACGTCCCAGTGCAGTCCCTTGCCCCAGTCCTCAGGGTTGCCGGAGAAGCTCGGGCCCTGGGCCGAGGTGGGCAGGAAGCGTCGCGCGGGATCGAGCTCCGCGACCACGTCCGCGAACGCCCTGAGCATCGGGTGCTCCAGGCCCAGTGGGCCCGTGTCAGGTCCCTGGCGACCGTCCTTGTTGTTCGTCAACTCGTTGCCGCCGCACCATAGCAGAAGTGAGGCGTGGTGTTGGCGGCGGCGGATGTACGATCGCGCGATCGCGGTCTGGTCGGCGATGCTCTGGGCGTCCTCGGGTGCGTAGTTGTCGAACCCCGACGACGAGAGCGGAAACTCCTGCCAGACCAGCAGGCCCAGCCGGTCGCACAGGTCATAGAAGGTCTCGCGCTCCAGCACGGCGCCGCCCCAAACGCGCAGGACATTCATATGCAGGTCGCGGTAGAGCCTCAGCCGTTGCGCATATGCCTCGGGTGATACATCGGCGAAGTTCGGCCGTATGGGGACCCAGTTGACGCCCTGCAGAAAGATCGGTTGGCCGTTGACGACGCACAGCCAGGGATCGGCGTCCTCGGGCGCGCCTGCACATGGCTGCCACTCGACATGCCGGAATCCAACGGTTCGCGTCGCGGTGTCGATCGCTTCGCCGGCGTCGTCGAGCAGCGTCACGGTTAGTGTGTAGAGCGGCTGCTCGCCATAGCCGTTGGGCCACCATAGCGCGACATGAAGGTCCTCCCAACGAAGCTCGAACGTCGTGGGTGCATCGCCATCCCCCGTGCCCGGCGCGAGCGACACACTCTCCTGGCGCCGGATGCCGTCGGCAGATTCGAGGGCGCAACGCACGGCGGCGGCGCCTACGCCCTCAATCTGCCCGCGGATCTGCAGCATGCCCGTTCCAGCGGTGGGGTCTGCATCGGTTGTCAGGTGCAGCGTTTCGATCTCCGCCCCCGCGACCACTTCAAGCTGGATCCCGTCCCAGATTCCGATCTGGACCAGGCGTGCGGTCCAGTCCCAGGAGTAGTTGAAGCGTGGCTTCCACTCGGTCATCCTTGAGGTGTAGCCGAACTGCCCCAGCCACCGGGGCGGGCACTCGAAGATGATCTGGAGCCGGTTCTCGCCGGAGTGCAGGTGGGGTGTCAGGTCCACCGTATAGGGCAGGAAGCTGTTGTCGAAGGTCGCGACCTCGTGGGCGTTGATACGGATCAGGCCGTTGCCGTCCAGGCCCATACAGTGCAAGCGCACCTGTGTGCCCTGCTCGAGCCAGGCACCGGGCAGTGTCACTTCGTAGACCCAGTGCCGGTTCTCGACCCACTCGGCTTGCCGCGCGTTCAGCCCCACTTCCCAGTGCGGCACTAAGCCGGCGTCCACCAACGCCTGCTGCACCGATCCAGGCACGCCTACGGGCACGGCCAGCGTCTCGGCCTGCCGGGTGGTGCCAACGGCCATGTTCGACTCAAACCGCCAGGCATGGGGCAGAAACCCTGCCACGCGCCAGTCAAGCTGACTAAGGTCGTAGATCGTTTTCATAGCGAACTCCTATAGGTCCGGTGGGATAGGATTCGGCGTGTCCCGGTCACCGTTCTATACGTGATCGAACGGGAACACGTAACACGGAACGGGAAGCAGGGCGCTGAGCCCGGCCGGCAGATCCGCCCCCTCTCCCGAATCCGGGCGGGCGGGGGGCCCACCCAGAAGCAGGCGCGCTGCCGCCGCGGGCGAGTATTCGAGGTAGACGTTGGCGTGTCGTCCGGGTTTGATGTCGACCTGCCCGCCCTCAACGGCGAGCGTCGTTACGGCAATACGGTCGTGCTCGCGGATGCCCAGGGCCACGGCGAAGTCACGGATCGCCGCGGCACGGGAGGCCAGGTAGTCCTGCGCGGCGGTCAGCAGCGCAGTCAGGTCGTTGATCCGGTACATGTGGCTGTTACCGCTGCTCCAGTAGTTGGCATAGGGCATCAGGCGCGCCAGTCGCTCGCGGTCCCACATCGACAGGCGCCACGTAGCGCGGTCGCCGAAGTTCCACGCCAGCATGGCCCGGATGATCCCAGTCTCGTTGCCCGAGGCCGAGACGAGCTCCATGATCCGAATCTCGTGCCGGTCCTGCCCTGCGAGAATGGCGTATCCATCGTCCGCGATCCAGAACCGCAGGTCCATCTTGTGGATCTGTTGATCGAGATGGGGTCGCACTGCGTGGCATGCGGGCAATGGCTGGTAGCGCCGGATCGTATCCAGCGCTTCCTGTGGCAGGACCTCCTCGATCTCGGCGGGCTCGACGTGGTGCCATTCCAGCGAGCGCCGAGAGAAGGAGAGGTCGTAGACCGGGGAAGCCAGCTCCCAGCCAAACGTGTTGTAGCGTTGGCGATCGCCGCCGAGCCATGAGACCGGGTAGTGCAGCCGTCGCATCTCGTCAATGACGTGATACAGGAGCCGGCTCATGTAACCCTTACCGCG
>Ga0123331_1003547_pt1 | contig 10205 bp, 10 predicted proteins | sample BioC13SIPDNA_3_FD_89705 | JGI IMG/M metagenome (GOLD analysis project Ga0123331, IMG submission 89705) | Anaerobic biogas reactor microbial communites from Washington, USA - Biogas_R2_B C13 SIP DNA | ecosystem: Engineered > Bioreactor > Anaerobic > Unclassified | place: Washington, USA... | reverse complement strand
GTAAAGGGCCGAGGAATGTATCTTGAAGTATTGGCGGTGAGCGCTGATGGCTAAGGTCGATTTCAAGATGCCGGAGGAATTCCTGCTCAAAGTGTCAAGGTTGGCTGAAAAGACCGATGAGATCATACCGAAGGTTCTTGAAGCCGGTGCCGAAGTCGTATACGACAAGGTAAAAAGCAATCTTTCTTCTGTGGTCGGTAAAAACACAAAGGTTAAAAGCCGCTCCACCGGAGAACTTGAATCTGCGCTTGGTGTATCTCCGGCGAAGCAGGACAGAGATGGTAATTTCAACGTGAAAATAGGCTTTGCAGAGCCGCGCTCTGACGGCGGCAGCAATGCCAAACTTGCCAACATCCTCGAATACGGAAGGCACGGTCAGCCTCCGAAGCCTTTTCTGAAACCTGCCAAAAGCAGATCCAAAGACGCTTGTATTGGGGCTATGACCAATAAGCTGGAAAGTGAGATTGAGAAGCTATGAGCATATTATCTGAACTGAACACACTGTTTGAAACCGCAAATATCCCTGTCGAAACAGGCGTCTTCAGCGGAGTGCCACCTGATGAATACATGGTGCTGACCCCGCTTACTGACACCTTTGCCGTTTACGGAGACAATAAACCTCTTGCGGATATAAACGAAGTCAGGATCTCGCTGTTCAGTAAAAACAACTATTTACAGAGAAAGAATCAGCTTGTGAGGATGCTCCTCCAGGCTGATTTTGTTATTACCGACCGCCGGTATATCGGACACGAGGATGATACCGGCTATCACCACTACGCCATCGATGTGGCGAAATACTACGAACTGGAGGAATAACAAATGGCTACTATCGGGCTTGATAAGCTCTATTACGCAAAAATCACAGAGGCTGCAGACGGTACCGAAACCTACGGTACTCCCATCCCGCTTGCAAAAGCAATGAAAGCGGATCTGTCCGTCGAGCTTGCTGAAGCTACGCTTTATGCTGACGACGGGCCTGCTGAGGTTGTGAAGGAATTCAAGAGCGGTAAACTCTCCCTCGGAATCGATGATATCGGTGTGACGGCCGCTGAGGATCTGACGGGTGCAAAGCTTGACGACAATCACGTCGTTATTTCCGGAAGTGAGGATGGCGGCGCTCCTGTAGCCGTAGGCTTCCGTGCAAAAAAGGCAAACGGAAATTACAGATACTTCTGGCTCTATAGGGTGAAATTCGGCATTCCGGCGACCAACCTCGCCACCAAGGGCGACAGCATCACCTTTTCTACACCGACCATTGAGGGCACGGTGTTCCGCCGCAATAAGACCGACGGAAACGGTAAGCATCCGTGGAAAGCCGAGGTCAATGAGGATGATACGAGCGTCCCTGCTTCCGTAATTACCGGCTGGTACACATCTGTCTATGAACCGGTCTTTACTCCTGCTGGTGGAGGTGTTGACTAATGGCTGATGACAGAAGTGCAATGATCAACATTGGCGGTAAAGAGTATGAGATGATCCTTACCACAAAGGCTACAAAAGAGATCGCCAGGAGATACGGAGGACTTTCCAATCTCGGCGAAAAACTCATGAAGTCAGAAAACTTCGAGATGGCGCTTGATGAGATCGTTTGGCTCATCACACTGCTTGCCAATCAGTCGGTACTGATTCACAACCTTCAGAACCCTGCCGAAAAGCAAGAACTGCTGACCGAGGAGGCTGTGGAGCTGCTCACTTCTCCGCTTGAGTTGGGTGAATACAAGAATGCCATCATGGATGCCATGTATAAAGGAACCAAACGTCATATTGAAAGCGAGGAAGAACCCTCTGGAGGTAACACCTCAAAAAACGCGAAGGTCGGGTAAGCGATGAAGAATCGTTTGCCCGACTGATTTTTTACGGTGTGTCTCTGCTCCAACGCACCGAGCAGGAGGTCTGGCTGATGCCTATCGGCCATCTGCTCGACCAGTGGGAGATATATAAACAGTTTAACGGTTTGTCGAAGCCGAAACGCGAGTATTACATCGATGAAATCATACCGGGCGGTATCTAAGGAGGTGGTGAGACATGGCAGATAATTTCGGCTTGAAAATCGGAGTCGAGGGTGAAAAGGAGTTCAAAAAAGCGCTCTCTGATATCAACCAGACTTTCAAGGTTCTTGGCAGTGAGATGAAGCTCGTCTCCTCCGAATTTGACAAGCAGGATAAGTCTGTAGCGGCGGTTGCAGCACGGAATGAGGTTCTGAACAAGGCAATCGATGCTCAGAAAGACAAAATCTCCACCCTCGAATCCGCCTTGAAGAATGCCGCCGACAGCTTCGGCGAAAATGACCGCCGTACTCAGAACTGGGCTATACAACTAAACAATGCCAAAGCCGAACTTAATGGTATGGAGCGCGAACTGGACAATTCGGCAGATGCCGCTGATGACCTTGGCGACGAACTGAAAGAGACTGGAGATGAAGCTGAAAGTTCCGGCGGTAAATTTGAAAAGCTGGGCAGCGTATTAAAAGGTGTCGGTGCGGCAATGGGTGCTGTCGCTCTTGCCGCCGGAGCAGCCGCGCTTAAACTCGGCAAAGAAGTTATTTCGGCATACGCTGACTTTGAGCAGCTGGTCGGCGGTGTAGACACCCTCTTTGGTGATGCGTCACAGACAGTGCAGAACTACGCCGCTAATGCCTTTAAAACAGCCGGAATGTCGGCAAACGAGTATATGGAAACGGTCACGGGTTTCTCCGCAAGCCTGATCCAATCACTCGGCGGCGACACAGCAAAAGCTGCTGAAGTTGCTGATATGGCCATCACAGATATGGCGGACAATGCCAATAAAATGGGTACGGATCTGTCCGCCATTCAAACGGCCTATCAGGGTTTTGCCAAGCAAAACTATACGATGCTCGACAATCTGAAGTTGGGATATGGCGGCACAAAATCTGAAATGGAGCGACTCTTGGCTGATGCCGAGAAAATCTCCGGCATCAAATATGACCTGTCATCCTTCTCGGATCTGACTGAAGCTATCCATGTCATTCAGACAGAAATGGGCATCACCGGGACGACAGCGAAGGAAGCCACTGAAACCATAAGCGGGTCAATGGCCGGTATGCAGTCGGCTATAGATAATCTGATGGCCGGACTCGGCAACGCTGATGCTGACATTGAAATGTTGATCGGTAATGTTGTCGAGGCATTCGGTCATGTGGTGGATAACGTGGTGCCTGTCATTGAGAATATCGTCAAGGCTCTGCCGCCTGCCCTCGACGGTATACTCAGGGCAATTGGGGACTTGCTGCCGACGCTCCTCTCCACCGTGGTCGACCTGTTTACGCAGGTGCTTGAAACACTGCTCAGTCTTTTGCCTGAACTCATCCCTGCAGCCGTTGATGCGGTGCTCACTATCGTAGGCGCTTTGATTGATAATCTGCCCTTGCTCATTGATGCTGCTGTACAGCTGATTACCGCCCTTGTGATGGGGCTTGGTTCCGCTTTGCCGGAATTGATTCCTGCGGCGGTTGAGGCGATTATCACCATCGTTCAGGGTCTTTTGGACAGCATGGATCAGATCCTTGAAGCGGCCTTTGCCATTATACAGGGGCTTGCGGAAGGTTTGCTGAACGCTCTGCCGGAACTGATTGACGCTCTGCCCGAAATCATTATGACAATTATTGATTTCATCACGGATAATCTTCCTTTAATCCTCGAAATGGGCATCGAACTCACCGTTCAGCTTGCGTTCGGACTGATTAAAGCCATACCGCAGCTTGTGGCGAGACTTCCGGAAATCGTCGCGGCTATCGTGACCGGCCTCGGCAAGGCGGTCGGCGCTGTGTTTGAAATCGGCAGGAACATCGTAACGGGACTATGGGAAGGTATCAAATCCCTCGGTTCCTGGATAGCGGACAAAGTCTCCGGGTTTTTCTCCGGCATTGTAGACGGCGCGAAAAGCCTGCTGGGCATCCACTCTCCCTCAACTGTATTTGCCGGTATCGGTGAAAACATGGGCCTCGGCATCGGTATGGGTTTTACAGATGCCATGAGGGGTGTTGAAAAAGATATTGCCGGTGCGATCCCCACCGACTTTGACCTTGATATGAAAACCGGGATTCATAAAGTAATGAACGACACCTCGCTTGATGTGAGGAGAACCGTTGAGCATACAGGTGTGATTCGGGTGGAAGGTGTAAATTCCACCGGTGAAATGACCTCGGTTATAGACATCATCGTCGATAGGCTCAGACAGGAGGTGCGCGTATGAGTTATTTGAAAAATACAGAAACAAATGAAATCATCACGCGTTTTGTTGGCCTTCGAAAAACGCAGGAAGTCATCCGCACAGTGCAGACTGCCCTTGACGGGACGGAGTATCTTACCCGTTTCGGTTCGCCGACAGTACATTATAATCTGACTCTCTATGTGAATGAAGCTGGTAAAGCCGCGCTGATGGAAGCCGAGGATAGCGTTCCAATGCTTGAATGCTCGGTAAAACAGGGTGTTTTCAACGGAAGAATCATTGAACTCGGAGAGTTTGATTATCAGGCGGCAGGTTGGTACAAGGTAAAGGCCACCCTGGCGGCGGTAAGCGAGGTGAGCGATCCATGAGAAGCATACCGGCGGCGCTGAAAGAAAAACTTGCTAACCGTTTTAAGGTAGAAAACACGGACAGTATGGCTAAGCTCCGTGTGGTAGCCACGCAGACCTCCGTCAATTCGCTGCTCTCCGAACCAATTCACGAAGATATTGCTCCCGCTTTCGGCGATGTGGCTGTGCGCCAGACCGCCGGTGAATCCGATTTATCTCTTGCCTATGCCATCTGTTTGGACGACGGTATCGCAAAGATATATAAACGGAAGTTTCCGGCTGGGTTGGAGTATCCGTGGGAGTATCAATGGACGCTCGGTGCAGCAACCGACGTGGCAATTGAATTTAACGGCGTATGGAAAATGAATGCCGCAAAGGAGTGGTATTATCTTCAAACCGAGGAATACCCGTATATCTTTTATGTTCGGAACGGCAATCTTTATGTTCAGGTCTGGCATAACAATGATAATGCCACTCTGCTTGCCACAGATGTTACCCAAATATCCGCCTGCAAAGGCTGGCAGTCCAGTGTTGAACAGGACCTCGATCAGGGCTTGATTATCGGCTACCTAAAGAGCGGCTCTGTATATTACCGTGCGCTCTGCTGTCAGGACAATGGAAGCTATGTCTGGGAAGCAGAACATGAAGTTTCTGCGCTTGGTACGGGCAACACGACCCTGTCGGTTATCCGCACTAACGATTTTCGTATAGGATTCCTTACGCAGAACAGCGGGCGGATGCTTCTTGCGCTGACGCATCGGAATTATGCCGGAATGAGTGTCCGTCCGGAAACAGTCCATATCAACGCCTCTAATGTAAGGATGTGGATTTCCGATATAACCGAACTGGACACGCTGAACAAGGAGTACGCGTCTGGGAATGTCGCCTATCCCTATGTTCTGCTGGACGAGCCGGACACCGAGGAAATCTCTGTGGCCTCGGTGGAAAAACTGAACCGCGAGACGGGCTTTGTATGCTATGGCTTTAAAATACATCTCACAAAGCCTTTGAACGGAAGTATCGATGAGGGATTCCCGGTGAAATGCGCCCTCTCCGTTTCCGGGGTGACTGTTGCCTCCGCTTCCTATGACAGCGAGGAGCAGGTACTTGTTCTATATACGAGCTCCGATATCCGCAGGACGGTAGCAGTAACCATTACAATGCCGGAATACCGTTCTCTCTGGTATTACAAGCTCGGTTTGCAAAGATGGTTTCTGCCCGCTCTGAGCGCTGTAGCCGCCGCAGAAACTATGGACTACTTCACTTATGAAAACGAGACTGCAGCCATATCCACGATTTCGGCGGGAGTTTGGATTGACGAGGCTGTTTTCGCTGAGTATTTCCAGCCTGCACATACGGCTGCCATTACGGTTGTGGCTTCGTCTGTAAGCCTGCAGCCTGTTTCCACATTACCGATTTAGGAGGTTTTCAACATGAAAATACAAGAACGAGCAGTCCTTCACAACCGATTTGATGTCAAGGTGGTCGAGGCCGTAAGCGGTAAAATCAAGCAGACAGCAGTCGGCTTCAACGTCATTACCAACTACTATTTCAACAGCAGGCTGACCGGGTCACCTTTGAGTAAAACGGCTGACCTGTTCAGATATATCGCGGTTGGTACCGGAACCGGGACACCCGCTGTTACAGATACAGCTCTTTTCTCGCATTTAACACGCAAAGCCGTGACAACGTTGGAAACGGTTTATGAATATCCGACTTCGCACACGACAAAGCAAATCAAGCTGGAAGCGACCGAATGCAACGGCTCCACCATTACCGAGGTAGCGCTCGAAGGTTATTACAGCGGCACCTTTTCAAGCTATTATTACATCATGTCCCATGCTATGCTGCAGGATTCTGAAGGAAACCAGATTGCTATCGTCAAAACTGACACGGATGTGGTGTATATTACGGCTACCTTCTATGTTACCTACACTCCTTCCGGCTTTGGCTCAAACGGAATCTATCCCAAACCGGAAAACAATTATCTGGTCAGATGGCTGCTCACCGGCAGCACGGATGGGACCGTCCGCTTTTCACGCTACCCGTTGGAGTATTCATCAGATATGAACACAAAGTATCACGGCAGTAAAAGCTACACCTTCAGCAACGGCACAGGAAATATCACGACCTATCAGTATGACCTGCCTGTCATCACATTCCTTGACAGCGAGTGCAACAATCGTCTGGTCAAACACCTCGGTGTAGCCGGGGTCGGAGCATTTACCTTCCCCAATCACGAGGTTTTTCCTCCATACCAGGTAAATCAAATAGTTATTGGTGAAGGCGACGGGGAAACACAAGAATTCAACATCAAAGCGCCGCTGATACAGGCAGGTACGGCGAGGGTCTACTTAGACGGTGAGGAACTGACCGAAGGAACGGACTTTGTAGTGGATTATGAAAACAACTGCGGTGACTGGTATGAAAACTACCATACGGCGGCTCTGAGTTGCACGGATGCCGGAGTGACTTTCGGTGACTTAGCATCAAAAACACCAAGCAACAGCTATGACTACCGCGACCCGCTTGCTTGGTGGAACTGTTATGACAGGTCTGTGTATCCCTCTTCCTGTACGGTAAACGATGTAAATCCAATTATAATTGACTTTGGAACCGAGAAGTCCTGCAACACACTAAAAATTGATATCCTGACGGTTCCGTCTGCAAGGCTCGATACCCTTAAGATCCAATATTCAAGCAATGGCGTTGATTGGACGGATGTCTCCGGGCTCTCAAGGACAGGACAGGTATGGAAATTTACAGAAATATCAGCGAGGTATTGGAGAGTGTTCCTTAGCGGCGAAGGCAATGCCACCGTAGTCATAACATCAAGCAGCATAACAGGTTCTCCAATCACTCTCTCGATACCCGTGGCCTCATCGGATACGGCGAGCATTGTAGCGGACAAGATAAAAACAGCCATTGAAAACAATGCGAATATTACCGCAGTGTATGATGTATCTGTTTCAGGTGCGGATGTGATCTTAACCGCCAAAGCACCGGCAGCAAATGTTTCAAACCTTAATATTGCAATTTCAAACGGAACTTGCGCGGGACTGACCACCGTTTCGACCTCGACCAATACAACAGCCGGTGTTGCCCCGGTTAAGCAGCAGGAAAACATCTATGTGACCGGAACAATTGGAACTGCGGGAAATGCAGCCGTTGTTGTAACGGCCGCCGGGATGGCTAATTCCCCAATTACACTTTCAGTGCCGGTTTCAAGTGGAGATTCGGCTACAACTGTTGCGTCAAAGGTAAATGCAGCTCTCGCACAAAACTCAGATATAACCGACTTTTTTACAATAAGTCCGGATAACGGAAGATATGTGCGTCTGACCGCTAAAGTTGCTGCGGATAATGATCCCACCATGAACATCAGCATTGCAAACGGTACCTGCACCGGGCTGACTGCTATCCCGACATCGACAGTTGATGCCGCAGGCAATGTGGGAACAAAGCAGGTGGAAACAGCAACCGTATCCGGTAGTATCAGCTACAACTGGACTTACAATCTGTACTACCAGAACTTACCGACAAGGGACGGTCAAAGTTATGGCTCAACCTTCTTTTTAGGTAAAACCGTGCCGGGATTAAAGTTCACAGCACCGTCTCCGGCAGGGGCAGCGATTACGGCCAGTTTTGCGCTTGAGTACCCGTTCAAGACCTCAAACAATCTTCTGCGCTTCACCTACTCGGTTCAGCTGCAGCGGGGGTGATACCATGACATTGACATTTGAATATACCCTTGATACCGGAGCAGGTTTGTCCCCCCAGGTGATTCACACCTCGGACAACCTGCTCCGTTTCATATACCTCGCATCTGACGGCACTGTGGCAGGCAGCACAGCAGATCCGGTTCTCGGTTTGTACGATAACCTTACCTATACGGAAACCGGAAGGATATCACCAGATGAATCGGTGTCATGTCCAAGCATAAAGAAAGTGGCTCATTACGGGGCATACGGCTTCTGGAGTGCCGAAGGAGACCATCGATTTGTAATGTATATGCTTCCGGCCGATATCACGAATTCCTTTATTGATGGCTCGGTTAAATTCAGTATCGGCAGCGAGGTCTCACAGATGTCCTGCACCTTGCTTAACATCAAGGGCGCACTGCTCAACCGCTACCGGGCTTTCGTGACACCGGGCACCAAGATGGAACTGTACTTTTCCCTCGGCAGCAGCGGAGAAATCCCGCTCGGCATCTTTTATATCGACCGTGCTTCGGTATCGTATCCGGATGAAAAGGTTTTGGTATCTGCCAGAAATGCAATCGGAAAGCTGCTGAAGGAACAGACCTTCAACGAGGACAACAACTTTGAAGAGACAACGCTACAGCTGAACCTGCAGGAGATTCTTCGCCTCGCCGAGGTGGAGAACTTTTTTGTCGGAGAGAGCACAAAGACATGGAAACTGCGCTTTGAACCGGATGTCAGCATACTGGACGGGATCAAGCGGGTAATCTCTCTGCTTGACGGCTGGAAAGTCGATGAAACGGCAAACGGCGTCATTGGTGTGGCTGCAGTCACCGATGCCCGTTTCGACCAGCCCGCTGTGTATACCTTCGAGCGCGACAAGACCTGCTGGAGCTACAGCGTGGAGTATGACGATTCAGAAGCAGTCAGCAAAGTCTGTGTCACCTGCGCAGATCCGGAGAGCACGGTTTATGCCACGGTTCCTAGGAACAAGTGGTGGGTTCAGCCTTCGCATCGAACGACCTACGTAACAGCCGCTGACGGCGCGACTCTCACCGAAATAACGGCTATGGCCGAGGAACTTGCACAGGCTATCGCCGTATCCGGCAGACAGGAAAGCTTCGTCGGTATCTTCACACCCCAGCTCACCATTGGCGATGAAGTGCGCATCGTCAGTGGCGCAAAGACTGAAACCATCGGTACGGTCACTGATGTGACGCACAACTTCGGCAGGGGAGGTTTTTATACAGCGTTTACCGTGGACAGCGGCGGACGGAAAGGCAAAGCACGACTTTCAGATTTGATCGGAAAAGCATCTAAAAAACCAAATCTGAATGGTGTGACTATTTATTAGGAGGAAAAACAACATGAAAGAAATCTGGACATGGATTCAACTAATGATCGCCGCTATAGGCGGCTGGATCGGTTGGTTTCTCGGAGGAGCAGACGGCTTTCTCTATGCGCTCATAGCATTCGTGGTGATCGACTACATCACTGGTGTGATGTGCGCCATAGTAGACCATAGGTTATCCAGCGAGGTCGGCTTCAAGGGGATCTCTAAAAAGGTGCTCATTTTTATGATGGTTGGTATCGGAAACATTATTGACGTCCAAGTACTGGGGCAGGCCGGGGTGTTGCGTACTGCGGTCATCTTCTTCTATCTATCCAATGAGGGTGTGTCAATGCTTGAAAATGCTGGACATCTCGGACTGCCCATCCCGGCGAAACTAAAAGATATTTTAGTACAGCTTCACAGCAGATCGGAGGATAAATAAATGAACCTGCATAAACTCATTCTGACCAACAACGCCTGCTACAAAGCGGGTAAAACCATCACACCGAAAGGTATTATGGTGCATTCCACGGGAGCAAACAACCCAAACCTGAAACGCTACGTGGGTCCCGACGACGGCCTGCTGGGCAAGAACCAATACAACAATCACTGGAATCAGGACAAACCCGACGGACG
>Ga0123331_1003534_pt1 | contig 10233 bp, 9 predicted proteins | sample BioC13SIPDNA_3_FD_89705 | JGI IMG/M metagenome (GOLD analysis project Ga0123331, IMG submission 89705) | Anaerobic biogas reactor microbial communites from Washington, USA - Biogas_R2_B C13 SIP DNA | ecosystem: Engineered > Bioreactor > Anaerobic > Unclassified | place: Washington, USA... | reverse complement strand
TGATTTGAATGGCCGTATGCACTATACTGTTCATGATTTTGGGGGAGGGCAACACCATGGAGCTGGACCTGCACGGCAAGAACCTGCATCAAGCCCGCGTCGCGCTGTCTTCCGCCCTGGCGCGCGCCACCGCGGCGGACTACCGGCTCAAGGTCATCCATGGCCACAACCAGGGCCGCGCCATCAAGGACATGGTGCGGGAGGAATTTAAAAACCACCCCCGCGTCATCCGCCTGGAACCCAGCCTGAACCCCGGGCAGACCATCCTGGTGCTCAGGGAGTATTGATTTGTTGAGGAAGGACATCAGATGAGCAAAGGACCGGGTCGCAAGACCACCCGGCGCGCGCAGCGCAAGGAATCCCGGCTGGGCCTGCTGGTGGTGTGCGTGGCGCTCATCGCCCTGCTTGTTCTGATTTCACCGCTGGAAACCACCCAGCGGGCCTTGAACGTGGCGCCTGACGGCTCCATCACCAGCCGGTATGAGGGGCTGCGCATCACTGAAATCATGGCGGACAACAGCGCCGCCCTGCCGGATGAGAACGGCAACTTTCCCGACTGGCTGGAGCTGACCAACATGGCGGACCAGCCCTACAACCTGCAGGGGCTGTCCCTGTCCAACCGGCCGGACCGGGCGCGCTTCATCTTCCCGGACATCACCCTGCAGCCGGACGAGCGCATCGTGGTGTTCTGCGACAACACCAACCAGAACGAGCCTGGCCGCCCGCTGCACGCCAAGTTTAAAATTTCCAGCATCACCGCCAGCATCTACCTGTTTGACCAGAGTGGCTATGTGATTGACAAGGTGGAAGACACCCCCACCCTCAACGCGGATGAGGTTTGGGCGCTGAAGGAGGACGGGCAGTTCGCCAAGAGCGAGCTGTACACCCCCGGCTACACCAACAACGTGGAAGGCTTCAACGCCTACATGAGCAACTACCTCATTGAGAGCGGCCTGCTGGTCATCAACGAGGTGTGCCCAGCGCCCCGCAGCGGCCTGCGCGATGAGGACGGGGAGCTCAACGACTGGATTGAGCTGAAAAGCAACAGCGATGAGATCATTGACCTGAGCGTCTTCGCGCTGTCGGACAACGAACAGCGCCCGGTCAAGTGGGTCTTCCCCGAGGGCGCGGCCATCGCCCCTCATGGGTACTATCTGGTGTTCGCCTCCGGCAAACACCGTGACAACCCCGGCGGCATCCCCCACACCAACTTCTCCCTGGCCGGGGAGGGCGAGACCCTCACCCTGTCCACCCGCCAGGGCCAGCTGCAAGACCGCATCACCTACCCCAACATGCCGGTAGACCACAGCTTTGGACGGGACCCTGTCAGCCGCGAGTGGCGGGTGTACACCATCCCCACCCCGGGGCTGGCCAACGACGCGGCGGGCTTCCGCCAGGCGGATGAATACCTGCGCGCCATGAACCCCCACAAGGTCTTTCTGTCTGAGGTCATGAGCAGCAATGACAGCGTGGTGGTCAGCCAGGGTATGCCCTTCGGCGACTGGTGTGAGATTGTCAACGAAGGCGACCAGGTGGTGGACATCAGCGGCTGGGGGCTGTCGGACAACCTGAGCTGGCCGCGTAAATGGCAGTTCCCCCAGGGCACCTACATCTGGCCTGGGGAGCACAAGATCATCCACATGGACAAAAGCCCCACGCCGGGCACGGACGCCGCCAACCTGCGCGCCAGCTTTGCCTTCAAGCGCGCGGGCGGTGAGGTGGCCACGCTGTCGGATGCCGAGGGCCGGGTGCTGGACCGGATGGTGCTGCCGGAAATCCCCACGAACATTTCATACGGAAGAAACGCCGCGAAGGATGGTTTTTTTTATTTTGACACCCCCTCCCCCGGCGCCGCCAACAACACCGGCTTCCCCGGCTTTGCGCCCCTGCCCGCCTTCTCCCAGGCAGGCGGCCTGTATGACCAGGACGTGGTGGTAAGCATTGAGGTGCCCGAGGGCAGCCAGGTGCGCTACACCCTGGACGGCTCCATCCCCACCATCAACAATTCCCTTGTCTACTCGCAGCCGCTGCGGTTTACGGACACCGCGGTGCTGCGCGCGCGCAGCTTCGTGAATGGCCTGCAGCCCTCGGACACCATCACCGCCACCTACATCCTCAAGACCTATTTTTCCCTGCCGGTGGTGGCATTGACCGCGGACCCGGAGGAGCTGTGGAACCAGGAAACCGGCATGCTGGCCCTGGGCGAGGGCATTGACATCCTGCAGTACAAAAAAATCACCTTTGACAACCCACTGCCCACCTACCGCAAGGTTGGCAAGCTGCACCGCCCGGGCTTCGCGGAGATGTTCAACTATGATGAGCCGCCGCTGTTCAGCCAGGGGGTCACCTTTGGCCTGATCGGGCAGTATTCGCTGGACATGCCGCAAAAATCCTTCAAGGTGCAGGCCCGGGCGCGCTTCGGGGAAAAGTATTTCAACGCCGCGCTGTTTGATGACAGGCCCTTTGACGTGTACAAATCCTTCGTCCTGCGGGTCAGCGGCAATGACGCGGTGTGGACGCGCATGGTGGACGGGGTGCAGTCCCGCCTGGTGGACCGCCTGGACACCAACGTGCTGCACCAGGCCTGGAACCCGGTGATCGTGTACCTGAACGGCCAGTACTGGGGGCACTACAACATGCGCGAGCGGGTCAGCCGCTACTTCGTTGCCCAGCACGAGGGGCTGCCGCTGGAGCAGGCGGACAACATGACCATCCTGGAGGCCAACGGCAAGCCCTACTGGGGCAGCAACGCCGAGTACAACGAGATGGTGCGCACCGCCAAGACCCTCTCCCCGGGCAAGAACCCGGAGGACCTGCAGTACCTGACGGACCGCATCGACGTGGACAACTATTTTGACTACATGATTATCGAGGCCTACTTCGCCAACAGCGACACCGGCAACATCCGCTACTACAAGCTGCCCGGCGGCAAGTGGCGCTGGATTCTGTTTGACCTGGATTATGGCCTGTTCAACTCCAACTTCAACGGCATCCGCAACATCCTGGACCCCAGGGGCACCGGCGTCAACCGGGCCATAGACAACACCCTCATCCGCAAGCTGCTGGAGAACGACCAGATGCGGGACAAGTTCCTGCGCCGCTTCGGGGAGATCTTCCGCCAGCTGCCCACCGAGGTGATGCTGGCTCAGGTGGAGGAGGCCTACAACATCCTGCGCCCCGAGATGATGATGCACTTCAACCGCTGGGCTTCCTACAACCTCAAAAGCATCGACATGGACCAGCCCCAGACCGTGGACGGCGCCATGCGCTACTGGAACGTGCGCGTGGACCGGCTGAAGAACGTGGTCAAGAAGCGCCCCACCCTCTGCTGGGACCAGGTCAAGGAGTGGTTTGAGCTGACCGACGCGCAGATGACCGACTACTTTGGCCCGCGGCCCGAGATGCCGCCGGATGTGATTTAAGGACAGCCGGACATTTCAATATGCATCGCAATATGCATCGCATTTCGGTGAACAGACAACAGCAAACCGCCGGGTGACCTGAAAGGTCTGCCCGGCGGTTTGCGGCTGCGCGCACTTATTTCTTGGCAACCATGTTCTTGATGGCGCCCACGATGGCGGTCAGCACGCCGCCGCCTACGCCACCCCCCACCACGTTGGCGATGATGCTGCCGATGTCACCCCCGCCCAGCAGGCCAGCCAGGCCGCCGCTGAGCGCGCCGCCGCCCAGCCCGCCCAGCAGGCCGGTGATGGTGTCGCCCAGGCTGCCCAGGGAAATCTTGGGCGCGGCCTTGCCCACCGCGTTGCCCCCAGCGGCGCCGGACACCAGCTGTATCAAAATCTGAATCAGGTTGGTCATCTGTCTCTCCTCTCCAGGCTTGTCAGCAAGCCTCATGGCCTATGGCCATACAAGAGTGTACCCGCTTGCCGGGTTTGAAACAGCAAAACAAGCAGCGGGCAACAGAAAATATGGGTTTTGGGCCTTTATGGCCGCTGCTGACCGCCCCCCTCGTTCAGGAAGGCCTCGGCCTTCCGGAGGATGCCGCGCACGTCCGAAAAGGACAGCTTCCGCAGCGCCTGGTCATAAGGCAGGACATGGGCGATGACATCCGGGCCGGAAACCGGCTGCTGGTCTGGCCCGAAGCTGGCCAGAAAATAGGTGAAGTGTTTGAGCATGCCCCGTCCCTGAGGGTACACCAGCTCCCCGCCAAAGCCGGGCAGCAGGGTGGCGCGGATGCCCGTTTCCTCGTAGATTTCCCGCAGGGCAGTCTCTTCCTCGCTCTCCCCCGGCTCCACATGGCCCTTGGGCAGCCCGGTGTTGCCAGACAGCTCCGTCACCAGCACATACAGCCGCTCGCCCCCCTCCTGGCAAAAGAGCACGGCGCCGGCTGAATGCTCGTGGCTGTGGGCCCGATAAAGCGCCTGGCGGGTGAGCAGGCAGGTGTACACCCGCTGTCCGTCCTCTGCCACCTGGGTATCCACCACCCTGAAATTCAGCTTGCGGTAAAAGCCCAGAATATCCTCCAGGCTCCTGACGCGCATCTCCTCCAGGTCCAGGGAACAGAAGCTCTCCACCAGCAGCCGGCGCCCCAGGCCCCTGCCCTGCTGGTTTTGCATCACGGCCAGGCTGAGCACGCGCCCGGCCCTCCCCCCGGTCACCTCCATGGCCACAAGGCCGATCACCCGGCTGTACTGCACAAAGCCATAGACCCGGAATCGGTCCATGGTCTGCCAGGCGCTCATCATGCGTTTGTACTGGCTGGGAGTCAGGTGCTGGGTGCAGGGCGCCAGCAGCTCGTTCACACCAGGCAGGTGCAGGCGGTTTTTGAGGTTGACAAACATGGGCCGGGAGCGGCGCATGCTCTGGCCGCCTGGGGGCGGCTGGTCCCCAGGCTGCAGTGTGTAGGGCGGGCGGTAATCGCTCATGGGGCGGTGGTCCTCTCAAGTGATTGCCGCAGGCCAGGTCAGCTTGCGGCAGTGGGTGTGCGGGTTTTCAGCTTGATGCCATCTTCAATATAGACAAGCGGCCCGGCGCTGTCAATCCGGGCGGCGGTTTGCGCCCCACCTCCCTCTTGACCCGCCAGTTTGTAGGATGTTTCTTGATTGGTTGGCGGATGATTTTCCCCGCTATGTTGAACCAGGCCTGTTTGAGGTATAATGTTTCTGATGTTGAACGACTGCTGACAGCGAGGAATGTATGATGAAAGCCTTGGTGAATGGAACCTTCCTGATTGGCCAGGAGGAGGTGCGGGGCGGCGCCCTGCTGTTTGATGAGACCATCCATGGCCATGTGGCGGCGGACCAGGTCCCGGCAGGCAGTGAAATCATTGACGCGGGCGGGCTGTACGTCTCCCCCGGCCTGGTGGACCTGCACATCCACGGCTACCTGGGCGAGGACGCCTCAGACGGCAGCCGGGCGGGCATCCGCACCATTGCCCAAGGCCTGTTGGAAAACGGCGTGACCAGCTTCCTGCCCACCACCATGACGGTGAGCTGGCCGGAGATTGAAGCCGCCTTTGACGCCATCCGTGACCTGAAGGCGGAAAGCGCGCAGCCTGACTTCCCCGGCGCGCAGGTGCTGGGCGCCCATGCCGAGGGCCCCTTCATCAACCCCAAGCGCAAGGGCGCGCAGGCGGAGAAGGACATCCTGCCCCCGGACGCGGGCAAGGTGCTGGCCCATCAGGACATCATCCGCATCCTCACCATGGCGCCGGAGCTGCCGGGCGGCCTGGACATGATCCGCGAGGTGACCGCCAATTCCGACATCCTGGTGTCCATCGGCCACACCAACGCGAGCTTTGAGCAGGCGCTGGAAGCCATTCAGGCGGGCGCCTCCTACGTGACCCACCTGTTCAACGCCATGAGCCCCCTCAACCACCGCAACCCCGGCGTGGTGGGCGCGGCGCTGCAGGCCCCTGTGACCACGGAGCTGATTGCCGACACTTTCCACGTGCACCCCGGGCTCTTTGCCTTTTTGCATGGACTCAAGCAGGACAGGCTGGTGCTGGTGACCGACTGCACGCGCGCGGGCGGCCTGGGCGACGGGGAATACACCCTGGGCGGCCAGCCCATCCACGTCAAGGGCATTGAGTGCCGCCTGGCGGACGGCACCATCGCCGGCAGCGTGCTCAAGCTCAACCAGGCGGTGTACAACCTGCGGGAGCACACAGCCCTGAACACCGCCCAGGCGGTGGCCGCCGCCTCCCTGCAGCCAGCCACCGCCATTGGCGAGCAGGCGCGCAAGGGCAGCCTGGAGGCAGGCAAGGATGCCGACATCGTGCTGTTTGATCAGGCGATCAACGCCAGGGCTGTGTACATCGCGGGCCGGCTCAAATTCAGGCAAGGAGACCAGTGACATGCTGAAGAGAAAAGCGCCGCTTGACTGGGGCTTTGTCCCGCTGGCGCGGGAATACCAGGAATATCAGCAGGCGGTGCGCCAGGCGGGCGGCGGACGCCCCTTCGCGGTGCGCGTGCTGCGCGACCAGGGGCTGTATTCCTCCTTTTCTCTGAACATCCTGCCACCCGGCATGGAGGAGGCGCGCACCCTGAGGCTGCTGGACCGGTTGGTCAAAAGCCTGCTGTGGGTGCGGGGCGGCTACCACATCATCACCGCGGGCTGCGATGCCCTGCACGCCCACCTGCAGGCCGCCTACCGGGCGGGCGGCGCGCGCGCCTTTGACGCGGGTTTCATGTCCACCGTGTATGAGCGGCCCTTTGAGGTCTCAGAGGCCGCCAGCCCGGCTGAGATCAGCGCTTCCAGGGAGCAAGCCAGCAGCATCGGCCGGCACCTGAATGGCTGCCGCATCGGTTTTGACGCGGGCGGCTCTGACCGCAAGGTCAGCGCGGTGATGGACGGGCAGACCTTGTTTTCCGAGGAAGTGGTCTGGCACCCCAAGGTGAACGCCGACCCCGCCTACCATTATGAGGGCATCCTCAGCGCGCTGAAGGCGGCCGCTGCCCACCTGCCCCGGGTGGACGCCATCGGCGTATCCAGCGCCGGGGTGTACATCGGCAACAAGGCCATGGTGGCGTCCCTCTTCCTCCAGGTGCCGCGGGAGTCCTTTGACCGGCATGTCAAGGAGATCTATATCAGGGCCTCCCGGGAAATCGGCGATGTGCCCCTGGTGGTGGCCAACGACGGCGACGTGACCGCGCTGGCCGGCGCCATGAGCCTGGGTGTGGGGCAGGTTCTGGGCATCGCCATGGGCACCAGTGAGGCGGGCGGCTATGTGGACGCGCAGATGCGCATCATGGGCTGGCTCAACGAGCTGGCCTTCGTGCCGGTGGACCTGAACCCGGAGGCCATGGTGGATGAATGGTCGGACGACATTGGCTGCGGCGTCAAATATTTCTCCCAGGACGCCGTCATCAGGCTGGCACCGGCCGCGGGCATTGACCTGTCTGGCGCGCCCACGCCGGCTGAAAAGCTCAGGGTGGTGCAGCAGGCGCTGGCGCAGGGCAAGCCGGAGGCGGCCCAGATTTATGAGAGCATCGGCGTATATTTTGCTCATGCCCTGGCCTGGTACGCCCTGTTCTACGACATCAGCCAGGTGCTGGTGATGGGCAGGGTGTCAAGCGGTCAGGGCGGGGACATTTTGGTCAACACCGCCAGGGAGACCCTGGCACTGGAGTATCCGGAGCTGGCCGGGCAAATCGCCCTGAGCCTGCCGGATGAAAAAGCGCGCAGGGTGGGCCAGTCCGTGGCCGCTGCCAGCCTGCCGGAGGTCGGCTAGGCTGGTCGCCGCCGCCATGCAGGCGATGTGGGGCAGCCAGTGGATACGGCAGGCGGTTTTGCGGCCAGCGTTTCGCCCCAAAAGCATTTGACGCGGCCGGTGGCTTCATGCTACAATCGCCTTCGCCGGTTCACCGGCCTGCCAATATAGCTCAGTTGGTAGAGCAGCGGTTTCGTAAACCGCAGGTCAAGGGTTCGAGTCCCTTTATTGGCTCCATCGAGGTGTAGCGCAGTTTGGTAGCGCGTTTGGTTCGGGACCAAAAGGTCGCAGGTTCAAATCCTGTCACCTCGACCAAAATCCCTGAGAAATCAGGGGTTTTTTATTACAAAAGTATTGTGCAATATCGGGCAGTACGATTCTATGTTATACAATGTGTTATACATCATGTTATACAAGTGTTGTACAAACTCAAATTTTATCATCACTCCGCTCCCACTCCTCTTGATGTCACCTCCTCTCCTTTCTGCCCAGATGAATGGCTTGGGCAAGGTGGTGGCGGAAACGCGCGTGTTTTCAACCAGCGCGTACATTATTTGTATGGATCATGCGTCGCCTGCGGGTTTTTCATGGTATAATCATGCCATACATCAGCAGGAGGTTGCTGCGCAACCGCCCACAGGTCAGGCGGGTGTTTGGGCAGAGCATCAATCCCCTGCGCATCAAAAACCCCACCAGCCACGAAGCGGCCGGGCAACGCGCCGGTGGCAGGCGGCACAAGCTGGTCATCGGCAAATGTTCAGCAGGGCGGGGACATCCTCATCTTTGATTTGCCCACCCGGGGATTGACGCAGGCGCCAGGGTGGAGGCCACCACCTGATGAACCACTTGATAAAAGAAGGAGGATACATCATCATGGTATCATCTGAGTGGCCTGGGTGCCGGGCATGGCCGACCGCGCGCAGGGATGCGGGGGACCGCCTGATGGCGGAAACCCCGCGGGGCAGCCGGCACGTCAACCAGAATGATATTGTGAAGGCTGCCTGGGGGAAGCAATTTGCGTGACACAAGCCCGCGAGAGGCCAGGGTTGGCGCCCTGATGAGCGCCACCATCCGCAACGGCCTGAGCTGCATCAGCCAGGCCATGACCTCCGGTGCCTCATGCTTGGCCCGGCCATCATCCTGGCGGGCACCATCAATGTGCCACGAAAAAAGGTGGACCCGCGCGCGGGCTTTCCACCACCGACCAGATTGAGGGAGGACATCTGATGTTTGACAGGGACAAGGTTTTTCTGGGCATCGCGCCCATCGGCTGGTGCAATGACGACATGCCGGAACTGGGCGCGGAAAACACCTTCCGCCAGATTGTCAGCGAAATGGCGCTGGCCGGCTTTCAGGGCACCGAAATCGGCAACAAATACCCCAAGGACCCTGTTGAGCTGAAGCAGGAGCTGGACCTGCGCGGGCTGCGCGTGGCCTCCCGCTGGTTCTCCAGCTTCCTGCTGAGCCAACCCTATGAACAGGTGGCCTCGGATTTTGCCCGCGAGCTGGATTTCCTGCTGGCGGTGGGCGCCAGGCGCATCAACGTGTCCGAGCAGAGCCGCTCCATCCAGGGCCAGATGGATACCCCGGTGCTGGGCGAGGCCAAGCCGGTGATGAGCGAGGCGGACTGGGCGCGCCTCACCCAGGGGCTGGACCGGCTGGGTGAAATGGCGCTGGTCCGCGGGGTCAGGCTGTGCTACCACCACCACATGGGCACGGTGGTCCAGACGGCTGAGGAAACCGACCGCCTGATGGACAGCACCGACCCGCGCTATGTCTACCTGTGCTATGACACGGGGCATTTCACCTTTGCCGGGGAGGACCCCCTGCTGATGCTGGACAAGCACGCCGGGCGCGTGGGCCACGTCCACCTGAAGGACATGCGCCCCCAGGTGGTGGCCCAGGTGAAGGAACAGGGCTGGAGCTTCCTGCGCGCGGTGCGCGAGGGCGCCTTCACTGTGCCGGGCGACGGCGCGGTGGATTTTGGCCCCATCCTCAAGCGCCTGTCCAAAGCCAACTATGAAGGCTGGCTGCTGGTGGAGGCCGAGCAGGATCCCGCCCGGGCGAACCCCCTGGCCTACGCCATCAAGGCGCGCGACTACATCCGCAAGCACACCGGGCTATAGGACCCAAAAGGAGCGAACATTGGCGTACATTCAACCAGAAATCAAACAGGGCTACACCCCCTACCTCACCATTGAGGAAAATCCAAAGGTGGGCATGGACGTGGGCCTGCTGACGCTTGAGAAAGGGCAGACCTACACAGGGGGCCAGGCAGGGCGGGAGACAGCGCTGCTGCTGCTACAGGGCCAGGCCCGGCTGCAATGGGCTGACCAGCAGGCCCAGGTCAGCCGGCGGGACACCTTCCGGGAGGAGGGCAGCTGCCTGCACCTGCCCGGCGACATGCAATACACGGTGGAAGCGCTGGGCCCCTGCGAGTTTTATGTGCAGGCCGCGGACAACCCCCAGCCCTTCCCCCCCAGGCTCTACCGCCCCCAGGACGTGATGGTGCAGCACGCGGGCGCCAACAACGAGCTGCTGGGCGCCATGCGGCGGGAGAT
>Ga0123331_1003511_pt1 | contig 10267 bp, 6 predicted proteins | sample BioC13SIPDNA_3_FD_89705 | JGI IMG/M metagenome (GOLD analysis project Ga0123331, IMG submission 89705) | Anaerobic biogas reactor microbial communites from Washington, USA - Biogas_R2_B C13 SIP DNA | ecosystem: Engineered > Bioreactor > Anaerobic > Unclassified | place: Washington, USA... | reverse complement strand
GTGCAGATCGCCCGCGAGAACGTCGAACGCGTCATCAGCGTCGGCCAGGAAGTGCTCGGCGCGACCGTGAAGACCAACGAGGCGATCGCCGAGCTGGCCCGCACCCAGATCGAGTCCGCGACGGCCAAGGCCCAGGACCAGGCCCAGGGCGCCGTGGCCGCGGCCACCAAGGCGTCCAAGCGCCGCTGATCGATCCCCCAGACGCCGGCGACGTCCCCCTCCCAGCGTCGCCGACGCACGGCCCGGCAGCCCAGGCTGCCGGGCTTTTTTGTGTCCGCAGCATGCGGGTATGCTTGGGCCACCGCACGCACCGGAACACGCCATGGATGGAGTGAAGGAGGCGATCGCGCGCGCGCCGCGCACGGGCTTGGGCATCGCCCGCCCATGGCTGGTCGCACTGCTGACCTGCCTGCTGCTGCCGCTCCCGGGCTGCGGCTTCGACCTGTCCGCATCGCAGCCCCGCTCGCGATATCAGGCTTCGCTCGAACGCGCCTTCCCCGATCCCCGCGCCCAGGCCCTGGCCATCGCCGCCGAACGCGGCGATGCCGCCGAAATCCGGCGCCTGATGCAGGACGAGGGCGTGGATCCGGACGTCATCTTCGGCGGCCAGAACGGCGGCATGCCGCTGCTCGCCTGGCCGATCTACAGCGGCAGCCCCGAAGGCCTGCGCGCCATGCTGGAGGCGGGCGCCGATCCGAATGCGAGGAAGCCGTATCCCGTGCGCAGGGGCAGCAGCCCCCAGTACTACGGCAACGCCATGGTCTGGGCTGCGGAGCAGGACGATCCGGTCTACCTCGGGATCCTGCTCGACTACGGCGGCGACCCCGACACGCGCAACGCCAATGGCGAAGCGCTGTTGTTCCATGCCTTCATCAAGCAGAACAAATGGCGCAACGTGCAGCTGCTGGTGGAGAGGGGTGCCGATGTGAACGCCGACGTGTCGTTGGGACGCACGATCACGGAGGTCTACGCCTCCAGGGGCGGCTTCAAGATGGTCCACTGGCTGCTCGAGCATGGCGCGGAGCCTGGCCGCGAATTCGTGCACGGTGAACCGGTGCAGAAGAGTGACTCGCGAACCATCAACTCCATTTTCTGGCATCCAGGGAATCCGGAAGATCCTTCCTGGCAGCGTGTGTGCCAGCAGTGGCTGGCTGACCAGGAGTTCGAACGCCCACCGATGCCGGATCACTACAGGAAGATGCGGGCACGTTTGGGATTCCCGGATGACGAATCCGAAATTCATATCCTGTAGTTCCGATCAATGAGGGTAGAGATTCCATGGATGGAAGGAAAGAGCAGCTGGCGCTGATTGAGCAGCTCAGAGCGATCGACGATCCATCGGCGCGCGTAGCAGCGGACGAGCTGCAGGACATCTACCACGCTCGCGAGATGGCCGCGCTGTCCGCGGACGTCTACGATGCCGCTCGCGGCGAGGGCGATCCGCCCAACGGCTGGTTGCGTGCCAGCGAGAATCTCGACCTGCTCCGCGAACTGATCGGCGACACAACGTCGACGGATGAACAACTGCTGGCAAGACTCCAGCCAAGCGACTCCGGTTTCCGGGCGGAGATCTACATCCCCGACCCGAATGTGCTCGGACCCGGCTTCAAACCGACTCTGGCGTTCAAGGGCTCGGCAGGAGAAGTCCTTGGCACCGACGGCGCCCGACGTCATACGGCGTCTGAAGATTTCCTTGGGAACAACTTTCCTCAATCCGTTGGGCTGCAGACGAACTACTACGATCAGGCAATGGACCTCGCGGTTCTGTTGAGGGAACGCGGTCTCGACTTCGACATCACCGGCCACAGCCTCGGTGGCGGGCTCGCAGCCGCGGCATCGGCGGTTACCGGCATGCGCACCGTGACGCTCAATGCGGCCGGCCTGCATCCCGAGACCGTCGCCCGTTTCGCACGCGAGAACGATGGCCTTCGGATCTACGACACCGCACGCACCGTCACCGCCTGGCACGTCAAGGGCGACGTGCTCAACGACGGCATCCAGGGCGACCTGGCCAGCCTCGATCCCGCCTCGCGGCGGCGACTGGCCGGGATCCTCGCCGACACCGCGACAATGCTGCGCAAAGTCCCCGAAGCGCGCGGGCGGCTCGAGCACGCGCTGTCGAACGGCGTCCCCGGGTCCTCGCATCCCGCGATCCACGCCTTCGTGGACCGGCTGGCGCGCGGCGACGGCGCCGCGCTGCTGGGCGAGTTGCCACAGGCGGCCGGCCGACGCATGCCGCCACTGGTTGCGATGTCCGCCCAGGGCCAGTCGCTGGTGGCGCGCGAGGAAGCCGCGTCGATCGCGGACCTGCATCGCCTCGCCGGGCCGATGTTGAGCGTGCTCGCCGCGACCGCGCGCTCTGCCGAGGCCGGACGCCGCATGGGGGCACTGGTCGAGGCCGGCGGCGACCTGGCGCGCGGCGGACTGGAATGGACCGGCGCCGTCACGTCCCGGACCTGGGCCCAGGCCGGCGACTTTGCCGGCCTGGGCTATCGCGTCACCGGCATCACGATCGACCACGGTGTGCGCACCGGCGGCGAACTCGCCGCCCAGTGGCGCGAACTGCGCGCGAACGCCGAGGCCGTCGCGCTGCGCGCGGGCGGGGCGCTGGAAGCGCGCGTCAATGCGGCCGGCGCGGGCGGCGCGCGGGGCATCCACTGGGTGGCCGGAGGACTGCCGGGCGGGATCGGTCGCTACGTGCACGAGCGCGCCGGCGAGCTGTCCGCATCGCTCGATGCGCGCGCCAGCCGGGCCAGGACCGGAGCCGGCGCCGCGGCGGCGGACGCGCTGGAACGCGGGCGCGCCGACGCCGGACGCTACCGGCTGATCGCGGGCGCCGTCGGCGCGGCACTGGCCGAAGATCTCGACCGCCAGGGCGCCTCGGTCCGCCGGGGCATGCAGCGCGCTGGCGAGGCCGTGGGCGGCGTGCTGCAAGACTCGGGCGCGCGCATCGACGCCACCACGCAGCGCGCGCCCGGCGCCGGCGCGGGGCTGGGCGCGACCACCGGCTTCCTCGTCGGCAGCATCGCCACGCACGTCCCGAACCATCCTGCCGGCGCCGCGGGAGTACGCGGCACGATCCGCCTGGCGCGCAACGCCGGCCCCGCCTTGCAGGAAGGCCTCGAACGCCACGGCATGGCCACCGCGGTGATCCCGAGCCTCGATGCCGAGATCGCACGCCGGGAACGTGCCGCGCGTGAACTGCTCGACCGCCACCTGCAGGCCGGACCCGCTGCGGCGACGGACTCGCCGCTGCAGTCCGTGCTGCGTGGCGAATCGGGACAGGCGTTGGCGCGGTTCCTCGAAGCAATCCGCGACGGCGACGGCGCGAAGATCAGTGCCAGCGCCGCGGCACTGCTCGAGACCCCGCCGGCGCGGCTGTGGATGCAGCCCGGACAGGCGCAGCTGGACGCGCGCGATGCGCAGTCCACGTCCGCGCGGGACGACGTTGAGGCGCGCCAGGCGGCGGAGGCGGTGCTGGCACGCTGACTGCGCCCGGAACGCCGCGGCGCAGCAGACGTCGGACCTGCACCGGGGCAGCCGGGCATCGCGGCGACGGTCAGACCGCCGGGCGAGGCCCGCCCGGCGTCAGGCACTTCAGTGCGCGTCCGGCGGCGCGTGGCCCACCTGGCGCCCCGGCGCCGGTTCGTCCATGGGGTCGCCCAACATCCGCCGCACGGCCACGAAGAACACCGGAATCAGCAGCAGGCCGAGGAAGGTGGCGAACAGCATGCCGCCGATCACGCCGGTGCCGATCGCGTGGCGCGCGTTGGCGCCGGCGCCGGTCGACAGTGCCATCGGGGTCACGCCCATGATGAACGCCAGCGAGGTCATCAGGATCGGGCGCAGACGCAGGCGCGCGGCCTCGATCGTGGCCTCGCGCAGGGTCCTGCCCGCGGCGCGCTCGAGCACCGCGAACTCCACGATCAGGATCGCGTTCTTCGCCGCCAGGCCGATCACGGTGACCAGGCCGATCTTGAAGAAGATGTCGTTCGACAGCCCACGCAGCATGGTGAACACCACCGCGCCGAGGATGCCCAGCGGCACCACCAGCAGTACCGAGACCGGGATCGACCAGCTCTCGTACAGCGCCGCCAGGCACAGGAACACCACCAGCACCGACAGCACCAGCAGCAGCGTCGCGGTGTTGCCGGCGATGATTTCCTGGTACGACAGGCCGGTCCAATCGAAGCCGATGCCCGCGGGCAGCTCGTTGACGACGATGTCCTCCATCGCCGCCATCGCCTCGCCCGAACTGCGACCGGGCGCCGGCGAGCCATTGATGTTGATCGCCGCGTAACCGTTGTAGCGGGTCAGCGACGGGGTATTCATCATCCACTCCGACGCGACCACGTTGCTGAGCGGGATCATCGCCGGGTTGCCGTCTTCGCCGCGCTGCATGGCCGACGGGCTGTAGAAGTGCGCGAACGATTCCGGCCCGGTGCGGTAGGGCGCGTCGGCGCGCATGACCACGCGCTTGATGCGGCCGTTGGAGAAGTAGTCGTTGACGTACACCGGCGCCAGCATCAGCTGGATCGCGTTGTACACGTCGCCCACCGACAGCCCCATCGCGTGCGCCTGCGCGCGGTCGACCTCGAGCTGCAGCTGCGGCGAGTCGGCCAGCGTGTTCGGACGCACCCCGGTGAGCACGTCGCTGCGCTGCGCCGCGGCGCCAAGCAGCGTGTCGCGTGCCTGGCCCAGCACCTCGCGGCCGACGCCCGCGCGGTCCTGCAGGTACATGTCGAAGCCGCCGAACTGGCCCAGGCCCTGGATCGTGGGCAGGTTGACCACGAAGATCGAGGCGTCGCGGATACCGTACAGCGCGGCGTTGGCCTGCTGGATGAACTCGGGCACGGTGATGTCGCGCTCGTCCCAGTGCTTGAGCCGCACGAACGCCATGCCCACGTTCTCGCCCTGGCCGACGAAGCTGAAGCCGGCGATCTGCATCATGCCTTCGTAGCCGTCCAGGCCCTCCAGCGTGGCGCGCACGTCCTCGAACACGGCCTGGGTGCGCTGCAGGGTCGCGCCCGGCGGCAGCTGCACGATGACCATCGCGTAGCCCTGGTCCTCCTCGGGCACGAAGCTGCCGGGCAGGCGCGTGAACAGCACCCCGCACAGCACCACCAGCACCGCGAACACCACCATCCAGCGCGGCGCGTGCGAGATCGCGCTGCCGATGTGGCCGACGTAGGTGCGGCTCACGCGCTCGTACAGGCGGTTGAAGCCGCGCACGAAGCGGTTCTCCCTCTTCTCGCCGGGCGCCGCGTGCTGCTTGAGGAAGGTCGCGCACAGGGCCGGGGTGAAGCCCAGCGCCAGGAACGCCGAGAACGCCATCGCCATGGCGATGGTGATCGCGAACTGCTTGTAGATCTCGCCCGAGGCGCCGCCCTGCAGCGCGCTGGGGATGAACACCGCGGCCAGCACCACGGTGATCGCCACCACCGCGCCGGTGATCTGGCCCATCGCCTTCTCCGTGGCCTCCAGCGGAGGCAGGTGCTCCTCGGACATGATCCGCTCGACGTTCTCGATCACCACGATCGCGTCGTCGACCACGATGCCGATCGCCAGCACCATCGCGAACATGGTCAACTGGTTGACGGTGAAGCCGATCAGGTTCAGGCCCAGGAAGGTGCCCAGCAGGGCCACCGGGATGACCAGGGTCGGGATGATCGTGGCGCGCAGGTTCTGCAGGAACAGCAGCATCACCAGGAACACCAGCACCACCGCCTCGGCCAGCGTCTTGACCACCTCCTTGATCGCGATCCGCACGAAGGTGGTGGAGTCGAACGGCGTGTACCACTCCACGCCCGGCGGGAACGTGGCCTGCAGTTCGTCCATGCGCGCGGTGACCGCCTCGGCCACCGCCAGCGCGTTGGCGCCGGGCTGCAGCATCACCGCCACCGCGCCGGTGGGCTGGCCGTTGAACTTGGCGTCGAAGCCGTAGCCCTGCGCGCCCACCTCGACCCGGGCCACGTCGCCCAGGCGCACGATCGCGCCGTCCGGGTCGGCGCGCAGGATGATGTCGCGGAACTCCTCGGGGGTGCTGAAGCGGCCCTCGGCCGCCACCGTGGCGGTGAACCCCTGGCCCGCCGGCGCCGGGTCCGAGCCGATCGAACCGGCGGCGAACTGCGCGTTCTGCGCCCGCACCGCCTGCAGCACCTGGGTGGCCGACAGCCCGTAGCCCTGCAGCTTGACCGGGTCGAGCCAGATGTTCATGGCGTACTCGGAGCCGAAGTGCTGGGTGTTGCCGACCCCGGGCACGCGCGCCAGCGGCTCGAGGATGCGCGAGGCGATCAGGTCGTTGAGCGCGTTGCGGTCCATCGACGGATCGCTCGAGCGCAGCCCGACCACCATCAGGAAGCCGCTGTTGGCCTTGGCCACCACCACGCCCTGCTGCACCACCTCCGAAGGCAGCCGCGGCGTGGCCAGCGCGACCTTGTTCTGCACCTGCACCTGGGCGATGTCCGGGTCGGTGCCGGTCTCGAAGGTCAGGGTGATCGAGGAACGGCCCGACGAGCTCGAGGTCGAGCTGAAGTACAGCAGGTTGTCGATGCCGGTGAGCTGCTGTTCGATGACCTGGGTGACCGCCTGCTCGGCGGTGCGCGCATCCGCGCCCGGGTAGGTCGCGCCGACGGTCACCTGCGGCGGCGCCACGTTCGGATACGACTCCACGCCCATGTTCAGCAGCGAGATCACGCCGCTGAGCGAGATCAGGATCGCGATGACCCAGGCGAAGACCGGGTGGTGGATGAAGAAACGTGGCATGGGGGCTCAGTCCCGTCCGGGCGCTTCGTCGCCGCCTTCGGCAGGGGCGTCGTCGCCCTCGGGCGCCGGCGCCGGCGCGCCGGGGGCCTGGCCCTGCGGCGTCCACGGCACCGGCGTGGCCGGGCCGCCGATCGTGGCCTTCTGCAGCCCGGAGACGATCACCTGCTCGCCATCCTCCAGGCCCGAGGACACGATCCAGTTGCCGCCCTCGGCACGCTCGAGCGCCACGTCGCGGCGCGCGACCTGGCCCTCCGCGCCCACGACCAGCACGTAGGCGCCGCGCGCGTCGCGCTGCACCGCCGCCTGCGGGATGGCGAACACGCCGCGCAGCTGGCCGAGCCTGGCACGCAGGCTGACATAGGTGCCGGGCAGCAGCCGGCGCTCGGGGTTGGGAACCACCGCGCGCAGCGAGATCGCGCCGGTGGCGGGGTCGACCACGTCGCCGGAGAAGTCCAGCGTGCCCGCGTGCGGGTGCGGGCTGCCGTCGGGCAGCACCACGTCCACGCTGGCGACGGCCTCCGGCGCGGCGGCCCGCGCCTGGCGAATGCGGTCGACTTCGCCCACGCCCAGCGAGAAGTTCGCGTACAGCGGATCGATCTGGTCGACCGTGGTGAGCAGGGTGGCCTCGCCCTGGCCGACCAGGGCACCCTCGGTGACACGCTGGCGGCCGGCGCGACCGGCGATCGGCGAGCGTACGGTCGCGTAGCCCAGGTTGATGCGCGCGCTCTCCACCGCCGCGCGCGCCGCCTCGACCGCGGCCGCGGCGCTGCGTTCGGCGGCCAGGGCGTTGTCGAGATCGGCGGCGGAGACGTAGTTCTGCGGCGCCAGCCGGCGCGCGCGCTCGGCGTTGGCACGGGCGTTGGCATGGTTGGCTTCGGCCTGCGCGAGCGCGGCGCGCGCGGTGCCCAGTGCGGCCTGCAGCGGCGCCGGATCGATGAGGAACAGCACCTGGCCCTCCTCGACGTCGCTGCCCTCGGTGTACACGCGCTGCTGCAGCACGCCGGGCACGCGCGCGCGCACGTCGGCGCTGCGGTAAGCGGACAGGCGTCCCCCCACCTCCAGGGTGAGGGGCAGGTCGACGGCCTCGGCCCTGATCACGCCGACTTCGGGCGGGGGAGGGGTCTGGGGGGCCGGTTCGCCACCGCAGGCGGCCAGCAGGAGCAGCAGTGGGACACAGGCAGGCAAACGGCGCATGGGCAATCCCTGTCTGGCGGACGCCGTGGGGCGCCGGCCGGGTGTAGTAATTACTGTACCGCGCAGTATATGAGAGGGAGGTCAGGCGCACCACTGCCACAAGTCAGTCCGCCACCCGGGGGCGCCACGCAGGTGAGACTGGATCATGGAATGAATCCGGTTCAAAATCCGCTTCCCCCGCCCCGGCCACCTTTCTTGAGCACCGCCACCCGCAAGCAACGCGAATTCGCACGCCGCGAGGACCGGTTCCTCGATTGTGCGCAGGCGCTGATCCAGCGCGACGGGCTGCTCAACCTGCAGATGTCGCGCATCGCCGACGAGTGCGAGTACGCGATCGGCACCCTGTACCGGCATTTCGCCAGCAAGGAGGACCTGCTGGTCGCGCTGGCCGCGCGCAACTGCCTGGGCCGGATGGAGTTGTTCGAACGCGCCGCGCGCTGGCAGGGCCCGACCCGCGAACGCATGGTGGCGCTGGCGCTGGCCGACCTGGTGGTGCTGCGCGAGCAGCCCGAGCATTTCCGCCTGGCGCAGTTCGTGTGGAGCGACGTGGTCTGGGGTGCGGCGTCGGCCGCGATCCGGCAGCGCGCGCTCGCGGCCTGGGAGCCGCTCGGCCGCCTGGTCGACGACATCGCCGCCCAGGCGCGGCGCGACGGCGACCTCCCCGGCTCGTTCGCGCTGCCCGATGCCGCCCTGACGATCGGCCCATGGACCCTGTGCCTGGGCATGCATACGCTTGCCCAGCAGCAGGGTCTGCTCGACCCGGTCCTTGGCGACCCGTACCGCCTGCTCTTCCAGCACCTGCACTACCTGCTCAACGGCTATGGCTGGCGCCCGCTGCTCGACCCCGGCGACGGGGCGGCGCTCGACCGCCTGAACGAACGCCTGTGCCGCGACGTGTTCGACGTTCCCTGTCCCTATCCCGTCCAACCCGACCGCTGATCCGTTCCCCCAACGCTTCCCCAAGGCTCCCCCATGTCCACTGCTTCCAGAGAGCGCAAGCCCCGCTTCGCGCTGCGCATGACCCTGATGCTGATCGCGACGCTGCTGGTGTTCGGCGGCGTGTTCGCCGTGAAGGCGATCATCGGCAAGCAGATGAACGAGTTCTTCGACAACATGCCGCAACCGGCGGCCGCGGTCAGCGCGGCCACCGCCACCGTCGAGCGCTGGAGCGACGACGGCGAGGCGGTCGGCACCCTGGTGGCCGTCAACGGCACCGAGGTCACCACCGAGGCCGGCGGCGTGGTGCGCGCGATCGAGTTCGAGCCCGGCCAGCCGGTCAAGGCCGGCGCGGTCCTGGTGCGCCTGAACACCGACAACGAGGTGGCCACGCTCAAGGCGCTGGAGAGCACCGCGCGGCTGGCCGAGGTCCAGGCCGAGCGCTGGCAGCAGCTGGGCAAGGACCAGCTGGTCTCGCTGGACGAGGTGCAGCAGCGCGTCTCGGCGGCCGCCAACGCGCGCGCGCAGGTCGAGGCGCAGCGCGCGCTGATCGCGCAGAAGACCATCCGCGCGCCGTTCTCCGGCGAGCTCGGCATCCGCCGGGTCAACCTCGGCCAGTTCGTCTCGCCGGGCGACCCGATCGTGACCCTGCAGCAGCTCGACCCGATCCACCTCGACTTCGCCCTGCCCGAGCAGTACATGGACAAGCTGCGGCCGGGCACCAGGATCCGGGCCACGGTCGACGCCCTGCCCGGCCGCGAGTTCGAGGGCGAGGTCACCGCGATCGAGCCGCGGATCGACCCGTCCACGCGCAACTTCACCGCCCAGGCCACCCTGGCCAACCCCGAGCACCTGCTGCGCCCGGGCGCGTTCGCCAGGGTCCGGTTCTCGCTGGGCGGCGAACGCGAGGTGGTGGTGATCCCGCAGACCGCGGTCAGCTTCAACCCCTACGGCAACGCGGTGTTCGTCATCAGCGAGGTGCCGCGCAAGGAGGGCGAGACCGACATGCAGGGCAACCCGCTCACCGGCAACAAGCTGGTCGTCACCCAGCGCTTCGTCCGCACCGGGGCGACCCGCGGCGACCTGGTCGCGGTGGTCGAGGGACTCAAGCCCGGCGAGCAGGTGGCCACCAGCGGCCTGCTGAAGCTGCGCAACGAGGCCGAGGTCACCATCAACAACGAGATCCAGCCGGCCGCCGACCCGGAGCCGCAGACGCAGAACCGCTGACGTCGGTCCCGCGCCCCCCCCCCCCCCCCCCCCCCCCCCCCGGGGGGGGGGGGGGGGGGCGGCGCGCCCTCCCCCCCCCCCCCCCCCGCGGCGCCCCGCCCCCCCCCCCCCCCCCCCGCGGGGGGGGGGGGGGGGGGGGGGGGGG
>Ga0123331_1003465_pt1 | contig 10358 bp, 8 predicted proteins | sample BioC13SIPDNA_3_FD_89705 | JGI IMG/M metagenome (GOLD analysis project Ga0123331, IMG submission 89705) | Anaerobic biogas reactor microbial communites from Washington, USA - Biogas_R2_B C13 SIP DNA | ecosystem: Engineered > Bioreactor > Anaerobic > Unclassified | place: Washington, USA... | reverse complement strand
TCGCTCGCCGGCGTGCGTGCGCTGGTCGAAGAACATTGGCCGGCGTGGACCGCGCCTATCCGGGCTGAGCATGCCGCGCTGGCGGAGTGGAACCACCTGGTGCAAGCCGGTTTGCAGCAGTTCTTGGAACGCTATCAGCAGGACTACCTGGATCACCCGCAGCGCTACGACAGCTTCCGCCGCGCGGCGCTGGAACTGTTGCACCTGCTCGAAATACCCAAGGTCAGCAAGTGGATCGCGGCGGCCCGGCAGACGGTGACCTGGCCCATTCGCCAGCTATGGGGCGCGGGCCGCGAATTGCTGCGCTCCAGCCCCGGACCGCAGCACGAGTTGGGGCCCGAAACAACCGTGCTGATCGATTCACTGGACAACATGCTCATGTGGCTGGAGCGCGAGCTGGCACGCCGCAGTCTGAGCGACGCACCCGGAGCCGCGGTGTGGCGGGCCATCGCCGCACGCCTGCAGACCGACGAGCGCCGCCTGCGAGATGTATTCGAAACGGCCCTCCTGGCCCACCATGAAGAAGTCAAGAACGAAGTCCAGACCGCTGCCGGCCAGTTGTACGAGGAGCTCCGCAAGCACCCGGCCCGCCTGGCCGCCCTGCGAACCGGACGCGCCGCAATCGACGCGGCCGCCGTGGCCCTGGCGCTGAAGACCGGCGGGCTTACGCCGGTGGACGCCGTTTTCGCCCCGGCCAGCTTTGCCGTCAGCAGTCTGCTGATGGAGGGCATCGCGGGCTTGCAGATGGGTTCAGTAGCCCGAGATCTCAAAAAGCGCCAGCTCAAGGCCGTGCAGTCGAAGCTCGTTCAGAACGTGCTCGGCGCCGAACTGTACGCCCTGGCCGGAAATCTCCAGGCCAAGGGGCTGCTGGGCATTCCGCCGCAACGGCTGGAGGAGGCCGGCCGCGCTTTGCACGCGTGGACGGCGGGAGGAAAGCCGTGATCGAGGATTTCGCAGAACTCGTGCGCCGCTCGCGTGAGTGGTTTGAACGGGCTGCGGCCGCGGGCTGGTTCGCCGCGGGCGACCGCCGGCGCTTCGAGGCGGTCGAGCGCGCCACGCCGGCCGACTTGTTTGAAAGTGAGCCGGCCCGGCCGCTGGTGGTGGCCTTGTTTGGCGGAACGGGCGTGGGCAAGAGCAGTCTGCTGAATCGCATCGCGGGTGCCCCCATCGCGGTCGTCGGCGCCGAGCGGCCGACTTCGCGCGAAACAACGCTGTATGTACACGAGGCGGTCAAGCTGGCCAATCTGCCGCCGGAGTTGCCGCTCAACCGCGTGCAGATCCGCCGCCACAGGTCCGCCGCCCAGCACGACGTGCTCTGGATCGACGCCCCCGACATCGACAGCGTTGAGGAGGAAAACCGGCAAACCGCGCTGGCCTGGCTGCCACATGTGGACCTGCTGCTGTACGTCGTCAGTCCCGAGCGCTATCGCGACGACGTCGGCTGGCGCGTGCTGCGTGAGCGCGGGCAGAAGCACGGCTGGATGTTTGTAATGAACCGCTGGGACGAGGGCGACCCGCGGCAACGCGATGACTTCCGCCGCATGCTGCGCGGCGCCGGCTTCGAGGAGCCGCTGCTGCTGTGTACTTCGTGCCGCACGCCGCCCGCCCGCCTGCCGGCGCCCGACGAATTCAACCAGGTCCAGGCCACCATTCGCCAGTTGCTGGAGGCACACGCGGTGCGCGAGTTGGCCCGGCTGGGCGTACGGGCGCGAGTGCTCGAACTGCAGGCTGCGCTGGCCGAGCTGTCGCGGCCATTCGGCGATGATGCGCAGTGGGCGGCTTTGAGCAGCGCGCTGCGCCGCGAATGGGAGGCAACACGCGAGAGACTCGTCGCAGGCATGAGCTGGGGCCTGCAGACGGCCGCCGCGCGTTTTGCGGTGCGCGAAGGCGGCTTGCTGAAACGCGTCGGGCGCGAGGTCGCGGAATTGCGAGGCGGGTCCGAGCGAAAAGCCAGGAATGCAGTCGGGCAAAGCACTGCATTGCAAAGCTCCGCTATGTCGGATGCCGAACGGCCGCCGGACCTATCCGACCTGGCGGGCCTGACGGCCTCATTGTGGGATGAATGGAGCCAGGCGAAACTGACTGCCGCACTGGACGCAGTCGAAGTCGCGACTACGCGTGCCGGCATTACCACTGCCCCGGTTCGCCGCCAGCTAGACCCGGTCGCAGAGCGCGCCGCACAAGTCATACATGATCGAATGCAGGACGAAGTGCGCGTGAAACTGTTGAAGCCGCACGGACTGGCCGCACGCGCCGCCCGCCGCATTACGGGTTTTCTGACGGCCGCTTTGCCGCTCGCCGCTTTGGCTGCCGTGGCGTATCGCGTCGTGGTCGGCTATTTCCCGCGCGCCGGCCAGCCGCAATACCTGGGCGTTGAGTTCGCCATTCATAGTGCATTGCTGGTTCTGCTCGCCTGGCTGGTGCCATTCCTGCTCGACCGCCTGCTGCGCCCGTCGTTGGAAACCGCTGTTCTGGCCGCGCTGCGCCGGGGATTTGACGACGGTCTGGCGATTGTCGGCGACGGCCTCGCACGCGCCTTGTCGCGGGCCGGCAGCGAGGCCCGCCAATTCCGCGACGAGGGGCAGGCGCTAATTCAGCAGGCGAAAACGCTCACCGCAGCGCCGCCCGCCGCGTGCGAACCAGTATTGCAAAAGATAATCGCGCGCACATAACCCCCAGCCACCGCCGAAAGGCAATCGCGCACGTAACCCCCGCGCCCTCGCCGCCAAAAGCCAATCGCGCGCACATAGTCCCCGTATTGCCAAAACCTGTAGCAGAGCCGGCTCGTGTCGAGCTGGAATCAGAACAGTGGGCGTCGAACTGGAGTCAAGCCAGTTAGTGGCGAGCCGGAATGCGCGGCTCCAGACCCGAGGTAGTCAACGGCGTTGGGGTGCATGCCTGGCCGCCCAAGCCGAGCACGACGATTGGAAGAGATGGCGCATTATCGGTTGCATATCCGATAGAATCGTGGTATTGTAAAGTAGCCAGTCGTACAGTGGTACAGTCGTACAGTCGCAGGGAGGTGCGCAAGCGTCGGAGTGGCATAGGCGGCGAGCGAGAAGGTGACGTGATCTCGATGCTGACGGCATCGGGAGCGGTACGGGAGCGCGGCGCCGAAATGGAGCCGGTGCGTTTTAAAAAAATGTTTTCGATTTTTATGAGCGCGCGCGGCGCAGTTTACGTTTTATAGGTAGGCGAATAGGCGAATCGCGGTTGGGACGCGAAAGCCGGGAGCAAGCATCTTGAAGCTTGCGGTACAATGAACATGCGGCAGTTTCGGAATAGCTCGGCTGACTGCGGTACCGATCGCGAAACCGCCGGAGGTGAATTGTGAGCAAATGCGGACCAGTTTTGATAGCGATAGTTATCGGTGCAAGCGCCGCCAGCGCCAACTGCCCGAGGGAATGGTCGTTAGGCTTCCACGCCGCGGGCGTATCCGCGTTGGGCGCAGGCGTGCTCGCCATGACGACGTTCGACGACGGCAGCGGCCCGGCACTGTACGTGGGCGGCAATTTCTGGGCCGCCGGTGATGTCCCGGATTCGGCCTATATCGCCAGGTGGGATGGGATGCGCTGGTCCGCCCTGCCGGGCTTGACACCCTGGGTCGACGCCCTGGCGGCTTTCGACGACGGCAGCGGCCCGGCCTTATACGCCGGAACCATTTTTGGCGTCAAACGCTGGGACGGTTCGACGTGGCAGGACTTTGACGACGGTCCGTCGTACGACGTCCTGGTCCTGGGCGTTTTTGACGACGGCGGCGGGCCGGCGCTGTATGCCGGCGGCCGGTTCGTCAGCCTGCGCGACGGCACGGTGGTAAACAACATCGCGAAATGGGACGGCCAAAGCTGGTCCGCCGTCGGCGGCGGAGTGTTGGGGCGCTTACATACCGATCCGGAGGTCAAGGCCCTGGCCGTCTACGACGATGGGAGTGGCCCGGCGCTCTACGTGGGGGGCCTTTTCGACTATGCCGGGGGCTTGCCGGCGATCGACATTGCCCGCTGGGACGGGCAAAGCTGGTCAGTTTTGGGCGGCGGCAGATCGAGCGGCTTACCGAGGTGGGGCATTGAGGCCCTAGTGGTACACGACCCGCCTGGGCCGGAGGGGCCCGGACTCTACGCCGCCGGCGACATCGAGTACGCAGAAGGGCAGGCGGTGAATGGGCTGGCCCGCTGGGACGGACTGAGTTGGTCCGGGGTGGGAGTGGACGCGCCGGGCGTGTGGACACCAGAGGGGTGGAGCCGGCTGCGGGCATTGGCTTCGTACGACGATGGCACCGGCCCGGCGCTCTACGTGGGGGGCCTGATCGAATGGTTTGAGGGCGATGGGTGGGCTCAGGACGGGCTGGTGAAGTGGGACGGCGCAGCTTGGACGCGCCATAACGTGGAAGGCACCCCGGTTTGGGCGCTGCACGTGTTCGCGCCGCCGGGCGGTACTCCAGGTCTTTACCTGGGCGGACCCTTCTGGGTGGCGGGCGGAGTGGCAGCGACGCACATAGCGCGCCTGGACTCGGACGGCTTTTCACGCTTGGGCGACGGCGACGGGGCGGTGCCGTTCGTGAGGGCCCTGTGCGCGTACGACGACGGGACGGGGCAGGCGCTGTACGTTGGCGGGCCCGGCATCGCCGGGGACGTGGTGACGCGCGGTCTGGCGCGCTGGGACGGGTCTGGCTGGTCGAGCGTGCCGGGATGGGTCGGAGGTCCCTTCTACGACACCATAGCGCTGACGGTGTACAATCCGCCGACCGGCGAGGGGCCGGGGCTGTACGTCGGTGCGTCCGTCTATATCCCCGCGGAGGACCGATGGCTTCACGTGCAGCGCTTTGACGGTACATCCTGGTCGGCGCTGGGCGAGGATGTTGCCCTGGGCATCAGGACGATGGCCGTCCATGACGACGGCAAGGGGCCGGCGCTTTACGTTGCCGGAGAAAATTACGAGGGCCTGACGGGCTTCCAAGCCAACGGGATCGCCAAGTGGGATGGCACGAGTTGGTCGGCGCTGGGCACGGGAATATCGGAGGATCACGTTGAAGCCTTGTGCTCGTTCGACGATGGGCGTGGGCCGGCGCTGTATGTGGGGGGCAGGTTTCACAAGGCCGGAGGCGTGGTGTCGCCCGCCATTGCGCGCTGGGACGGCAGTGCCTGGTCGGACGTGGGCGGCGGCCTGCGCGATAGTGGTTACAGCGGCTGGTACGGGCAAGCGGAGGTCCGGTCGCTGGCGGTTTTCGACGACGGCACCGGGCCGGCTTTATACGTCACCGGCGGATTCACGTGCACGTATCCGGATGGCGCAGTGCCGCTGCCGGGCTTTGCCAAGTGGGACGGGCAACAGTGGTCGCCGGTGGTTATTCCGATTGTTGAGGCGCGATATGCGAGGTTATACGTTGCCGACACGGTCGAGGGGCCGCGTCTCTACGTCAGCGGCCGGTTCGTTTTAGTGGGCACGGAAGCGCGCCATGATCTGCTGCAATTTGACGGCGTGGAGTGGTCGCCGGTGGGGCGGATATCGGGGCCTTCCGTCGTAGCGCACGTGCGTGAGGGCGGCGAGGACATACTGTATGTCGGGGCCAACAACCTGATACTCCTCGGGGAGGAGCAAATTCCGGCCTTCGGGTTTGGTAAATGGAGCTGCCGCGCCGACTTTCGGCGTGGGGATCTCAATTGTGACGGTTTGGTAAACGCGTTGGACATCGCACCGTACGTTAGTGCGCTCACATGCGCGGAGTTGTACCAGGCGGAGCACCCCGATTGCTATCTTGAAGCGGCCGACTGCAACCGCGACGGCGCGGTGAATGTGTTTGACATTGATCCATTTGTGGAGATCCTACTGCAACGGTAACGAACATTTGCTATTCGCTTGAGGCGTAGGAACGCCGTAGACCACAGGCCACTTCATCATTGACGCGTTTTGGCGCGGATCGCCGGGACGGTCCCGGGAGGATGCGCGCGTCTTTTCGCACAAGGAGGTAGTTATGCGCAAAGTCAAGTCCTTTGGAGATCGGAGGCGGAGACATTGTTTTCTTTGGCCAGTACTCTTGGCCGGCGCTCTAGTATCGACGCCAAGCAGGGCTGGCGAACTGGAGGTACCCAGCGCACTGTACGACACGATCGCTGAAGCGCTCGAGGCTGCAGCGGATGGCGATGAGATAGTTCTGGTTAACGCGACTTACGGAGGGCCCGGCAACCGCGATCTGTTCATCTCGTACAAGCGTGTCACGATTCGCAGTGCATCGGACGTACCGGGCTCATGTACCATCGACTGCGGCGGAAGTGACCGTGCTTTCACATTCAGCAGCGCGCTGAGTAGCGGTTTCGATTATCCGTGGCATCAAGATCGTTAACGGTTATGCCGATGTGCGGGACCCGCTCCCTGGCGGCGCAATTCTCTGCCTCAACAGTTCCCCAATGATTGTCAACTGCATATTCCAGAATAACAATTCCAGCGGGGTGAATGGCGGCGCGATTGCCTGCGTTGGCGGCAGCAGTCCAACGATAAAACATTGCCACTTCCAGAGCAATAACAGTTGGTTACAGTTGGGCGGGGCGATATACAGCGATAACAGTGCGCTGCTGATTTCCCACTGCACTTTCGTTGGCAATGGCACTAATGCTCCTGCGCTTGCCGGCGGGGCGATTTATTGCCATAACAGTCGACTGGTCATGAGCCAACATCGTGGGCGACTATTATACTTCGCCCGGCGGCACTGGAGATCCATCTCGCACGGCGGTTGACCTGGACGGAAATCTGTGGATCGCCAATCGGGCCGACCACGCGAATGGCGGCGGCTCAGTAACCAAGATTGGCCTGGTCATCGGCGGCACACGCTGTGACCGGTACGGCGTCGAGGATGAGAACGGGGACTATCTCAAGCCGCCGTTCATTTACAATACCTGCTGCGACCGTGACGGCGACGGGCTGATTCGCACGTCGCGCGGCTACAACCACCAGTTGCCGTGGATGGCGCCGGAGGGCGCCGCGCGCGAGCCAGCCCACCTGTACCTGGCGGACGACGAGTGTATCTGCCAATACGAACGCGTGCGGGCCGAAGGCACTCGCTTCCTGGCAGTGGACCGCGATAACAACGTGTGGACAGGCAGCCAGCTTGACCGAGAGTTTGATTTCCTAGACACGGCTGCCGACACGGTCACACCGGCCTTTGAACCGGAATTGGGCGGCTACGGCGGGCTTTTTGCGCTCTATCCATCGCCTAAGGGTCTGAGGCGGGTGATCTGGTCCACCAGCAACAACTACGGCACGCCGACAGGGTACGTACTGCGCTACGATCTGGACGAGCCGGCGGCCTACGACTCTGAGGCGTTGCGCAGCTACGGCATTGGCATGGATCGCGACGGCAATGTTTGGGTTGCCCAGCATGATGTAGGGACACTGCGGAAGTTCTATCCCGACGGTACTTTTGACACGGTGGACCACGCCGGCGGCCACGCATACGGGCCGAAGGGCGTGGCAGTGAGGCTCGCGGACAACAGCGTCTGGGTTGTGAAAATCGGGCGGCACCAGGGCAGGCACTACATCAGTAAGCTCGTCGGCGGGTACGTGCAGAATTATCCACTCGGAGGACAGTATGCCGCCGATACCGAGCACCCAACCGGCGTGGCCGTGGACAGGGCCGACTATGTCTGGACGACGTGCGAAGGCGGCGATACCGCAAAGCGCGTCAGCGCAACCGGCCATGTAGATACCATAGAGTTTGACGCGGGCAGCGGGCCGTACTCCTTCAGCAACATGACTGGCGACGTTACGCTGCACTCCACCGGCGCCGGCACGTGGAACGTAATTCACGACAGCGGTGCGTTCGGGGCGCCCTGGCACCTGGCAGTTTGGAATCGTGAGAATTGCATCGCTGGTGATGAGATACCCGAACTTACGGCGCTAACGGTGGAAATCCGCGCCTCGGATGTCATGACCGAACTGCCGTCGCTGCCATACGTCCAGGTCGGCAGAGCCGAGTGGATCGACGGCGACTTCGTCGAGGTTGGCAATGGGACGTGGTTCGAAGGGGTCACAGGCAGGTTCCTCGAGGTCCGCGTGCGCTTCATGGGAACCGTGCCGGGGCAGTTGCCTTCGCCGGAAACATTCCGCACGCCCACGCTGTGCGACCTCAAGATTACGAGTGCCCTCGCGGATATGAACTGCGACGGCGCCGTTAATACCTTCGACATCGACCCGTTTGTCCTTGCGATGACGAGCGAGACGCAGTACGCGGAGAACTTCCCGTTTTGCAACTACATGAACGGGGACGTGAACTGCGACGGTTCGGTTAACGTCTTCGACATTGACCCGTTCGTGCTCTGCCTGACGAGCGGGGAGTCTTGCTGCCAGCAGTAGAAGGCTCCAGGCGAGGCCGCGCCCTGCTGCTTGTTCATGACCCGCACCGGGCGCCTGGCCCAGACCAGGCCGCCCGGTGCGAATTGCTCCTCCGCCGCGGACCCGTGCCGACCGCCAAAAGGCAATCACGCATACCAGAGCCGGTTCGTGTCGAGCCGGAATCGGGAATGCCCACTGTGGCGGAGGCATGCCCGCGCTTACAGCTTGGGCATGGCACCCCCGTGATCCGCCACCCGCGCCACACGCCGCGACTTCAGTCCCTCGTCCCCACCCGCCCGCCTCACCCGTTGCCCGGCGGCCGCGCCGGCTCGTAGAATCCCGGCGTGCCTGAACTTCCCGAAGTCGAAACTATTGTTCGCCGCTTTCGGCCGCTGCTCGAAGGGCGGCGCATCACCGGGTTCGATACCCGCTGGAAGAAGCAGCTTTCGCCCAGCCTCGCCGCGGTTCGCGCGGGCTGCGTCGGGCGTCGCATCGTGCGGCTTGCCCGCCGGGGAAAATTCATCGTCTTCCAACTCGATCCGCCGGGCTGTCTGCTCGTACACCTACGGATGAGCGGGCGCTTCGAATGGGGCGCTAACTGCGAGTGCGAGCCGGGCCACCTGCGGGCGATTTGGACGTTCGAAGACTCAGAGCGGCTGCTGTTCTGCGATCCACGCAAGTTCGGACGCGTCATATACGCGCCGGATCTCGCCACCGCGACCGGCGAACTGGGCGTCGAGCCGCTCAGCCGCGCCTTCACCGTCGCCAAGCTGGCCGCCTTGCTGCGCCGGCATCGCCGCCGCCTCAAGCCGCTGCTGCTCGACCAGCGCGTCATCGCCGGTCTGGGCAACATTTACACCGACGAAGCCCTCTTTCGCGCCGGCCTGCACCCGCTGACCGCCTCCGACACGCTCCGTCCGCCCCAGATCGCCGCCCTGCACGCCGCCATCCGCGCCGTGCTGCGCGAGGCCATCCGCTACCAGGGCACCACTTTCGACCACGCCTACGCCGGCGGCGACATGCAGCACCGGCTGGCAGTTTATGGCCGCAAGGGCCAGCGCTGTCCGCGCTGCGGCGCGGCGATCCGCTACGCACGCGTCGGCCAGCGTGGTACGCACTTCTGCCCGCGCTGTCAGCCGATTCGCGGCAGACGGCGCAGGCTGGTCCGGCGCGGACAGCGGCAAACGCAAGCTGGTGCAGCGCGGTAGCACCGCCGCCCGACTCGTCTTATCGTGGGACGCCATGTGTGGAATCGCCGGCATCCTGAGCCTGTCGCCCGAGGCACGCGTCGAGGACGCGGCGCTGCGCACCATGGCCGATCAGGTTCGGCATCGCGGCCCGGATGACGCCGGCTTCTACCTTGATCCGCAGGCCCGTTGCGGCTTCGCGTTCCGCCGCCTGTCGATCATCGATCTCAAGACCGGCAAACAGCCGTTAAGCAACGAGGACGGCACGGTCTGGACCGTGCTCAACGGCGAGATTTACAACTACCGCGAGTTGCGCGCCGAGCTCCTGGCGCTCGGCCATGAGTTTGCCACTCAGAGCGACACCGAAACGATCGTCCACTTGTACGAGCAGCATGGCCCGACGTGCTTCGAGCGCCTCAGCGGCATGTTCGCCATCGCCATCTGGGACCAGTCGCGCGGCCGGCTACTGCTCGCGCGCGATCGCCTGGGCAAGAAGCCGTTGGTGTACACCGTTTGCGGCGAGCGCTTGTATTTCGCGAGCGAGGCCAAGGCACTGCTGGCGTTGCCCGAGATGCCGCGCCGGCTCGATCCGCAGTCGCTGCATCGTTACCTGATTTTCCAGTACGTTCCTGCGCCGCATTCCATTTACAGCGGTTTTAAGAAGGTCCTGCCCGGCCACTACGAGTCGTTCGAGGCTGGTGCGGCGCAAACACCGGCGCGGCAGGAGCCGCGCCCTCGCAACTGCTGCGGTCAGGCTTTCTGGCGCGTGCCAGATCCAGCTCCTTTTGACGGCAGTTACGAAGATGCCAAGGCTCGGCTGGGAGAGTTGTTGACGGATGCCGTGGCCGC
>Ga0123331_1003463_pt1 | contig 10361 bp, 4 predicted proteins | sample BioC13SIPDNA_3_FD_89705 | JGI IMG/M metagenome (GOLD analysis project Ga0123331, IMG submission 89705) | Anaerobic biogas reactor microbial communites from Washington, USA - Biogas_R2_B C13 SIP DNA | ecosystem: Engineered > Bioreactor > Anaerobic > Unclassified | place: Washington, USA... | reverse complement strand
GTAAACATCCTTGTAGCCTTTAACCATTCCGTCATTATTCACATAATTGATGGAGGTGACAAAATGTCCCTGGTTATTTCCGCCCTGGTATGTAAGAGTATGCTGCGGGCTCCAGGAAGGTTCGAACACCACATCAAACCAGTCGGTGTCGGTTCCGTCATAATTGTTTGCTGTCAACTGGTTTTCCATAGGAAGACCTGACATCTTCTTGTATTCGATAAAATCTGCGGCTCCGAAAATTTCCGGTTTTCTGGCAAGGCTTTGGCCGGTGTACTTCAGATCATAAGAAATGCTGGAAGCACCTTTTACTCCCGATTTTGTTGTGATGAGAATGACTCCATTGCCTGCCTGGGCACCATAAATAGCGGCCGAAGCGGCATCCTTTAATATTTCAACGGATTCAATCATAGACGGGTCAAGATACTGGATGTTATCAACCTTGAGACCGTCTACAATCAAGAGGGGGCCGATGTTGCCCGAGTTTGAAGAGTATCCGCGCACGCGGATGGTGGCCGCCTGCCCGGGAGCACCGGAATTGCTCAGAACCTGAACTCCGGAAGCCTTCCCCTGAAGGGCAGCGGCTGCATCACTGGTGGCCAGATTCCGGAGGGATTCCGCGCGCACTGATGAAATAGCACCGGTAACGTCACTCTTTTTTACGGTACCGTAACCTACCACAACGACTTCACTCAGGTCAGAAACGACAGTAGTCATTACCACGTTGATATTCCGGCGTCCGGCAACTTCAATGACCTGCGTTTCCATTCCCACAAATGAAAAAGTCAAAGATTTGTTCGCACCTTCGACATTGATCGCGTAAAGACCATTTGCGTCGGTAATCGTACCCTGCGTAGTTCCTGTTACAATCACAGTTACTCCGGGCATGGGAGAACCATTCTCATCCTTAACAGAACCATTTACGGTTAGTAATTGCGCATAGCTAAAGAACGAGAAAAACAACATGGGTAGCGCCAATAGCGCCACCTTCATTAATCGATTTTGTTTCATAGATTAAAAGGTTTAAGTCTTTTGACACAAAATTATCCCTGACTTGAGTTTATATGTTTTCGATTTCAGGTATTTGATATCTGATTTTAGATAAAAAAGCCGTTTATCCTGATTTTTGTCATCCCTCAGGTCAATACGAAAGGGCTTCCTGCACAAAGTAGGGATTACCCGAACAGGTCAGTGGTTGATTTTCCGTAGAAGTTTTTAAATGCCGTACAGAAATAGCTCACGCTGCTGAAACCGCACAATTCGCTGACCTCGGTCACGGTGTGTTGGCGTATTTTCAGCAGGTCGTAGGCATGACGGAGCCTGATGGTTTTTATTAACTCGGTAGGGGATTGGCCGGTGAGTGATTTGGTTTTTTTATATAAAAGGGAGGCGCTTACGTTCATTTCAGAGGCAAACTCATCTTTTCCGAAACCTGGATTGGCGATGTTCGTCCAGGCTACTTCCACCAGTCTTTTGACAAAATTATCGTTGATTTCGTTTGCAAACAGCTGTTCCTGAGTGTTGTTGTTCAGCATTCGCATAGCTTTTTCGCGCACTGTTTCGCGATTGCGGATGATGGTTCTGAATTTCTGTAGCAGCAGGTTGAAATCGAAGGGTTTGGTGAAGTAGTCATCGGCTCCCAACCCCAGTCCCTGTAGCTGCTGGGCCCGATCGGTCAGGGCGGTGAGCAGGATTACAGGGATATGGGCGGTTTCGTTGGTCGATTTTATCTGCCGGCACAGTTCAAAGCCATCTTTGCGGGGCATCATCACATCGGAAACGATGAGATCGGGCGACTGGGACACAATCAGCTGCCATGCCTCTTCTCCGTCCCTGGCAACGCAAGTGGAAAACTCCTCCCCGATTTTATCCGCCATATAATTGCGCAGTTCGTCGTTGTCTTCCACGATCAGAATGGTGAGCTTTTTCATGCTGGTGGTTTCGTGGGGGCTTTCCGCTGCCGCCGAAAGGTCACTGGCGCCATCGGGGAGGGGATAGGTTTCTGCAGAAGCGGGAATTTGTTCTTTGACGTCCACCTGCCTGTACGGAATCACAATTTTAAAGAGGCAACCTTCATTTTCTTGGCTTTCGACCGAAATGGTGCCTCCGAGAATGGAAACATAATTTTTTACCATCAGAAGCCCGATTCCCGAACCCACGATTTTTGCGTTGATGGCATTTTCGCCACGGTGAAACTCTCTGAAAAGCTTCCGCTGGTCCTTTTTGCCGATGCCGATTCCGTTGTCTCTGACGGTAAGGGACCACCTGTTTTTCTCTCCCCTGAATTCCATGAAGACCTCTTCGTCGTTATGAGAATATTTGACGGCATTCGAAATCAGGTTATCGATGACTTTTTCCATTTTGGACTCATCGACGGCAGTGACGTAACTTTCAGGAGAGGCGGAAACATGGATTTTCACACCTTTTGTTCCAGCCAGTGATTCGGCCATCAGTTTTCTTTGGGTTATCAGTTTGACCACATCGGTCATGGTCAGGGAAACGATCTCCCTGCCGACATCCACTTTTTGAAAATCCATCAGCTGGGTGATGACCGAAGAGAGTTGCCGGGCCTGGTTAACGGCGATTTGCAGGTGATTTCTTCCCTTTTCCGACAGATTTTTCTCCTGAGCCAGTTCTTCTACGGGAGCCTTAATCAGGGTGAGGGCGGTCCTGATTTCATGGGCGGTATGGGTAAAAAAACGAACCTTCTCTTCGGTGTGTTTTTGTTTCAGGTTGTGAATGTAGTAAAGGAGCAGCATGGTCACAATACCGGCAGCGGTGAGGATGACCAAAATGATAAACCATGATTTTTTCCAGAAGGGCGGGATCACCCTGATTTGGATAGACCGTTGGTCCAGAAGCCGCAAGAGAGAACCGTCGTACAGTTTCACCTGAAGGGTGAATTTCCCGCTGGGAATATTGGTATAGGTAATGATGCGGTTTCCCGAAGGTGTTGACCAGTCGTTGTCAAAGCCGTCGAGTTTCCATGAAAATTTAGCTCCCTGAGATACCAGAAGTGGGATCAGTTCAACGCTTAAGGAATTCTGGAAATATTTCAGGTCGATGTTTTCGAGTTGGTCAACGGGTACCCTGAGGTTGAAGACTGAGGAATCGCGTATGGTGCGGCCTGCCACGGTAAAATCCTGAAAATAGATTTTTCCCCGGGCGATGTTTTCGTTGAGGGAATCGGGGGTAAAGAACAGGGCGCCCCGGCTGGTTCCCCATGCCAGTTTTCCGTTTTTCAGGGCTGTCACCGCCCCTTTGTTGTAGGATATGGAGGATTGCGGGGATAGCGACGAGAAGGTAAGGGCGGTTTTTTCTTCGGGATCAAAGCGGCACAACCCGCTTTCGGTGCCCAGCCACAGGTAGTTCCCCGCCTCGATGAAGCAATTGACGAAGTCGGAAGGCAACCCCGACTTCGTGGTGTACTTCCGGGTATCTCCTGTTTTGGGGTCATACTCCACCACTCCTTCCCCGCTGGTGCATATCCATATTTTATCGCCTCTTATCAGGAGGTCTTGTACCACCAAATCCGTCAGCAATTTTTTTATGCTTCCGTCCTGTTTGTTCAGAAGGGAGAGGCCATAGCTGTGGCCCACCAGAATATGTGAGGGCGAGAGTTGGGCGAAAGAACTCACCGGTTCATCGGGATAGGTGGTGAAGGTGTTTTTCCGGATGTCGAAACAGGCATACTGTCCGTTGATGCCGCCAATCCAGAGGTTGTGTTCGTCGTCTTCGAAAATGTCGAAGATGAAATTGCTGATCGCGGGCGATCCCGGGAGACCTTTCCCGTACCGGGCAATTTCCCTTCCCGTTTTTCTGTCGAGGAGGTAAACCCCCGAAGAATAGCTTCCTGCCCAGATTCTTCCCTTGTGGTCCTCGCACAAGGCGAGGAAAACCTGCGCCTGTTTCATATTATTATTGAAAAGGGCCTTCCAGAGCTCTTTTTCTGGATCCCAGATCCCGATGCCATTGTTGGTGGCGAACCAGATCTTTCCGTCACTGTCTTCCAGGATGCCATTGACATCGTTATTTACCAATGAGTTGACATTGTTGGGGTGATGGACGATTTGGGTGACGACGGGTGAAGAGACATCATAAAACGACACTCCTCCTGAAATGGTTCCCACCCACACCCGTTTTCCGGGTTCGTAAAAAATGGCGTAGACCCCGTTTCCAGGTAACGACGCCGGATCGTCGGCGCTTTCCTTATAGACATTCAGGACCCTGTTGCCCGTTTTATCCAGTTCCCAGAGCCCTTGTCCGTCAATGCCCGCGAGAAGTGTGGAATCGGAATTCTCGACGATGGCCAGGATGGGTTGTTTCGGAATCACCCCCGTCAGGATCCGGGAAAACCGGTTCGTGTTGAAATTGTATTGCATCAATCCGTTCGACAGCGTTCCCATCCAGAGGATATCCCGCTTCCTGTCCAGGAAAAGGGATGAGACGGAAAAGCGGTCTTTTTCGTTATTCCGGTAAACCGTTTGGAATTGAAGGGTCTCAACGTCGATTTTCATAATCCCTTCGCAGCCGGCGACCAACAGGTTTTGGGGATCATGCCACATCAGGGAGGTCCTTTCCCGGAAGCCAGTCTCTATCTTCTCCAGTTTTCCGGCATGATACCTGTACAATCCAATGTCCAGGGCAATCCAGTAATCATTTTCGCATTTACCCGAAGGGAGTAAACGTCAAATTCTTCATTGGGGAGAAGCTTATTCAGATTTAAAAGGAGGTCGAAACGGTCGTTCACAGGATTGTAACCGAACACCTTTCCGTTATTTGTGTAGGCCGTCAATCTGGAGCTCTCATACGTCAGCCATACCATGAGTACCCCTTGTGTTTCTTCTGGAAGCTGATAAATGCGGTAATCATCTTCGGTCAGCCTCATGATTCCGGTTTTTGAGGAGGCCCAGATGAAGCCTTTATCGTCCTGGCAAATGGAGTTGATCACCCTGACGGAGATGCCGTATAACGTGTTTACGCTATTGAACTGAACGGCAGAAACGTGGGCCGGAAAGAGCAGGATAACGCACCAGAACAACAGCAGTTTCACCACCGGCGACAGGACCGGATTCATCACCGGGCCTACAGCCGTGGATTTCAATATGTTGTTCCTCTTGTCGGGCATTCTTGTTCCTCAAGGTGTTTAAGTGTCTGCCATTTTAAAGGTACAAATTACCAATTACCAAAAGTGATAAAAAAATCAGGATTTTCAAATTTCTTGGAGAAACGTACTGTTTTTTCCGGTAGGCAACTGAATTCCGGCGAGCGCTTACCCCGCCGCAGAGCAGCGGGGTAAGCGAGCAAGATACTAAAGAAGTCCTCTACGGAATCTTAATTCCGGCGAGCGCATTGACCCGATCAGTTCTCTTTGCTGTTGCACCATTCCGGATGAATTGCTAATATTGTCATCCGAAATTCCCGGTGCGGGTTATGTGACGATAATCATTTTCAATGAATTCTGGCGAGACAATAGAGAGATCCTCTATGGAATCGTATTGAATACATCCGTTCTTTGTGCCAGGTAAGCATCATGGCCAGGTCTCAGTTTATAGCTGATCTGGTGATGTAACCCATCGAACTCATTCTGGTTTTCCGGGATTCGTTTCCTGTTGGCTCTGCCGCGGGTCGGGATGTTTCATTCGCGCAGAACGGGTGAATATGAACCACATAAAAAAGGAGAAATGAAATATCCATGCATCATTTATGCACCAACCGGTATTAAATTGCGAAGCTATTCTTTGCGACTGCTGAAACGGACAACAGCCGCAAAAATAACCACATGGATATTACATCTGTTTCACGGATTTCACCATAGTAACTAAATAATTTAAACAGATGAAACAATTCTGTTTACTCGCTATCACTCTCAGTCTTCTGTGTTGCCGGCAATCGCCCCTCCCGGTTTCCGGAAAGGGAAAAGAGAGCGTCACGGTCAAAACGGCTGACGGGACCCTTTCTATCTGTCCCATGGCCGGTAACGCCGTCAGGATCAAATTTTTTGTAGAAAGAGAACCCGCCGTCCCTGAGTTTGTATTCACCGAAGGACACGATGTTCCCGGGTATGAGGTTGTCGAATCGGGAAAAACGATCAGGGTTTTGCTTGAGAACATGGTTGTTGAGGTGAACCGGACCACCGGTCATCTCACCTTTACCGATCGTACGGGAAAGATTCTCCTGCGTGAGAAACCGGGATCGCGACTGTTAAGGCCTGATTCGGTCATGGGCGAACGCTGTTATTTTGTTGAGCAGGCTTTTGATTCTCCCGGCGACGAGTCGATTTTCGGGCTGGGTCAGTTTCAGGACGGGTATTTCAACATCAGGGGAATAAGCCGCAGGTTGACCCAGGTCAACAGCCAGATCGCCATCCCTTTTATATATTCCGGCAAGGGGTATGGCCTCTTGTGGCATCAGTACGGATTAACTGATTTCAATCCGGCCGGAAATTTTGTGACGCTCACAAAGCAGGGCCGGGAGGAGGGCGGCGATGTGGCAGCCGAAGTGACCACTACTGCCGGAACACAAAAAGTATTGCAGAACCAGTCGTTTTATCGGGGTACATTTTCAGTTCCCGTTGAGGGCGACTATTCGCTCTTTCTTGATCTGGGCGGCATGGGCAACCGGCATTACGTTGTCGTTGACGGTCATCCTGTTCTTGATCAGAGCAACATGTGGCTGCCTCCCTGTGCCGGGACTTTGGTTCACCTGAAACCCGGGGAACATGAGGTGCAGTTGGTCTGTAAATCCGATAACCAACCTGCCTTGTCCTGGAAGCTGACCGATCAATTCACCACATTCCGCTCTCCGAATGCCAGGATGATCGATTATGTGGTATTTGCCGGGTCAGCCGACGAAGTCATCGCCACCTACCGGACGCTGACCGGCCATGCCCCCCTATTTCCCAAATGGGCTTTCGGGTACTGGCAATGCCGGGAGCGTTACACTTCGGCAAGCCATCTGACGGAAACTGTAAGGGAGTTTCGCAAACGGGAACTTCCCATGGATGTGATTGTGCAGGACTGGCAATACTGGGGCAGCAAAGGGTGGGGCGTTCCTCAGTTCGATGAAAAGAATTACCCCAACCCGTCGGAGTTCATTCAAGAACTGCATGATTTGAACGCCCGTTTCAACATCTCCATCTGGTCGAATCCCGATAAAAACTCTGAAATTGGAAAAGCCTATGTTTTAAAAGATCGCTTCATCCCCGGAACCAAATGGCTGGATTATTTCAATCCGGAAACCCGGAAAGAATACTGGAATACTTTGAAAGAGAATATGTTCGACCATGGTGTCGATTCGTGGTGGATGGATGCCGTTGAACCTGAGAACGATGCGTTGAAGGGTGAAAGAACTCATATCGGACTGGGCGATTTCTACCGGTTGACCTATCCTCTGCTGGTGAGCCGGGCCGTGTACGAAGGCCAGCGGGAGGCGACAGATGACAAACGGGTTTGCATTCTGACCCGTTCCGCATTTTCAGGACAGCAGCGTTATGGCGTCATCAACTGGTCGGGCGACATCGGCGGCAACTGGGATGCCTACCGTCGTCAGATTGTCGCCGGGTTAAACTTTTCTTTGAGCGGGTTTCCCTACTGGACCACCGACATCGGGGGATTTTTCCGTCCGGGGAGGGTGCAGTACACCGATGAGAAATATCACGAACTGTTAACCCGGTGGTTCCAATGGGGGGCTTTCAATCCTATTTTCCGGATGCACGGATACCAGAGTGAAACCGAACCCTGGAAATTCGGTGAAAAGACGGAGAGCAACATGCGTAAAATGCTGCATCTCCGCTACCGCCTTCTGCCATATATTTACTCCGAAGCGTGGCAGGTGACCCACAAGGGTTCGACCATGATGCGTCCCCTGGTTATGGATTTTGGCGGCGATACCGCCAGCGTGAAGCAGCCGTATGAATATATGTTCGGGAAAGCATTTCTGGTAGCACCCGTTACCGAAGCAGGCGCAACACAAAGGGATGTCCGTTTGCCGGAATTTCCATTGTGGTATGACTTCTGGACCGGTTCGGTTTTCCGGGGCGGCCAAACCATCAGGGCCAATGCGCCGCTTGATAAAATTCCGTTGTTTGTGAAAGCCGGATCCATCGTTCCCATGGGGCCCATCGTTCAATATGCAGGAGAAAAGGAAAAGGAACCCCTTGAAATAAGGATTTACGAAGGTGCAAACGGTGAGTTTACCCTTTATGAAGACGAAGGAGACAACTTCAACTACGAAAAGGGGATTTATACTACCATTTCTTTCATCTGGGATGATGAAAACAAAACCCTGACAATAGATGACCGCAAAGGATCATTTCCCGGAATGCAGGCTGAACGGAAATTCAACATCAGGCTGGCATCCCGGAATAAAAAAGCCAGGGTTGATACAACCGGAGGGTTCGACAAAGTAATAGACTACAGAGGCAGGAAAGTCATCACTGTATTCCCATAGGGGTAATCTCACAGCACAGATACATTCTTTCGGCGGCTTTGTCAGACCAGGTGCCAGCTTTCTCTGGTCCCTTAACCTGGATACTGGATTCCAGCTGCCTCTTAAACCAGCTGCCAACTTTCGGCTGGCTCTTAAACTGGCTACCAACTTCCGGCTGCTCCTTAAACCGGTTACCAGCTTTCTGTTTCTCCTTAACCCGATTGCCGGCTTCCCGGTGTTCCGTCCGACCGGTAAGGAACTTCTGTCTTTCCGCTTACCGGAAGGGTGAACGCTGTCAGAGTTCCCTGATTTTGATGCTGCGGAACATGACGTGGTCGCCGTGGTCCTGGAGGAGGATGGGGGTTTCGGGGGTCATGCCGAAGTTTTCGAATTCGACATATTTGCTGCGGGCCACCAGGGCGCGGTAGATGTTGTTGCCGCGGGTGTATTCCACCACTTTGCGGCCGTTGAGCCAGTGTTCCACGCGGTTGTCAGGGCAGAGGACGATGGTGCCGCGGTTCCATTCCCCGGGTTTGTTGACAAAGCGGGCTTCCTTTTCGGCCGGGATGAGGTCGTAGAGGGATGCGAGTGTCCGGTTTCCGACGACTCCCATTTTGGCATCGGGATGGCGTTCATCATCGAGGATCTGGTATTCCAGTCCTATCGAGGGTCCGTTGTTGCCGGTGCCGTATTTTATGCCGCTGTTGGCCCCCGGGGCGAGGTTGAAGTCGAATTTCAGCTCGAAAGCCCTGAATTTTTGGTTGGTGACGATGTCACCGCCCCGTTGTTTCTCTACCGCGGAAGAGAGGACCACCAGACTGCCGTTGTCTACGGTCCACCCCTTTTCAGGAAAGGCTCCTCCGTTGGCGCGATTCCATCCGTTGGACGTTTTCCCGTCGAAGAGGAGCCGGAAGCCTTGTTTTTTCTCAGGTTCACTGAGGTTGTTGGGGATCAGGTTGACCACGGTGATGTCGTCGAAGGGTGCCGGCTGCAGATTGCGGGTTTTGATGCGGATGTTTTTCCATCTGATTTTCCGGCCTTCCTCTTCTTTGGTGTTTATGGCATGGACCTGGAGGGCGATAAACCCTTGTGGGGTCATGTCGTCTATGACCCAGGCTACCGGGATGCCGTTCAGCCAGGTGCGGATGCTGTTTCCGATGCACTCGATTCTGAAATGGTTCCAGCCGCCTGCTTTGAATGCTGTTTTAGATGCGGGGTTGAGGTCGTTGGTGTAGAGCCATCCCCGGCGGGCTTCGTCGTAGATGCCCCCCGACCAGGCCCTCGGCGAAGGATCCACCTCGCACTGGTAGCCGTGCACCCTTCCATCGAGGTAGTCGGCTTTGCTTTCACTCCGGAACTGGATGCCCGAATTCATGTCCGACCCAACCAGCAGGTCAAGCTCCAGGATGAAATCTCCGTATTCCTTTTCGGTGACCAGGAAAGAGTTGGGGGTGCCAAAAACGGTGGTGCCCACAATCTCGCCTCTGACCACTTCGTATTTTGCTGTTCCGTTGAGCTGTTTCCAGCCTTTGAGGTCTTTTCCGTTGAACAGCTTCTCCCAGCCGCCCTCTTTTCTTGCATTTGTGGTTACGGCACACAACAGAACCAGGGAGAGTAACAAAAACTTCTTCATAGGTTGGTAATTTTATTTGTTTTCCGTGAATTCCGGCGAGACAATAGAGAAGTCCTCTACGGAATCGGATTGACTACATCCATTCTTTGTGCCAGGTAAACATCATGGCCAGGTCTCAGCTTATAGCTGATCCGGTAATGTAACCCGTCGAACTCATCCCGGTTTTCCGGGATTCGTTTCCCCGCTGCTCTGCTGCGGGGAGTTCCAATACGCAATATTAGCGAAATGTTTTAACCGGTTAATAAAGTTAGACAGGAAAAAATCACACTGCCGTTGTTCCATGCCACAATCAACCAATTTT
>Ga0123331_1003397_pt1 | contig 10497 bp, 12 predicted proteins | sample BioC13SIPDNA_3_FD_89705 | JGI IMG/M metagenome (GOLD analysis project Ga0123331, IMG submission 89705) | Anaerobic biogas reactor microbial communites from Washington, USA - Biogas_R2_B C13 SIP DNA | ecosystem: Engineered > Bioreactor > Anaerobic > Unclassified | place: Washington, USA... | reverse complement strand
CCTATATCCTATAGGTGCCTTGCCACCAGCATAACCGCCCTGACGGGCCTTAGTCTTCCGACCGCCGGACAGCCTCGAAGTAATCAAGGACCTCTCGAACTCCGCAAAGCTCATTATTATGTTCAGAAGGAGCTTCTGCGTTGGGTCATTCCATCTATACGGCTCGCTTATGCTGATGAGCTCGGCACCAGCCTTTCGTATCTCTTTTTCCACCCACAAACTCAAATACAAGTCCCTAGCGATCCGGTCTAGTCGGGGCACAACAACCTTATCGCCTTCTTGAACAGCCTCGAGTACAGCCCGTAATCCCGGCCTCTCCAAAGCTGGCAGTGATCCCGAAAGCGCAGGGTCCTCATAGATCTCCATAAGCTCCAGTCCGTTCGAATCGCAATACTTCATGATTGCATCTCGTTGTGTTTCGAGACCAAAGCTATCAGGTCCAATCTGGTTTTCTGTGCTCACCCGGACATAGCCCAACGCTCTCATAACATTAATCAATTAGCGTTATGACTATATAAGCATAACGGTAAAACTAATTACCGTTACCTCGCCTCAACCAATTGATGCTTTAACCTGTAACCCGTTCCCTGCTCTTTGCCGCATCTCTGAAGTAATACTTCTACATCATTTCGGAACTTTGGCCAATCTTCACTGTCTTCCAGCTCATGACCATCCTGGAGGAGAACCACCATAGCTTTCTGATAGTGGAACATGACCCGATGCTCTATGAGGATGCCAAAGAGATGGTCGAGTACGTGGCCCAGGCCCTGAGGCAGACATCCAGGGAGGCTACTGTCCTGCTCTACTCGCCTGCATTAGATCCGCACCTGCAGAAGATGACCGAGCTGGCCGATCGGGTGTTCTGCTTCTATGAAATGCCCAAAGCTTCGGCCAGAAGCCGGGCAAAAGCCGAGCCGAAGATGCAAGGTGGAGCCCAGAGAACACTGGAGGCGTTCTCATGAGATGGCCATTGAGGCGAAGAAGGACGGAACTTTGCGAGCCCAGGATCAGGGCAAACCCAAAACTCATGGAACTGGAGACCGCTAAAGAGATCCTGGCGGAGATATTCCTCATCCGGCCTGCAGATGTGGAGGAGATGATTCAGAGACGGCTTGAGGAAAGAAGCTTGCCCGATGAGAAGAGCTTCTGGCCGGAGGAGAAGCCATGGCCAGCTACATTCTGCCTGGGTGATTAAACTTGGGGTCGGAGTTTTTGGGTGCTTTTGGACTGGATGAGAAGGAGGTTGATCCTTAAAAATCAATTACAAGCAGTCAATTGCATTGTGAAAAGGCGCACTTTCCATGTTGGGTCTTCTATTAAAGTTTAATTTAAGTTGGGACGCACTGCTTTAAAAGCGAACTTTAAATCTATAGTCCAATTTTTAAAAGCTTAAAGGCGAATACTCTGCCACTACACCTGGCTCTAGGTCCCCTCCACAATCCTGATCTCTTCTTCAGTCAGCTCGTAAAGCTCGCAGACTAGGGCGTCTATCTGTTCGTCCGCTACCTCGATCTGGCACTTGGGCGTGGTATGCTCGTGACCATGGTCTTCAATCTGCGTAGGTCAGCAAGTCATTTACCGAACTCGCTTTCATATAATGCGCCGGGTTTTCACAATTCTCTTCCAGCGCTTTGAAGTGCGCCTTGCCGCAATCGATCTTGGCACGCTCTTTATCACGTAGGTCGTCAGAGAATAGCCCACTCTTGGTCTCGACCACCAAGTAAAGCCGTTCAGCGTCATCCTTCTCCACAAGAACCGCCCAATCGGGGTTATAACTGCCGAGTGGCGTTGGAACCGTGAACCAGCCGGGGAGCTTGGCGTAGACCTTGATCGCTACGTTCTTTTCCAACTGGTCGGCGAAATCCTCCTCGATGCCAGATTCGTAGATCACTTGTTCGTAGACCGATTTTTCGGCATTGATCATGTTCTTCAGATAGCCGCTTAGTTCTTTTTGCTCGAACAGCTCCTGAGCATAGTAATGCTCGTCGCCCAGACGTTGATACTTGATACCGTCCACCACAGCCAGGCGTTTGCAGCGATTGATCGCCTCGGCCGCTAGCTCGATGAATTGCTGCGGATTGCGCTTGAAGTCATCGAGACGGCCGCTGCCCGTTAAGATGCGATGGATGGTTCGCCGTGTGAGGCGTGTGCGGTCCTGCAGATCGGTCAATAGATCAGGTAGTTCGATGTCGTTCTCATCGAGCACTATTGTCGCAGCACCTTTACGCTCGGTGGTTTCCACGCCAGCCTTGACGATGGCTATGCCGGCTTTGCGCCACTGCAAGCGGGTCTTCTGGATCTGCGGAACGTCATGCAGCGCCTCGGTGCAGCTCTTAATCAGCTTCTCATTGTCGAAGTTCACACGGTAGATGGTCTTGTGCTTAATGCGGTCCCACAATGCTTTGAACTCTGCGCTGTGGAGCACTGCTTGTCGGGGCCGCACCTTTCGGCGCTCGTCGGCATTTTTAATCTCCAGCTTTCCAGCGGCTTTCTTTAGAATCTGGGTGATCTGGTTGCGCTGACTGGAAAAGGGCTCAGGCACTTGCAGTATTCCGTCCTTGAGTGCCGTCTTCAATGAGTCCTTCACCCTGCCAGTGGTGTCGATATATCCCTTCGATTTGAAATGTTCCCAGAGAGCCTCTGACTGTTCAAAGCCCAGCGGCGCCATATTACCCTCCTCGTCGGTGATCTGAATTACTGCAAACTGGTGCGCTTCCACAATGCCAAAATGGATGCCCGTCTCCTCCTCTATCTCCTTCTGCAGGTTATCGGCGAATTGCTCGTAGTTCTCCGTGGCTATCACAGTGAGAGTATTGACCTCAAATCCATGCAGGCGCTGGCCCTCTTGATTCACGCATAGCCGCAGGCCGCGGCCAATTGTCTGACGTCGCTCGCGCTCAGTCCGAATGTCTCGTAGGGCGCATATCTGAAAGATGTTGGGATTATCCCAGCCTTCTCGTAAAGCGGAGTGCGAGAAGATGAACTTCAGCGGCGTCTCGAAGGAAAGCAACTTCTCTTTTTCCTTCATGATAAGGTTGTAAGCACGCTCAGCATTGTCACGGTTTTCCTGGGTATTTTCTGCCGTGTTAGTCCAGCCGCCCCTCTTGTCGATGGAGAAGTATCCGTTATGAACCTCCTCGGCATTACGGGCCGAGTCCGCTTCATGGAACAGTGTTTGGTAGTCCGGGTGATTAGCGGCACGACGGTATTCCTCCTCAAAGATGTGGGCATATTCGCCCTTCACAAGGTTGCCGTCGGCGTTATATTGGCGGTACCTTGCGACCTCGTCGATGAAGAAGAGCGACAGCACTTTGATCCCCAGCGGAAGCAGGCGCTTCTCCTTGTCTAAGTGCTCACGGATGGTGCGACGGATCATTTCGCGTTGCACCGCTCGTGCGTCCACGTCACCCCATGCTTCTCCGGGTTGGAGGAACTTCTCTCCACCGGGGACGCGCAACTCCACGTATTGGTTGCCCCTCTCGACTCGGATCTCGCCGATGCGGCAATCGGTATAGATAGCCCGCCTGGTGATTTGTTGCAGGTTATCACCATCTTGCACTGTAATTTCCTGTCGCACAATCCTGCCAGCAGTTTGCATGTCCAGTTCTACCCTTGCTGAAATGCATCCACGCGGGTTGCTTACTGAGACCAATCGCACGTAGGGCTTATTGTGTGCGCCCTCAATGGTGGCCGAGGCAACTTCAATCTGCTTGACCAAATGTTTCTCGTAGGCGTCCACCGCATCCAGCCGATAGACCATGTGATGCTTATCCACGTGGGTGGCAGAGTAGCGCAGGGTACAGAGCGGGTTCATGGCGCCTAGCGCTTCCTTGCCACGCCCCCCCAGACCACCGTCCACGCTCTGCGGCTCGTCTACGATAATAATCGGGTGAGTTGCCTTGATCAGTTCAATGGGTCTCTCTCCGCCGGTTTTCTCGTTGTCTTTGTAGAGGTTGTTGACGTCCTTTTTGTTGATGGCGCCGACTGTCACCACCATGATCTGGATTTGTGGACTAGTGGCGAAGTTTCGCACCTGACCGAGCTTGGCCGAGTCATAGAGGAAGTAGTCGAAGGGCACCCCGGCATAGAGGGCCTTGAAGTGTCTCTCGGTCATCTGGATCGACTTGTACACACCCTCTTTGATAGCGATCGACGGCACCACGATCACGAACTTGGTGAAACCATAGCGCTTGTTAAGCTCGAAGATCGTACGCAGATAGACGTAGGTTTTGCCGGTACCCGTCTCCATTTCCACTGTGAAATCACCCGATACCAAGGCACGGGATCCCGGCAGGCCGTTGCGGAGTTGGATGCTATTTAGGTTCTTGAGCAGCTCGTCGTCGAGCAAGGTAAGCCGGTTCCCAATGCCCAGTTCGCTATCCACAAGGGGTAGCAATTGTTGACTGCCCATAGCCTGCTGGGTTACCGTGAATTCTGTGCGACAGACCTCTTGCCCTCGGAACAGATCGCACACCGCTTCAATAGCCTGGAGCTGGTAGTCTAGGTTGGGGTCAAAATGCAGTTTCATTACTTCCTCCTACAAGCTCCGTACGTTAGTGATGCCGTGTTGGTTGAGGATCTCTGCAAGGTTGGTTTTGGCCACATCGTCGGCGAAGGCGCTATCACGGAAGATGCAAACGGTATCTCTAGATGGGGCAAGAGACTTGTACCATCCTACGATGCCCTGCGCTAGCGGCTCGACAATGCCGCGGGTAATATTCTCTACAAGGCAGACGAACAGCATGCCGTCGCCGATACTATGCACTGTCTGTCCGGCGATGCTGCGATTCTCGATGGGCACGCAAAGGTCGATGCCGAACTTTAGGAGCAGCTCGTAGAGGATGTCCGCTTCGGTGCGGTCAGTCTTGAGGTGCTCGATAGAATCGAGCAATGTCTGATCGAGATTGTCACGGTCCGGCTCCCACGCTCGAATGTTGCTGGAGTCGAGCTTAAAGATGCGAAAGCCAAGGTCGCCCGAGAACGAGAAAAGTGGGTTCTCGCCCTTAATACTCTTCGCGGCACGGCGGAGGCGCTCCTTGGTAAGTTCGGCGATGTTACGGGGCTTACCAATCTCATCACAGAAGTCTGCGGCTTTTTTTTGGTCCCTGTTCTCTGGGTCCAGAGGTTCAGGAAGTTGAACCAGGATATAGCGGCGTTTACCATCATCTACCGCATTTTGGGCCATTACGGCATGGCCTGTGGAACCAGAGCCAGCGAAGAAGTCCAAAATAAGATCGTTAGGCCCTGTCGTCAAAAATACACAACGCTGAAGCAACGCCACTGGTTTAGGATGGTCAAAGACATCTCCCATATCGATTCGCCCAAGCTCTACTGTACCTTGTTCATTGATGAATTCAGTATCCAACCAAATCGATTTGGCTCTTGTCGTACTTTTTCTTGATTTTTCGTAAATGTTCCACTTGCCATCACGACGCTTTCGAGCAACAAGGACAGGTGACATAGCATCTAGCTCACATTTTTTAATCTTTTCGTCTCCCCATCGCCAACAACCCTCTTCTCCTTCGCTGTTCAATGGTAGGACCTTCACTGAATCACTACCCTTGGGCGTGAGTGAGACTTTTGAATATCCACATTCATCTAAAGACTCTGGGATTACATAAATTGGGAAGAATAAGTTAGGCCGATTGAATCTACCAAACTCTGGATTCCTATTTCGTAGCTCCCAAAGATCGAACGCGCCTATGGAATCCGTGTATGGCAAGGCACCATCGGGCTTCTCCAGTTCATTAAAATCGACTGTTTCGCTTTTCGAGTAGACAACTAAAAATTCGTGAGTTTTAGCTATTTGTTTATATGTTTGACCACGCTTGTTCGACTGGATGATAATTTGAGCTTGAAACTGCTCTTCTCCAAACACCTCATCGAGAACACGCCGGAGGTTCCCGACTTCAGTATCATCAATAGAGACGGCAATAACGCCGTCGTCACTTAATAGACTTCGTGTTAACTTCAACCTCGGGTACATCATATTCAGCCAGTTTGTATGAAACCGACCGCTAGCGTGCGTGTTGCTACTGATCTTCTGCCCACCCATTACCTGCCCCGACAGTTCTAAGTAGTTCCGAATATTATCTCGAAAGTTGTCGGGATAAACAAAATCCTTTCCAGTGTTGTAAGGGGGATCTATGTAGATGAGCTTCACCTTCCCAGCATAACTCTTCTGCATGAGTTTGAGCACTTCAAGGTTGTCGCCCTCAATCATTATGTTCTGCGCCGTATCCCAGTCAACGCTGTCTTCAAAGCAAGGGCGCAATGTGCCGGTAGACGGAGTAAGCGCCAGTTGGCGAGCTTGGCGCTTGCCGTGCCAATTGAGTCCGTATTTCTCGTCGCAGTCGGTGGTGGTGTCGTCGCCCATCAGTACCTTGAGTACATCCAGGTTGACCGCCGATCCGTTCGGTCCTTCGGTAATGACTTCGGGAAATAACACCTTCAGCTGCTCGATATTGATCGCTAGCATATCGACGGAGCGGATTTCGGGATCATGGGCGTTCAGCTTTTTTATCGCTTCCGCGTTCTTTATTTCAATAGGTGCCGCCAAATCTTTCTCCCTCGAGATGCCCCAACCATCGCTCACACGGAAAAACTTTTGGGTCACGACCAGGGATAATACTTGAAACGTCTCATCTTTTTAAGGATTAAGATTAGGGTCTGTTTTAGTGCCCTGGCTCTGGGAAAGATCATCCTCAATAGCCATAGGTACAGGCTCGACCTGAGGGAGCTGGTTCTGGGCCTTCTGCTTCTTCTTGTACTCCCTCAGCTCTTTCTTCTGCTCATCCACGGCTCGCTCGTACCAGTACCTCATCAGCTCTACAGTGTCCTCCTTGGCCAGCTCGGTCATATGGCTTTTCTCCGACCAATTGGAGAACGAATCCGGCCTGAGTGCGGTGTAAACATGCGTTTTCTGCTCTACAGCCTGCTTCCAGATCGTCTCCTCAGGAGTATCCGGCCCGAAGTCCTGCTTCACTTCCCCGTACAGGCCCACAGTCTTTAGGATATGGACGGCCGCAGTTATCGCCACCTTCTCATCTTGGGAGGAGAGACCCCTGGTGAGCACATTGACTGCCTCGTGAGCTAGTGACTTGAGCCGGAGCTTTGCATCCACCCACAGCTCCTCCCTACGGATGCTCAATTCGGCGCTGAAAAACGGGTTTTTGTGCCATTTTGTGACCGTCTCCCTCCTGACGCCCACGGCTTCCGCTACCTCACGGTCGGTCTTGCCCAATATAAGAAGGTCAATGGCGTTTAGCTGTTCCGGGGTCAGCCTGGGGGCCTCTGACCGCTCCTGCATCAATTCAACGGTCTTGCTTATTTTTTCTTGAGTTAATGTCATTCAACCTCTTGAGGCTCTTATGCATCTGCTCCTTGGTTTTCCTTATCTTCTCCGCTTCCTTCAGATTGCCCTGGGACCTGAGCGTCCTCTCCCAGGTGGCACATTCCTCAGCTCGCTTGCTGATCAGCTCGATAAAATGCTCTCTAGACAGGTCCTCCCGCTGGGAAGAGCAAACCCTAGCCTTGTCTATCGCCTCGGACCTCATGATAGCCCCGCCTCGGCCAGCGCCTTCTCCAATCTGCTCCTGGCCAGGGCATCGACCTCAGCCTCGATCCCAGAGAAGTCAAATTCGAAGGGATCTCGGCCCTTGCCGTTGGCCTCCAGCTCCATCTTGGCTTCGTTTCGTAGCCTTGCCATGATCACCGCCTCTGGAGTCGTAGGGCCACCAACATGCAACTCAGTCTCGCCCAGGAGCCTGGTGCCTTGCAGAATGTATTTGGCTGCCGCCAGGGAGGCCTTGGGATCGCCGCTGTCGAGCTGCTGCTCCACCACGTCCAGAGCTCGATTGGCCAGGGACTTCAGCCTCTCACGGGCCTCTTTCCACATCTCGAAACGCTGCCGGTTCAGCTCGGCTATGAAGAGAGGATCATGGTTTCTCCATTCCCATACCGTCTGCCGGCTCACGCCCACGGCCTCAGCAGCTGCCCTATCACTTCGGCCCTGGAGCAGGTGCTCGATGGCGTTCATCTGCTCTTGGGAAAGCTGTCGGGTTTTGTCAGGTTTTGTCGCCTCGGACATCGTACCACCTTTTATCCTTAATGTCGCCTATCTTGTCCTTTCTACATTTAAAGCATATAAATATTTGTACAATACGGCAAATATTCTGCTTCTATGTCCAAAAGAGTAGAGTTTACCCGCCGCAGCTCCCCCCAAAACTTCAACCGATTGATTCATTGATGCAAAGTGATGCAATCGCCTTGGGGGTTTGGAATTCCCTGGAATTCCCAGGAAGTCCTATTGTAATGGCCTGTAAAGGTGAAAAAAGCATATCATAGGCTGGTTTCCTGGTAGTCACAGGCTGTAATTCAGTCCTAAAATTCAAATTGTAATTTGTTTTGTAATTCTGTAATTATCGGCTTGGCTCACAGGCCTCTTCGACAAGCTCCTGCAGCTCCGGGCTGAGCTCGATCTCATCGTCCTCGCAAATCATGAAATCGGCCCAGGTGGATATCACCCTCGGCTTTGCTTTCGCTTCCAGGACCTCAAGCCGCTTGGCGAGATCACGCCTCACCATCATCGCCTCTTGGAACGCTCAGCAAATTCCCGAAGGCCTTCCTCAGAACTGGGTCCAATTCAACCTCTTCCTTAATTCTTCGCCTCCATTTTGCACGCCAGAGAACGAAATCCGCAAGTGTAACAAGTACCCGAGGCCTTGCCCTCTCTTCAAGGGCTGCCAGTCTTCGGTCAATGCCACCCAGATTCATCCCGCATCATCTCCTATGGGTCCATATCTGATTTCCAGATCGGTCAGGAAACACTGCTCTTCTTCGGTCAAAGGCAGCTGCCCGTCGTTGGTCCGCTCACAAATTTTAATGCATAGTTTCAATTCCTGATCTGTAAGCCGTCTCAAAAAGAGCCTGATTTTTGCCTGCTCATCGTTGACACGATCCGCATTCAGCCGGGCCTCCAGAACCTGGAGCCGCCGGGTAAAATTCTGCAACTCAGTCCACCCCTACAATCTTCTTTGCCATGCTACCAGTAAAACCGATATCTGGCCATGCTGGATAGGATCGGGGCTCCATTTCGCATAGCATCGCCATTTCTTCTGCTCGTCTCCGGGAAAATCGGATAGAATCGGATCCCTTCCAAGGTCACGCCCAATTTTTATGGCATCAAAAAGCATCCGTATGCCTGAGTCCTTCGGCCTAAATTTGGTGCCATCGTCTAAGGTCACATAACCGCTGCTGCTCTCCAGCTCCAGAAGGCGGGCTCTGAGAGAATCAATCCGGGGCGTGGTAATCACCCCACAGTCTGGGAGCTTCCAGCCTTGCCAGGAACATGAATCCTGATTCATTAGCGGGCTTATCTGGTATCTCTAATCCATCTGCCTTCATGCCCTCAATCATCGCCCATTCTAGCGTGCCTTCTGCCGGCGGCCAAGGCTCAATATATTCAGGCTCGGGCTCAAGCCGTTGCAGTCGCCGGAGGTAAGGAGAATATCGGCTCATTCCTTCTCCTTTGCATTCTCCAGGGTCTCAAGCCGCCTCTCGATGTCAGCCAGCTTATCCAGCTCCCACGCCTTCATCCAGCAGCCCATGAGCTGCGATATCCGGCCTGAGTACTGGAGCTCCTCGCCTTGCTGGAATGCCTTGGAGACTATCCGCTGGCAAACTCTGCGAACGTCTTTTGGCTCACGAAGGGTTACGCCTCGTGTCTGTTTAGGAGTATTATTCTCGGACATTTATGAACCTCTGAATATCGAAATAGTTCTCAATCCCCAGGCCACCCGAGGAAGTCGTAAACTGCAGGATCATGCGGAAGCCTCAACATCAGCAAGCGTCTTTTGTGGGTTCGGCTTTGCAGTCTCCTCTGGTGCAGGGCCTTGCCCTGATTGACAAGCCTGACAAATATAGCCATCTTGATAGTGGATACCTAGATCATAGCTGAAATCTCGGCCACACATGAGGCAATGCCGCATCTTCATGCCAGCCTTGAACTTCGCAAGTCCGGAATCGTCCTTTGAAGGTGTCGGCCTATCTATCTTGGACATCGTCAGATTCGGTCTCGCCACCTTTCCAGGATCGCCACACATCTCGCCACCCGCAAAAACAGCGTCCTCCGGGCTCGAAGTGGCGAGGATGGCGGAGGTGGCGATCTTTTTCCCCACTCTTCCTAAACCGCTTGTGCCATAGTCTATACTCTTTCTTTCTTTTTTCTCTTCTATATCTAGATCAACAGAGGAAACAGGGTTTATGTTGCCACCTGGAAGATTAGGGAATTTTCTCGCCACCCTCGCCACCTCGTCACTGATTAACGGTTTTAGGGGGGCGACCCCGTTTTCAGGATCGCCTCCTCCCTCAATGTCGCCACCCGGTCGCAAAGAAATGGATATGCTTCTTGAGCCCTTCGCACCCTTGTTTCTCGAAACTTCAACACCCATCTTCCGCAAAGCAGGAGCTGCTCTGCGCAGTCTACCGCTCAGAGAT
>Ga0123331_1003392_pt1 | contig 10507 bp, 8 predicted proteins | sample BioC13SIPDNA_3_FD_89705 | JGI IMG/M metagenome (GOLD analysis project Ga0123331, IMG submission 89705) | Anaerobic biogas reactor microbial communites from Washington, USA - Biogas_R2_B C13 SIP DNA | ecosystem: Engineered > Bioreactor > Anaerobic > Unclassified | place: Washington, USA... | reverse complement strand
TCTCGTGACGTTTGGCGAAGACGATCAGATGTTCCGGATCGCGCCAATCGAAATGGCTGCTCATGTCGTGATCGTTGATGCAACAGATGTTGCCGCCGTCGATGTCAGCGGTGAACAGCCGCGTCAGTCGGCCCGTCCCGTGCCGCCATCGGTGCAGGAAGATGAACCGCCGGTCGTCCGGCGAAAACAGCAGGTGGTTGAACCAGTGCTTGACCCCAGCCATCGTCGGCTGAGGTGCGAACGCCACGATCTGGGCCAGACTGATAATGAGCTTGTAGTCGCCGGTCTCCATATCCATCAAATACAGGCCATCGTCATCCGGCGCCTCCGCCTTCGCCCACGGGTCCGCCAGTCCGGCGTATCCGTAACCCGGCCGCTCATCCGCCAACCGGGCGAAATTCAGACTCAACGCCTTCTTGCCGTCGCGGCTGACCGCCGCCACCGGACGCGGCAGGACCCGCTCCTTGCCGCTGGCGATGTCGCGGATCACGCAGACGAACTGCCCGTCCCGCCGGTCGTTGTGGATGATCGTGTGCTCCGGCTCCGCCGGGTGCCACTGGAGCATCGACCCTTGCTGCCAGCACCACGCCCGCGTCTCAGCCAGCGGCCCGAATCCATTGCCCGCCTCCAGGTCGATCAGCCCGATCCGCGCCGCGTCCTCGCCCGTCGGCGGGCGGTCGTTGAACGCCACCTCGTGACACAGCACGTACCGGCCCGAACGATTGTCCGAAAACTTGTCGTAGTAGCCGAAAAAATGCTCCTTCGGCCCGGTGGTCACGGCGATGGTCTGAGGCGAATTCATCGTGTCTCCATCCTGTTTGCACTGAGAATTGAAGGCCATACTCTGGCATCGGTTCCATTCAGGGTATAGAGGTCTCTACTCGACCTTGCGGGCGGTGATCGCGACCACCACCTGCAACTCAATCACCGTGAACGATCGCAGCGACCCTTTCCCTTCGACAAAACCGCGCCGGCCGCGACTGAACAAGTCGATTAATCTCATAGATATTGTTTAAAGCGGTTACAGCAGGTGTTGCAAGAAGATTCTCCGAAGTTTTTCTTCTTTTCCGTCATAAACATCGTGTATGATGATAATATGGCGAGAGATGCCGGTTATAAACAATCAGAAGGATCAAAGCCCACCATCTACAGCCTGGCACGCGAGGCCGGGGTGTCCATCGCCACCGTCTCGCGGGCACTGAGGGATGACCCAGCGGTCAGTCCCGCCACGCGCCAGCAGATTCAGGACCTCGCCCGCCAACTCGGCTATCGGCGCTCGCCTTTGGCCACGCGACTAGCCGGCGGCAAGACCGGTATGATTGCCATGGTCCTGCCGACCGTCCGCAATCCGTTCTACGCCGCTCTCGCCGGCGCCGTCATGACCGAGGCCCGCAAGTCGGATCATGAAGTCCTGATCGCCTACGCCGAGATCGACGCCGCCCATGAGCGGCACATCCTCGAAACGTTCCGTCAGGCCCACGTCGACGGTTACATCGTCGTGCCGCAGTTCTGGGCTGAGAACCGCGATGTGGCCGCCGCCCTCACCCGCGAACCTGGCGGCCGGCCGGTGGTGGTCCGTGACGAACTCGATCCGGATGATCCCTTCGACGCCATTTACGTGGACATGCAGCGGGCTGCTTGCGAGGCGACCGGCTACCTGATCCGCCTCGGTCACCGCCGCATCGCCTACCTGGGCTATTCGACCGCTCAGCCGTCCGGCGGACGGCCCGCCGGATTTGCCCAGGCCATGCAGAATGCGGGCCTCGACGTGCGGTTCCAACACATTGGTTGCGGAACCTATGTCGAACACGCCTGTGCCGCCGCGCGACAGCTCCTGGCCGACTATCGCCCAACCGCTCTGGTCGTCCAGTCCGACTACCACGCTCAGGGTGTCCTTCGCGCCGCAGCCGAAATGGGGCTCAGCGTCCCTCGCGATCTGTCCGTCATCTCCTTCGACGGCATCGAACTCGCCGGCTACGGCACCGTCCCCCTGACCACCATGGCCCAGCCGCTCGACGACGTGGCCGCCGCCCTTGTCCAGTGCCTGCTCGATCGCATCAAAGGCGACAACTCGCCTCCACGCCGCCAACTCTTCCCGATGCGCATGATCGAACGCAATTCGACCGCTCCTCCGCCCTGACCGGCGCTCCAACGTCCGTGTCGCCGACGACGGCAATCCTGACTCGACCACAGCCGCTCCCTTCCTGTTGACGCGATTGACTCCTCCGCCTATCATACAGCCTCGATTCCGGGATAAGGAGGCCCGCCATGCGAATGCTGCTCCTGGGCGCCGGTCGTCAGGGAAAAGCCGTACTCCACGACCTGATCCATTCCCCCGATGTCCAATCCGTCACCTGCGCTGAAGTCGACCTGCCTGCACTCAAAACGTATCTGGCTGCAATCAAGGCTGAGAAGGTCGAACCCGTCGCCCTCGACGCCTCCGATCCAAAGGCCCTGCGGGCCCTCATGGCCCGCGGTTTCGACGTCGCCATCGACATGCTGCCGCGCCAGTTCATCCGCAACATCGGTCAAGCCGCCGTCGATTGCCGCCTGCATCTGGTTAATACCTATTACGATCACGACCTGCGCGATCTCGCCGACGCCGCCGAAGAGGCCAGCGTATCGCTCCTGCCCGAAATGGGCATGGACCCGGGCATCGACCTGGTCCTCTGCGGCGAAGCCGTCCGGCGGCTCGACCAGGTCACCCGCCTGGTCAGCTACGGTGGCGGTTTTCCCGAACCGCCCGCCATCGACAACCCGCTCAAGTACAAGATCACCTGGACCTGGGAGGGCGTGTTGAACTCCTACGTCCGCGACGCCGTAATCGTCCAGGACGGCCGCGAAACCAGTGTTCCCGGTTCTGAGATATTCTCCGACCGTTTCACCCACACCGTCAACGTGCCCGATCTCGGCGAACTCGAGGCCTTTCCCAACGGCAACGCCACCGCCTACGCCCACAAGCTCGGCATCGCCGACACCGTCCGCGTCTCCGGCCGCTACGCCCTCCGCTGGCCCGGCCACTGCCGGCTCTGGCACGCCCTCAAACAACTCGGCTTCCTCGACGAGACGCCTGTTCCCGGTCTGCCCGGCAACGTGACCCCTCGCCAGTTTATGGTCAAACACCTCGAACCGCGACTCCAGTACAAGGACTCCGAACGCGACATCGACCTGATCCGCGTCGAGGCCGAAGGCCTGCGCAACTCGCGCCGCGTCCAGTTGGTCATGCAAGTTCTCGACTACCGCGACATGGCCACTGGCCTGACCGCCATGAGCCGCACCGTCGGCTTCCCAGCCGCCATCGCCGCCCGCATGATCGCCGACGGCACGATCCGCCGCCGCGGACTCCTCTCGCCGACCGCCGACGTGCCGTATCAACCGTTCATCGATGAACTCCGCGCCCGCAACATCACGGTCACCGAGCAGGAAACGGCCACGGAGTGACTCTCATGCCCGTCACGATCGAAACCGAAGAACTGGTCTACCGCAACCACCCAGCCGACAACGGCGCCGGCCCGCTCTGGACGTACGGATCGCCCCTTCTGGCCCGCCTCGACTCCGATGTGCTCGTCTCGACCATCGAGACCGACCGCAACGTTCCCGGCTTCTGCAACACCCGCTGGCAAATCCGCCGCTGCACTGCCAGCGGCTGGTCCATCTGGCGCCAGGGCGACCAGGCCGACCAGCGCGAGCCCTGCCCGATCGGCGCCTTCCCCGACGGCACGATCTGGCTCTCAACCAACCCCAACGCCGATCCGCGGCGTCCCAAATACGCCCGATGCACGCCGCAACTGCTGCGATTCTCGCCCGCCGGCCAAATGCAGACATTCCAGCCGCCCTGGCCGCTCGACGCCGTCTTCACCGATCACTCCTATCGCGGCATGGCCGTCGATCCCGACGCGCAAAGCGTCCTCCTCCTGAACATCGACGCCAAGGAAGGCTGTTACCACTACGCCCTCCTCAACGATCGCCTCGAATGGTCCGCCCTCGGCATTCTCCGCTTTCCCATCCGCGCCTGCTATCCCAACCTTGCCATCCGCGGCCGATCCGCCCACGTCCTGGCGATCGGCGACATCGTCGAACCCAACGAGGCCTGGCGGGCGGCCAAGCACGAGCGGTCCGGTCGGCAGTGGGACTACGTCTTCCGTCGCCTTTTCTACGCCTGGACGCCCGACATCGAGCGCGTCCCATTCTGCGAACCGCTCGAAATCGACAATCTCGACGCCACCTGCGGCTACCTGCGCAACGGCGACGTCTATCTGACGGATCTCAACGCGGCGCACCTGGTCTTCTATCGCCAGTCCTGCCAATACGACTTCATCCGCGACCGCTTCTTTCCCGGTCTCCCTCTGGAACGATCGCTGGAGTACGCCCTCGTCCGCGACGGCCGCATCGCCCAACGCCGAACCATCCTCAAGAGCGACGACCGCTCCGAACTCATCGGCCTGGGCGATGGCCCAAGGTTACACGCAACGCCCGACGGCCATCTCCGTCTCGTCGCCCTCATCACGCACGGCGACTCCGACCGGCCTCAGCATCACCTTCGTCTCCAGCCCCTCTGGCCGCAGCCCGCCGACCCTCAAAACATCCTGTTGACCCAGCCCATCCACCTCTTTCAAACCAACACGCCACGCGGCGGCTCAGCCGCCGGCCTTACCCTCGACCTCTACGGCGGCGGCAACGACCCGCAAGACCTCGTCTACGCCCGCCTCCGCCTGCCGTAAGCCGTAACCGCTTGACCAGGATTAACTTCTCGCCGCCGCTCCCGCTGTGTATAATTGTCGTGACCTCATGGGCGTAACACCGGGGAAGGGGTGACGATGGTGGATCAGGCAGGACAATTCCTCCTGGAGTTCTGGGCGATCCTGGCCGAAATGGCCCCGTATCTGCTCTTCGGTTTCCTGATCGCCGGACTGTTCTCCGTGTTCATTCCCGCCTCTTGGATCGAACGCCACCTGGGCGGACGGGGTTTCTGGCCCGTGCTCAAAGCCACCGCCTTCGGCATTCCGCTGCCGCTGTGCTCCTGCGGTGTGATCCCCGTCAGTGCCTCCCTGCGACGCCATGGGGCCACCCGCGGCGCCACCGCCGCCTTCCTGATCTCCACGCCTCAGACCGGCGTCGACAGCATCCTGGTCACCTTCAGCCTCCTCGGCTGGGTCTTCGCGGTCTTCAAACCCATCGCTGCCCTCGTCAACGGCGTGATCGGCGGCATGGCCGTCAATCTCTTCGAACCGGCCAGAGAGAACGCGGTCGACAAAAGCCTCGAAGAGTGCCGCGACGCTTGCTGCTCGACGAGCCAAAAGGGCAACAGACTCAGCCGGGCCATCCGCTACGGCTTCATCACGTTGCCCGAGGACATCGGCATGCACCTGCTGGTGGGCCTGATCCTCGCCGGATTGATCTCCGTCGTCCTGCCCGAATACTTCTTCGCCCAGTATCTCGGCACCGGCATCCTCGCCATGGTCGTCATGATGTTCGCCGGCATTCCCGTCTACGTCTGCGCCGCCGCCTCCATCCCCATCGCCGCCGCCATGATCGACAAGGGCGTTACGCCCGGCGCCGCCCTCGTCTTTCTGATGACCGGACCGGCCACCAACGCCGCCGCCATCGCCGCGATCTGGAAGGTCCTCGGCCGGCGAACCACGTTCGTCTACCTGATCTCCGTCGCCGTCACCGCCCTGGCCTCCGGGCTCGTGCTCGACTACATCTTCCACGTCTCGAAGGTCACGCCCGGCCCGTACATGCCCTGGATGATCCCGGAGACGATCAAGAACCTCAGTGGCGTCGCCCTCCTGGCCGCCCTGGCCTACGCGATCTACCGCGCCCGAACCTCTTCCGCGATCGAACCGACCACGCCCGAATCCTCAGCCGAGCAGGTCATCCTCTCCGTCCGCGGCATGACCTGCAGCCACTGCGCCGAGGCCGTTCGTCACGCCCTCGAATCCGTACCCGGCGTCCGCAACGCCCGGGTTGACCTCAAGAACAAACAAGCTGCCGTCTTCGGGCATGATCTGGATACCAATCGACTGACCGATGTGGTACAATCGCTCGGGTACGAGGTGGACGGCGCCGACCGCACCGGCGCATCCGCCTGACCTTGTCAAATGGGGACCGCTCAGTCGAGCCTGCTGACATGGGTACACCGCACAACCATTGGGGGTTCTGGCCCGCTTTTCGAACCGCCGGCGCGCACGTCCACGGCGGCGGAGGCGACCGAAGCACCGTCCGCCTGATCGCCGCCATCGTCGTCAACATCCTGCTGACCGCCGCCCAGGTGGCAGGGGGGGTGCTCTCCGGATCTCTGGCCCTGATCGCCGACGCCCTGCACAACTTCAGCGACGCCACCGCCCTCGTCGTCGCCCTCGTAGCCAGACGCATCGCCCTCCGCAAACCCGACCACCGCCGCACCTTCGGCTACGGACGGGCCCAGATCATCGGGGCTATGATCAATCTGACCAGCCTGATCCTCATCGCCGTCTACCTGCTCGTCGAGGCCGCCCAGCGGTTCTTCGTCCGCGAGCCCATCGCCGGATGGACCGTCGTCATCGTCGCCGCCCTCGCCCTCCTCATCGACGTCATCACCGCCGCCATGGTCTACAGCCTCGCCCGCGGAAGCCTCAACATCAAAGCCGTCTTCCTCCACAACCTGACCGACGCCCTCGCCTCCGTCGGCGTCATTCTCGCCGGCCTCCTGATCGTCTTCTTCGACCTCTACGTCGCCGACCTGGTCGTCACCGTCGCCATCGCCGGCTACATCCTCCACCAGAGCTTCCCTGTTCTCAAGCAGGCCGTCACCATCCTCATGGAAAGCGTGCCCGACGACGTGGACCTGTCCGAGCTCATTGCGGCGGTTCGGGAGGTCCCCGGCGTCCACTCCATTCACCACGTCCACGCCTGGCATCTCGACGAGAATCGCAAGGCGATGGAGGCCCACATCGTCATCGATCCCCTCAACGCCCACGACATGGAACGCACCAAGGAAGCGATCAAGCAGCGCCTCGTCCAGGACTTCGACATCACCCATTCGACCCTCGAGTTCGAATTCATCAATCCCGAGAGCAAAGACCAGACATAAGGAGTTCCGATCATGGCGGCTTTCTGCAAAACACGATGTCTGCTGATGATGGTGTCGGCTCTTCTCCTGACCGGCTGCGCGCTGCGCCAACCCGGCCCGCTGCTGGGCGATAGGTTTCCCGACATCAAGGCCATGACCACCAACGGCCCGATGGTCCTGCCGGACAACTACCAGGGCCGGTGGCTGCTGTTCTTCAGCCATCCCGGCGACTTCACGCCCGTCTGCACCACCGAATTCGTCGCCTTCCAGCAGCACCTCGACGAATTCAACGCGATCAACTGCGAACTGCTCGGCCTGAGCGTCGATCCGATCGAGGACCACGTCAAGTGGATCGAGTGGATCGAGGACCAGTTCGACGTCAAGATCACCTTTCCCATCATCGCCGATCCCGACGCCAAAATCGCCCGCCGACTCGGCCTGATCCATCCCGGACGTGCTCCCGTCACCGTTCGCGCAGCCTACATCGTCGATCCCAATTCGATCGTCCGGGCCATCATCTACTACCCGCCCGAACTCGGCCGAAGCACCGCCGAACTGTTCCGCGCGGTCCGCGGACTCCAGCTTGGCGACCGCTACCACGTCTCCATGCCCGGCGACTGGCCGAACAACAGCATCATCGGCAGCGACGTCATCCTCAAACCGGAGTTCTTCAAGGCCTTCCCGGAAGACCAGTGGCAGCCCTTCGACTGTTACGCCGAGTGGTTCTGCCATAAGCAGATCCCCGAAGCGGCCAAGTAACCCGGAATCTGCAGGGCGGGTGGTTCTCGACGAAGGCGAGATCAACCCGCCATCTTCCTATAGTTTCAAGAGTCTGATTGCGTTTTCCCGAGCCACCTTCTCGAAGACTTCTTCGCTGATCTGCCCGCCGTCGCGAAGCTCGATCAACAATGCCGGCAGACGCGGCTCATCGGTGGGGCGGCACAGGTCCGTCCCAAACAGCAGCCGATCCTGGAACTCCGTCAAAAACCTCGCGGCATAACGCTTGTCGCGGGCCAACGCGTTGTACCCGCTGCCCGCCGACAAATCCCCCCAGAGATTCGGATACCGCCGCATCAGCTTCGGCACCACCCCCTCCTCCCGCACCGGATAGCTCGGATACCCCGCCCGGTCGCCGGGCTTCTCCAGTTCCGCGATCTCAGCCCAGAACGGCGGACCGTGGCCCAGAATGCTCAGCCGATCGAACCGCTGAAGGCACGTTTCCAACTGCGGCAGACCCACATCGTCCACCAACCCGTACCCTTGCCCCACCGCGGTCGTAATGTCAAAAATCAGCGGAAATCCCACCGCCTCCACGTGCCCGAACAGATTCTGCACCATCGGGTCCAGAAACGGCAGATTCGGCATCACCTCGCCAATCCCCTTGCAGCCGCGATCGCGATAGTGCCGCAGAATGTAATCCAACGGCGCATCAGCCGAATTCGTGATCGCCCGCGGATCAATGTTGCAGAACGGAATAAATCGATCCGGATACCCCTCAGCCATCTCCAAAATCTCTTCATTCGCCTGCGGCAAATACACTTCCGGACTCACCAGCGGCAACAACACCCCGCGCTCGATCCCATAACGGTCATACCGCGCCAACACCTCCTCCGGCGTCGAAAACAACGCCTCACCATCCACCCAGGGCCACGGCCGACGATACGCATGAACGTGAATGTCGATAAACATACGGACCCTCAAAAAAAGGGGACATTCTACTTTTTCGCCAATGCTCCATCAGAAGAAAAGGGGACATTCTACTTTTCCTGAGAGCTTCCAAGGCTATAGGTTCTGAAATGGCGATGGCCCAGGTTCTGCCCGTGTCAGCCATTGGCCGGAAAAGTAGAATGTCCCCTTTTTCTTCGTCACCACCTTCTCCAGTCCAAAACCGTCCGCGTCAGGGCGTCCGCCACGAACAGATCAGCCTGGTAAACGAAAATCCCATACGCCCCTTCCTTCAGAAACCGCGCGATGTCCCGGCGGACCTCCGACGGGCCGCTCAGCAGCGAACTATATCCGCTCTGCTTGTCCCACCACAAGCCCGTCTTCCACGGGTCCACCCGCCCGTACACCTTACAACCGAAGTCCTTAAACCGCAGATATGGCTTGAGCGAAAACTGAATCGCCTGCGAATCCCTCGACGGGATCACGCACCGAACGATCCCGCTCCGGGCCAGTGGCTCGAACGCCCGAAAGAACACCACGTCGCCCGCGGGAATCCGCGCGCAGACCGGCGTCGCCTCGCCCACCGCCTCACGGATCGCCTCAAAAAGCCCCACCAGATCCTGCTCCGTGTGGTGGTGCGGGTACCGCATGCAATCCACCGACACCCCGTCCGCACCCCATTCGACGAACTCCCGCACGATCGCCGCTGCGTAAGCCCGCGTCTCCGGATGACTGTACCGCAAAATCCAGTTGTCCGTCTTCCACTCCGGATGTTCGCGGCTGATCCTGTCCTCCAGGTCCGTTCCCGGATAGCAGTTCGTCAACCCGGCGTTGGCGTAGTGCGCGACGCCAAGCTCCCGACACGCAGCAATCGTCTCACGCAGCACATCGATCGACCGCACCATCTCCGCCGGGCCGCCCGAGTGCGTCTGATCGTCGCCCGGCATCTTTCCCTCGCACCGCTGGGCCACCCGACCGTGGTGCAGCGACCGCGACCCGACCCGGATCACCTGCGTGTGAATCTCATCCGCCCCCATCTCACGAAACAGCCCGACCACCTCGCGAACCTGCTCCGGCGTATTCAGCCCATAGCAGAACGACCACGAGTACGGCTCAAAATAGAATGCAAGCTTTCCCTCCGGCCACCGCGCCTTCGCCCGGTTCGCCGACGCAACAGCGGGCACGAACTTGACATACGCGATCCGTCCGAACGGATACAGCTCCGGATTCCGCACGCTGTTGGGGTTCGGGCCGATCTCGATGACCGAATCCGCCGACAGCGACACCGTCTTCCAACGCACTTCCTTGTGCGCCTTGTGGTACAGCCCAGCGTGCGACTTATCGACCACAAACGGATACGTCCACTCCTCATCGCTGACCTTCAGCCGAGTGCTCAGCACCCGGTCCGGCACCCCAAAAATCACCTCGAATCGTCCCGTCAGGCCCGGCCTTACCCGCACCGGCTGCGCCGGTCCAACGCCTTCATCCGTGCTCAGGCAGCCGCCCGCCACCCGCCATCCCGGAACACCGCCGATCGCAGCCTCCCAATCGACAAAGTACGTCGCCCGACTCGCCTGAAGGGCCAACTCGCGATCAAACGCCTCGACCCCACCAGCCGTCAGCACCTCCGCCCGCACCCGCACTGAATCCGACCCGTCGTGCAGCCCGTTCAGATACAAGTTCCAGAAAAGCCGGTTAAGCTTGACCCCCTCGCCGACTCGACCTTCCCACACCGCTGTGTTCCATATCTCCGCTGTGCAGCCTTCCGCCAACTCGTCTACCCCGATCCCG
>Ga0123331_1003349_pt1 | contig 10591 bp, 8 predicted proteins | sample BioC13SIPDNA_3_FD_89705 | JGI IMG/M metagenome (GOLD analysis project Ga0123331, IMG submission 89705) | Anaerobic biogas reactor microbial communites from Washington, USA - Biogas_R2_B C13 SIP DNA | ecosystem: Engineered > Bioreactor > Anaerobic > Unclassified | place: Washington, USA... | reverse complement strand
AGGCACATAAGAGGCTGCTGGCTCGGGGAGCCGCCGTGGCAATAGACAACGTTTTCCAGAGTGACAGAGGCGGAGTCCTGCTGTTCACGATTGCCATCCTCACTTCTGGGCATCTTCTCTATTAGCATCTCGTCGATCTTTCCGGCAAAACCCATGGCACTCCGGTGACGTTTCTCCGCAGGGCGATCGTTTGTTCGCCCAAGATTGACAATCTGGACGGCAATTCCCGCCCGGAAGAACACGACGCTTGAATCGAGTAGTTCCACGTCCGTCGGATGTTCGAGAGAATCGCTGTTCGGCGCGAACTTCATCAACACCGCAATCAGGCAGGTCTCGCCGACGCCGCCTTGAATTCCTGTCAGGTTCCAGAGATGTTGACCGAGTCCCATCGACGTGTTCGAGAAGTAGTCGAGCAGTTGAATTCGTGCTTGCTGTGGAGATTCGGTGTAGAGAAGCGTGACTCGCAAGGTCTCCCCTGCATCCGACAGGATCTCCAATCGCTGCTGGATCGCGGTCGCCTTCTCTGCGTGCGCGCCGATCAGCACCGGTTCGCGTGCAAGCGAGTAGCCTTCGAGATTCTGGAAATCGGCCCGATCGAGAATCGCGTCTCGCCAGCCCGGCGTTGCCTTGTCGCTTCCCAACTCGATGCCCACCACCGAACAAAGCCGCTTGGCCATCTTCACGGAACCGTCAAATGAATTCTTCTTCCTGAGAATCTGAACCCGCTCCCTGAACGTTGACGCCGTCAATGCCCGGGTTGGAACGTACTTGCTGTGACGCACCCCGGATGGCGTCTCATACGCTGATCGTCTCTCGGCAGAAAGCGTCGTAGTCACTCCCAAGCCGACACACAACAACGCAACAAGATGAAATGGGATGTTCGTCATTCACAGATCCCTTGGTTTACTCAGACCGTTCGTTGCTTCTCGTTTGACACCAAGACCTCAGTCTTTAGGGGCACCGAACGGGTCGGGGCCGACGCATCCCGCCCGCCGCTTAACATGTCTGCACGCAGGTCGGGGCTCAACCGGTACACGTCGTACGCAGCCGCTTCCGTCCACCCCCTCCTACGACACAACGTTGTACCAGCCCCCAGCGTTGCAGGCCACGTTCGATTGTCCATTCAGCCGTCAACTGGTACCCTCCCCCCTGGTCCTCATGTGCCCCTGTTGGTGAATGACGCCGCTTCCGTCTCTTTGCCGCTCCCTTCGGTAATTCTCTTGTATTTGCCCAAGTTATTGCAAACCCCGGCTGCCAGTGCGTAAACTGATTGCCACACGAACCGGACAAGACGCGTTTCGTCCGGGCGCCTTAACAAAACGAAAGGGAGAACCATGAACCCAAGATCGCTGCGAAATCTCCGCGTGTTCTCTGCCCTTGCTGCCTGGTGTCTACTAACCATCGCCGTCTCGGCCAAAGACGTGGTCTACGAGGTGGAGGTCCGCGCCGACGCGAAGATCCCCATGTCCGACGGCGCCAATCTGGCCGCCCACATCTTTCTGCCCAAGGCCGAAGGGCAGTTCCCCACCGTCCTCGTCCGGACCCCCTACGGAAAAGGCGGCACCCAAGGCGGTGCAGGCCACAGCTACGCCTCCCGCGGCTATGTGTACATCAGCCAGGATTGCCGCGGCAAAGGGGCTTCGGAAGGGGAGTGGATCCCCTTCGTCAACGAAATACGCGACGGCCGGGACACCCACCGCTGGATCCTCGATCAGCCCTGGTCCAACGGCGCCATCGGCACCGCCGGCGGCTCCTACGTGGGCTACACCCAATGGACCGCCGCGCCGGGGGCCGGCGAGCACCTCAAAGCCATGTTCCCTGTGGTTCCGCTCATCGAACCCTACCGCGACGTCGCCTACGTGGGCGGCGCCTTCCAGCTCTCCCTGATGATGGGCTGGGGCGCCGGCGTGTCGGGCCGAAGCGAAGTCCGCACCTGGGACCAGGACGCCTGGCTCAAGGCCTTTCGCACCCTGCCTCTCTCCACCTGGGACACCTGCGTGGGCGGCGAAATCCAGTACTTGCGCGACTGGGTGGCCCATCCCCATTTCGACGACTACTGGAAACAGGGCGGCCTGCAAGGCCGCGAAGAAGATATCACCACGCCCATCTACGTCACCGGCGGATGGTACGACATCTTTGCAGGCAGCGTCTTCCGCCACATGAACGACGTCCGGAAACGGACGAAATCAGACGACGTCAAGAAACACCTCCACATCCTCATGGGGCCCTGGACCCACGGCATCAGCAAGAACGGAAAGGTCGGCAGCATGGACTTCGGCAAGGAAGCCGTCGTTGATGTCAGTGCCATCCAGGCCAAGTGGCTCGATCACTGGCTGAAGGGAAGGGAAACCGACGTCGACCAGTGGCCTCCCTTCCGGATCTTTGTCATGGGCCGGAATCAATGGCGCGACGAGCAGGAGTGGCCCCTCGCGCGAACCCAGTATAGGCCGTACTACTTCCACAGCGGCGGCTCCGCCAACACCCTCGCCGGCGACGGCAAACTCGATGCGGCGAAGCCGGGCCAAGAGCCCGCCGACCGCTACGTCTACGACCCCAACGAGCCGGTCCCCACCCTCGGCGGCTGCAACCTGGGCCGCTGCCCCACCGGGCCCCACGACCAGACCGCGGCCGAACAGCGAAAGGACGTTCTCGTCTTCACCGGCGAAGAGCTGACGAACGAACTGGAAGTGACCGGGCCGGTCAAGGTCGTCCTCTATGCCGCCAGCAGCGCAACCGACACCGACTGGACGGCCAAGCTGGTCGACGTCCATCCGGACGGCCGTGCCATCAATCTGTGCGACGGAATCGTCCGCGCCCGCTATCGAGAGTCGGCCGACGCCCCCGCGTTGATCGAGCCCGGAAAGGTCTATCGCTACGAAATCGACCTCTGGGTCACCAGCAACGCCTTCCTGCCGGGCCACAGGATCCGCGTCGAGATCTCCAGCAGCAACTTCCCCCGCTTCGACCGCAACCCCAACACCGGCCACACGTTCGGCGCCGATGCCGAAGTACAGGCAGCAACCCAGACTGTCCATCACGAGTCGGAATACGCCTCGCACATCCTCCTGCCGATTATCCCATGAAGGCTCTTCCGCGGAATTCGCGCGTACACTTGAAGCCATCCACGAATAGCCCGTAGGGTGGGCCAAGTGAACCATTACGGTATTCGTTTGCCCTATCGACACGCGTGCCAATTCTGAACCACAACGCACAGCCAGAACGCCAACGCGGCCCACCATGTTGCGCGTTCCATTCGGAAGCGGCCGCATCCTGACGGAATGGATTCGCAGCGGTTGAAGGACAACCGCACGGATCGGATATCCTCTCCGATCCCTTCGCAGTTCATTCTTCCGCGGCCTCGAACAAGAACCCATACCGCCCCCGAAACTCCACCAACTCCCCCTCCTGCTCCGCACTGAACGCCCCTTACGTATGCCCGTACGTGTCCATCCAAGTGTGGAGCCGATCCCGCTCGTCCGCGCCGAGCACGATCTTCCGGTGTAACTCGTCCCCGGCCAGATACTGGAGCAGCTTGCTGCAGAGCGAAGGGCTTTCGCCCGGGATCGACGCGTCCTTCTCGAAGACGAGATTCTGCAGGTCGTTGTCGGCATAGGCCAACAGCGAACCGCGGGCGCTGGGGCCGGTGAGGTCGCAGGCGGGAGCCTTGCCGCCCGGACTGTGGCAACCGGAGCAGCGGCGGTCGAGCACCGGCTGCACATAGGTCAGCGATCGCATCGTCTGCACCGCCCGGCCTTCCCCGTCGATCGCGTGAAAAAATGCGGCAACACCCGACGGAATCTCAAAACTTGCCGAACCGTCTTCCTCCACGGGGACGCTCCCCATCACATACTTGCCCGTCTCTTCCCGGCTCACACCCAACTCCCTCTATTCCTCCGATAACTCTGACAACTCCTGTTCAAAAGACGAACTCCGACGACTCCTGTTCAGAAAGCCCCCCATCCCAAGCGATAGAACATGTAGCCAATTCCCCCCGCCAGAATTCGGGCTTGTTTCATCCTCCAAAACGCCCTATATAGCCTACCCTGAACCGGGTTTTCCAGGCTCTTCTTGGGGAAAGCATCTGCCATGCCGCGCTCCTTCTTCGCTCGCCCGGCGTTTGCCGTTCTCCTCCTCAGCGTTTGCGCAAGTGGTTGTGCATCAACGGCAACCGTCTTCGTCTGGCAGCCCGCCGAGGCGGATATTGCCGGCATCCGCCGCCTGGCCGTGCTCGATTTTCGCGGCCCCGACCAGCGGGGCCAGATTGCCCGGTCGGCGCTCGTTTCTCAATTTGCCGAAAACGGATTCTACGAACTGGTCGACCAGAGCCAACTCGGCCCAATCCACTCCCCCAACGGCGCGCCCGACGTGAATCGGGCTATTCTCGCCGCCCGTGCTCAAGGCGTCGACGCCCTGCTCGTGGGCGACGTGCTCAGCTACGACGTGCTCGACGACGTCCAACGCGACCAGAGCTTCCAACTCGGGGGGGCCTCGGAACGCGGCGAAGCCAACCTCGCCAGAACGCTCATGGGGATGCGGATCGAGAAGAACGAGACGATCAATCGCGAGGTCAGTGTCGCCCTGTCGTTTCAGTTAGTCGACGTTCGCTCGGGCAACATTCGCGCCGCCCGCCGAACGGCCCACACCGACATGGGAACCATGCGAAACGGCGAAGGCTACCTGCCGGCCCAAGAACGCACCCTGACCGAATTGATGGACCTGTGCGCCCGCGATATTGTCCACATGGTGGCCCCGTTCCAATTGCCCGACACCGTCGACCTGGCCTCGGCCACTTGGGGCAAGGCCGCCAAGAAGATCAAGGCCGGCAATCGCTGCGCCAAGGAAGGCGACTGGTCCGGCGCCGCTCAGCACTGGGAGGCCGCCCTCGCCCTCGATCCGGACAGCCATGCCGCCATGCACAACCTGGCCGTCGCACGCGAGGCGAGAATGGACTACCCCGGCGCCGAACGCCTGCTGGCCCAGGCCGCCCAACTCGAGCAGAAAGATCTCTACGCCCAGACCCGCTCCCGAATCGAAAGCCACAAAGCCCGCTACCTGGAAACCATGGCCCAGCACGACGCCCGCGACTGCCGACCCGCCGACCCCCGCGCCTACGCCGGCGCCCCGACAGTCCCCAACGTCCAGCCGACGGTCCATACCGCCTTTGGAGTGCGGTGACTTGTCACCGCTCGTCTATTGCTGCGAAATCGACCTCTGGGTGACCAGCAACGCCTTCCTGCCGGGTCACAGGATCCGCGTCGAGATCTCCAGCAGCAACTTCCCCCGCTCCAGGACCTCCTACGGTGCAGGAGGCTTGGCTTCCGGTGCAACCTCGATCAAGGTCAAGGTGCATTTCTGGGCGTCGACCTCATATTGGAACTTCTCCAGGAAGCTCTTGCCGAGCAGCGGCTGGGCATTGAGGGCATCGATTCCCAGAACCACGCATTTGACCTCCTTGGCGGTGAACCGGCCCACCTGCAACGAGCTGATGGTGACGACCTTGCCCAACACGATCTTGCCGTCGGCATGGGCGAGTCTGGCGTTTTGGTCGGACTCCTTGACCTCGATGCCGCACTGACCGGCAATAGCCAACGGCAGAACGACCAGGCTGGAGCCGGCGTCGACGATCATGTCGTAGTTGTGCTTGTCGTTGATGACGGCCGAAACAACCAGTCGGCCGGCTACCGAGCGGAGCGGGATCGAATCGGAATCGATATGCTCCTGCAGTTTCTCGAGCTCCCGAATCGAGGCCGCGAGGGTCCGAGATTCTCCCAGCACGTAGGTGCCCGGCAGGGCCTCGTTCATAGCGGCCACAGCGGCGGCGACGTCGTCCTCTTTGGCCGATTCTTCGTACTTGGCGATAATGTCGACGACCAGCGTGCGGAGTTTTCCGACGGCTTCCAGGAACGTCGCTCGCGTCTGAGCGGCCTCCCCCCGTGCCGTCTCCACCTGTTTTTCGAGTTTCTTGCCCTGTTCCTGGGTCAAGACGATCTGGGCCTTGTTGGCCTGGATGGCTGCCACCAGCTTGTTGTTGAGCGTAATCTGGGTGGGGCGAATCATTGCGAGCTGGGCGTTGAGTTGCCTGTTGGCTTCGATCAGCTTCTCGACGGCCCCTCGGTTATCGTCGACCTGCTTCCGGGCGGATTCGAGCTTGCGGTCCGCATCGAGAACTGCCTTCTTCAACGGGGGCAGGTCCCGCAACCCGTTCTTGAGTTCGAGTTCCTCCGGCACCTGGAGCCCGTCGCTCGAAATCCGAAACCCTCGCTTCTCCAGCACGGCCTTTGCCGCCGCCTGCCGAGCGACGAGTTCCGCAATCCATTTCTGGTCCGACTCCCCCAGTTGATCGAGCGGAACAACGACGATCTTGCCGTCATCCCTTTTCTTGAGACGCACTCGCTCCGCATCAAACCCCACCAGTTCCGCTTCGATCCGGTGTTCCCCGTTGCTGCTCGTCCAAACGCGAGCCGTCGCGGTACGGCCGGGCAAGAGGATCGCAGCAAGCGCCAGCAGCAGCCAAAATTTCGTCCGCATTCCGGCTTCCCTCCCACTCACAAGACACGTACAACCCTCCGAGGCCCCTGGAGACCGAGGCTTCCCGATTCGAGACCATTTCGTATCTACTCAGCAATCTGAAGCGCACGCCATTTCTTTGCTCAGAATACTGGCCTCAACCACCGACAGCTTCTACTCTAGCAGTCTGTCCGCAACGAGACCAGCCCTGACGGGCCAGCCCCGCCAGATAGGGGGCATTCCTGGCGCGTTTCGTTGCGTTAGAATCGGCGTGCCCACAGTTACAGTCCTATTCGCACACGACGGGAAGGAAATTGAGGTTGGAGCTATGAAGAATTCGCATTGCACGAATGTTCTGCTGAGACTAGCGGCGGTCGCAGCCCTGGTACTCGCGTTTGTCGAATCTGCGGCGGCCGCGGAGAATTCCCCCCCAGATGGATTCACTGCACTGTTCAACGGGGAGAACCTCGATGGTTGGTGGGGTGTGAAATCCGAAGATCCGCGTCTCTACATGGCTCTGTCCGAGGAAGATCTGGCGGCGAAGAAGACGGCCAGCCTGGAAGACATCCGGCAGCACTGGCGGGTCGAGAACGGCGAACTGATCAACGACGGCACGGGACTCTATCTGACGACCGACAGGTTCTACAGTGATTTTGAACTGCTGGTCTCCTACAAGATGGTGCCCGGGTCCGACAGCGGCATCTACCTGAGAGGCACACCGCAGGTTTCGATCTGGGACGCCACCGATGAAACGAAATTCAAGCACGGCGCCGATAAGGGGAGCGGCGGGCTGTGGAACAATCCGCCCGGAACGCCCGGCAAGGACCCGCTGGTCTTTGCCGACCGTCCGATCGGGCAATGGGATGAGATGCGGGTGGTGATGACGGGCGAGCGGGTCAGCGTCTGGCTCAACGGCAAGCTCGTCGTCGATCATGCCCGATTGTACAACTACTACGACCGAGCGAAGCCCGAGGCCGAACGGCTTCCTCTGCCCAAGGTCGGCCCGATCCAGTTGCAGACCCACGGTCGCGAGATGCGCTTCCGGAACGTGTACCTTCGCGAGATCGGCGCCGACGAGTCCAACAAGATTCTCGCCTCGAGGAACGACAAGGGTTTCCAGTCGGTCTTCAACGGAAAGGACCTGAGCGGCTGGGCGGGCGAGACCGAGAACTACACGGTCGAAGACGGGGCGATCATGTGCAAGCCCGAAAAGGGCGGCACCATCTTCACCGACGGGGAGTACGGCGATTTCGCGGTCCGACTGGAGTTTCAACTCCCGCCCGGCGGGAACAACGGGCTGGCCGTCCGCTATCCGGGTGAGGGGCACGGAACCTGGGACAGCTTCTGCGAACTGCAGGTGCTCGACGACGGGCATCCCAAGTACAACGATCCCGACTATCCCAAGTTCTACAATCTCAATCCGCGCCAGGCCCACGGCTCGGTTTACGCCCGCATTCCGGCCCATCGGGGATACCTCCGGCCGACCGGCGAGTGGAACTTCCAGGAATCGACCATTGTGGGCTCGACGGTGAAAGTCGAACTGAACGGCTTCGTGATCCTCGAGGCCGACGTGGCCAAGGCGGATCCGGCGACCTTCATGTATGCGCTGGACCATTTTCCCGGCCGCGACGTGATGAAGGGCCATTTCGGCTTCAACGGACACAACGACCCGGTTCGATTTCGCGATATCCGGATCAAGAAGCTCGACTGACGCTGCCGCTGCCTTGATCCGTCATTCCCGCGCAGGCGGGAATCCAGTGTCGTTTACCGAATGCCTGGATTCCCGGCTGCGCGGGAATGACGGCCAAAGAAGCCCCTGGAATTCCTCCAGAAATCACGAAAAGCCATGGAGCCGATTCACTTCAACTCTTTGATCTTCACGTTCCGATACCATACGCGTTTGGCCTCGTCCTGAAAGCCGATGTAACCCTCCGCAGGCCGATCCTTGACGGCCGACTTGGATAGGTCGAGGTCGTGGATCTGCTCGCCGTTGAAGACGACCTTGAGGCGGTTCCCTTCGCAGGTGATGACGTAGCGGTTCCACTCTCCGGCCGGCCTGGCCATGTTCTTGGAAGGAGCCGCCGTTCCGATCACGCCGCCGCAGTCGTGGTTCCCCGGCTTCTCCAGCCCGTGGGTATCGAGGATCTGAATTTCGAAGCCGGTCTTGACCTGGTCCTTGGGATCGCCGACCCGCAGGAATACGCCCGAGTTGCCGGTCTTCTCGATCTTGAACTCCAGGTCGAGAACGAAGTCCTTGTACTTGCGGTCGGTGGTCAGGTAGGCGTCGTAGCGTTGCCAGCCCTTCTCGCCCGGCCGGGGCTTGAGCGTGACCGAGCCGTCGTCTTCCACCACCCAATTGCCGGTCGTCTGCCAGCCTTTGAGGGTCTTGCCGTCAAACATGGGGACAAATCCGTCGTCGGCCGGCTTCGTATCGGCTCCACGGGCGGCGGCAGCCGCGACACTGATTCCCAGAAGGATCGTGAGTGCACTGCATGTCTTCATGGTCATGGTTCCTTGTCTTCAGAATGGGGGATCACCCGCGGGCGCTGCGGAAGCGGCACCGTCTGCCGCTGTCATTGTAGTTGTCGTGCCACACCGAATTCAAGATTTGGTCGGCTGCCCAGGGCAGCCGGTTGGCCCAGACTTGCGGCTCTCGATTCCGCCTGCTAGCATCACTCGTGAGTATGTGTTCGCGTCTGCTTGAACCGAATTCCAGGAAACCGAGGACTTTGCCATGAAACGCTTCCCCAGCCTTCTGACCCTGTTTGTCGTCCTCACCCCGATCTCCGTGTGGGCCGCCGGCACTGCCGAGAAGGTCGACATGCCCACGCCCGAACAACTCGCGGCCCGAGGCTATACGTCGCTGTTCAACGGCAAGGACCTGGCCGGCTGGAAAGTGCCCGAAGGCGACAACGGCCACTGGAAGGTCGTCGACGGGGTGATCGATTACGATGCCGCGTCGGAGGCCCAGGGCAACAAGAGCCTGTTTACTGAAAAGGAGTACGGCGACTACACCATCTACTTCGACTGGCGATTCAAACGTACCACGGGCCTGTATCCCATGCCGACCATCCTCCCCGACGGTTCGTACAAGACCGACGCCGACGGCAAACAGATCATCACGCCCACCGCCAACGCCGATTCGGGCCTGCTCTTTCGCCCGGGCCATCAGGCCAATCTCTGGTGTTGGCCGATCGGCTCCGGCGAGTTGTGGTCGGTCCGCCTCAACAAGGAAGCCACTCCGGAGCAGCGTGCCGCCGCCGTTCCCAAGGCCTGCGCCGACAAGCCGGTGGGCGAGTGGAACCGCATGATGGCCCACGTGGTCGGCGATCGAGTCACCATCGTGCTCAACGGCCTGAAGGTGATCGACAACGCCCAACTGCCCGGCCTGCAGGAGACGAGCAACCCGATCGGGTTCCAGCACCACGGCGGCCCACTCTCGGCCAGACAGATCGAGAACCTGCGCAAGCGCGGTGAGACTGTTGAAGACGGCGCCATGTCGCCCGCCTCGAGCTTGATACAGATTCGGAACGTCTACATCAAGGCCGAGTGAACCGCCAAGGGCAGGCTGAAAGACCGTTCGATAGCGATTACGACGCGTCGTCCGGGAACTGTTCCGGCAGAAGTCGCACACCGTGAATCACAGCAACAACGGCGACGCGATCGGGTTCGATTCGATACACGATGCGGTAAGGCCCTTCAATCACCTCGCGAATACTCGAGTCTCTGTCGAACCTCATCCACTTCGACGACCTTGCCCGCATCGGCATCTCTGATGCCGGCGTCAATACACTGGCAGACATAGATTCGGTACGTCACGTCGTCCCAGGTGGCTTCGTCAGGGAGACCGTCGATGATCCGATGGGCTTCCGATCGAATGTTACTTGTCGGGGTTTCCGGCATCGTTCGTTCCTCGCGTTCAGACAACATGAACACCAGCGCTTCCGCACGTGCGCAGAAGACTACGTGGTACTGCCATCATACCAGGACGAGCGTCAGTCGGGGATACTTGTCCGCATCCCACACGGGCGTGCAACTTCAGCGGGTGGCACGGCCTCAAGAAGCCGTGCCGCCCGCGCATTGT
>Ga0123331_1003341_pt1 | contig 10607 bp, 10 predicted proteins | sample BioC13SIPDNA_3_FD_89705 | JGI IMG/M metagenome (GOLD analysis project Ga0123331, IMG submission 89705) | Anaerobic biogas reactor microbial communites from Washington, USA - Biogas_R2_B C13 SIP DNA | ecosystem: Engineered > Bioreactor > Anaerobic > Unclassified | place: Washington, USA... | reverse complement strand
TTAAGTTTAGGAGTTACCTGCCTGCTGAGGCCGAACAGGAACATCTCGGGCAGGGTTAGATCTCCCCAGGCATCCGTAGAGCCGACACCCTGTATGTCGGCGGTTCCCGAGATGGTCAATTTTACCTGGCTCCTGTAGTGAAGCCCTATCCGGGTCGCCTCGTCCAGTTTGTAATGGAGTCCCACGTTCCAGCCGTAGCCTATGTCGTCTCCAAGGAGCCTGAAGTCTGTTCCAATAAATCTTCTCGCCCCGTACTCGAACCACAGCGCCTCGACCCCGACGGAAAGGGACAACCGGTCGTTCACCTTCCAGGCCAGGTTGGGGTTGATGGATACGGACTGGATGTTGGCGTAGTAGCTGTTGTAGCGCCCGTACCAATCGGGCGGGAAGTCGGTGCCGAGACCGAAGCGCGTCATGAGGCCCACGCCGAACCAGAGGCGGTCACTCAACTGTCGCGTGTAGTAGAAGTGAGGAGGGATGAAGGTGTGGTCGATCATGCCAACACTATCACCGCCTATCTCCGTCAGGGTCCCTCCCGGCATGATGAAAGCCAGCCCCGCCATCATGGACGAGTCCGGGATCTGGGTGATGCCCGCCGGGTTAAAGGCTATGGCGGAGGGGTCGTCGGCCCGACCGGTCATGGCGCCCCCGAGGGCGTTCCCTCTGGCACTCCAGTCGTAAAGAGCAAACCCGGCCCCCAGGGCTGTTCCGCACCCAAGGGCTGTCATGATGATCGCCGAAATAAGAATAAGAACAGGTCTTTTCAAGAAGCACTCCTCCTTTTTTATCCTGTCAGGTGTCGCATGGTCACGGGAACAGCCCTAATATTGGAAGCCTTCCAGCTTGTCGTCACCCATTACTCCTCTGACAAGCTCCTCCATAGCCCTTTCGATGCGCCCCCACCCCTCTTCGGATGAGATGTCTATCCCCAGGTAGGCCTCCGATGTCCGTGCCCTGAGCATCAGAAAGGTGAGACCCGCCGAGAGAAGGGCACCCAGGGCGGCAACATCCACCCTCTCCGCTTCAGGGGCGGACCTCACCAGGGCCTCTATAAGGTCCGCTCCCTGCCTCTCTCTCTTCCGTGCCGATGCCTCGGAGAGTTCGTTCCTTGATACCAGTTCCCCAAGGAGCAGTTCCTGGGCTGATGTCGAATCCCTTAGCTCCCGAATGTAGCCCTTGAGAAGGGCCACGGCGAGTTCGGAAGCTCCGGGAGGCCGGTTATCCCCTTCCGCCTTTTCGACCAGATCCTCCATCGAGGGCCAGTAATCGCCCCCTGAAGCGAACTCCCTCAGAAGCCCTGGAAGATCTCCGAAGTAGCGGTAGATCAGGACCTTGTCGACGCCGGCTCTCCGGGATACGTTGTTGACCCCGATGCCTCCGAACCCCTCTTCTGAAAGGATCTCGCCCACCGCTTCAAGGATCTTTTTCCTGGTCTCCTCTTTATCGCGCATGGCACCTCCTGTCACCAACCGGTGACATAAACCGATGATATTATCGGATTTCTCCTCTTGTCAAGGAAGAGGCAATATTGAATTCGTAAAAGGGACGTTCATAGTAATATAAGTAGCGCCGGGACACTTGCGACAACACTTCACGAAATGAGGCGGACATGGCGGAACAATACGGAAGTTTCTACCCCTGGCAGGTAAAGGCCTGGGAAAGGATCAGGAACAGGGACGCCGTCCTGGCCGCGCCAACCGGGTCGGGCAAGACCTGGGTGGCCTACCTGTGGTCGGGCCTAATGGACCTTGATGGTCATATCTGGCCGCCGGACACGAGGCGGATCATCTTCACCGCCCCCATAAAGGCCCTGAGCAACGAGCGCTACCTTGAACTCAGGCGGATGGGGCTTGATGTGGGCATAGAGACGGGCGACTTCAAGAAGAACGAGAACGCACCGGTCATCTGCTGCACCCAGGAGATCTACACCCTCAAGTACGCCGGCTCGCCGGGATTGAGGGTCGTGATCGACGAGTTCCACTACATCTTCGACGACCCCGACCGTGCCCGGACCTATATCGAGGGAATTGTCTCCACAAACCCCGACTCGCCTATACTGGTCATGTCGGCCACTTTCGGGGGCGCCCGCTCTGTCGGCGATTACCTCGGAGAGATAACCGGAAGACCATTCACGGTCTACGAGGGGCAAGAACGTGTGACAAAACTGGTATTCACACCGAAGAAGCCCGCCACCCTTGAAAGACTTCATGACGCCCTGGTCTTCTGCTTCTCCCAGAAAGGAGCTGTGGACCTGGCCTACAAGATAGCCCGCAGACGCCCCCGGAAGGGAAAGGCCCACAGGCAGCGGCTCTATGAACTGGCCGAGATCCTTGATGTACGGGATGTCCACATGCCTCTTCTGAGGGGCGTTGGAGTCTACCACGGAGGGATGTTGCCGAAGGAGAAGCTCCTGGTGGAGTCCGCCTTCAGGGAAAGGATCCTGGACGTGGTCTGCGGTACGAACGCACTTGCCCTGGGGGTGAACCTCCCTGCAGAGTACGTCATCTTTGCCCAGCTCGTCAGGTACCACGACAGGGAGCCCATATCCAGGAACGAGTTTCTGCAGATGGCGGGAAGGGCCGGTCGTAAAGGCCTCTTCGAAACAGGTTACGTGACCTGGCTCAACCGTTCCCCCCAGGAATCCAAGGGCTTTGATACCGGGAAGGTCTTCCGGCAGCTGACAGCGGCCCCTCCGGAAAGAGCCTCGGTAACACTCAGACCGGATTATGGAAGACTGCTGAAGGGACGGAGAACGATCAGTGACGAGGCTGAGTACATAGCCGACTTCTCACTGCCCCACGGGGATGAACGTATCGTGGAGGGTGAGCTCAGAAGGGGCCTAAAGTTCATAGAGAGATCTATCCGCGAGATGGTGACCCCCGACCGGAGGGAACGATTCAGGGAGATCCTGGCCGACATCTGGTATGGAGAGATGGAGATCGGCGAGAACCTCGAGATGGCCTGTCTCTTTCTGGAGAACGGAAAGGCCGATGCCCTTACGGCCGCCCAGGTGATAAATCTCTTCGAGAAGAGCTACCTCAAGTCGCTACTCAAGGTCAAGCGCTTCTCCAACCATCTCCCCCCGGGGTACGAGATCACGGGGATGCGCTACCTGGACCGTACCGTGGAAGAAATCGACGGAACGATCTACGGCTTCGAGGAGAAGATCCAGGAGATAGAGGACAGTTCGCTGTAAGGCCTGCAGCCAGTAAGGCGAACACCGGGTAATTTCCTTGCAGCTTCCCGTAGGCCTGCTGGCCTCAAGTCTATGGGGGTTTACAATACCCCTAATTACTGGAACCGGAACTTGACTGTCTCGTCTTCAACCAGTTTCCCACGGGAATCAAGAATCACGGTTCTCAATTCAACATCCACCCTTGCCTCGTCAATGGCCGCCTCAGCAAGCTGTGCAAGACCTCCGCAGCAGGGGACCTCCATCCTGACGACTGTTATCGAGGGCGAATCGTTGACCCTGATGATCCTCGCAAGTTTTTCCCTGTAGTAGTCTGCGTCATCAAGTTTGGGACACCCCATGAGAAGGATGCGGCCTCTGACGAAACGGCCATGAAAATCCGGAGAAGCAGCTGCCGAGCAGTCCGCTGCCAACAGAATATCCGCACCCTTCAGATAAGGGGCGTTCTCAGGTACAAGTCTCAGCTGGACGGGCCAGTTAGCCAGTTCCGAGGAGACAGCCTCTTCCGATCGGAGCTGAGGCTTGCTTGAAGCATCGCAATGAGTTTCAAGGATCCCTTCCAGGGATCTAGCCATGGTGCCAGGGCATCCGCAGGGTAGAGTCTCCTGTTCTTTCTTCGAACCCATGTTCTCCTTGACGGCCTCCTCATCGTAGGGCTCTGCCTCACGCTCAATGAAGGATATGGCTTCCTGGGGGCACTCCCCTATGCAGTCTCCCAACCCGTCGCAGTAGGAGTCGCTAACAAGCTTTGCCTTGCCTTCTATGATCTGGATGGCCCCTTCGTGACAGGCTTCTGCACACTGGCCGCAGCCATCGCATTTGTCTTCGTCGATCTGGATGACCCTTCTGAAAACCTTCTCCGCCATAGTGAACACCTCACAGTTTATTTTAGGTATTATGGTACCAAAATAAGAAACTGTGTCAATAGGCCCAGACGGGGATCGTCCACTGTGCGGACCTTATCTCTCTCCGGTGATCCCTGAAGTGTGGATCGAAGGATGAAAGGAAGGTCCAGAATGAGGACGAGTGGTCTCTGTACTCAAGGTGGCAGAGCTCGTGGAGGATGATGTAGTCCACCAGGGGAGGTTCAAGAAAGAGTAGTTTCTGGTTCAGGCTGATTTTTCTCTTCGAATTGCAGCTCCCCCATATCCTTTTCTGGTTCCTGAAAGTGAAGGAAGCGGGCCTAAGTCCTGTCTTAAGCGACAAAACCCTTGCCCGAGGGAGCAGATGGGAGTCAGCTATAGAGCGAAGGCGGGAAACGGCGTTCGGGCCCTCGAGGCCCAAAGACTTCTTCAGGGAGGGGAAAAAGTACTCTTTCGGAGGCAAAGTCCCGCTTGCAGTCACTGCCTGGGGCGCTACCTTTGAAAGGGTCTTTTCGATCCATTGGCGCTTCTCATCGATCAGGGAGGGTATCCTCTTCTTGCTGAAGTTACGGGGTATTACCACAACAAGTCCTTCAGGGGGAGCAATCCGTAAAGTCACACGGCGTGCCCTGACGCTTACCCTTACAGAATAATTTATCCCTTTGAGGCTTTCAGTCATGGTCCATCCGATAGAAAAGTTGCCCGGGAAGATCTTCCCGGGCAACCAGGATCATGATCAGCGTGCATGGAGGCGAGAAGCGGCTAGAAACGAGAGCCCCGCCCTCGTCAATTCTTCTGCGGTTCTGTTCGTAGCATCGTGCTTTTTGAGGTAGTTGTTCTTCAGGTTATCCATATCGCCGGAGGCGATGACCTCTTCCTTGTCGCGGAAGTAGTCCAGTATGTCAGAGGGGTGGGCGATGGTCTGTTCTACCTCCGGGTCGCCTCCCTCGTGCTTTGCGGAAATGTTCGGGTAGACCCGGGCGACTTTCAGAAGATCCTCGCGCCTGTTGTAGGGCTGACGGACGATGCTCCTGTAGGTCTCGGTAATGTGGTGCTCTATCCTGACCTTGTCCTCCAGGCCAAGTCTTCTGCGGATGTCGGCACAGGCCATAAGAGCCTCTGCGTCCACCGAGTTGGAGAGGTTGAACCCGATCAACGGCGTCGACCCGTCCTCCCTGGCGAACAATTTGGCCATCATCAGCGTCCAGAGGACCGCGTAGGGGTTGTCGTTGCCCATGAATACGGATATCTTGAAGCGGACATCCACCCCCAGCCTGTAGAGCAGGTAACCCAGGAGTACCGTCCCGGGGTTGATGTTCAGAACCTCGTTGATCCCGTAGTTCGTGTAGTAGTGAAGGAGCTCGTCGACCCATGCCAGGGCATGGTCGTTGGGCTGACCAATGCCTCCGAAGTATCCCGTGATGGTCTCGGGGCCACCTAGATGAATATTGGAGCCGTCGGTCCCCTTGGTGTCGAGGGTCTCCACGTAGCTGGCTCCGACGATCTGCATGGCCGCCGCCACGGCAAGGATATCGCCCTGGTCGCTCTCCTGCTCCTTCATCTTGCGGACCCTTATGTATCTCCCTGGCATGATCTCCTTGCCGTCGATGGCCTGTTCCGCCTCTGCGATCAGGAAGGGGAAGTACTGCAGGGCACTGATCTCGAGGGTCACTGAAGTCGACTCTCTGAAGGTCTTTCCCGTGGCTTCGTCGCCAAGGATCTTCTTCCGGTATTGCGAGACAGGAATGAAGGCACCCCTGTCCCTCTCCGCCACAAGCCACTTCAGGTTCTCCAGGTAAGGAGATCCCATTCGCTCCAGCCGTCCCATGAGGTTCGAAAGGCACCTTGCCTCCTTAGCCTTCGCATTGATCTCCGTCGGTGTACCGTACTTGGCAACTACCCTATGAATGGCCTGTACGTCGGGATTGCCAGGATCGAGCAGGAAACAGTTGATCTCGTCCAGTGTCTCCTTCCTGATACGGAACATTTCACTGACCACAACTATCCCCTCCGGTTCATGACTTTGGAATGTTCTTTCCAGAAAGCAAAACCTTGATCTTTAAAAATCATACCATGCATGAAGGGAAGAAGAAACGATTTAATTATATTTTTATTGATTTATTCAACTTTTGCATATTACAATCTTTTGCGTTCAGGAGGTGGATACCCTGGAGAAAGAGGAACAGGCGAAGGCGTTAGGGGAGATGATCCGAACAATGGCAAGGAACCTTTCCCTTCTTGACAGGGACAGGGCATCATGCTGTGGTGTAACCCTTGCCCAGTGCCATGCTATTGTCGAGATAGGGAGAGCGGAGGTAGCGACCCCAAGCTTTCTGGCAACAACCCTGAGACTTGACAGGAGCACAGTAACAAGATTGACGGACAGCCTTGTGGAGCAGGGATTTGTTGTCAGGTCACAGGACAAGGTAGATCGAAGGTCCGTAACACTTTCGTTAACGGAGAAAGGGCTCCGTTTTTTTGAAGGGACGGAGAATTCAATGAACAGTTTCTTCCTTTCATTGATCGAAAGGATCCCGGAGAATCATCGCAATGTCTTCCTCTCGGGTCTGGGATCCGTTGTCGAGGCCCTGGAGAGAGGCGAGTGTGTCTGTTTTGATCTTGAAAGGCTCCTGAAGGGGCGAACGGAAGGGGGATGCGCATTTTGAAGGACATACGCGAGACTGTAAGAAAGAAGTACGCCGAAGCCGTAAGAAAAAACAGATCTTGCTGCGGTTCGGGGTCATCTTGCTGCGCTTCAGGATCGGACCCCATTACTGAAGGCATCTATCAGGGAACTTCAAAGGACCGGATACCCGATGCCGTCCTTGGTCAGTCCCTGGGTTGCGGGAGCCCCGTTGAGATGGCCGGGCTCAAGCCGGGGGAAGCGGTGCTGGACCTGGGGAGCGGGGCAGGCCTCGACGCATTCCTGGCGGGGGGGGAGGTAGGTCCTTCCGGAAAGGTCTTCGGGCTGGATATGACCGACGAGATGATCCTTGCGGCTGAATCGAACAGGGTCCACTGGGGCCTTGACAACGTGGAGTTCCTGAAGGGCTTCATCGAGGAGATCCCCCTTCCGGAGGGAAGCGTGGATGCGGTAGTCTCTAATTGCGTGATAAATTTGTCCCCCGACAAGGATGCTGTTTTCCGGGAGATCTTCAGGGTGCTGAAGCCGGGCGGCAGGATCTCCGTTTCTGATGTGGTATTCCTGAGGCCGGTGCCTGAAGAGATCAGGAGCAGCATAGACGCATGGGCTGGATGCATCGCCGGGGCGCTGGGAATGGAAGAATTTGCAGGAAAACTGAAGGCAGCGGGGTTCGAAAATGTCAGGGTAGAGCCTACAAGGGTTTACGAATTCACTCCGGAGCAGCTCCAGGACATGTTCCCCGATATGCAGGGGGTAGCTGACATTGACGCAAAAGACGTTGCTGCAGGAGCCTGGATCTCGGCTGTAAAACCCCTTTCCTGAAGTGGAGGTCGGTCTGAGAGGCATCATTCGTGGAGATCATCGGGAACCCTCTCGTGGTGACCCGGGCCATCCTCCATGCCATTATGACCGTCGTCGAAAGGAACCTGACCCTGGAGGTCTCCCGACTCAGGCTCGGGGTGCACGGATACAAAGGTCCCTTCTCCGTGGAGCGCCCTGATGGCGGATTCGACCTCCGTGGCTATGTTGTGGGCCTCGGTGATGCCGAGGTCCCTCGCCACTATGATGTGAACCTCCACAGCCACGTCAGACCCGACCTTCCTGGTCCGGAGATGGTGTGCACCCTCGACCCCCGGGACTTCCGATATTGCCTGCATGATCTCTTCCTCGTTTTCCCTGGAGAGGGACCCTTCAAGCAGTTCGCTAAGGCTCTTTACTGTGATGGGGAAGGCTATCCTCAAAATGATCGCCGCAACGACCAGGGCGGCAAGGGGGTCAAGGACCCTTGCTTTTGGACCCAGAAAAATGGCACCTCCTATACCGACCATGGCACCCATCGATGCGAGGGCATCCGATCGGTGATCCCATGCCTTGGCCATAAGCGCATCGCTGGAGAGGGAAAGGGCGGCCCGCCTGGTGAAGATATAGAGAGTCTCCTTGATGAGGATAGAGACAGCTGCAGCGGCGAGGGCCACCAAACCCGGGCGGGGCAGGGTTCCGCCCCTCAGGACGGTCAGGATCCTCTCTCCGCCACCGAAGAAAATGCCCACTGCGACGGCCAGAAGGGCGCTTCCTATTATCGCCGTGGCGAGGGTCTCGAACTTCCCGTGCCCGTAACCGTGGGAACGGTCTATTGGGCGCCCTGTGATCCTGAAACTTACGACAGCGACGATATCGGTGCCAAGGTCAGAGAGGGAGTTCACTCCGTCGGCTATCATGGCTGCGCTGTTGCCCGCAAAGCCAGCCGATAGCTTCAAGAGCGCGAGAAAAGCGTTAGCCCCCAGACCAACCCATGACACCCTCTCAGCTTGCCTTGCCCTGTCGTTTTTCATTGGAAGCTGCTTGTCCTCCCGCTGCATCTGGATATTATCATGATGATTTTACTCCAACGGTGTTGAACCAGTGGAGCAAACAACTTCAGAGTGACCTGCACAAAGACAGATCCGGATCTGCAAAATTGTTTCCTGCCCTGCCGGGGGCTTTCCCTGGAAAATTCGATCCAGCCAAAACTTCTCGAAACCGGTAAAGGCGGATCGTTTCCGGGAAAACCTCCCGACAGGAACAGGATTCATTTAACTTACTTCACCCTGCAAACCCAACAACGGCAGAACAGAATCAAGATCCTTGTCCCCTCTTCCCGACAGGTTGACAAGCACCGTCTTGTCCCCGGAAAGTTCGGGGAGGATCTTCAGAGCCTGGGCCACCGCATGGGAGCTTTCAAGGGCAGGGATAATACCCTCCAGCCTGCATAGGATCCTGAATGCATCCACTGCCTCATCATCGGTTACAGAGACGTAGGAAGCTCTTCCGCTCTCCATGAGAAATGCGTGCTCGGGACCCACGCCGGGATAGTCAAGCCCTGCCGATATTGAATAGACCGGGGCCGGCTCCCCGTCATTATCGGTAAGGACATAAGTCCTGAAACCATGTATGACGCCGGGTTTGCCTGCAACAAGGGTTGCGGCGTGTTCGTTCGTCTCAAGCCCTCTGCCCGCCGGTTCGACACCCATGATGCCCACCCCCCGGTCATCGAGGAAGCCGGAGAAGATCCCTATGGCGTTGCTGCCTCCCCCCACACAGGCCAGAACGTGGTCGGGGAGTTTACCCTCCCTTTCGAGGAACTGCTCCCTTGCTTCCTTGCCTATAACGCTCTGAAACTGACGTACGATCGTCGGGAAGGGGTGGGGACCTACGGCGGAACCCAGCAGGTAGAAGGTCTCCGGGTTCAACACGTAGGCTTCAAGGGCTGCGTCGACGGCCTCCTTGAGTGTTTTCTGGCCATGGGTGACTGAGACCACTTCCGCCCCAAGGGCCTTCATTCGGGATACATTGGGAGCCTGTCTGTGTACGTCGACCTCACCCATATAGACGGTACATTTCATCCCCATCAGAGCTGCTACTGTCGCAGTGGCTGTCCCGTGCATGCCTGCCCCGGTCTCGGCTATCAGTTCCTTTTTGCCCATCCGTCTGGCAAGGAGCGCCTGACCTATGGTGTTGTTGATCTTGTGCGCCCCTGTGTGGTTCAGGTCCTCACGCTTGAGGAAAAGCCTTCCCCCGCCGTATTCCCTCGAAATATTGGCACAGTATGTCAGTGCGGATGGCCTTCCAACATACTCCTTAAGCAGTCTCGTGAATTCCTTGGCGAAAAGATCATCCTCCATTGCCGACACGAATGCAGCATCAAGTTCGTCCAACCTGGGCTGCAGCTGTTCGGGGACGTAGCTCCCCCCGAAAGTCCCGAAATAACCCTTTCTTGCCTCGTCTTCCTTCCTCATGCTCCTCATTTCCTCTTCCTCCTCGGCTCAAAGATTCGGGGTGTCCACAAAAAAAGGGGCGCTCATCCTTTCGGATACGCCCCTCGTCGATACAAAAAACGCGGGGCCGCGGTTTTATACCGCAGCCCCGCGTGCGATCACACAACGGTCTGCGGCGCCTAAGGGCGCCACCACCAGAAAAAGTTTGCGGACTTCATGGAACCTCTGCTAACCTCGACTCTTCTCATCTTTTTTGCGGACACTCCCTTTGCAGGGAAATATAGCGGATAAAAAAGCCAAATGCAATAGGACGAGTTGCCTCATCTAAAATCTAAGGGAAATTGATACGTTGCCTCACCTAAGAATCTATGCGAAAGGGATAGCATCTTCCCGAAGGGCATGCCCCGGAGGGAAGGAGGAAGGACGGGTGAGGCTCTCGATGGTTTCCAGAAGGGAAGTTATCGTCAAGTCGGCGGATGAGTACCGCATGGCATCAAAGAAGGATAAGGGTCAGATCCTGGACAGGATTACAGAGATAACGGGCTACAACCGTGACTACGCTTAGCACCTCCTTACCCTTTCCGGCAAGCGCATATACCTGGAGCGCAAAAGGGGCACCCGGTTCATCCTTGAGGCTGTCAGGGACAGGGCGA
>Ga0123331_1003333_pt1 | contig 10631 bp, 9 predicted proteins | sample BioC13SIPDNA_3_FD_89705 | JGI IMG/M metagenome (GOLD analysis project Ga0123331, IMG submission 89705) | Anaerobic biogas reactor microbial communites from Washington, USA - Biogas_R2_B C13 SIP DNA | ecosystem: Engineered > Bioreactor > Anaerobic > Unclassified | place: Washington, USA... | reverse complement strand
CGGTGACCGTGAAGGGCATCAGGAAGGTCAGGGTCATCAGGATGAAGCAGGCCACGACGATCCCCTTGCGCTTCCCCATTCGGTCGGAGAGATGGCCCCCCGCCGGTCCGGAGAAGATGGAGGCCAGCATGATGAAAGCGGTCACGAAAGAGGCGTTCATCATGAATCCCTGATCAAACGTAATCGAGTAGCCGCGCTCCAACTCGAGAAACGCCGGGAGGAAGGAGCACATCGCCATGACGACGAGGTTGTAGACGCCGAAAGCGATGCTGATCATCCAGAAGTTGACGTTGGCCATTCCTTTTAGCAGGCTGGGGGATTCCGGTTCCCCGGCGGTCGGCGGAGGGAGCGGGGCTTCCCGCATCTCCTCTTTCTTTGGGAGGCGGAAGAGGATGGCGAACAGGACGAAGGCAACGGCCGAGAAGATGGCGCCCGCCCACCAGACGGCGCGCCAACCCTGTGCTACGGCCAGCGAAGGAGCGAGAACGAGGGTGGCGATGTTTCCGATCCCCACGCTGCTGGCCCAGAGTCCCGTGGGCAGGGCACGTTTTTCGGCGGGGAACCAGAGGCTAATGGCCAGGGGCGCGGCCACCATGATCAAGCCCATCCCCACCCCTTCGATGAACCGGCCGACGAAGAGCATCCGGGCGGTGTTGGCCATGGCTCCAAAGGTGGCTCCAACGGTCACACTGCCAACGGCGAACAGGGCCGTTGGCTTGATCCCGAATCTCTTCAGGATAAAGCCGGCGGGAATGGCGAGTACGAAGCCCATGATCGAGAAGATTGACATCAGGTCGCCCGACTGGCTCATGCTCAGGTTGAATGCCTTCTGGATCGTGGTCATTACCGGTGGCAGCTTAAACAGGTTCAGCGGCGCCGCCAGCGTCGCCATGTAAAGAGCAAACAGGACCACCCAAGCGTAAGGGGGCGTCTTGACGGGAGTCGGTATCGAGGCACGTTTCTGGCTCATCAGAGTTTCCTCCTGCTAACGAATGCGCGATGCATTCTCCAGAGATGTCCCTAGTTGTGGTCGGATCGGATAATGCCCCGATCATAGTCCAAATAATACTGGACATCCACCAATTTGAATTCCGGACAATAACCCATTTGCCAAATCCTGGACACCCACGTATTTGCCGAATCGTGGACGCCACCAAAAGAGCGTTTGGCGCTCAAATAGTGGATGTCCATGATTTTGGGCGGGCGTTGGTTGTCTGGTCGGAAACTCAGGATTTGAACGATTTGCGGGCCGATTTGATGCCGTGGACCCAGCGGTTGCCGATCCGGTCGGCATAGTTGCGGAGACTGGGTTCGGTTCCCACCGCCTGATAAAACCTCGACTCGTAACTGCAGACGGTGTCGACCCACTCGTCCGGTTTGACTCCGATGCGCTCAAGGATTGGCCGCATCTCCGAGGGGATCGCCCCGCGCTTGCCCTGCTGCATCACGCGCCCCATTTGGTCTACCATGTTTATGTACTCGGTTTCGGTCATGTTCAGGATTCCCCGGCGTTGAGCATTCGAGGCGACCGGGCAAAGGTAATCCGATCCATCGTCGAGGAGGGCGGGCACCCCTGCCGGCCCCATTCTTCGCTGCAGGCGGCGAATGCGCTCCTGGATGCCGGTGAAGTCGCTATATTCCGGGGTGACGGCCATCCCCGCACGAATGGGGTTTAGATCGACGTACACCATGCAGGCGAGGATGGCGCTTTCATCGAGCAACGGATGGCATTCGTAGCGCGATTCCCAGAATCTTCCCTTGGCACCATCCTCTGCGTTGGCCGCGCGTGAGATGTATTCATTGTGATATTTCATGAACCAGCTGAGGTCGCAAAGCCGCATGCGCAACTCCTCGATGCGCTCGGGCCAGGACAGCAAGAACCTTCTCGCGCTATCCATGCCATCGGCCCCTGCTGACTTGACCCTCGGGGGAGCGAGCGTCAGCCAACGATCAGCTACCTCGTCCCTGGACCAGCCGGCTACGATGTCGGGGCGTGTGCGCAGGATGTTGTGTTGATGCGTATGCAGGATCGCAAAGTTGCAGACATCGACTGCGAAAATGCCGGCGAGATAACGCAACCGGTTGACGATCCACTGCCTACGGTGAGACAGGTCGCGATTGGTCATCCTGTCTCTTCCACAAAGGTACGCCTGGCGCACGCACCGGGTGATGCAGTGATATACCCCTTCTTCCCCTTTTTTGACATAGCGGCCTCGTGCCATTCCCATAGTTCGCTCCTTTCAAAGTAACTAATGAAGCGCCGGCAGATTGAGCCAAGAAAAATGGGAGGAAATTGTGGACATCCACCGTTTTGCAGGATTTTAGCCGTTCGCCAGGTGATCGGGATTGCCACAGGGCTGGATGATACTGGATCACCGAAATTGATGGAGGTTACCGATGTTCTGAATTGGGGGGCCACTTCCTCCATGATTCAGGACATCCACCGATTGCCACCTGGAATTATTGGATGTCTACTATCGTAGCACCGTGCCATTGGTGGATGTCCATGATTCGGGAAGGCGTATGAAATATGTGGGTGTCCACTATTTCAATCCGGGTTCCGACCCCTCCCCGGGCTTCAAAAAAATTTTGTTCCCGGGTCAAATCCATGTATTCTTAATTCCTTATATTTACTTGCTGTTGCCCCTTTAGTCCCCGGAACCGAAACTCCATGGAAACCGCAACTGTCTCCAACGAAACCGAATACGTCCCGGGCGCCTGGCGCCATGAGATCCTCCGCCGGCGCACCTTCGCCATCATCTCCCACCCCGATGCCGGGAAAACGACCCTGACTGAGAAACTGCTGTTCTTTGCCGGTGCCATCGACCGGGCAGGGTCGGTGCGCCCCAAAAAGCAGCGCAAAACGGCCACCTCTGACTGGATGGCGATGGAGCAGGTGCGTGGCATCAGCATTACCTCGACCGTGCTGCAGTTCGAGTACGAGGGGCGCCTCCTAAACCTCCTCGATACCCCGGGGCACCAGGACTTCAGCGAGGACACCTACCGGACCCTCACGGCCGTCGATTGTGCCGTCATGGTGCTCGATGCTGCCAAAGGGATCGAGCCGCAGACACTGAAGCTGTTCGAGGTCTGCCGCCTGCGGCGCCTCCCGATCCTCACCTTCGTCAACAAGATGGACCAGCCGAGTCTCGAGCCGGTAGAGCTCTTTGACTCGATCGAGCGGGTGCTGCGGATATCCGCCTGTCCGGTGAACTGGCCGGTGGGCCTGGGGGCGGATTTTCGCGGGGTGGCTGAGCTCGATTCGCGCCGCTTTATTCCTTATCACCGTATGGGGGGGTACAGTTCCGGTGAGGAGCTGGCGCTCGACAGCGAGGAGTTTGTCCGGGATGCGGGCACCGGCAATGCCCGGCAACTCAGCGAAGAGCTGGAACTCCTGGGCGGCGTGGTTGCCTCCTTCGACCGGGAGCGTTTCCTGAAAGGGGAGCAGACCCCGATCTTTTTTGGGAGCGCGCTGCACGACTTCGGGGTAGAGGCCTTTCTCAATGCGCTGGTGGAGCATGCGCCCCCGCCGCAGGCGCGTGCGGGAAAGCAGGGGCCGGTCGACCCGCTCGAAGCCGGCTTTTCCGCCTTCGTCTTCAAGATCCAGGGGAACATGGACCCCAACCACCGGGACAATATGGCGTTTCTGCGCATCTGCTCGGGACGTTTCGAACGTGACATGCAGGTCTACAGCGCCCGCCTGGGGAAGAAGATCAGGATGACGCGGATGCACCGGCTTTTTGCCCGGGAGCGAGAAACGCTCGAAGAAGCGTTTGCCGGGGATGTGGTGGGGGTGGTCAACCCCGGGATGTTTACGATCGGGGACACCCTGAGCGCGGAGCCGGGGGTGGAGTACGGTAGAATTCCGAGCTTTCCGCCGGAGCATTTCGCGGTACTGCGCTGCCTGGACATGAGCCGTAACAAACAGTTCCGCAAGGGGATTGCGCAACTAGCCGAAGAGGGGGTCGCGCAGCTCTACCATGATCCCGAGGCTGCCCGCTGGGAACCGATCCTGGGCGCGGTCGGGAAGCTGCAGTTCGACGTGATGCAATCCCGCCTGCTCCAGGAGTACGGGGTGACAACCACGGTCGACTTTCTGCCCTACGAGTGCGCCTGCTGGCCGCAGGGAAGCGCCGAGGCACTGGCGCGCGTCCGTTGGCCGAGTTTCGGCTTCGGCCTTGTTCGTGATCACCAGGACCGTCTCGTCTGCCTCTTCCGCTCCCGCTGGGACCGTGATCACTTCACGCCCGACTATCCCGATATCGTCTGGAGCGACATGGGTTAGACCGGGGACGGACCACAAAAGACCAAATTCTGGGTATCAGCCCTCGGCCGATCAAGAATAGGTGGATGTCCAGGATTGCGGCAACAGGTGAGTCTATTTGTGGGAACGCCACCACTCGACGCAGCGGTGGAGCCCTTCTCCAGGCTGACGGTGGCGCTTCAACCGAGTCGCCGCTCCGCCTTCCGGGTGTCGACCTAACTAAGTGGCCGACTATCCCGCTATCGATTGGAACGACATGGGTTAGACCGGGGACGGACCACAAAATCCTAGGTGCCGGTCCTTGGCCGATCAGGAATAGGTGGATGTCCAGGATTGCGGCAACAGGTGAGTTTATTTGCGGGAACGCCACCACTCGACGCAGCGGCGGATCCCTTCCTCCAGGCTGACGGTGGCCTTCCAACCGAGCAACCGCTCCGCCTTCTGGGTGTCGGCCCAGGTAGCCATGATGTCCGCCTTGTGAAAGGGCTTGTGGTCAATCCGCGCCTTCTTTCCGGTGTACTTTTCAACCAGGCCGATCATCTCGTCCAGTCGGTGCGGTTCGCTCCCCCCGAGGTTGATCACCTCGAAGCCGAGCGGCTGCAGCGCCCGCACCGTTCCCTCGGCAATATCGTCGACGTAGGTGAAGTCGCGGCTCTGTGATCCGTCGCCGAAGAGTTCGAGCGGCGTCCCTTCGTCGATCCACTTGATGAAACGATACACGCTCATGTCGGGCCGCCCCAACGGCCCGTACACGGTGAAGTAGCGCACGACCGTGACGTCGATACCGTATAAATAATGATACGAGTAACACATTGCCTCGGCCGCCTTCTTGCTCGCGGCGTAGGGGCTGATCGGGGTGTTGACCGCCAGCGTCTCCGAAAACGGCATCTCCTGTCCGGCGTAGAGCGACGAGGTCGAGGCCAGCACGAACTTGCCGATTCCACGCTTCCGGCAGAGGTCCAGCAGGTTCAGCGTCCCCATTGCGTTCGTGCTCATATAGATGAATGGGTTATCCATGCTGTAGCGCACCCCGGCACGTGCCGCCAGGTTGAGGACCGCGTCGAAGCGGTATTCGGAGCCGAGCGCCTCGAGCTCCCCGAGATCCTCGATGTCCATCTTCCTGAAGGTGAACGCCCCGAAACGCCTCAGCGCTTCGACCCGTGACTCCTTGAGCGCCACGTCATAGTAGTCGTTCAGGTTGTCGATTCCGACAACGGCGTCCCCACGCTCGAGCAATTTTTCGGCCGTCTTCGACCCGATGAACCCCGCTACCCCCGTGACCAGATACGTTCCCATCTGTTGCCCCCTGTTCCCCAAACCCGATATTCCGCCTTCCTACTTGAGCAATCGGCGGTAGTTCCCGGAGCGCACCCCCTGTGCCCGGACGCCGTTCTGGAGATACCGCTCTACGGTCCACAGCAAGTTCTCCCACAACGTCAGCGCCGGGCCCCGATATTCCGCCTTCCCGCTTGAGCAATCGCTGTTACAGGGCGGGTCGTGCCCGGTCCGGCGCGCACCAAGTGATCGTTGCCCGGGTCGAGCCGACCGTCTATCCGCGCTCCCGTGGCCGTGACGTTGCTATACCGGTCGCCTCTCAATCAAGCGGAGGCGTCTCCCCTGTTCTCGTAATTTCGTTCGATCCAACGGCGGTAGTCCCCGGAGCGCACCTCCCGTACCCAGTCGGTGTTCTGGAGATACCAGTCGACCGTACGCGCGAGTCCCTCCTCGAACGTCACCGACGGTCGCCAGCCCAATTCCCGCTCGATTTTTGCGCAGTCGATAGCGTAGCGTCGGTCGTGCCCCGGCCGGTCGCGCACGAATGTGATCCTCGCCCGGATCGCATCCGCCGCCATCCCCGCCCTCTCGGCCACGATGTCGGCCAGCCGCTCGACCAGGCGGAGGTTTTCCCACTCATTCCCGCCTCCCACGTTGTATTTTTGCCCAAGCCTTCCCATGCGCACGATGTCCCACACTGCGGCGGCGTGGTCCTCGACGTAGAGCCAGTCGCGTACGTTGCGCCCGTCGCCGTAGATCGGCAGCGGCTGCTCCTCGAGCATGTTTAGGATCATGAGCGGAATCAGCTTTTCGGGGAAGTGGTACGGTCCGTAATTGTTCGAGCAGTTCGACAGGGTCACCGGCAAACCGTAGGTGTGCCAGTAGGCCATGACCAGGTGGTCACTCGCGGCCTTGGAGGCGCTGTAGGGGGAGCGGGGGTCGTAAGGGGTTTCCTCGGTGAAATAGCCGGTCGCGCCGAGCGACCCGTAAACCTCGTCGGTGCTGATGTGGTGGAAGCGCACTCCCTCCCGGAACCCGCCGCCCGCAGTCCAGGCCGCCCGCGCTGCTTCGAGCAGGGTAAAGGTCCCCGTTACGTTGGTCCGGACGAAGGCCTCCGGCCCCGCGATCGAGCGGTCGACGTGGCTTTCGGCCGCGAAGTGCACGATGGTATCGATCGCATGCTCGCCGAGTGTCCGGTCGACCGCTTCCCGGTCGGCGATGTCCCCCTTGACGAAGACGTAGCGCGTGCCTCCCCACTTCCGCTCGATGTCGGCCAGGCTTGCGGGATTGCCGGCATAGGTCAGCGCATCGTAATTGATCACGCGGCCGCAGAAACCCCCTCGGCCGAAAAGGTGCCGGATGAAGTTCACGCCGATGAACCCGGCCCCCCCGGTGACCAGCACCGCTTCCGGTGCGTGCCGGGTGCTTCCCGCTCCACTCATAGTTCAAGCTCCCTCATGGTGGGGTAACACTGGTCCTTCTCCGACAGGATCGGCGCTACGCCTGTGTCGGGCCAGGCGATGCCGAGGTCGGGGTCGTTCCAGGCGATCCCCCCTTCGTCTTCGGGGTGGTAGAAATCGGTACACTTGTAGGCGAACACTGCCTCGTCTGACAGCACCAGGAAACCGTGGGCGAAGCCGGGGGGGATATAGAGCTGGTTGTGTCGCTCCCCCGAAAGCGTCACCCCGTGCCATTTTCCCCTGGTGGGGGAGCCGGGCCTGAGATCGACCGCGACATCGAACACCTCTCCCGACACTGCGCGCACAAGTTTTCCCTGCGGGTACAGGCGCTGGAAGTGGAGCCCGCGCAGCACTCCGCGGCGCGAGCATGACTCGTTGTCCTGCACGAAGCGGAGCGGGAGGTCGCGCTCCGACCATGTCTCGAGGAAGTAGCCGCGTGCGTCGGCGAAGACCCTCGGCTGGATCTCGAGCAACCCTTCGATAGCGGTGGGAACGATGATGGCCGGCATCAGTCTTTCTCCGCGACCCAGCGGAGGTATTCGCCGTACTCCGTTCGGTACTCGCGGGCCAGTTCGAGCAGCGCCTCGCGTCCGATCCAGCCGTTGGCGAAGGCGATTTCTTCGATGCAGGAAACATACATTCCCTGCCGCTTCTGGATCGTCTCGATGAAATTGGCTGCCTCGAGCAACCCGTCATATGTGCCGGTGTCGAGCCACGCCATGCCGCGACCGAGCACCCCGACCGACAACTGCCCCCGCTCGAGATAGGTATTGTTTACCTCAGTGATTTCGAGCTCTCCCCGCGGGGAGGGCGCGAGGCCGGCGGCGATGCCGATGACCGAATTGTCGTAGAAATAGAGGCCGGGCACGGCGTAGTTCGAACGCGGGAACGCAGGCTTCTCCTCGATCGAGAGCGCGCGCCCGGCCGAGTCGAACTCGACCACGCCATACGGCTTCGGGTCGCGCACGTAGTAGCCGAAGATGCGGGCTCCCCCGTCAGTTTCCACCGCACGCACCGACTCGCGCAGTGTGGCCGAAAAGCCTTGGCCGTAGAAAACGTTGTCTCCCAGAACTAGGGCGCACGTATCCTTGCCGATGAAGTCACTTCCGATGACGAACGCTTCGGCCAGTCCGCGCGGCGCCGGCTGTTCGGCGTACTCGAACCGCATTCCCAGCCGCTCCCCCGTGCCGAGCAGCTCGCGGAAAAGCCCCAGGTCGCGCGGCGTGGATATCACCAGCACCTCCCGGATCCCGGCAAGCATCAGCACCGAGAGCGGGTAGTAGATCATCGGCTTGTCGTACAGAGGCAGGATCTGCTTCGATACCGCCCGCGTGAGCGGATAGAGCCTTGTGCCAGCTCCCCCCGCCAGGATAATCCCCTTCATCCGATTGCACTCCCTAATCGGGGACGGACCAGGCTATATCCTACATCCAAAAAGACTTACTGGAGTCCATCCCCCGTAACCCGTTTTCCCCGCCTGCCCTACTTTCGCGGCCCCCCCTGCCGGAGTCTCCGCCGCTCCCCCGTTCCGGCGCCGGGTCCGCCGGCCACGCTCTCCTCCTTGAAAATGCGTAACCAATATATCCCCTATCGGCCGCGACACAAAGACCGTTTATCAATCGGGGACGGACCAGGCTATATCCTACATCCAAGAAGACTTGCTCTGATCCCGTCCCCGGCAATTCGAGAACAATTCAGGACATCCACCTATTCACGCAATGGGTGGATGTCCTGAATTGGGTCTTTCGCCCAATCAGTGGATGTCCAGGATTTGACGGGTCTGGAAATAGTGGTTGTCCGGAATGTGAGTTATAGTCAAGATGCAGCTTATTACAAACAGGAGGGGGGCAGAGCGGCCCAGTCGAAAATGGAAACGGGAACTTCCTTCCCCCGGGAGAGAACAATGGTTGCACAAAGACCGCTCGCGCTGGTCACCGGCAGTTCGTCGGGAATCGGCCGTGCATACGCTGAAGCCCTGGCTGCATGCGGCTATGATCTGCTTCTTGTCGCCCGGCGGAGAGATCGACTGGAGGCGTTGGCCAAAGCCACGACCAAGGCCTGTGGAATATCGGCCGAGGTCCTGGTCACGGATCTCTCCGATCCTCAGGGCTTGCGGCGGGTGGAGAAACGCATCGACGGGGAAGAGCGCCTGACGATGCTGGTCAACAATGCCGGAATCGGGGGTATCAAGCCTTTTCTGGAGATGGATCCCGCATACATCCAGAAAATGATCGCGGTGAATGTCACGGCTGTAACATTGCTGACCTACGCTGCCCTGCCCGGCATGCTGTGGCACGGAGGCGGTACCATTGTCAATGTAGCCTCGGGCCTTGCCTACAACCGGATTCCAGGGGTAGCGGTCTATGCTGCGACGAAAGCCTTTGTCATCCAGTTCACCCGCATCCTGCATGATGAGTACGGCTCACAGGGAATCCGATTTCAGGCGCTCCTGCCGGGACTGACTCGAACGGAGCTGGGAGTCGGCCAACAGCCTCGCGATCTTATGGAGCGCATTCCCGCGGATCAAATCGGCACTCCTGAAAACGCCGCCAAGGCCTCGCTTGCCGGCTTGGAATTGGGTGAGTTGATGTGCATTCCAGGCCTGGCGCATCCAGAGGAATTCGTGCGTGCGGATGAGGCGGTACAGGAAGCGCTTCGGAAGGTTACGGCGGAGGTAGCGGCGCGCTACCATGCTCGCGATTGACGACTGACGAACGCACGCAGCCGCTCCCCGGTCACGTTCCCCGTTGTCATGCAGACAAGGAAATGAAACCTATTGGTGGAGTCGATGGTCCGTGCAGGGCTGTCGACCTCGATGATGGGCGTATGCCCCGTGGCGACAAACCGCATCCTGTCACACAAGGGGCTACGGCATTTTGACCATGCCTCAAATCCGGACATCCACTATTTTCGGAATCGTCAGTTCCTGGACAAACCCTGGATGTCCACAATTTTTCTCGACAGCTGTACCGCAATCATTGCCGATGGTGAGCTAAACCTGCTGTATGGATGCCGCGATGCGGCCTGTTTCCCGCAGATCCCGAATGCCGCGTAGGACGCCTATTTAATACATTCTTAAAGACTTGTTGTGGTCCGTCCCCCGGAAAACTCATTTCCGCCATCCACCGGGAGACCGGAAGGGCGGGTCCTCGGCGGTTACTCCTGGCCCCTGGCCCGACCTTCGTCGCTTCCCGCCACGCTCTCCTGTGTCATGCGGCGGTGAGCGAAGGACGCACGCACGGCGTTGAAGAATACGGACAGGATCATAATGCCGATGATGATGCCCAGTCCCCAGCGGCTCCCCGATGCCAGGGCGTCGATGCGTCCCAGCAGGTAGAGGGCGAAAGTCCCGATGGCGCAGACGCGCGACCGCTTGGTCATGCCGAAACCGAAACCGGCGAAAAGGACACAGTCCACGAGCGATGTCAGCGGCAGGATGCGGAAAATGACAAACAAAGTGCCAGCCCCCGCCACGATGAAGGCAAAGAGGATTCCGCGTTCGAGGGCAGCGTCAATATTCGGCTTGCTCGTGAGCTTGGGCCAGAAGAACGCCTTCCATCTCCATTCATCGCGCCCTGCGGCGGTTCGGGAAAGATTCAAAATCGGGCACATGGCGCCTCCGGTGTATTCTG
>Ga0123331_1003327_pt1 | contig 10640 bp, 9 predicted proteins | sample BioC13SIPDNA_3_FD_89705 | JGI IMG/M metagenome (GOLD analysis project Ga0123331, IMG submission 89705) | Anaerobic biogas reactor microbial communites from Washington, USA - Biogas_R2_B C13 SIP DNA | ecosystem: Engineered > Bioreactor > Anaerobic > Unclassified | place: Washington, USA... | reverse complement strand
TTGGAAATATGCTAATTTCTTTAGTTGGAGTACTTAGCATAGCTTGACCATTCGGCTCCAATAAATGAACAATTTTTTTTATAAATTTTTCATCATCCTTAATATGTTCTATAACATCGAATGCAAAAATTTTATTAAATCTCGTTCCTTCGAAGTCATATATTATGAAATCAGAGTTAATATAAAATATATCATTATATCGCATAACTGGATTAATATCGATGCCGATTTTATTCTTCGAATTGACGTGTGATAACATAAATCCATCATTACAACCTACGTCAAGAATTCTATTTCCTGATAGCGGCAAATTCAATTTGTCAACAACTAGATATCTGTAATAAGATCCTAACCTCATTTTATTGCCCTCATCGAGACTTGCGAAGAGTTGCTATTGATAGATTTCATCACATAGATCTCTTAAATATGTCTATATACATGTCAGAGATTGTTTTCCAATCATAATTGGCGCTAGAAATAAGAGCATTTTCTCCTAGATATATCCTTAGCTCCTCATCATTTAATAGTCTTAATACTTGAGTCGCGATTTGCTCTGAACTTTTTTGTTCAACTAATATTCCATTCCAGCTGTTTTTTATAACATCTTTAATACCACTAACATTGCTTGCAATGACCGGTTTTCCAGCGGCTAATCCTTCGAGGATTACAACAGGCAGTCCTTCAGTGTCTCCAGATTCTGTTACTATTGAGGGAATGATAATAATATCTGATAATTTTATATAATCATATTTTTCGTCGTCTGTAACGAAACCTGCAAATCTAACATTAGATTCTAACCCTAAATCCTTGACAAGGGTCTCTAAATCCGCTTTCAACAATCCATCTCCGCATATCAGCAGGCTTATATTCTCATATTTATCTAATATTTTAGGCAAAGCATTTATTAAATATGGTATACCCTTCTTTTCGGCTAATCTGCCTAAAAAAAGCAGAACATATTCTGAAGTGATGTCATATTTTCTTTTAAGATCCGATTTACTTGCGTCGTTGTTCTTATACATATTTGTATAAACACCCATCGGAATAACTATAATTTTTTGTTTGGCTTCTTCTCTCAATTCTTTTGACGTCAGCCCCAACAAAACATCGCGGATATATGAACTCACTACAATAATTGTGTCGCTATTTTTCACTATAAAATCACCGAATATTCTTTTAAATGGCAATCGCTCTAAACAGAAAATATCTGCAGCATGGATTGTTGAAACGTGGGTAGTTCGTAACAGTTTTTTGCATATAGCTCCTGCTAAACTTTGAGGTACGAACCATTGTGAATTAACAATATCTATATGTTCTCGTCTGACAATCTTCATGGTATAAATGAGTTCGAAAAAACATAAGAAAGGAATTTGAAATTTGGCTAATCTATTGTTTTTGATATTTGGTACAATCCCATTTCCATAAGCTAAACACTGAAGTGCCTTTGGATAAAAATAAGGGAATCGATATACTTTAACTCCTGCCATCTCTTCAGATATTTCGGCTCCTGCGTGGTGGGGTGCTAAAACAAAAATATCGACCTTATTATCACTGAGATTTTTTGATAAATCATAAATAAATCTGGGTATAGTATCTTCTTCCCATCTGGGAAACGTGCTAGCTAGAATAAGTGTTTTAATAAAATCACCTCTGATCTTCCAAAAGGTCGAGTCCCGAGAACGACAGCCAGCTTCATACATTCTCCTTGATTATTGTTGCATTTCGGTTAATATCACCGCGACCTAGACCTAGTAATCCATGACCATTAAATTTATAAAATATATTTTTACAATCTATAATCAATGGAAAACTGTTTTCTGAAGTTAATTTAACTAGATCTATGTTTTTAAAAATATCGTGATCTACCATAAATACTGCACAATCGATATCATTAAACGCATCACAAATACTGGCCTGGGAAAAGAACTCACCTACTTCCGTCCTTATAGATCTCGCAAATGGATCAAATACAGTAACATCTGCGCCGGACACGACGAGTTCTTCTATGATATCTTTAGACGGCGACTCCCGAACATCTTCTATATTTTTTTTATATCCTAGCCCCAAAACAAGTATTTTCGCACCGAAGATCTTTTTATTTTTATCATCCAACCCTTTCCGTATCAGATTGATGACATGGACCTTCATGAACTCGTTAATTTCTCCAGACGTCTCTATAAATCGAGGAATTATTCCATACCGTTTTGCTTGATAGGACAGATAAAACGGGTCCAGAGGTATGCAGTGCCCACCCACGCCGGGTCCTGGATAGAACGGAGTATATCCATAGGGCTTTGTCGACGCCGCTTTGATAACTTCCCAGCAATTAATGCCCATCTTCTCGAAAATTAACGCGAGCTCATTAACTAATGCGATATTCACGTTTCTAAATACGTTTTCCACCATCTTAACAGCTTCCGCTGTTTTTGCATCCTTGACGCATACTATGTCATTTATTATTGATTTATAAATCAAGGCCGCTATCTTTGTGCATTCTTCATTTATGCCTCCAACAACTTTGGGGATTTTGTCGATTGTATAATCCTTATTTCCCGGATCTATCCTTTCCGGAGAGAAAGCAACTCCGAAGTCCGTTCCTGCTTCGAGGTGACTTGTTTCAAGCATTGGAACCATGATCTCGTTCGTAGTTCCGGGATATGTCGTACTCTCAAGAATTACAAACTGGCCTTTCCTGAGAAAACTCGATATTGTTTTACATGCTCCTGTGATATAGCTGAGGTCGGGTTTTTTATCTTTTGTTAGGGGGGTAGGCACACAAATTATCATGATATCGCATTCTTTTAATTCGGACGACTCTGATGTTGGATAAAATGATCGGCATAAAACATGCTTGATTTCGTCGTCAGATACATCTGATATATGTGACTGCCCAAGCCGTAGATTATTGATCAATACTTGGTTAATATCAAACCCAATTACATTAAACCTCTTAGCAAAGGATATGGCCAAAGGCAGTCCTACGTACCCCATGCCGAGTACCCCAATTACCGCGTTTCTCGATTCTACTTTTTGAATCAAATCTTTCATAGGAATCACACCATCAGATTAATTAATATCTATATGCGGTAATTCTCCATCTGCATATCAAACAGCATGGCGAAAAGAAATAACTGTATGCCAATTATAGCCAGTAATGCTGATAAGACACCTCGAATAAATAATGCCTCTCCGAACAACAATTTATTATGTATAGTATATATCCCCCCAATAACGCCTAAAGGCACCATTAATATGCCAAATATATAGAAGAATATCAATGGATGGAAGTTTATCAAAATGTACTTCGTTTTGAGTCTCCAAAAAAAGTTCATCAAGAGCAGATTGGATACTTTGAGAATATACCTTCCATACTTGATCTTCGATTTCTCCTTGCCATACCTAGCAGGATGAGGTATATTTATAACTCTGAATCCAAATACGTTCATCTTAGCAAGCAAATCATTCGGGTAACCGTACCGAGGGTAAACTGAATCTAGATCGATTCTCTCCAATACGTCTCTTGATATCGCGGTAAATGCGTTCTGAGGATCCATTAATTGCCAGTATCCCGATGAGAATTTAGTTAAAATTGTAAGTATAGAATTTCCAAATAATCTCCATTTGCTCATACCTTTTCGGTAGTCTGGATTCAGGAGCCTGTTACCTTTTGTATAATCTGCTTTTCCATCCACTATAGGATCTAAAAGGGCAGCGACATACTTTGGATCCATTTGATTATCGCCATCCATAACGACAGTGATATCAAACTCTTCTGCGAGAGAGCTCTTATAACCAGAAATTACTGCAGCACCTACACCTTTATTTCTTTCATGCAATATATGTGAGATTCTAGGATCATTTTGAGATAATTCATCTATTTTGGTTCCTGTGGAGTCTTCAGATCCGTCATTCACGACAAAAATTCTATCTACGAACTGTGGAATCGATTTTAGTGTATCTGAAATTAAGTCTTCTTCGTTATATGATGGAACTACAACTGCTATTGTACGATTCTTATACATGATTACCCCAATCCAATAGCCGATACCATCGAATTGCGTCTCGAAGTCCTTCTTCCATGGTGTAACTTGGAGAATACCCGATCTCCTCTGCAAGCCCTATATCCGCCACCGAATCCCTGATATCCCCGGCCCTCGCCTTCGAATAGGCCGCCTCGACCTTCGACCCAGTGATCTCTTTTACAAGCCGGGAGAGCTCATTGAGGCTCGTCCTCGTCCCGCTGGCGATGTTGTAGACCCCCGGGACGCAACCCTTGCTCGCCAGGATATTCGCCCTCACCACGTCCTTAACGTAGACGAAGTCCCTCGTCTGCTCCCCATCCCCGAAGATCAACGGCGCATCTCCTGCGAGGTATGCAGAGACGAACTTGGGGATGACGGCGGCGTACTCCGAGTTGGGGTCCTGCCGCGGCCCGTAGACGTTGAAGTAGCGAAGAACGACGTTTCTCATCCCGTAGACCTCGTTGAAGGCGATGCAGAACCCCTCTCCCGCGAGCTTTCCGGCGGCGTAGGGGGACTTCGGCTCCGGCCTCATATCCTCCCTCTTGGGAAGAGCTGGCGTGTCGCCGTAGACCGCCGCCGAAGAGGCGAAGATGACTTTCTCGGCTCCTGCATCCCGGGCGGCGACGAGGACGTTCAGCGTCCCCTCGACTCCCACCCGGCTCGTAAATATCGGGTCCTCGACCGACCTCTGGACCGAGGCGATCGCCGCCTCGTGGAAGACGCAGGCGCACCCCTCGAAGGCCTCTTTCAGGAGATCGAGGTCGAGGATGCTCCCCTCGACAAGGTCAACGTTCTGCCCCGCCAGGTTCTCTTTTCTCCCGGCCGAGAGGTCGTCGACGACCACCACCTCATTTCCGTCGGCCAGGGCCTCCGCCAGGTTCGAGCCGATGAACCCGGCTCCCCCCGTTATCGCGTACTTCCTGGTCATGGCCGATGGATCCCTCGATCGAGATGGAGTTATTCGCTGGGAGAGAGTTGAGGGAGTTGAGGCCCGTTAATTAAATACACTTATGAGAATATAAGCTCAAAACGCTTTCCGGAAGATGGCCTCCGCCCCATCCGCCTAGCACCCTCCTATCATCAGATCAATTCGGACGCAAGGCGCCTTCTCCGGCGGGGATCAGATACGCTCGGATCTGATACTGTTCCCCGCCCCTCTGAGGAGTTAAGGTATAATAAATCTTTTGGCTTCCGGCCTAGCCAGCTTGATAGACCACCCGCAGCAAAAAACGCGCCTCCCCCCCCGAAGACCCTCGGCCCGAAACTGATATCGGCCGTCTGAAGGGTTGAAGGGTCGTAGAGGTGGCTGCAGCTCTGAACCGAGGGTGCCGCCGAGTCGGTGGCATGGCGCCCAACGGAGTAATCTGCGTGATCCCAGCGTTCTGCCCCTTGATGAAGCGGTCATGGACGATGGACGATGGATGGTCAGACGGTCGGACGGCTGGCGGCGGTCTCGTCACGTTGACGAAGGCGTGAGGTCCGCAGCTGAGCCGACGAACGCTCCCCGGAGAACGCCGATATCCGGAGGATAGTCGGCAAAGCTCGGGCTCTTCTCCTCCGACCACCGCCCGGAGGGGCCGGCCCCTTCTCCCAATCCGTCGTGGACCCGACACCATCCTTAAGAGCTTGAGATAGTCTGGCCGAATTGGCTAGATGGGTGAGAGGGCCGCAGGGACCATCTCTCAAATTGCATAGCCTTATAAGTTTTAAGACGAGAAATTTATGATGATGAAACTGAAGATTCTTGCCATCTCGGACACTCACGTAGGAGAGGATACCTCCCTCCTCTCGTATCCCATCGGCCTCCAGCACTTATGGCGGGTTCTTCGGAAGAGCTTCAGCCCTGACGACCCTGAACGGAGGTTTGAGGTTGAGGAGATGATCCTCCTGGGGGATATTCCCGATCGAGCCCTCGCATCCACATCTCAGATTATAACTCATACTGGCGCATTGATCAGAACTTTGGGGAGCGCGGCAGATATCAGAAGAGGGGTATACATTCCAGGAAATCACGATCATACCTTGTGGACGAGCTATCTCATGAGAAAACGATTTTCTTCGAAAAAACATCAAAGTGGTTACACCAAGCCCTCCGGAGAGTTCGTCATCAAGGATGGCAAACGTTGCGACGACGAGAGATATAAGCCCTGGGCCGAAGAACTGTTATCTATATTTTTTGGTTACCCCCATGGCAGCTCCATGAGGAATATGCCGGATAGCTTCGATTTTATCGTCGCTAATCCATTGTATGCAACCCAGATTAAAAATCGATCTCGCGAAGACAGAACATATATTTTTACACATGGCACCCATTTCAGGCGGGATGTCTGCCTCCCCGATAAGATGAAGAGGATCGTTGATTATTCGGGGCTAGACAGTATTTTGGGTCACATCAATATCGAATCGGATTGCGATGTGACCAAGGCCAGAGACCTGGAGGGGCTTGAAGAGGCTGTAGCACCCTTTGTGGACTCGTTATGGGTCAGCTCGAAGAACAACCCTACTTCAAAATCCGATGACTTCTGGTATCTGCTCACAATGCTCCGGGCTAGACTGAGCAGCGTCCCCCTTGAAGATCGGAAAAGGCGAAGGATCACCGACGAAAGCGTCCTCCTCTCTTGGGACGAGCTGCAGCTTCCATCTAACAAGAATCGGATCTGGAAGATCAGCGATCAGGACGACTCCGTTCGAAGATGGAAGGACTACTTCCTCCCCCATATGAGGAGCTACCTTGAGCAGAATGGAATGCTCACGGGAGACATGACCTTTGTTTATGGGGATACGCACCATGGCGGCTGGGGAGCGCATCCGCCGACTGAAGAAATGCCGGAGAGGATCCGCATCTATAATTGCGGAGGTTGGGTCATGCACGCTGACGAGCATTATCACCCAGCTTGCCACCTTTTTGCCGTCGATGATGACGGCGAAGAGTACATGCTGGATGTATCTTTCAAGAGCAAGGACTTAGAGATTGACGGAGAATCTCTGCTGAAAGTGGCGGCAGAGGACGCTGAGAATCGCCAAAAGACGGTCAATCGCATATTGCGATCGATTCTTCCGGCTTCCAGGTCTGATGATCGAGATACGGACCCAAAGCGCTCTGATTTCAGGAGATCATAACTTTCTCCAACTGACCCTGCACGGCTTTAGTACGAGGGTGGTTTTCTCCCAGACGATTCTGGAATATCGGAAGAGCGCCCTCGTATTGTTCTTTAGCTCCATTCAGGTCGCCCATCGCCTGCAAGACCCTTCCTACCTTCCTATATTGTTGACTTGGATCGCGACGTCAAAGCCGTCATCCTGGCCGCAGGCTCCTCAAATCCCACCCCTGTCACCCGGAGCATCGAACTCTGGGTCCCCCTCCGGAGATGACGCGCATCCGTTCGATCTCTCGGAGCAAGATAGCTAGCATCGATTCGGGATAGGGTTAAATCCATCACCAGCCAACAATATTCCGTTATAGAAAAGCAGGCAGAAGACACCTCCCTTTTAAGGGAGGGGATGAATGCCGTCCAATAACCTCAGCTCTTATGCGACAATCTATATATAGCCACAACCACATAAGGATAGAAACGATGATCAAAGCCTACAAGTTCCGCATATACCCGACTAAATCCCAAAAGCGAAAGCTGGAGGATACGTTAGAACTGTGTAGGCAGGTCTATAACAGAACCTTAGCATACCGAAAAGACGCTTGGGAAAAAGATGGCAAATCGGTTTCTAAATATGAGACCCATCAGCTCCTCCCCGATTGGAAACGGGATCGGTCAGAACTTAAAGAGGTGTTCTCGCAAGTCCTACAGGAATGCCAGCAACGTGTAGACCTGGCATTTCAGCACTTCTTCAGACGGGTTAAGAACGGTGAGAAACCCGGCTATCCCAGGTTCAAGGGGAAAGGCCGATACGACAGCTTCACCTATCCTCAGATGGGATTTAAGCTCAAATCAGGCAAGCTATACCTCTCCAAGATAGGCGATGTCAAGATCAAGCTTCACCGAGCGATCGAAGGGAAGATCAAGCGGTGTACCGTCCATCGATACCCGACAGGAAAATGGTTCATATGTCTGACCGTCGAACTCCCCGATCCGGATGTGCCCTTCAATGACGGATCGGTTGTGGGAGTGGATGTCGGTCTCTCCAGTTTCATCACCATGTCCACCGGGGAAAAGATCGATAACCCCCGATTCTTCAGATCTGAAGAGCGAGCTTTGGCTAAAGCGCAAAGGCGGCTATCGAAATGTGCTAACGATACTCCTGAGAGAAGGAAGGCGCTTAAGGCGGTCCACCGAGTCCATGAACGTATCGCGAACAAGCGGTCGGATTTTGCTCACCAACTCAGCAAAACTCTGGTTGATAGATTTGGAGTAATAGCCTTTGAAGATTTAAACATCAAAAATATGCTTCAAAACCACCGTCTGGCTAAGAGCATCTCAGATGCAGCCTGGAGGATGCTGGTAACAACCACCCAAAACAAAGCGGTAGAAGCTGGTTCTGTGGTGGTGCTGGTAGATCCCAGGAACACAAGTCAGATGTGCTCTAGGTGTGGTCTTAAGGTGCCTAAGTCGCTCTCTGATCGGGTCCATGAATGTCCTCAGTGCGGGCTTGTCATGGACCGAGACGAGAACGCGGCGATCAACATTCTGAGATTGGGGCTGCAATCTCTTCGTATCGAATCGATGGAAGCCTTACCCCTTCAGGGGTAGGGAGCAGTCACGTTCGCAGAATACATCCAGGCAGCCCTGGATAAGGCGGAGTACAAGCTAATAGAAGACACGTTGCCGGTCTTTGGAGAGGTACCGGAGCTAGAGGGCGTCTGGGCCGCAGGTGCGACGGTCGAAGAGTGCCGAAAGGAGCTGATATCCGTCATCGAAGGCTGGATTGCGCTGCGCCTTGCGATGGGCGACTCCATCCCGGTGATCGGAGACGCTGCCATAATAGTCTCCACGGAGCCGATGGCCATGGTCCAGGCTCGTTCCTGTCTCCAGAGCCGAGGCTCATCCGGAGGCTGAGTAAACTGGGCTTCGATGGGCCCTATTCAGGATCCGGTCATGCTTACGGAACCATCTTTACGTTACAATACCCAACCCCCACCACGGCGAGGTGATAGGAGCAAGCCTACTGGTAGAGATTCTGAGGAAAGCCAAGATAAGCCGCGAAGAATGGTTTTCTGCAGCCTGAGGATGGAACAGGCTTACACGGAACCGTGGTGACGATCTTTCGCCCGACCGGAAGGGCGGGCGGCGCATTGCCTGCGAACGCAGGCCCCGCCAGCAAGCTATCCAAGAACCGGGCCCTTTACCCCCTCCACAAAAGCATAATTATACCAGGCAAGCATCAAACCCCTTCCTCTGAATGTTGGTCTTGCACGGGATCTGGGATCGCTCCTGCTTCCACCTCTGGGCAGAATCGTCAGCCCTTCCAGCAGAGGTCAAGCCGTCGAGGGGAAGAGCATCCAAGAAGAAAACGAGGCCCCACCCCTTCGCCGTCCCAATAGAGATGCTCACTGACGAGATGGCGACGATCTTCGGGATGAACCCCTCCGGCGCCGAGCCGATAATATGCAAGCTGCCCGCCACCAAGAGGGGGCCGCTCCCATCCCCTTGGCTCATCAGGGAAGATCGGATCGACCAAGAGCCCTCGGGCCTATCCCCGTGGCGCATAGACTCCCTCGCCTTCGACCCCTATTCTGCCCTCGATATCCTCCTCGATCTGCCCGTCCACCCGCCCCCGGGCATAGCCTTCGCGAGCTCCCTCCGGCTCTGGATCGTGGCGGCGAGGCTCTCCCTGGAGATGATCGCCCGCGAACAGTTTGCTCCCATCGCAAAGGAAGGCAAAGCTCGATGGAGGCCGATCATCGACGAGGACGACCAATCCCGGCTTCAAACCCTGGCAAAAGCCCTTCCACCAACCTGCCTCGCCTTCGAGGAGGAGAGCTCGTCGAGGAAGAGGCCTGGAAGAGGCGGACCAAAACCCCTCCAGCTGGTGACAAGCTTCATCGACGAGACGACCGACGCCTTCGTCCGCCGGTCCCTCATCGCCGAAGGGATCGATCTCGAGCCCAAACTCGGCGGCCGACCAACCAAAACCGCGCCCCTCCCCCACCAGTTCCTCCGGGCGCTAGCAGGCGAAGACCCCGAACTGAAAGCAGCCGTCCCAGAGCTGAACGCCTTCTATAAGAAGATCGACCGCTGGCTATCCTCGCTGAAGCCCCCCTTCCCCGACGCGCCCTTCCGGACCTGTTTCAGGCTGGACTCACCTCCGGCCACCGGAGATGGCGACGACGAATCGTGGCACCTGCGCATATTTTTCCAGGCAAAAGACGATAAAAGCCTCCTCGTCCCGGCTGAGGAGGTCTGGAAAGCCCGGTCCGAGACCGCCACCTTCCTAAAAAGAAAGATCCATAACCCCCAGGAACAGCTCCTGGCAGACCTCGGCACCGCATCCCGGATCTCCCCCCAGATCGAACGGTGCCTACAAGCCGCCCGCCCCTCGAGCCTTGAGCTCGAAACCCAGGAGGCCTACAGGTTCCTCCGAGAATCGGCACCCCTCCTGGAACAGAACGGGTTTTCTGTCCTCCTCCCGTCGTGGTGGGAGAGGCGGGAAGGGCGCCTCGGCCTG
>Ga0123331_1003314_pt1 | contig 10668 bp, 10 predicted proteins | sample BioC13SIPDNA_3_FD_89705 | JGI IMG/M metagenome (GOLD analysis project Ga0123331, IMG submission 89705) | Anaerobic biogas reactor microbial communites from Washington, USA - Biogas_R2_B C13 SIP DNA | ecosystem: Engineered > Bioreactor > Anaerobic > Unclassified | place: Washington, USA... | reverse complement strand
GCATAAGGCACTAACCCCTTTCCTGATCTCCTTTGTTTTGCCGCCTTGCAACGGGATCATGTGAAACCGCGTGGACCGGTCAAGGATTATTTGCGGCACCGGTCCTGGAGGCAATAATACATCACCTTATGGTCCTTGGGAATTTGGGCAGATCAATGCCAAAAGCCGGAAGATCAAAACCTTCCATGAACTTCTTTCAAGCATCCACTTGCAACAATCAGACTCTCCTCTGCGAAAAGGTCGGTAGACGATCCATACAGCTTTCATTGCACACTATTCGCCTTGTTAACCAAATCACCTTGCAAGCATTGACAGAGGTGTTTAAAGAGTGGTATATTCCGGGACATTATAATATCGCACACAGGATAAAATTAATGTAAATATAATAAAAAAGGATGTTTACTGTTCCGCTGCGCGAGGAACAGGGCCATTATGAGAAGGGAGGGCAGGAGCATATAAGCGTAGCAACAGGGAACGGGTAGCCAACTCTGGCTGATCGAGATCAATCCCTTAAGGAGGGTCCACAAGATGGGTTTGACACGTAATGAAGAATATCAGAAATGCCTGGAATTGCTTGATGAAAAGGAAGTGGTCGGATTCCTCTCAGAGCTTATCAAGGTCGATAGCGTGAATCCTCCTGGTAATGAGAAGAACGCAGCTTTGCTGGCTCAAAGAAAGTTAGAGGAATATGGTATTCCATCCGAAATCATGGACGTAGACAGTGAAGAGCCTAACAGGGCCAATCTATACGCCAGAATGGGCGATCCGTCACAAGGCCCGGCTCTTCTTTACAGTGGACACTTCGATGTTGTTCCGGCCGGAGAAGGATGGGTGCATGATCCTTTTGGAGCAGAGATCGAGGGTGATCTCATGTATGGCCGAGGAACAAGCGATATGAAAGCGGGAGACGCCGCCATGATCATGGCCATGTGTATTTTAAAGAAAGCAGACGTGCCCCTGAGTGGGACACTGGCCTTTCTTGGAACAGCCGGAGAAGAGACGGGTTTGATAGGCGCAAGGGATTTCGCAAAAAAACATGGATCTGAAAGGATCGATGCACTTGCTATCAGTGAAGCGAGCGTCGGGGATATCTACATCGCTCAGAAAGGAGCTTTTTGGCTGAAGTTTGTTTCCAAAGGGAAAAGGGCTCACGGCGGTTTGCCAGAGACAGGCGTTAATGCCTTGAAGAACATGATACGGTTCACCGAAAGGCTTCAGGAAGAATTCAAATTCAAGGTGACCAAAAGCCCTTTGCTTACTCCTCCCACGTTGAATCTTACTGGAATGCATGCAGGAGAACTGACCAATATTATTCCCGACCTGTGCGAGGCGGTTGTAGATATCAGGACCATTCCGGGGAACCCTCATTCTGAAATTCTTGCACAGATCGAGGGCATCCTTTCAGAACTTAAAAAGGAAGACGAGACGATTGATATCTCGATCCAAGTGGAGTTGGATCTGACTTCGATAAGCACAGATGTCGACCATCCTTTCGTGAAGAAGGCCGTTGAATCCTATGTTGGCGTATTTAACAAAAAACCCGAAATTAAAGGGGTAACTTACGGCACGGACGCGGTTCCCTTCAGAGAGATCGATCCTGATCTTCCGCTTATTATTTACGGTCCTGGTGATTCATCAAGAAATCATAAGCTTGATGAGTATGTTGAGGTATCGAGCGTTATTGACTCGACCAAATTTTACATCGCTCTTGCTTTGGAATATCTGAAATAGTAATTTTTGCACTTGATCGGGAAAAGGTGTTGAAAGGAAACACGATTGGTTTAACCTTTCTTTAAAAAAGTACGGGTTTCCCCCCATCAGGATATCCAAGGGAGTGAAACGATTGAGGCTCTTAGTAGCGTTTGTAAATTGGGTCAACAGGCTAAACGATTGGGTGGGCAGGATCGTTGGCTTCCTTGTCTATCCTATCATGTTTGTTCTGGTCTTCGAGGTTGTGATGCGTTATGCCTTCAACAGGCCTACCATATGGGCTCACGAGACCTCCTGCATGCTTTATGGGGCTCATTTTCTTTTAGGTGGAGCTTACGCCCTTAGTAAGGATGCCTTTGTCAATGTGGAGGTTTTTTACCAGTCTTTCCGACCCAGGGTAAGGGCCATAGTTGATCTCCTGACCTGGACGATGTTTTACGCCTTCGTCGGGACGATGCTCTGGAAGAGCATCCCCTGGGCTTTAGCCAGCTTAAGGGTCGGAGAGTACTCCGAAAGCGTCTGGGGGCCTCCCCTCTGGCCGATCAAGCTTACCTTGCCGGTGGCTGCCGGACTTATGCTTTTGCAGGGAATGACGAAGACCGCCAAAGATCTTTACCTGGCCTTGACGGGGAGAGAGCTTGTACCAGCGGTCGAAGAAAAAGCTGTTGCTGAGAACTGAGGTGATCCCATGGACATAGGCATTATCTCCATTCTTCTATTTGGCAGCATGTTCTTTCTCCTGGCCATGGGGCTTCCAGTCGCTTTTGTGCTTGGAGGCCTGGCAACGGTTTTTACAGCTGTTTTTTGGGGGCCGGAATCCCTTTTCATAATTGTTGCCAGGACCTTTGCGATGATGCAGACCACAACCCTTGTTGCGGCTCCCTTGTTCGTTCTCATGGCGACGGTCCTGGAACGTTCTGGAGTTGCAGAGGACCTCTTTGAGGTTATGTACCGGTGGATCGGATCCATCAAGGGGGGGCTGGCAGTTGGAACTGTTCTGGCTTGCACCCTTATCGCCGCAATGTCAGGGATCGCATCCACAGGTGTGGTAATGATGGGTGTAATGGCCCTTCCGGCAATGCTCAAACGTGGTTACGACAAGAGAATGGCTACAGGGTGCATCCTTGCGGGCGGTGTCCTGGGTCCATTGATCCCACCCAGTATAGGATTGGTCCTTTATGGGACCATTGCCAAGGTCTCGATCGGCGAGCTCTTCGCCGGAGGTATGGGAGCGGGTTTGCTCTGTTCGTCACTGATAATTCTTTACATATTGCTGAGGTGCCATTTCCAACCTGATATGGGTCCGGCAATTCCTTACGAAGAGAGATCTGACTGGGGCGCCAAGTTCGCTTCTCTGAAAGGAGTGATCCTCCCTCTTCTTCTCATAACCTCTGTTCTGGGTTCGATCTATTCCGGAATGGCAACCCCCACCGAAGCCGCTGCTGTGGGCGCCCTGGGAGCTTTTGTCTGTAGTGCTCTCCATCGGAGGCTGGATTGGAAACTGATAGCCGATGTTGCGAGGACGACTATAAGGGTTCAGGGTTTCATTATGTGGATCCTGTTCTCTGCGCAAGCCTTTGCTGCCGTGTACATGGGGCTGGGTGCAGCGACCCTTGTGACAAGGCTTGTTGAAACGTACGAGATAGGTTGGTGGACGATGCTGATCTCCATCCAGGTTGTCTGGTTCCTCCTCGGCTGTGTCATTGATGCCTGGAGCATCCTGATGATCACCTTGCCTATCCTGATGCCCCTGATCCCTGTTTACGGTTTTGACCCTGTCTGGCTGGGCGTACTCTATGCGGTCAACACACAGACCGGTTACCTTACACCGCCTTTCGGAGCCATGCTGTTCATGATAAAAGGCATAGCTCCCAAGAGTATAACCATGAAGGATATCTATAATTCCATAACTCCCTTTGTTATCACCCAGCTGGTTTGCCTGGCATTGTGCATAGTGTTCCCTTCAGTGGTTACCTGGCTACCCAGGCTTCTCTTCAAATAAAGGAGAGGTGCCGTTTTATCAGGCAGTTGGTTAGCGCAAAAGGTCCCGAACAGGGCAGGAGAGAGGTGATCCAATCTGGCCGAAGGAGAGATCAGAGGTTTCCTTGATGAGTTTTCTTTGAAGGGGGCGTTTTTTGTGAAGGTTCGAAATTTATTCTTAACTGGTATAGCACTTGCGTTACTGGGGTTTGTCACTGTGGGCAGTTCTTCCCCCGCAACGGCGGCCGACGAGGTATTTCATTGGAAGTGGCAGGCCCACCAGACAGCCGGGTCCCTGCCTTGTGAGACTATCATCCCTCGTTTTATAAAAAGAGTGGATGAGATGTCCGGCGGTAGGTTGAAGATCTCCTTGCACTACGCCGGTGAACTGGTGGAATTCATGGAAGTGCTTCCTGCTCTTCAGGCTAATATGATCCAGATCGCGAATACCGGTGCCCTGTTCTGGAGGGGCTCAGTCCCGATGGGCTGGCTCACGGCTGGTAATCTCCCTCCTTTCATAACACGTTCTGGTGCTGAGTTCAACGAACTCTATCACTACAGAGGATTAGACGCACTTTTGAAGGAGGCCTGGGGAGAGCATGGCGTTCACTTTCTCGGGAGCCACAACGTTGGGGATACTTACTTCTGGAGCAAGAAACCTATCAACTCTCTGGATGAACTAAAGGGATTCAAGGTAAGGTTCTTCGGAGCCATGTCGGACACCATGCAGCATTTCGGAGCCTCTCCGGTCATGCTGCCGCACCCGGAGGTCTACATGGCCATCTCTACCGGTACTCTTGATGGAGCGGGAACGTGCTGGTGGCAGTATCGCGACCTGAAGCACTATGAGGTTTGCCCCTATTTTATAGGCCCACCCTGGCAGGTCCCGCAGGCAATGGAGCTTCTGGTATCCCAGAAGGCGTGGGAAGCGTTGCCTGCCGACCTCCAGGCAATAGTTGAGACGGCAGCTATTGTTCTCTCCAAGGAGTTTGCTGATCTGACCAGGTTGGAAGAGAAGGAAATGTTCCAGAAATCCTTCGAAGAGTGGGGGACCACCTACATTGAGTGGGGTGAAGAAGACGTTGACAGGATAACCAAGGAGTTCTCCCTGCCTTACCTGGACAAGGTCGCTGCCGAGGAGGGCTCTAAGGATCCGAGGGTGGTCAAGGGAGTAGAGATCATCAAACAGTTCATGCAAGACTACGGCTATATTGATTGATCTAAAACCTTAAGGTATCCAAGGTGGCCCCCTTGCCGTTTGACTTGGTAAGGGGGCCACCTTTTTTATGACCAGGAACTGATATTGTCCTTTAAGCTTATATGATTTTTTTGGTGGCCCACTTCAACTATCACGAAAACATTATCTTGTTCGGATCCCAAATCCGGTCCGTGGCTGGCTTCGTTGAGGCATTGACGGGCAACATTGTGCATTCAACAGATACAAAAGATCTGTTTTCAATCGATCCTGGAAAGGGTTCAGAAGAGATGGATGATCGAATCGGGACTGCTTCTTGCCTTCAGCTTCACAAAGGCACGGCAGGGCCAATAGAGTGCAGAAAGCCCGGTAGCCCAGCAGGCGTACCCGCCCCAATAACCTGGAGGGGCCGGGAACAGTTTCCCGACCGCCAGGAAGAAGAAAAGGTGCAGGATGTAAAAAAAGAACGGACATTTGCCAAAGACCTGCAGTGGATTGTCCTTTCTGGCCCAGAAATGTCCGGCCCGGGAGAACGATGAAATGATAAGGAGGTTCACGCCTGAGAAGAGAAGCATGTAGGCCAGGCTCGGCGGGTACTTGTTTAATGCAAGGAAGGCCATGATCCCGCTGCCCTTGACGGGGTGTGTATTGCCGAACCCGCCTGTTGTACGCAAAAGTACGAAAGCCGCGATCAGAGCAGAGCCCGCCAGGGGGAGGACTTTCCCTGTCCCAGGACGATCTGCCTGGATGCGACGAGCAAGGATCATGCCAAAGAGGGTGAACACGAACCAGGGGAGTACGGGGTAAAGAACAAAGATCCCCAGTGTCGGCGTCCTTATCCCCGATGGAACAAAGGAGAACATGAGGGGAAGGCTGACTCCGCTCATAGGTTCCGGAGACCCCAGGCGGGAAGTGATGATCCACTGGGTCGTGAGAGCAAGGGTCAACCCTATGCCTGCGAGAGCACCGTCAGGAGCCTTGAGGAGAAAGGAGCCAAGAGCCATGGAACCTGCCAGGGAGAAGAGAACGCCGAACTCGAGAGAGACGACGGGGCTGTCGGGCCGTGACGGGAAGGCCTGTTGCCACACGAAGTTCTCAAGGGTAAGCATGATCACTACAAGTACGAGTGCCCGGATCCAGTAGTGGCGAATGATCCTGGCCTCTTCCCAACCGACGGAGCGCCTGCTCGTCGCGAAGAAGACCATCCCTGCCCCCATTATGAGCGCGAACCCGGGCGCGCAGGTGTGAGTGATAAAGCGCGTGAAGAACGCCTGGAGCGATCCGTAATCGGGTACACACATGGCCCAGAACTCGAAGAACCCCTTGCGACAGACTAGTTCCATGGTGTGGTCCAGGGCCATCAACATCATTATCAACCCTCGTGCGGCGTCCAGTTCCGGAAGCCTCCGATCCGTCAAGGTCGTCGACTTGATAAGGGGTTCCTCTGTTCTGTTTCCATGTTCCATGGTCTCTCCTGTTATTCGAAATTAGTGTGGTTTCAGGTATCCACTATATAAAAGATCTTGATCTCCTTTTTGTCAAAAAGCAGAGAGGAAAATGTGTTTCCCAGAGATTTTTTTGAAAAACAAAAAAGGCAGGGAAGATCCTTCCCTGCCTTTGGAGAACTGGACTGTAACGTGCACAATTTTCTACGAATGCAAAAGATGGGATATTCAAGTGTCGAGATCCTTGAAGTTCTTCACTTCAAGAATATCTTCTCAAGTTCAGATGCAGGCAGCTGATTCTTTGCAGAGATCTTACGGTCCTCGCCGGAGATGCGGGTGGAGATACACTCCGGGGCCCTTGTGCACCCCTTTTCGCCACTCTGGTAGCCCTTACAGACGCGCAGGACGTCGGGTGATATCTCGTCAATGAGAACGATCCTGCCGTCACCGTCCTTGAGACGGCCGAGCTCGATCTTGCCGTCAAGGACGTGCAGACCGTGAGCGGCGAATTCATCGTAGATCACAAGGGCTATCTTCCTGACAAAGTCCTTGACATGGGAAACCTCTTCCTCGGTCATGACCCCGGCACCTGTCAATGATCCGAAGGTGATAAGCCTGTCGATCTTACCCTTTGTCCAGGCCTCGACAACCTGGGGGAGGTCAGCACAGGGCCTGATGAAGGGGTATCGACGCCAGAAACTTCCCATGGCGCTGTTGCGCCAGGTCCACTCCAGGTTCAGTAGTGGGGCCGAACCTGGGAATTCCGGCCCCTGCTCTGACATGCTTATCGGTGTGGCAGGCTCCACTATCATGACGTTGTCGGCCACGGTGTCGATGTAATGGGTTGGGATACCCTGTCTTGCCAGAAGCCTGAAAAAGTAGGTCGCGAATTTGCAGGCTATGGCCCCCTTGCCGGGGATCTCGCCCACCACGTTGTCGTATCCTGGATCGAATACGGGTTTGCCGTCCTTGTCGATATAACCTGTGCCCCTGTCGGTGAAGACGAAGGCGTACTTCCCCTTGTATTTCCCATCGGGGATAAGGTAGATGTCCTTGGATTTGCCTGAGGATACAAAATTGTCGTTGACGAGAATCTTGTCCAGATCCATCGGATGGCCTCCCTGGTTCAATAATGTGGTTTTCCCGGAGTTTCTCTGTCAGTCATCTTATCAGCCTGAAGGACAATTGAAAATCCGGCACCGATGGATCAAAAGTCCTTCCGGTCTGGATCCTCCTCTTTCCCGTTGACGGGTGTGCGAATATAGAAATCCTGCCCCTCCCATGATGCTTTTCTGATCTTTCCTCTCCGGAGCAGATCGTTGATCAGGCCCCATTCAGCACCTGACCTTGTGATCAGATCTTCCACGGCATCTCTTCTCATAGGGTGCACGGCGGTAATGTCCAGGATATCGGCTTCGGGGTCCCCCGTATAGGCGAAGGCATTCCCTTCGTAGCCTGTGAGGAGTTCGGTGCGTTCAATGTTCACCGAAAAAAGGCTAAAAGCTCTCAACAGGGACCTGGCCGTAGGGTGTTCGACCCATTTCTCCATGGGAGGTCTGGTGGGTATCGACAGATATGCACAGTGGGGCTTCAATTTCCCAATATGCTCAGCGGTCGTACGGAGGCTTTCTTCGGTATCGTTGAGGTTGCGAACGAGCATTGTCTCGGTAAGTAGTTTCCCCTTATAGTTCCTGGCGAACACAAGCGACCCCTCCAGGATGGCATCCAGTTGCAGGGAGGGGTGAGGGCGGTCAATGTGCAGCCAGACTTCGGGGATAGCAGAGTCAACCTTGAGGGAGACCAGGTCAAACCCGGCGAGGTCTTCGCGGACTTCATCCTTTCCCATCAGCGAGGCGTTGGTAATGATCGCCGTCGGAAAACCGAATTGTTTTACGATCCGGCGGGCCTCAGACAGGTTCTCGTCAAGGGTCGGTTCTCCGTCGGGGACGAAGGTCACGTAATCAATGCTTTCCCCACAAGACTGGACCTTTTCCATTCGTTCTTCCAGTGCCTTGCCTATCTCCCGGGGCTTGAAAAAGGAGCTCCTGTTGGAAGTGAACACGGTGGTGCGGCCTATCTGGCAATAGACACAGGAATAACTGCAGGTTTTGGGAGGAATGGAGTTAATTCCTATGCTCCTTCCAAGTCGCCTCGACGGTACCGGACCAAAGGTCAGCATTACAGCATCATCCCCTTTACCTGAGTCTAAACTCGGGAATGATGCGGAAAAGGGCCAGAAGTAGAGGGAAAAAAGTATAAACTGGATTCTTCAGCCTGGGCTGTTGAAGAAAAGGTTTTTCAAAAAAACGTGATGACAGTTCTTGCCGGCACCACGACCAATACTTGCACATCGCTTTCCGTTTTCTCCCAGGGGTTTCATTCTATGAATTTGTGATCCTGGATCCGGCAAGGATGCAGAGGATCTCGTACATGACCGTTGCTGCCACAAGGGCCGTGCTCCCCGACGGGTCAAAGGGTGGTGCAACCTCGACAACGTCAGCCCCCACCAGGTTCAGCCCCCTGAACCCTCGGATCAGTCCCTGGGCTTCCAGGGAGGTAAGTCCACCTATTTCAGGGGTGCCGGTCCCTGGAGTGAACGCGGGGTCGAGGCCGTCCACGTCGAAAGTGATATAGACAGGCCCGTTGCCCACGATTCTTCTTGCCTCTTCTACGGTCCTTTCGACGCCTATCCTGGCGAACTCCTCCATGAATACTATCCTGATGCCGTTCCTTTCACCGAACTCCCAGCATTCGGGGGAATTGGCCGCCCCCCTTATACCTATCTGGATCATCCGTTCAGGATCGATAAGGTTTTCTTCGCAGGCCCGGCGGAAAGGGGTCCCATGGCTGTATTTCGAGTTCATCTCCTCGTCGCAGCAGTCGGTGTGGGCATCGATGTGGATCAGCCCCAGGGGGCGATCCATTGCTATGGCTCGAAGAATGGGAAGGGTTATCGAATGGTCCCCGCCGGCGCTGAGAGGCCAGACCCCGGCGTTGTTCAGACGTTCGTAAAAGGATGTAATGTCCCTGTGGCTTGCCTCAACATCGAATATCCTGCTGAAGGGCACGTCACCCACATCTCCCACCCGGCATAGTTCATAAGGATTCACCCTTGTGACGTGGTGGATGGAACGCATCATGCTCGACATGTCCCTGATCTGGCGGGGTCCCTGGCGCGTTCCCGACCTCGCTTCCACAGCTCCGTCATAGGGTACGCCGACCAGCGCAATATCAATCTCCACCGGGTCTTCAATGAAAGGAGCCCTCATAAAAGTGGGTATCCCGCAATACCGGGGAGCGTGCATGGGATTATCCCCGCCTTGCCTGCAGTAGAAGTCGTTTCCGGGTTTCAAGAATATCCCCTCCAGAAAACAAGAATGTTTAAAGATCTGAGTTACGGATAACGGATACGGCTATTTTAACCTCTTGCCAGCCTGGGATTCGCACACTCTTTCCCATTAACCCTTCCAATAGCATCAAAATCAGGAGAGGTGTAAAATAGCGCTGAGTCAGAGTGATAGCATCAAATAGAGAAGAGGTCTTAGCAAGATGAGGTTGAAAGTGTTGTTGATAACTGCAGCTGCCATCCTGCTAATGGTACTCAGTGTCGCTCCTCCTTCTGATGCCGCTTTCTATAACGGCCAGGATATCGACGGGATAGTGTTCGATGGAGCGATCTACCTCTTTGACTTTGACTCAGGCGAACCCGTAAAGGCTGTCTTTTCAGGCTACCAGGTGACGATATACTGGCAGAACGGAGAGATCAGCAAGTATCTGATCGATCCGCTGGAGATAGAAATCCCGGAGTATATCGAACTTTTCACCGATCCCGAGGAACCTCAACCCCTGGTCGATCCCATTCTCGAGATATTTCTTTAGAGCCGGGGCAATTGTGCGACCCGCATATCAAACCGTGAGGGGGTCATCATCATGAAAAAGATCAACATTGGGAACAATCCCTATCCTTTGCCGATGCCGGTGGTCATAGTAGGATCCAGCATTGAGGGGCGTCCGAATTTTATGGCTGTAGCCTGGGTTACCAGGGTGAACGCCAGACCTGCCCTGATGAGCGTCGCCATTGGCCGCCACGCTACGGCATCTGCGATCAGGGATACAGGGGAGTTCAGCATCAATATCCCATCGGTGGAACTGGTAAAGGAGACAGATCTTACTGGTATGGTCAGCGGGAACGATCTGTCAACGGACAGTGAAAATGTCACCCCCAGGTTGCTTAAACGGGACAGAGAAAATGTCACCCCCTAAATTGGATTTTCAGGTAAAAATCCATTGGAAAGGGCAAGGATCCTGTTAATAACAGATCTGTTTTCGTCCCCCTGT
>Ga0123331_1003303_pt1 | contig 10714 bp, 12 predicted proteins | sample BioC13SIPDNA_3_FD_89705 | JGI IMG/M metagenome (GOLD analysis project Ga0123331, IMG submission 89705) | Anaerobic biogas reactor microbial communites from Washington, USA - Biogas_R2_B C13 SIP DNA | ecosystem: Engineered > Bioreactor > Anaerobic > Unclassified | place: Washington, USA... | reverse complement strand
TGCTCTGGGAGGCGCTCCTGGGGATGTACGAGCACGACCGTTCGGCGAGCAAGGGCGTCATGTCGGCACGTGGGCTCTTCGTGTTCAGGCACGAGGGCACCGACTCCGACGCGGAGCAGCGCAAGCGCCAAGCTAGCTTGGGGTGCGCCCCGGCGCACAAGCTCTTCGACCTCGTGGAGGTGTCCAGGAAGCCCGGCGTCGAGGCCCCCAGGTCGTTCGGTGACTACACGGTGACCTTCCATCGGAGCAAGGTGCCCGCCGGGGTAGCGGTGGGCTATGCCGAGGCGATGCCCCCAGTGACCTTCGGCGATTGGGGGGCTGCGGGAATCGTGGTCGCCTGATGACGCCCCGGTACGCCGAAGACGACCTGCTCCCACTCGGAGGGGTGATGCGAGCGCTCTTCTGCCCGCGAAGCGCTGGCCTCCGCTACTTGGAGGAACAGTGGGAGGATAACGTCTTCACGGTGGAAGGGTCGCTGCGCCACGAGCGCGCCCACGAGGGTCCGACCAGGGAGGCTCGGGGCGATCTTCTGATCGTCCGGAGCCTCCGGGTCCGCTCCTTCGATCTGGGGCTCACCGGGATCTGCGACGTCGTCGAGTTCCAGCGGACCGATGGCGTCGGGGTTACGCTCCCACGGTACTCGGGGCGCTGGATGCCCTACCCAGTCGAGTACAAGAGGGGCAGGCGGAGGGAGAACCCCTTCCACCGGGTCCAGCTGTGCGCCCAGGCCATGTGCCTCGAGGAGATGCTGGGCATAGCCGTTCCCGTGGGAGCCCTCTACTACGGGATGTCCGCGAGGCGTGAGGAGGTCACGCTCGGCGACGACGTGCGCGACGAGACCCGTCGCGCCGCTGAGCTGTTCCACAGGATCATGCGCGAGGGGGTCACCCCGCCCCCCGAGTTCGGCCCGAAGTGCGACGGCTGCTCGCTACAGGATCTCTGCATGCCCCGTACCGCCCGAACGCGCAGCGCTGCGGGCTATCTCGACGCGGCGATGGCGCCCGAGGGGAGCGATCCGCGTTGAGACATCTGCTGAACACGCTCTACGTGACGACCCAGGGCTCGTACCTCTCCAAGGAGGGCGAGACCGTCTGCGTGCGGGTGGAGAAGGAGACGAAGCTCCGCCTGCCTTTCCACAACCTGGGGGGAGTGGTCTGCTTCGGGCAGGTGTCCTGCAGCCCCTACCTCATGGGCGCGTGCGCCGAGAAGGACATCCTGATCTCCTTCCTGACGGAGCATGGGCGTTTCCTGGCGCGGGTGTCCGGACCCGTCTCGGGGAACGTGCTGCTACGCCGAGCCCAGTACCGTTGCGCCGATGCCCCGGAGTTCTGTGCCTCGGTTGCCAAGTCCATCGTGGTCGGCAAGGTGGCGAACAGTCGAGCCGTCCTGACGCGCGCAGTCCGCGATCATCCCGGCGAGGGGACCGCGCCTCTGCAGGAGGCGGCCGAGCACCTGCGCCGTGTGCTGAACAGCATGAGGGAGACGCCCGAGCTGGACTCTGTGCGGGGCATAGAGGGGGATGCGGCGCGGGAGTACTTCTCCGTCTTCGACCACCTCATCGTGGCGCAGAGGGACGCCTTCTCCTTCGCAGGGCGGTCGCGCAGGCCGCCGATGGATCCGGTCAATGCCCTGCTCTCCTTCATCTACACCCTAGTGCTCCATGATGTGACGGCCGCCATTGAGAGCGTCGGGCTCGACCCTGCCGTCGGCTACCTTCATAGGGATCGCCCGGGCAGGCCCGGCCTGGCGCTGGACCTCATGGAGGAGCTGAGGGCGTACATCGCCGACCGTTTGGCGCTATCGCTGATCAACCGGCGCCAGGTGGAGGCGAAGGGGTTCGACATCACCGAGTCGGGCGGCGTGACCATGGATGAGGAGACGCGGAAGATCGTGCTCAAGGCCTATCAGAAGCGCAAGCAGGAGGAGATCACTCATCCCTTCATCGATGAGAAGATGCCCCTGGGCCTGATCCCCTTCGTGCAGGCGCTGCTCTTCGCGCGCCTGCTCCGCGGAGAGCTCGACGCTTACCCACCCTTCCTCTGGAGGTGAGGCGGCATGATGGTTCTGGTCACCTACGATGTGAGCACCGGCACGGCCGAGGGTGACGCGCGGCTCAGGCGAGTCGCCAAAACCTGTGAGGACTACGGCCAGAGGGTGCAGTACTCCGTGTTCGAGTGCCTGGTAGACCCCGCTCAGTGGGCGAGGCTCCGGCATCGGCTGGAGAGCATCATCGATCCAGGCACGGACAGCCTGCGGTACTACTACCTGGGCGCGAACTGGCGACACCGCGTGGAGCACATTGGGGCCAAGGACACCTACGACCCTGAAGGCCCTTTGGTGGTGTGACGCGAATGCGAATGTAAAGCTCGCAGAGAACCCCTAGGATGGTTCGCGAATCCCCTTCCGGGGCCGTGTAGAGCCATCCGAGTCCTCTGAGACCACACGCCGCCACCGATGGTGGGGGTGATGTGCGGGGTTTCGCGCGAAGTGCCTCTTGAGGCCCTGCGACAAGCGGGGTAGGGAGGCAGCTGTCGCCCCCCACGCGGGGGCGTGGATTGAAACCTGGTCGAAGGCATAGACCAGGCCCTGCCACGCCGTCGCCCCCCACGCGGGGGCGTGGATTGAAACCGGTGGCGACGCTATGGATGCGAGGCCGAGGCGGGTCGCCCCCCACGCGGGGGCGTGGATTGAAACCTGACGCCGGGGTGGCAGCGGTCCGCCGGATGCCGGTCGCCCCCCACGCGGGGGCGTGGATTGAAACCGCGATAGAGGCCCTCCGCACTACTCGCCATGCCGTCGCCCCCCACGCGGGGGCGTGGATTGAAACTTCGAGGAGGAGAGGCCGTGCATGTGCAACCTGTGTCGCCCCCCACGCGGGGGCGTGGATTGAAACATCCGGCGCGCGCAGGCCGGCGACGATCACGCGGGTCGCCCCCCACGCGGGGGCGTGGATTGAAACGATGCTGGTAGACACCATCGACATCATCGGACGCTGTCGCCCCCCACGCGGGGGCGTGGATTGAAACACGCCAGAGGCGCAGCGGAACTGGGCGCTCGGTCGTCGCCCCCCACGCGGGGGCGTGGATTGAAACTGGTTTTCTATCGAGGGACCAGAACAACGTTGTGTCGCCCCCCACGCGGGGGCGTGGATTGAAACTCACGAGGCGAAGGCGCTCGTGTTCTCGCTGGAGTCGCCCCCCACGCGGGGGCGTGGATTGAAACGCTCGAACGCCAGTCTGATCCCGCCGATACCTGCGTCGCCCCCCACGCGGGGGCGTGGATTGAAACTGGATCGCTATCCGCGAGCCGATCGAGGAGGCGAGTCGCCCCCCACGCGGGGGCGTGGATTGAAACACGCAGCAACTCATGGCCTGCGCGGCGTTGTGTGCGTCGCCCCCCACGCGGGGGCGTGGATTGAAACACGCGCCTGCAGATACCGCGCGGCATATATGCGGGTCGCCCCCCACGCGGGGGCGTGGATTGAAACAGAACGCGTCACAGGTCCAATGCGGCGCACAGAGTCGCCCCCCACGCGGGGGCGTGGATTGAAACATCGAACGCCTCGTCACGCGACCACGCACGCGTCAAGTCGCCCCCCACGCGGGGGCGTGGATTGAAACCGCGACGACCTCGCCTCAGCCAAGTCTGAGATGGCGTCGCCCCCCACGCGGGGGCGTGGATTGAAACTCAGCTACCGCTGGGACGGCAGCACGTCGCACTGTCGCCCCCCACGCGGGGGCGTGGATTGAAACGCGACGATCCGCACACGCACGATGGGCACGACCGAGTCGCCCCCCACGCGGGGGCGTGGATTGAAACTTCGTCCGGCTTGCCGGGGAAGAGAAGCTGCAGGCGTCGCCCCCCACGCGGGGGCGTGGATTGAAACATGCTGGCTTGGCGCTTAGTCAAGCCGGACTTCAGTCGCCCCCCACGCGGGGGCGTGGATTGAAACGAAGACGTTTGGGACGAGCTTACCGGCTACTACGGGTCGCCCCCCACGCGGGGGCGTGGATTGAAACTATGCGTATGCGGAGACTGACTCTGACGGCTTCGTCGCCCCCCACGCGGGGGCGTGGATTGAAACTGCCTCGACTCCGGGGAGATGGTTCAGCCTCCGGTCGCCCCCCACGCGGGGGCGTGGATTGAAACTCCGCGAACGTGCTGCCGGTGTCGAGCGCAGTGACGTCGCCCCCCACGCGGGGGCGTGGATTGAAACTGGCCGCACGTTGCCCGAGTCATTCGCGAGGTGGGTCGCCCCCCACGCGGGGGCGTGGATTGAAACCAGGTCACGCTGAAGTAGTATCTGTAGCTCACCGTCGCCCCCCACGCGGGGGCGTGGATTGAAACTATGTGCCGGCATCGGTGGACTCGAACTCGGGCGTCGCCCCCCACGCGGGGGCGTGGATTGAAACGAAACCACAAACCTGGCCTGACTCTCCAAGCCAGTCGCCCCCCACGCGGGGGCGTGGATTGAAACGCACCATCGACTAGAAGGGGGATGTAACGTGACCAGTCGCCCCCCACGCGGGGGCGTGGATTGAAACCATCGCTAGCCGCTGCGCCTCCCAACCGTCCAGCAGTCGCCCCCCACGCGGGGGCGTGGATTGAAACCCGCACCCGTCCTCCGCCGCATCGCCTGCACCTGCGTCGCCCCCCACGCGGGGGCGTGGATTGAAACGTTGAGGTTCCGCACTCCGGCGCCAGTCCGCTCGTCGCCCCCCACGCGGGGGCGTGGATTGAAACGTCGCCCCACATGTCCGGCGTTACGTGCAGTGTCGTCGCCCCCCACGCGGGGGCGTGGATTGAAACGGGCAACGTGCGGCCAGAGGTGCCGGTCATCGCCCTCGTCGCCCCCCACGCGGGGGCGTGGATTGAAACATCTGTGCGATCAGGGTCTGCTTCACCGCGTTGAGTCGCCCCCCACGCGGGGGCGTGGATTGAAACCTACCCAAGTAGCGCTGCTGGCGGGGTTGAAGGGTCGCCCCCCACGCGGGGGCGTGGATTGAAACAACGATCGGGGCGAGGTGTTCCGGGGCCGCGAGGGTCGCCCCCCACGCGGGGGCGTGGATTGAAACACTACGAGGGCGCGACGGTCACCCCCGCGCACGGTCGCCCCCCACGCGGGGGCGTGGATTGAAACCAAGAGGGCACGTAGTACCCAGGGGCGCGGGTCCCAGTCGCCCCCCACGCGGGGGCGTGGATTGAAACCCGTCCGCGCGCACGATCGACGCGATCGAGGGCGTCGCCCCCCACGCGGGGGCGTGGATTGAAACGAGTACGGTTTCCCCTGCCACATGCCCGACGGAGTCGCCCCCCACGCGGGGGCGTGGATTGAAACGGGTGCAACCAATCGTGGCAGAATCGGAACCAAGGTCGCCCCCCACGCGGGGGCGTGGATTGAAACCATGATGGATCGCCTCCTGGCGCGGAGGTTCGCCTGTCGCCCCCCACGCGGGGGCGTGGATTGAAACTAGATGGCCCACACCGGACGCACACCGCACTACAACGTCGCCCCCCACGCGGGGGCGTGGATTGAAACCTGCAAGGCCTTGCGGACGCCTGGGGCGATGGTGTCGCCCCCCACGCGGGGGCGTGGATTGAAACGATCTGGCCCGTCCCGTCCCCGACCACGTTCGCGTCGCCCCCCACGCGGGGGCGTGGATTGAAACAGCTTCGCCTGGGAGCGGGCCACGAACCACGGCGAGTCGCCCCCCACGCGGGGGCGTGGATTGAAACGGCCAGGTCAGCGGCCGACGGCAGGCCTACGTGGTCGCCCCCCACGCGGGGGCGTGGATTGAAACCGCATCATCCGCGACGTTTGCCGCGTGGGGGATACCGTCGCCCCCCACGCGGGGGCGTGGATTGAAACCGAAGTTATCGTCCCCGAGGGCCGGGGTGTTGGGGTCGCCCCCCACGCGGGGGCGTGGATTGAAACCGGCGGTCCCTCGGGCGTCCGCGACAGCTACGAGAGTCGCCCCCCACGCGGGGGCGTGGATTGAAACGCGTGCACACGCTCGAGCTGCCTGCCTGAGATCCGCGTCGCCCCCCACGCGGGGGCGTGGATTGAAACTACCGCCCCTTACCCGGCCCCCCCTTCGCTTGCCCGTCGCCCCCCACGCGGGGGCGTGGATTGAAACATCGGTGAGGCGGACCGATACGGGCACCAGGAGGGTCGCCCCCCACGCGGGGGCGTGGATTGAAACCTTGAAGACCACTCTATGGGTTGGCCTGTCTGAGTCGCCCCCCACGCGGGGGCGTGGATTGAAACTGGCGGCGGGCAGACGCCCTGGCCGCCCTCGATCGTCGCCCCCCACGCGGGGGCGTGGATTGAAACCGGAACGAATAGCGGTGAAGGTGACGGAGCCACACCGTCGCCCCCCACGCGGGGGCGTGGATTGAAACGCGGGTGTAGGTGCTACCCATTGCGGGCTGTCCTTGTCGCCCCCCACGCGGGGGCGTGGATTGAAACCCCACCTGGTGCGCGTTCTGCTGGCTCACATCCGTCGCCCCCCACGCGGGGGCGTGGATTGAAACGAGGACCACGCCCGCGTGAGCTTCATCCTTGGAGCGGTCGCCCCCCACGCGGGGGCGTGGATTGAAACACCCTGGGGCCCCCCAAGGGGCCCCACGAACCGGTCGCCCCCCACGCGGGGGCGTGGATTGAAACGCCTGCCGGCGGCCGCCGATCTGGCCGAGTGCGTCGGTCGCCCCCCACGCGGGGGCGTGGATTGAAACATCCTGTTCGTTCCCCTTTCGGTGTGCTAGTAGGGTCGCCCCCCACGCGGGGGCGTGGATTGAAACATCACGCTCGGTACACCCACCCCTAGCCTCCCCGTCGCCCCCCACGCGGGGGCGTGGATTGAAACCCTGAGCCCTAGCGCGTCCCCGTACTGCCCCACCTGTCGCCCCCCACGCGGGGGCGTGGATTGAAACATCCTGCTCGGTACACCCACCCCTAGCCTCTGCGAGTCGCCCCCCACGCGGGGGCGTGGATTGAAACTCTGCACTCTGGCAGAAGATCATCGACGCACTGGTCGCCCCCCACGCGGGGGCGTGGATTGAAACCTCGACCTCCTCACTGATGCCGCCTGCGCCCTCGTCGCCCCCCACGCGGGGGCGTGGATTGAAACTGAAAATAGTTGCCAACTATTTTTCGCGCCACCCAGTCGCCCCCCACGCGGGGGCGTGGATTGAAACTGCGGGTCAAACTGAGGGTATATGACGAGAATATACGTCGCCCCCCACGCGGGGGCGTGGATTGAAACTGTCACTCGGAGCCGGCGCAGCATCTCGCGCCAGTCGCCCCCCACGCGGGGGCGTGGATTGAAACATGCCGGATCCCGCAGCCAACGCGACCGCGATCGCGTCGCCCCCCACGCGGGGGCGTGGATTGAAACAGTGCGCCGCCAGCGGCGTCGCGGAGCTCGTCAGGTCGCCCCCCACGCGGGGGCGTGGATTGAAACCCCCTATCGGCCCTTCTGGTTTGCCTGCGATCACGTCGCCCCCCACGCGGGGGCGTGGATTGAAACTACCAGGTCGCCATGCGCTACCTCCCTAGGCCCGTGTCGCCCCCCACGCGGGGGCGTGGATTGAAACCCAGTCGAACCCCTCGGCCTCAAGCTCCTTTGCTGTCGCCCCCCACGCGGGGGCGTGGATTGAAACGCCGCGCCCGGTTCGACCGAGGCGGAGCAGACCTGTCGCCCCCCACGCGGGGGCGTGGATTGAAACACCGATACAACCAACAACGCGAACCGTGTGTATGGGTCGCCCCCCACGCGGGGGCGTGGATTGAAACCACCGGTGGAGACTGCGTACGTCACGACTGCGGACGTCGCCCCCCACGCGGGGGCGTGGATTGAAACCTCTCCAGGGTGTGGGTACAGGTGGAGGTGCGGGGTCGCCCCCCACGCGGGGGCGTGGATTGAAACCCCAAAAGGATTGCAACAAGCCGGGCTTCTCCGGTCGCCCCCCACGCGGGGGCGTGGATTGAAACGTCGCCCCTGCCTTCACCGGGCGCGCGCGCGATGCGTCGCCCCCCACGCGGGGGCGTGGATTGAAACGCTCGCAGACAGGGCGCGTGACCAGATCGCAACGGTCGCCCCCCACGCGGGGGCGTGGATTGAAACGTGCCCACTCGGTCTGGTCCCATCGGTGGACCTGGTCGCCCCCCACGCGGGGGCGTGGATTGAAACGCCTGGGTTCTCGCCCAGTCCGGTCAGGAAGTCTGTCGCCCCCCACGCGGGGGCGTGGATTGAAACCACGGCGTCGATGGACAGGGGCCCGAAGGGCGCGGTCGCCCCCCACGCGGGGGCGTGGATTGAAACCAGGGTCACCGTGTCCCCGTCGATGCGGTAAACGCGTCGCCCCCCACGCGGGGGCGTGGATTGAAACGCCGATCTGCTGATTGAAGCTCGGTCCGAGTGCAAGTCGCCCCCCACGCGGGGGCGTGGATTGAAACGTGGTCCTCCCAAGGAGGGCTGGCCTGGCCGAAGTCGCCCCCCACGCGGGGGCGTGGATTGAAACTCGTCGTCGCCCGCGTCGCCCGAGTCCTGCACGGTCGCCCCCCACGCGGGGGCGTGGATTGAAACACGGACGTTCGGTCCGTTCGCCTCACGCCCGCCCGTCGCCCCCCACGCGGGGGCGTGGATTGAAACTGTCGCCAGGTTAGGAACGGGTCGCGCGTTCGTTCGGGTCGCCCCCCACGCGGGGGCGTGGATTGAAACCGCAAGCGCATCGCCCTGACGGCCCCCCGCAGCATGTCGCCCCCCACGCGGGGGCGTGGATTGAAACGCCACCGTGCCGGCACGGCGCTGATAGGTGAAACGTCACCCCCCGCTGACGAGCAGCGTCATCGAGACGCTGCCCGTGCGCTGTAGCTGGCCGGCCGCAGGGGCCTCGTGTCAGCGCTCGTGAAGGGAGGCACTCCGACGCGCCCGAAGCACCGAGCCAGACCAAGGAGCAGACACTGGCACGGCTGTCCGGAGAGGCCGACGAATGGCACGGATGACCAAGCGTGAACGCGTCCTGCGGGCCGTCGCTTTCGACGAGGTGGACCGGGTGCCGGTCTACGACATCCTGCAGAACGATGCCATCATCGAGCACTACTCCGGCATGCGGTTCGCCCCGGGCAATGGGGCGCGGATAACGGCGCTGGCGGTTGGGCGCGCGCTGGATCTAACACGCATGGCAGGCGGCCCTATCGAGAACCCTCAGACGGTGCGCCAAGCTGGCGGCTTTACCTGGCAGCAGGCGCGGTGGACCTCGTGGATCACCGAGCGACCCTTCCATGACGAGGCGACCGCTGCCGCGTGGATCCGAGAGGACATCGCGCGCGCGGATGCCGCGGTCTACCGCGAGGAGCACCGGCGCGCCTTCCACGGTATCCTCGACGAGCAGACGGCCCGTTTCGCTGAAGGTGACCCCGACGGCGACCCCACCGTCCACATCGTCGAGAGCCTCCCTGGCCTGACGCACATGTACCACAGCGTGGGCCACGAGTTGTTCGCCTACCTCCTGGCCGACGAGCCGGACCTGATCGAGGAGTGGATGGAAGCCCTCACGCAGGCGGAGTTGAGGCGCGTCGAATGCGTTGCCGATCCGGTCCGGATGCCCCTGGCGCTGACGGCGGACGACATCGCCTACAAGACAGGCCCTCTGTTCTCCCCCCGATGGCTCCGGTCCATCTTCATGCCACGGCTCAAACGGCTGAATGACGCTTGGCACGAGCGCGGGATCGCCTGCATCTTCCACTCGGATGGTTGCTTGTGGCCGGTGATGGATGACCTCATCGCCACAGGCATCGACGGGCTCAACCCACTGGAGGTCCTCGCCGGCATGACGCCGCGCGCCGTGAGGGAGCGTTACCCGGATCTCGTCCTGACTGGCGGGATCGACGTGAGCCAGCTCCTGGTGTACGGCACCCCCGAGGAGGTGCGAGCTGCGTGCCGTGATGCCATCGACGCCACGGGGGGACGCGGCTACCTCATCGGTTCGAGCACCGAGCTTCACTGGGAGGTCAAGCTCGAGAACGCGATTGCCATGATCGACACAGCGAGGGAGACCCCCGAGGGAGCGAAGTGACCTGACACACTGAGGATAGCGGTGTATCGTCATCAGCCACGGTTTCGAGCCGTTCACGGCTCTGGCACCCCTGGATCTCGACATCGTAGAGGGCGTCGTGGCCGGCTCTCGTGCTCGCCCCAGGTCCCCTCTTGTTGCGCTGGCCGCGCGAGAGGTCCGAGTCCGAGAGGCCCGAACCGGGGACCATGTGAAGGTGGTGCTAGAGATGGTCGTACTCGGAGCGGTCGCGCTCATGGGCGCCATGGGGGCGTGGTCGGGCGAGGGCGCCGTGGATCTCGGCTCCGCTCAGGTCGAGCTGCGCCACGGCGCAACGGCTCAGGAGGGCCGGTTGGTCGCCACCACGCCAGCGGCCATGGGCTACTACGAGCTGCTCCACACCACGGAGGCCTTGACGCTGGAGCCCGGAGCTCGGTTCCGCGTCACCTTCCGTTACCGACTCGAGGCCGCGGCGGACGGTGTCGAGCCCTATGTGCTCTTCCGCGCTCGAGCTGCCGTCGGAACCTTCGACACACCGATCACCTACATCGATCCCCATGGCGAGGTCGCCGAGTACACCGCCGAACTCCCGCTGAGGGATGACATGTACCTCATCCTTGGGGTGCACGGAGGCGGCAGCTTCGAGGTGTGGGACCTC
>Ga0123331_1003164_pt1 | contig 11064 bp, 8 predicted proteins | sample BioC13SIPDNA_3_FD_89705 | JGI IMG/M metagenome (GOLD analysis project Ga0123331, IMG submission 89705) | Anaerobic biogas reactor microbial communites from Washington, USA - Biogas_R2_B C13 SIP DNA | ecosystem: Engineered > Bioreactor > Anaerobic > Unclassified | place: Washington, USA... | reverse complement strand
GTTTCCAAGGCTCTTGTGCATCGCCTTGCCCTCTCCGTCAACTGTCCAGCCATGGGTGAGCACAGCCTTATAAGGTGCGCTGCCCTTTGTTGCAACGGCTGTGAGCAGGGAGGATTGGAACCAGCCGCGGTATTGGTCTGCGCCTTCGAGGTAAAGGTCAGATGGCCAGTCGCTGGGGCTGTCATGCTCAAGCGAAGCATAATGCGTTGAGCCTGAGTCGAACCAGCCGTCCAGAGTATCGGTACCTTTTGTAAAGTGATTGCCGCCGCATTTCGGGCAGACGGAGCCTTCCGGCAGGAAAGCGGAAGCGTCCATCAAAAACCATGCATTAGAACCGTGTTCACCGAAGATTTTGGAGATGATCTCAATGGTTTCCGGTGTGCAGATCGGCTCTCCACAGTCCTCGCAGTATAAAACAGGTATGGGGAGACCCCACTGACGCTGGCGTGAGATGCACCAGTCGGCTCTCTCGCGAACCATGGATATGATGCGGTCGTGACCCCACTCGGGAAGCCATGTGACGCTTTCGCAGGACTTTATTGCCTGCTCCTTGAAAGCATCGACAGAGCAGAACCATTGGTCTGTGGCGCGGTATATTATGGGCTTTTTGCAGCGCCAGCAGTGGGGGTAGGAGTGGTTCATCGTCTGTGATGCGAGCAGAGCGCCGCAGTCATCCAGATCCTGCAAGATCGCGTCGTTTGCCTTTGCGTAGAACATACCCTCGTATTTGCCTGACTCTGCGGTCATATGTCCGCGATCATCAACCGGAACGATTATACCTATGTTCGTTTTACCGCTGTGATCGTATTTCTGGCAGACGAGATAGTCGTCCATACCATGTCCGGGAGCGGTGTGGACGCAGCCCGTACCGGCATCTAATGTTACGTGTTCGCCGTTTATAACGATGCTCTCGCGGTCGTAGAGCGGGTGCTTTGCGCGCATCAGCTCAAAATACGAACCCTTCTGCTCGGTAAGAATTTCAAAGCTTTCAATTCCGGCAGTCTTTGCGACATTTTCGGAAAGCTCTTTGGCAAGGATATAGACTTCACCACCCGGTGTCTTGGCAAGCACATAGCTGAGATCGGGGTTGAGGCTGATTGCAAGGTTTCCCGGGATGGTCCACGTGGTAGTGGTCCATATTACGAAATAGATATTATTCAGATCGGTATATTTTGACAGTTTGCCGAGGTCATCGGTTACTTTAAATTTAACATATATGGACTTGCAGATATCGTCGCCATACTCGATTTCTGCCTCAGCAAGGGCGGTCTCATCGTGGCAGCACCAATAGACGGGCTTTTTACCGCGATAGATGTAACCCTTTTCAAACATCTTCCCAAAAACCTTAACTTCCTCCGCCTCAAAAGCGGGGTCCATGGTGAGGTAGGGCTTGTCCCACTCGCCTAAAACACCAAGACGTTTGAACTGGTCGCGCTGGATATCCACAAAATTGCTGGCAAAGTCACGACAGGCATCGCGGAATTCGGGAATGGACATTTTCTTTCTGTCCAGCTTATTCTGCTTTATGATGGCACTTTCTATGGGCATACCATGGTTGTCCCAGCCGGGAACATAGGGAGCCTGAAAGCCCGACATATTCCTGTATCTTATTATGAAGTCCTTAAGGCACTTGTTCATGGCGGTGCCCATATGGATATATCCGTTGGAAAACGGGGGACCGTCATGAAGAATAAACCTCGGCTTACCCTCATTTCGGGCTATCATCTTGTGATAGATGTCGTTGTCATACCAGCTTTTAAGCATGTCCGGCTCGCGCGCCGGCAGTGAGGCGCGCATAGGGAAATCGGTTTGCGGAAGGTTAACTGTTTTATTATAGTCCTGTGACATTTTGCATTGGCTCCTATCTGAAATAAGTGATACCTGTTAAATGGCGGCTTTGTGTATTATTAAACCGCAGAATCCTTTGCCCAAAGGAGAAAGAAAGTATATAAATAATAGCCGCGGGGCGCGGCACAGCGTTACAGCGTATTATGCCCCGCCCCGACAATATTTATTGTGATTATTTCCCAAATCGGAGATTTTCAAAACTGAACTGGCCACCCTGAGCATTTGCGCTGCTTGCAGAAAACAGGCGGGTTGGTTCCTCGGCGCTGTTTGCGGGAGACTCGGCTTTATTAGTAACGACCCTGCGAATCTCCTCATCTGCGTCGCCGGCATCTGAAAAGCTCTCGACGGAGTTTTCGATGCTGCGAACAGTTTCGTCAACTGTCTGAGAAGTGGAGGAGGGGCGAGCAAGATCTTCAAGCTTCATGCTTTGAAGGCTATCCAAAAAGTCAAGCTGCTTTGAGCAGAGCAGGCGCATGTTTTCTATGTACTGGGTGCTTTCACGCTTTGCTTCAAGAAGCTTTGCTTCCTCTGTGGCGCGCTGGGTATATGCTTCGCGGGTTATCCGCTCCGCCTCATTGCGGGCGTTGGCGAGCATCTCATCAGCTTTTTGACGCGCCTCTTCCTCAAGCTGGGTAGCCAGCTTTTGAGCAGAGAGCAAAGTCATGCGCATAGAGTCTTCTGTGGCTCTGTACTCCTCTATTTTGTCCACAAGAACCTTCATTTTGCTTTTTAGAACCATATTTTCCTTCGCGACGGCTGCATAGTCATTAGCAGCCTCGTCAAGAAAATCATCGACTGCTCCCATATCGTAGCCGCCGAAAAGTGCCTTTTCAAAGGTTTTTTCCCTAAAATTTTGAGGTGTCAGCATATCCAAAAGCCCTTTCTTTTTTGTTGAAGCGCAAAACCTGATATTCATTAATCAGAAATCAGATATGGATTTGCAGCTTCGCGAGATGAGAGATTTATAACACTGCATGCATTTACTACATATAAAGCCCGCTGTTTTCGATCTCATCGATCAGATCGCCCATCACGTCGACATTATAGGGGGTGATGATGTAGGAATTGGCGGCAATTTTTCTGATTTTGCCGTCAAGTGCATATGCAACACCGCTCAAAAAGTCGATAAGACGGCGTGCCGTATCTTTGCTCGTCTGCTCAAGATTCATGACAACAGAACGCCTCTCACGCAGGTGGTCGGCGATTTCCGCAGCAGTTTCAAACCGTTCCGGTTTGACCAGCACTACCTGAGCCTGAGGAGGACCGCCGAGATTTACGACTTTATCACGCTTTGCGGGCGCGATTGGATGAGTGTCATAATCCGAAAAAGGATTACGGCGTTCGGTTGGTGCTGCATATTTTTTTGTAGTATCGGCAGCCGGAACACGTGTTTCCGCCGGAGTTTCGGAATATTCATCTCCGAATTCGTCATATTCATCGCCGCTGTAGGGGCGAGTGAGCTTTTTCAGCTCGTCAAAAAGACCCATAATAAAGACCTTTCCCTTCGCAGTACAAAAATACAAAACAGAAATACTTTATAGCGCTTTGCATATTAGCCGAAAAACGGCTGGTACCTATAATGAAGAATTATTCAAAGCTTGTTCGTGTAATCTTAATAATTAGGGCAGTCGTGCCGGATAATAGTCTTTTTATTATACCTAAGCGGGAGGATACGGACGGGCGCCAAAAATCGCAGAGCCGACCCGAACCATATTCGAGCCCTCCGCTATGGCGTCCTCAAAATCACCGCTCATGCCCATTGATAGAAAATCCATGCTGACATTATCATATTTTTTTAATGAATTGTCAACAAAAAGCTTGTACATACGGGCAAAATAGGCGCGATTTTCACCTTTTGAGAGAGAAATGGGAGGTATTGCCATAAGTCCGCGTATAAAAACGGAGGAAAAAGCCCCAGCCTTTTCCAAAAATAGAGGGAGCTCAGATTCTCTCATTCCCGATTTTGATTCTTCGCCTGCAATATTTATCTCAAGAAGCACGTCTTGCCTTATGCCAAGCGCCTTTGCTCTTTTGTCTATGAGCGACATCAGCTCGAGAGAGTCGACAGACTGGATAAGACTGCAGACGCCGACTACATGCTTGACTTTGTTTTTCTGGAGATGACCGATAAAATGGAGCGATGCGCCGCGATAAGCGTTCTGGGCGTTCTTTTCAAGAAGTTCCTGTACGCGGTTTTCTCCGCAGACCTTTATACCGCCACGTATTGCCTCCGCAATATTGTCTGCGGAGTTCATTTTTGTCGCCGCTATGAGAGTGATCTCATCGGCTGATCTGCCTGAGGCTTTGGCTGCCGCCTCTATCCGGTCAAATACCGAACCGACATTTTCAGTAATGCTCAAAAAACTCAACCTTCTTCTTTTGCCCTGTGATATATGTATTATCAATCCATTACCTTGCCGTCATAAAGTCCCTTGGTGGTAAGGATTATGTCGTTGCCGGCTCTTAGTCCGGCAGCTTTCTCCGAAACAGCAGCAAGAAAGTATTCGTCTGTTTCCCAGACAATATCTATGTATTTCTTCTCTGCTTGAAGTCCTGTCATTGTGTAGACATACGAACCATTTTCATCCGATAAAACGGCCTCTTTGGGTACTCTGATTCCCTCGTGGGCATCAAAAATGATTTCTGCGGCTGCCCTTCTTACAGACAGCATTACCGAAGGGGACTCGGTGCATCTGAAAACAACGACACATTCGCCTTGTTTCGGTGAGCTGACTGAAAACACCTTTGCTTTAAGAGTGTTGCTGCAGTATCGTCCGAAATCCAAGGAAGTGTAAGTGCCGGCTTCCAGCCGTTTTGCCCCGCTTTCGGAAACCACGGCTGCAAAAAACCACTCAAAAGAGGAAACCAGCTTGCCGCGGACATCATCCGGAATTTCTTCGGGTGATTCCTCAAGTTTTTTAAGCTTTTCGGGGTTAAGCCCCGAAAGCATTTCGGGAGTAATGTACTCATAGCCGTCAGGCGATGAGGAAAACAGCCCCGGCTTGTCCGCTTTGATCGTATCAGTATCTCTTTGGGCGCTTTTTTTAAGCTCGTTAAGCTCGGAGATTACAAGACCAAGATCCACCTCGGTAGCCTGTACATCGGAGTTTTCCATTACAAGGGAGCTGAGAGCCATGGAGGCTGAAGCAAGATTTTCTGTTTCGCGCCTTACTGCGGAGGCTGCAAGCGATGTAACTGCGCTTTTGATGGCACCGTCCCTGTCGGAAAGGTTCTCCGCGGAATATGAGCCGGACAGCGCGGATTGTATGTATTGCTTTTTCAGCTCCAGCTCCTTTATTTTAGCCGCGCGTGAAAGCGCCTCCTCGCCGGAATAGGCAACGGCAATGGGCTCGCCCGCCGCCACAGCCTGTCCGTTTTCAGCAACTACGTTCAGGTATTTTTCATTGCTGCGAATAAGGGTTTCATGTCTTATGATAATTCCGGATGCGACCGCATTTTCGGTAAGAGAAACATAGACTGCGGGAGCTGTTCTGACATTATTTGTTAAAGAGTGGCCGATATATATACTCAAGTATGCCAGTAAAGCCCCAAAAAGGAGCAGTGATACAAGCTTAGTCAATGTGTCAGTTCGTTTCATCTGTATATCTCCTATTTGGGGCCGTTTTGGAACTTATGTAAGATAAACTAAATAAACTGCGAAACTCTATGAATGTTCCTTATCGTCAACATACCTCGGTTCTCTCAAATCCACCGTACTGGCCGGAACAATAGTTGATATCGCGTGCTTATAAATCATTTGCTGACGTCCGTCTGTTTCCAGAATGACGACAAAGCTGTCAAAGCTCCTCACAACACCCTTAAGCTGAAAACCGTTCATCAAAAAGAATGTTACTGTCTGTTTTTCCCGTCTGATTTGATTAAGTAAGGTGTCCTGAATGTTCTGTGTCTTTTGCATAGAAGCCAACTCCCTCTCGGAGCGGTCAAAAATAATTCGTGATTTTCGCATTGTGCCCACTGATAGTGGACGGACATCTATGTCTGACAGCAATTTTATCACAGTTTACCGCTCCATTAAATAGTTATTTTTAAACAAAACGCGATTAAAAAAATGCGGATTGTTCAGAACTATTCTAATCCGTTGGCAATAAAGAACTTTGTCGAAAATTGTCGGGCGAATTCAAAATCTGGAGTTGTTTTCCAAAGAATCCAACCGATACCTTCTTTTCGCCTAAGCCATGTGAGCTGGCGCTTGGCGTATCTGCGGCTTTCCCGTTTTATCAGTTCTATGGCTTCGCCTTCACTGATTTCGCCGCGAACCGCCAATGCCGCTTCCTTATAGCCTATAGCCTGCATAGAGGTGCATTTGTCAGAAACTCCGCTGTCAATAAGGGAGCGGACTTCATCAAAAAGCCCTGCTTTTGCCATAAGGTCGGCGCGCTTGTCTATGCGCGCGTATAGGTCCTCCCGGTTTTCAAAGGAGAGCGCAACGGTTACAGCGTCATACTTTGGGGGAAGCTTTTGCGTTTCCTTATCGTGCTCCGTTATTGTCCTGCCGGTAGTGTAATATACCTCAATAGCCCGCAGAATCCGCTTTCTGTCTGATGGATGAAGCTTCTGCGCACGCTCAGGGTCGATTTTTGACAGCTCCTCCAGCATTTTTTCACCGCCGAGAAGTACATATCTCTCCTCAAGCTCTTTTCTGAGGCTTTCATCCGAAGCATTGTCGTCAAAATCGCGTCCTGAGGCTAACGAATCGATGTAAAGTCCTGTCCCCCCGACGATTACAGGGAGCTTGCCGCGCATGAAAATGTCCTGAACACAGGCATCTGCTTCCTTAACATAGCGGGCGACACTATAATTTTCATAAGGCTCGGCAACGTCTATCATATGGTGGGGGATTCCCTGCATTTCCTCAGGTGTTACCTTTGCTGTTCCGATATCCATACGCTTATAAACCTGCATGGAATCCGCCGAAACGATTTCTCCGTTAAGCTCTTTTGCAAGGCAAACGCCAAGTGCGGTCTTCCCGGTTGCCGTCGGACCGGTTATAACTGCGATTTTTGGGGTTTTAGTGCTCATCTGTTCACCGCCGCTGAGTTTTTCGGACACCGGGCTGCGTCCGTCTTAAAAATATTTTGTCCCGATATCGGCAGAATGTCTCATACTATCCGGGAAAATTCTTTATCGAGCTGTTTTTTGGAAAGAACGATTGAAACCGGTCTGCCGTGGGGGCAGTATTTCACTTTGCCCGAAACAACTTCTTCCGCGATGCTCAAGAGTTCTTCGTCCGCGGTGTTCCATCCGGCCTTTATAGCCGCCTTGCAGGCAATCGTATGCAGTATATCATCAATAGCATCAGATTCTGAAAGAGAAGCGCCTTTTTTAAGCTTTTCGCATATCTCCTCAATCATTGCGGCAGCGTCCGAGGCATCGGTTCCGGATGGGATGCCGCGCAGAATGATGCTGTCCGCGCCGTACGGTTCGATTTCAAAGCCAAGATCGGAAAGCTTCTCGGAATATTGCTCGATAAGTTCGATTTCGTCCGCCGGCATATTCATTGTGACAGGGATCATGAGGGACTGGGACATTATTTCGTGCCCATGCTCTTTCAGCCTGTCAAAAATCATGCGTTCATGCGCGGCGTGCTTGTCTATAAGAAGAAGCTCATCACCCTTTTCAATGATGATATAAGTCTTCATCGCTTCACCGACAAGGCGGAATTCATCATGGACATCGCGAAAGATCCCCTGTACAGGGCTTTCCTTTATCTCGTTTACGGGTTCTGCCTCAAAGCCCTTTATCAGCTCAACGCCCTCTTGTACGGCGCTATCCGCGCTGTCAGTACATTTTGCGGAACTTCCAGAGCTTATGTAAGGGCTTTCGCTTTCGCGAACAAGGGAAGCGCCGGAAGTGCCAGAAGAGAGAGTCCTGTTCCAGACGATGGTGCCCTTATCAATATCGGGAGAGGGTTTTGGGGGAATAGCATGAGAAAGGCTTTCTGACGACCGGGGCGGAAATGTGGAACCTGATGTTTTGGGTAAGCCGGAGTATTTTTCGCGGAACTCTCCCGCGTTCATTGATTTGAAAAAGTCTTTTTTAGGGGAGGGTGAAGATTTTACGAGGGGCTGCAGGTTTATTTCCGCCGCAGACTTCTCTCCGTCTAAAGCGGAAAGCACTGCATAATATACGGCATCAAAAATCTGCCGCTCATCGCGGAACTTGACCTCTGTTTTGGCAGGGTGCACATTAACGTCCACTGCCCCGGGACTGACGCTGAGATAAACGACGCAGGCGGGGTAGCGTCCGGTTAAGAGCGTATTTTTATATGCCTGCTCGACTGCCGCCTGTAAAAGCTGAGATTTTATACTGCGTTTATTGCAGAAGAAAAACTGCTTTGACCTGTTGCCGTGCCCCGCTTTAGGCGAGCCGACAAAGCCGGAAACGGAAACCTTTTCGCAATTGGAAGCCAGCTCTAAAAGTCCCATTGCCGTTTCGCGCCCAAGAAGGCTGTATACGCAGGATTCTAATTTCCCGTCGCCGGGAGAAAAGAATTCATCCTCACCGTCTTTGATTAAGCGAACGGAAACATCGGGATGTCCCAGAGCGCAGCGCAGTGCGGCGGATGAGCAGGCGGAGCTTTCCGTGCGGTCTGATTTCATAAACTTCAGTCTTGCGGGCGTGTTGAAAAACAGGTCCCTGATTATCATGGTCGTACCTTCCGGGCAGCCGCAGGGAAGCATTTCTATGATATCGCCTGCCTCAAGGACAACGCGGGTACCGACATCAGTTCCTCTTTTTTTGGTAAGAAGTTCAACGCGTGAGACTGAGGAAACGGCGGCGAGAGCCTCGCCGCGGAAGCCCATAGTTCCGATGCTTTCAAGACCGCGCTCATCCCGCAGCTTGCTTGTTGCGTGGCGGAGAAAACACAGTCCGGCGTCCTCCGGAAGCATGCCGCCCCCGTCGTCTGTGACGCGGATATAGGTCATTCCGCCGCCTTTGATTTCTATAGTTATATTTTTTGAGCCCGCATCGAAGGAGTTTTCCAAAAGCTCCTTTATGACGGAGGCGGGACGCTCGACAACTTCACCCGCGGCTATCATGTCTGCCACGTGCGGAGAAAGTATGTTGATATCGGGCATGATAAATTAATCCCTTCTATTTGCCTGTTGCTATTATCGCCTTTTATAATCAGGCGCTATTATATGTTTCAAATGATGTCCGCTTGCAGATGCCTGTGTTGCGGAACTGGACTGGGAATTTCTAATGCGATTGAAAGCCGTTCGCATAAACTCAAGCATACGGATACATTATATACTAAAAATGTTGAAAATGCCACAATAAAATGGTATTATCAAGCATATGCATTGATTTGATTTTCAAGATAAGCGGGAATTGCACCGCGTTTTTTAGATGGAAATCAAGCGGCAGCTTCTACGAATTATAATTTAAATCTCAGCCGGATAAGGCATTTTATGATAGGAAACGCAAAATGAGCTATAAACGAACAGAAATATCACCCGAGGAAATAAAAAAACAATTGAACATATGTGCCGATATAAGGGCGGGCTTTGAGGGTCAAAGCCGCCTTGCTCTTGTTGAGACATTTGGCTGCCAGCAAAACGAGGAGGACAGCGAAAAAATCCGCGGATACCTCTGCGAGATGGGTTTTGAAATGACTGAAGACGAATTTTCGGCAGACCTTATCGTAATCAACACCTGTGCTGTGCGCGAGCACGCGGAGATGCGCGTTTTCGGTAATCTTGGGGCGCTCACGCACACGAAAAAAGATAAACCGCAGCAGATAATTGCAGTCTGCGGCTGCATGGTTCAGCAGGAGCATATAACCGAAAAAATCAAAAAATCATTTCGTCAGGTGGATTTGGTTTTCGGACCGGATGAACTGTGGCGTTTTCCCGAGCTTATAAAAACCGTCATGTCGGAGCGCAAGCGCGTTTTTGCTCCGGGAAGCGGGGACGGCTGTATTTCAGAGGGAGTGCCGCACCTGCGCTCGGACAAGGTGAAAGCTTGGCTTTCCATAATGAACGGCTGCAACAATTTCTGCACTTACTGCATCGTACCTTACACACGCTTCCGCGAGCGCTCAAGGCGGCCGGAGGATATTCTTGATGAAGCAAAAAAGCTTGTGGCAGACGGCTACAAAGAAATCACGCTTTTGGGGCAGAACGTAAACTCATACGGCAGAGATCTGGACTGCGGAGCGAGCTTTGCCCAGCTTATCCGTCAAGTGAACGATATCGAGGGCGACTTTGTCATCCGTTTTATGACCAGCCATCCTAAAGATGCCAACGAGGAACTTTTTGCCGCTATGAGAGACTGCGAGAAATGCGAAAAGCACCTGCACCTGCCATTGCAGTCCGGAAGCGATAGGATATTAAAGGCGATGAACAGGCATTATAACGCAGAAAAATACCTTGCCCTTGTGGACAAGGTTCGCGAATATGTGCCCGATGTAGTTCTGACGACCGACATTATAGTCGGCTTCCCCGGCGAAACGGACGAAGATTTTGAGGAGACGATGAGGGTCGTTGAAAAAGTGAGATATGATGCGATGTTCACCTTTATCTACTCAAAGCGAGTGGGAACGCCCGCCGCCGAGATGCCAGACCCCTTTACCCGAGAAGAAAAGCAGATACACTTCGACAGGCTCATCGAAACGCAGAACAGAATATCCGAGGAAAAGCACAGAGAATATATTGGCAAAACCGTCCGCGTCCTTCTTGACGGAAAAGACAGGGAAGACGGGATACTCACTGCGCGAACCATCGGCGGCAGGCTTGTAAGGACAGCGGGGGACGAAAGCGCTATAGGCAGCTTCGTGAATGTAAAAATCAACGACTGCAATACATGGGCGCTGCGGGGGGATATAGTTTAGAAGGCATCGCCGGACGGGATATGTCCGGTAAAAAACGGCATATGCCCGTCCTTAAAAAGAAAGCAGCAGGCAGAGAATATAAAACTACACCGGAGGTAAAACCATGGCAGATACGCCAATGAAAAGACAATACAAAGAAATCAAGGCGCAGTATGGGGACTGCCTTCTGTTTTTCAGACTGGGCGACTTTTACGAAATGTTCGACGAGGACGCTTTGATAGCTTCCCGCGAGCTTGAACTTGCGCTTACAACGCGCGACAGAAATATTGAGAACCCCGACGAGCGTACCCCAATGTGCGGAGTTCCGTATCACAGCTGTGAGGCATACATCGCCCGTCTTATCTCTAAGGGCTACAAGGTGG
>Ga0123331_1003051_pt1 | contig 11359 bp, 8 predicted proteins | sample BioC13SIPDNA_3_FD_89705 | JGI IMG/M metagenome (GOLD analysis project Ga0123331, IMG submission 89705) | Anaerobic biogas reactor microbial communites from Washington, USA - Biogas_R2_B C13 SIP DNA | ecosystem: Engineered > Bioreactor > Anaerobic > Unclassified | place: Washington, USA... | reverse complement strand
CCCGCGCCGCCTCGGCCTCGTCGTCGAACGAGCCGAGGTAGATCGCCTTGCCCTCGTAGCCGATCGTCGCGACCCACTTGCGCGTCGCCTTGCAGAAGTACACGCCCTTGAACCGCGAGCTGGTCCAGCGGCTGGGCCGGCGGTTGTGCGAGTTGCGCCGCTGCGTGCACACGCGCAGGTTGGCCCGCCGCTGGTCGAGCCCGTTGCCGTCGATGTGATCGACCACCATCCCCTTGGGCGGCTGCATGATCGCGCGGTGCATCAGCAGCATGCCCTGGCCGACGCGGCGTGCGGCGTAGAAGCCGCGTTTCTCGTTGCCGGTCGCCAGCCACTTGTGCTGGCTGAGCCATCCGTAATCGGCCGCATCGACGATCGCGAATTTGCCCCGCGTCAGCGGAATGTAGCGGATCGCGTCGTTGGGCGGTTCCGGCGGCTCGGCCCGCACCACCGGCTTCGGCCTGGCCCGGAAGTTCCGGCACGTCCCCGTCGCCACCACCTCGTGCAGCTCGCCCGGCGCCTCCGGATGGTTGATGCACGTCAGCAGTCCCGGCCACCGCGACAGCATCACCCGGTGCCACCGCCCCGCCGCCCGAACCGCATACACACAATTCGCACAAACTCGATCGCACATAGGCTCCTCCTTTCGTCGTCGCCCGTATCTCGTCGCTCGTCGCTGGTCGCTCGTGACCCCAAACGCGTATCTGGTATCTCGTATCTCGCTATCCGTGGTCCGTTTCTGCGGAAATCCGAAATGCGAGACACGAAATTCGAGACAAATCTCAATGTCCGAATCTCGAATGACTCAAAGCATCCCGCCAAAGACTGTGTTTGGGATTTGGGGCATTGGGATCTTCGTGCTTGTTTCGATTTTCGGTATTCGAGTTTCGGATTTGAAGACGCACGTCCAAGAGCCGTGGCTCGTGACGCCAAACGCGTATCTCGTATCTGGTATCTCGTATTTCGTCGTGCGTCGTGCGTCGTGCGGGGTGCGGGGTGCGGGGTGCGTATCGCATCAATCGCGGCCCGTGATCCGCCGACTTCAAGCTGCAAACTTGAAACTACTCTCTATTCTTTTTTCAGAGCGTTCCGGCCGGCCGGAACGGGCGGAAAACCATCCGCCTCTACAAAAGGACGGTGTTGCACGTTTGGGACGAAAATTTCGCCTCTTTTCGCCCCCTCGCCCGCCGCAACCCCTTGCCCCGCCAGCAGTAAAAAAAATCTCGATGTCCCCCGCATTTTGTCGCCGGACCGTCGCGCATTTGGTACGAAATCGCCCCCGTCCGCGAAGCGCAAACGCGCCACTAAATCACCCTATTCCGTCGCGCGTCGCGCGTCGCTCGGGGTAGACGCCGGACGTATCTCGTATCTGGTATCTCGTATCTCGTCGAGCGTCGTGCGGGGTGCGTATTGCGTCAATCGCGGTTCCTCCGGCCTGCCGTAGAAGCGTGCGAGCGTAAAAGCGTAGATGCGTGAAAAGGTCAGGCCGCAGGCCGCCGACTTCAGACTTCAAACCTGAAACTCAAAACTCAACACTCCCCCTGCCCGCCTCCATCTACGTATTTGGGTGGGCAGGAACCGCGACTGGCCGCAAGTAGCACACGCCGTCGCCCCTACTACGTGCAAGTCTCTTCTCGACGCACATATGGAGATGGGTTCACTTGGTCGTTCCTGGGTTCCGCCCGCCCTCTCTTCTCCACGCTCATACGCAACTGTCTGGCCTTTTTCAATTGAGACGGACTACGGTGAGTGTTATCATTTCCTGTCGTCTGATGGCAAGGGCGCCGGGCGAGAAATGGTCTCCGCTGGATGAAGATGAGTGGTTGACCGCATACGAATTGTCTGGGTATCTCATGATGGGCCGGCACACGTGCTATCCAATGACTCAGGACATGGGAAGGTGCGCGTCAAAAGCCGGCAGGCGATGGTTTTCCGTCGCCGAGGGAAATAGCGAGTGGAGGAAGAGCCCGCGGCGCGGTAGAGTGGGCCAGAAACAGGAAGGCATTGTCTGATGATCGAGAAGCACTTCGACATACCGTTTGTCGCCAACTTGGCTCTGCGCGAAAAGCAGATCCAGCAGAATTATCGTCCCGTCATCGCGGTGCATAAGTGGTTCGCTCGAAGGCCAGGTACGCTGTTTCGTGCCCTTCTGTTAGCCGAGTTTTCCGATACCCCGTTAAGGGAGGCGTTCTACAGGGCGAACAGCTTTCCCCACCGGAGGATCGCCGATCCCTTCATGGGCGGCGGGACCCCTCTGCTAGAAGCAAATCGTCTCGGCTTTGATGTGGTCGGCTTCGACATCAACCCTATGGCCTATTGGATCGTCAGGCAGGAGATCGAGCATCTTGACCTAAGCGCCTATGATGAAGCGGCTAATCTCTTGCGCCACCAACTCGAAGGGAAAATCGGTCATTTGTATCGAACAAAGTGCCCAATCTGCGGAAAGGAAGGCGCCCACGTAAAATATTTCCTATGGGTGAAGACCATTGCGTGCGAAAGCTGCGCAGAAAGCATCGATCTCTTTCCGGGTTATCTTCTTTCCTCGAATGCAAGGCATCCGAAGAACGTTTTCATCTGTCCTTCGTGCGGGCAATTAACGGAAACGGACGATCGGAAGAACCCTGGCAGATGCCATCATTGCGCCACGCGCCTGTCACTCACCGGACCCGCAAGCCGAAACCAGTGCACATGTCCACACTGCGGGAAGAAAAGTCGTTTCCCTAACGCAAGACTCGGCCCACCGAGGCATCGTCTGTTTGCCATTGAATATCATTGTGCATCGTGCAGAGGCGCTCATAGCGGACGGTTCTTCAAAGTACCGGATGATCAGGACCTCTCCCGGGTAAGAGAATCCGAGGCGCGATGGGCGGAAATGCCATCGCGCTTTGTCCCCGACGATGAGATCCCTTCTGGTGACGAGACAAATCGGCTCCACCGCTGGGGATACAGGCGATATCGAGAGATGTTCAATGCGCGGCAACTTCTGGGACTCGAACTGTCGGCCCAGGTTGTATCTGAAGTTACAGACGAACGTGTCCGCAACGCCCTTGCGACGAACCTGTCGGATCTTCTTCGCTATCAGAACATGCTTTGTCGCTACGACACTATGGCGTTGAAGTCGCTTGACATATTCTCGGTGCATGGATTCCCGGTGGGCCTTATTCAGTGTGAGTCCAATTTCTTAGGGATTATGGATGAAGATAAGCATGTTTGCATTGGGAGTGGAGGTTGGAAAAACATCACAGAGAAATTTCGCAAGGCAAAATCTTACTGCGATGCTCCTTTTGAAGTACGGCACACGGGAAAACGGAAAGAAATCGTCGCGATCCAGGGCGAATGGATAGGGGACAGCCTCAGCCGCACCAGCAGGGTACATCACAGGGTGGCCGAGATCCTGTGCGCCGATTCGGCAGCCAGCGAACTCGCGGAGTGTTCCCTTGACGGGGTGTTTACCGATCCACCCTACTTCGGCAATGTCCAGTATGCGGAATTGATGGACTTCTGCTACGTCTGGTTGAGACGGCTGATCAGGGAAACGCCTGAAGCATTCCGGAACGCCTCAACTAGAAACCGACGAGAGTTGACCGGCAACACGGATATGGGAAGGGACTTGGAGCATTTTACTGAAGGGTTGTCTTTGGTCTTCCAACGGATGGCGAAGGCGTTGAAGCCAGGAGCGCCATTGTCCTTCACGTATCACCACAACACAATCGAGGCATACCTACCTGTTGCCGTCGCGACTCTCGATGCTGGTCTGACATGTTCGGCCTCGTTGCCATGCCCAGCGGAGATGGGTGCTTCCATCCACATCAACGGTACGGGGTCCTCCATTATCGACACGGTATTCGTTTGTCGAATGACGGGCGTTGTCTCAAGGAAGATCTTCCCGCGTTCCGCAGAAGGCGTGGCATCTCTTGTCCGCGATGACTTGGCGGCGCTTCACCGAGGCAATGTGAAGGCGTCTCTCGGAGACACACGCTGCATCGCATACGGTCACCTTATCCGCTTGGCTATATGGAATCTACGAAAGCGCTGGGACAATACAAACGCCATATCCGAGAGAATTGCAGCGGTCTCCAACTGGTTGCGTGACTTCGGTGGCTGGCTCAAAGTGAAAGAACACCTTGGGGAACCAATCGTTCATTGTCCTGGCGAACCCCTGTTCCGCATATGTGAAACCACGCCGAAGCACGGAGCTGAATATGCCACCGTTTCCTTTTGAAGCAGCGTTCGAGGACATACTGAGAAACGCTGAAGGCTATGTCGATGCCGTGTTCTCTTGCCTCGAATCAGAGTTCCTCGTCATGCCCAAGGGCGCCGGTTTTGTCGAATATCCCGTTTTCGAGCGAGGTTATGAGGCACTAAAGGGGGCCACAAGAGGGTTTGTGTGTTTCCAGCTTGACCGCGTACTATCTGTGACTATGCGGGAGCCGATTTCCATCGTGGTTTTGCGCACCATGCTTGGGTTTACTCCTCCCGAATGGGCCTATGTGACGAGCCAGAGAACCGGCGTAGGCATCGCTCAGGGCTTCGTCCGATCCCTCGACCGGAAGGTTCGAATAGCCCCCGAAAGGCCGATCAGTATTAATGGCCCTGCAAAGGAAAGACTTGAAGCTCTTGTTGATACAGCGTGCAGATTGCTTGCCGAGGGTGTGCCCCCGGTCGGCGCGGACCAACTGCATCGGCTTGACAAGGCGGACACGAAACGAGGCATCGAGAGCATTTCGAACCTTGCTGATATGGGCGTTCCATACGCTATGCTGCTCTACGAGCGTTTTCTCGGGAGGCCATTCGCTGGGCATCGCGATTCCGTCAGTGAATTGGTCGGGGACAGCCTTGAATCTGCTATTGAAGAAGTTCTCGCGCTCGCTGGAATCAGCTTCCGCAAGACGAAACGCGCTGAGCGCATCGAGGGTTTTGACCAGACGCCAGACTTCCTCATCCCGAGCGAGTTCAACCCGCAAATCATCATTGAGGCAAAGATTACGGAGGACGACGGAACGGCGAGAGACAAGGTCACCCGTATTCAACATCTCGGCGAATTGAGTCTCGCAGGCAGACCGCAGCACAACCCAAGATATGAAGTCATCGCTTGCATCGGCGGGCGTGGCTTCGGGGTTCGTCGCGAGGACATGAAGAAAATGCTTCTTGCGACGCGCGGCAAGGTTTTCACACTCAACACCCTTGACCGGCTTGTAGAGAACACGCGACTCAGGGAATTCCGCACGAGGGGGAATTGACCATTTCACATACAATTTCGGGGTGAATGTAGGGCGAATCATGATTCGCCCCTACGATGGGCGGGCAGGGGCGAAGGGTGGGAAGGGTGGCGGGAGGAGTTTTGAGTGCTTGGTGTTGAGTTTTGGGTATGCGGCCTGCGGCCGAGTTTCAAGTGACAAGCGACAAGTTTGAAGTACGCCGCTTCACGCATCCCGCGAGATACGAGCTACCAGATACGAGATACGCCTTTCGGGCGGCGGGCCGGAGGCATTGGACAACAGGGATGCCTGCGCCCTGCGAGCACGGTGACGCGGCCACTTTTTTCTGTTTTTCCAGCGATTATGTTGCAGCGTCTGTACGCCAATGGCGTATGCTTTATACGTATGGAGATCGTGGAAACCAGTGTCTTTACGGATCAGATCAAAAGGCTCGTGGAAGACGATGCGTACAAGGAGCTGGTATGAGTTCCAAACTGTTCAGGGACCTGAGCAAGAGCATCAAAGAAGCGGGGAAGATCCGACGAGGACAGGCAAAGCCGTCTCGCGTCTTCACGTATGACGGGATCGACATACGGCGGCTCAGGGAGTCTATCCCTGTCTCCCAAACGCAGTTCGCCCATATGATCGGCGTCAGCAAGAACACGCTCCAGAACTGGGAACAGGGACGCCGGCGCCCGAGAGGGCCGGCACAAGCTCTGCTGCGCGTCTTCGAGAAGGACCCCAAGGCCGTCGTACGCGCCCTGCGGTGATGGCGGCAAGCGAAACGTAACGGCGGCAGGTACAATCTCAGGTCGAATGGAGGGCGAATCATGATTCGCCCCTACGATGGGCGGGCAGGGGCGAAGGGTGAGAAGGGTCTGAAGGGTGGCGGGAGGAATCACGATTGACGCCATACGCACCCCGCCCAACTCGCGAAGCCTGCCCCGAGCGGAGCCGAGGGGAGATACCATATCCGGCGGCCGCCGTGGGCGAGTGAAGAACGGCCATACAAGGGCAAGATGCCCTCGCCACGGCGCAAAAGGAAAGGCCGGCTCGTGGTTCACGAACCGGCCTTATAATTCCTGGCGATGACCTACTCTCACGCTTACGCACTACCATCGGCCTGGACGGGCTTAGCTTCTGAGTTCGGCATGGGATCAGGCGTTTCCCCGTCAGTAACGTCACCAGGAAATTCGTTATATCAGGCGAGGGCCTGATATAGTCAGAAGGAAAAAGGGCACAGCGGAGCCGGAACGACACGAACTGTCCAGCGGGGCCGAAGCCCTTCCACTGTTGCCTTTGCTCTTCGACAGTATTCACTTTTCGAAAAGTCCATAGCGGATATGGATCTGAGCGGCATTGTAGTGATGCATCAATCCGTCAACCAAAGATTGATATGGTCAAGTGATCGAGCGTTAGTACCGGTTAGCTGAGACGATTTCGCGTCTTACACATCCGGCCTATTAACCTGGTGGTCTTCCAGGGCTCTCCTCCAGCCGAAGCTGGAATGGAATCCTCGTCTTGGGGTGGGCTTCCCGCTTAGATGCCTTCAGCGGTTATCCTTTCCCGACATAGCTACCCGGCGCTGCACCTAGCGGCACAACCGGTACACCAGCGGTCAGTACTTCCTAATCCTCTCGTACTAAGGAAATATCCCCTCAAGATTCCTACGCCCACGGCAGATAGGGACCGACCTGGCTCACGCCGGTCTGAACCCAGCTCGCGTACCACTTTAATGGGCGAACAGCCCAACCCTTGGGACCGCCTTCAGCCCCAGGATGTGATGAGCCGACATCGATGTGCCAAACCTCCACGCCGCTATGAACGCTCGGTGGAGATCAGCCTGTTATCCCCGGAGTACCTTTTATCTGTTGAGCGACGACCCTTCCACACGGGATCGCCGGATCACTAGGTCCTGCTTTCGCACCTGCTCGACCAATCGGTCTCGCAGTTAAGCACACTTGTACCCTTGCGCTCTAAACGTGATTGCCAACCACGCTGAGTGTACCTTTGAACTCCTCCGTTACCTTTTTGGAGGAGACCGCCCCAGTCAAACTGCCCACCTAGCACTGTCCCATGCCCGGATTCACGGGTCACGGTTAGGTGACTAACATGCCAAGGGTGGTATTTCAAGGTTGGCTCCGTCCGGACCGAGATCCGAACTTCAACTCCTCCCACCTATCCTACGCAAGCCATGCCAGGCATCAATACCAGGATACAGTAAAGGTTCACGGGGTCTTTCCGTCTTGCCGCGGGTATGTGGTATCTTCACCACAAGTACAATTTCACCGAGTCGGTCCTTGAGACAGTGCTCCAGTCGTTACGCCGTTCATGCACGTCGGAACTTACCCGACAAGGAACTTCGCTACCTTAGGACCGTCATAGTTACGGCCGCCGTTTACCGGGGCTTCATTTAGGAGCTTCGCCCCCGAAGGAGCTAACCCTTCCACTTAACCTTCCGGCACCGAGCAGGCGTCATTCTCTATACATCCTCTTTGCGAGTTAGCAGAGAACTGTGTTTTTGATAAACAGTCGCTAGAGCCACTTTTCTGTGCCCTCAGCCCACATCTAATGAATTAAACGTGTCTGGAGGGTCCCCTTATCGCGAACTTACGGGGTCAATTTGCCTAGTTCCTTAAGGACCGTTCTCTCGAGCGCCTGAGGATATTCTCCTCGCCTACCTGTGTCAGTTTTAGTACGGTCACGCCACCTTCAACCTACAGCCGCTGTTTCTCGGCATCCTCGCCAAGTACTTCGGTATCCTAATTTGACCTCGCCCTTGCGGGACCCGCACGACTACTCACGGGATACTCTTGGAAGATGCGTCACGACCTTCGTCCGGTGACATGGTGCAGGAATATTAACCTGCTGCCCATCGTCTACGCCTTTCAGCCTCAACTAAGGGGCCGACTAACCCTGGGCGGATGTCCCTTCCCCAGGAAACCTTAGGCTTTCGGCGAACAGGATTCTCACCTGTTTTATCGTTACTCATGCCGGCATAATCACTAGCAGCCGCTCCACGGCTCGTTACCGTACCGCTTCAATGCTGACTGCTACGCTCTCCTACCACTGGAAGGTCGACGCATCGACCGACCAATCCGCAGCTTCGGTGTTCGGCTTATTCCCGTTCATTATCGGCGCCAAACTGCTCGACCAGTAAGCTATTACGCACTTTTTAAATGGTGGCTGCTTCTAAGCCAACATCCTGGCTGTCACAGCAATTCAACTTCCTTATGAACTTAGCCCAACTTCGGGACCTTAGCTGGCGATCTGGGTTGTTTCCCTCTTGACGACGGACGTTATCGCTCGCCGTCTGACTCCTGAGATAGTCTTTGCGGTATTCGGAGTTTGGTTGGGGTAGGTAGACTGGTGGTCCCCTATCCCCATTCAGTAGCTCTACCCCCGCAAAGGAGTGGCTCAAGGCTAGCCCAAAAGCTATTTCGGAGAGAACGAGATATCTCCAGGTTTGATTAGACTTTTACTCCTCCCCACAGCTCATCCCCTAACTTTTCAACGTTAGTGAGTTCGGTCCTCCAGGGATTTTTACATCCCTTTCAACCTGGCCATGGGTAGATCACCTGGCTTCGCGTCTACCACCTGCGACTGATTCGCCCTGTTAAGACTCGCTTTCGCTACGGCTCCGCACCGGAGATGCTTAGCCTTGCCGCAAACGGTAACTCGCCGGCTCATTATGCAAAAGGCACGCGGTCACCCGTTACGCCCCCGAAGGAACGTCATAGGGCTCCCACAGCTTGTAGGTGTATGGTTTCAGGTTCTTTTAACTCCCCTAATAGGGGTCCTTTTCATCGTTCGCTCGCGCTACTTTCCACTATCGGTCGTCGAGGAGTACTTAGCCTTGGAGGGTGGGCCCCCCAGCTTCACACAGAGTTCCACGAGCTCCGTGCTACTCTGGTACGCCAACACAGAATTCGGGTTTTCGCCTACAGGACCATCACCTTCTGTGGTCGGACTTTCCAGACCGTTCAGCTAACCGTCCTTCTGCTGATGTTGGCGCCCGCAACCCCAGGGAGCAAGCCCCCTGGTTTGGGCTGATCCGCTTTCGCTCGCCGCTACTGACGGAGTCTCGGTTGATTTCTCTTCCTACAGGTACTGAGATGTATCAGTTCCCTGCGTTCGCCCCATACGGCCTATGCATTCAGCCGCAGGTGATGGGATCTGGTTGCCCAGTCCCAACGGGTTGCCCCATTCGGAGATCCCGGGATTAACAGTTGCTCGGCACTTGCCCCGGGCTTATCGCAGCCTGCCACGTCCTTCTTCGCCTCTCGACGCCTAGACATCCCCCATACACCCTTAGTAACTTGACCATATCAATCTCGGATTGACCGCGATTGACTGGCATCGCCTACAAATGAGCGCTCAAAATGTCCAAGCCCTCCACTGAGATCAGTGGAGATGACTCGGTGGGATTTCTCTTTCCCACATATCCGCCTATGGACTTGTCAAAGAACGCCGCCTTGCGGCGGCTATAAAAAACGGCTATCTTACCGCCGATTTTATACCCTGCAACTGCAATCTTGCTGCTTTCGAAACTTTTTCCTTCGATCCGCCCCCCTGCCCTGCAGGGGCAATGGAGACGACCGGGATCGAACCGGCAACCTCCGGCTTGCAAAGCCGGCGCTCTCCCAATTGAGCTACGTCCCCGGGCCTCTTCGTCGCTCGTATTTCGTCGCTCGTATCTCGGCGACGCATCCCGCGAGATACGAACCCCGAACAGCGAGCCACGAGTCCAATGGGCCCGGGAAGAGTCGAACTTCCGACCTCACCCTTATCAGGGGTGCGCTCTAACCAACTGAGCTACGAGCCCTTCGTCAAGGTGTTCTGCGTCAAAGCTCACAACACCCTATAGCCTCAATTGACTTAGAATGCCGGTTATTTTTAGTCTGTAGTTTCAAAAGAGCAACAAAAAAACCGCTGCTTTTCACTGCCAGCGGTTCCCACCTCACCAGACTTCTCGTCTGCGGCAGTTAGAGCAAGAACTTTCGAGTTTGAAGCACTCTATCCAAAATTCTTGTTTACCCCTTAGCAATGGGCGACTTTCATCGCCTCAGCCATATCTGAGAAGCGCAATTCTATTGCCCTATCGACACCCGGTCAACCCCTTTTTTACGTTTTTTTCATAATTTTTGTTCCACCCTCCCCCGGGCATGCCCGGGCAAGCACGAAAACCGAAATCCGAAGCCCCAAATGCCGTATCTCGTCGCTCGTCGCCCGTCGCTCGCAGCAACGCGACAACCAGGGCGAAAGCCCGAAACAAGCCCCAAACGCCGTATCTCGTATCTCGCCCCTCGCACAGCCCCGGAAATGCCGCTGCAAGCACGAAATCCGAAGCATGAAATGCGAAACAAGGGCGAATGACCCAAATCCGAAGCCCCAAATCCCGGGCACGCCGGCAGGTTTGGAGCATTCGGGCTTCGTGCTTTGGATTTGTTTCGTATTTCGTGCTTCGCATTTCGAATTTGCGGAGCTCCGCTCCCTCGTCTCCGCGAGATACAAGATTCGAGATACGAGATACGCCTCTGAGCCCCCCTGTCCTACTCCGACCTCTTCAGTCTACAATCCAAGACGTAGAAGCGTAGATGCGCAGAAGCGTGAACCCCTTGCCCGTTCGTAGGGGCGAGGCATGCTTCGCCCTTACTCCGTGCGCGTGGGAATACGACAGACAACCCCTCCGCAGCGATGCTAACCCCGATCCTGATGCGTTTCGGGGTCAGATCAGGACAGGACGCTACGGCGTATCGGGCGGCAGGCAAGGGCGAGGCATGCCTCGCCCCTACAAGCACGGCAAACCCCACCGCTTGTCTCTATGCCGTTCGTTCCGAATACCTTCAATTCCCTCTCGCGATTGACGCCGCCGCGACAATGCCCTATATTCAAAGTGGCCAAGAGACTGGGAGTCGTGCGAAATGAGCCCGCAAACGGAAAACATCATGAAGGAAGCGCCTCAGCTCCCGCGAGAGGCAAGGGCCCTGATTGCCGAGAAGCTGCTGGAGAGCCTGGACCTCAACGAGCCCTTTGAACTCACAGGCTGTGTCACAATGGAGTTGGCGGATGGTTGCATGTTAGGGGTGGGTGTGTATGCTGGTGGCGGGGTAAGGAAAGGAGTCCTGGATGGCCTATCGACAGGGTGAGCGTGGGCAACGATG
>Ga0123331_1003049_pt1 | contig 11361 bp, 8 predicted proteins | sample BioC13SIPDNA_3_FD_89705 | JGI IMG/M metagenome (GOLD analysis project Ga0123331, IMG submission 89705) | Anaerobic biogas reactor microbial communites from Washington, USA - Biogas_R2_B C13 SIP DNA | ecosystem: Engineered > Bioreactor > Anaerobic > Unclassified | place: Washington, USA... | reverse complement strand
TGGACTCGCTGTCGGCTCGATCAAGCCTTGATGAAGGGAAGTGCACCGGCCATGGCCACGAGGGGAACGGCACAGCGGTCTGCCACCACCACGACTCAGCGCACCAGCAAGAAGAGCGCCGCCAAGAAGGCCACCGCGAAGAAGACCACCGTCAAGAAGAGCGCCGCCAAGAAGGGCACCGCGAACGCAGCGCCGAAGAAGAAGAGTACGTCGACGAAGGCTGCGTCGAAGAAGGCCACGGCCAACGCGTCCACCACGAAGACCACCGCAAAGGCAGCTCCCGCCAAGACAACGCCTGCCAAGGCAACGCCTGCCAAGGCAACGCCTGCCAAGACAACGCCTGCCAAGACCACCGCGAAGAAGACGACGACGAAGAAGACAACTGCGAAGAAGACAACTGCAAAGAAGACAGTGGTCAAGAGTGCGGCGGCCAAGACGACAGCTGTGAAGAAGACAACCGCCAGCAAGACACCTGCCAGCGACAGAACTGCCAGCAAGAGAACCGCCAAGAAAGCACCAGCCAGGGGGACGACCATGAAGACCGCGACGGGGAAGTCAGCTCGGCAGGGCCTCACGACAGGGGTGCGCGAGGACGAGTCCCCCTGGACGCCAGAGGAGCTCGCCGAGCTGCGCCAGGAGATCGAGAGCGACATCTCCCAGCTCGAGCGGGAGATCACGGAGGCCCAGGCGGGGCTGCTCGACCTGCTGCAGGAGGTCGGGGACAGTGCGGGGGACGATCAGGCCGACGCCGGGACGAAGACGTTCGAGCGCGAGCAGGAGATGACGTTGGTCAACAATGCCCGCGATCTGCTCGAGCAGAACCGCCGGGCCCTGGAGCGGATGGACGCGGGAACCTACGGGATCTGTGAGAACTGCGGCAACGCGATCGGCACACTTCGACTTCAGGCCGCTCCTCGTGCGACCCTATGCATGCCATGCAAGATGAAGGAGGAGCGCCGCTGAGTGACGGCGCCGGTCGGGGGGGCCGACATACCCTCGTCGGGACGACATTCGCGGTAGCGATCTTCACGCTGCTCGCCGACCAGGGCACGAAGGTCTGGGCCCTGGCCGCCCTCGAGCCGGGGCGGCCGGTCAACGTCATCGGTGACGTGCTCCGGCTCAACCTCATCCGCAACCCGGGCGCCGCCTTCTCGATCGGCAACCAGGCGACCTGGGTGCTCACGATCCTCGCGGTGGGGGTCATCGTCGTCATCGTCGCCTCGATGCGCAGGATCGGTCACGTCGGCTGGGCCGTGTGCCTCGGGTTGCTCCTCGGCGGTGCGCTCGGCAACCTCCTCGACCGCTTCTTCCGGGAGCCGGGCGTCGGCCGGGGGCATGTCGTCGACATGATCGACTACGGTGGCCTGTTCATCGGCAACGTCGCGGACATCGCCATCGTGGCGGCGGCTGTCGTCATCGCGGTCCTCGCATGGTTCGGGATCGGACTGGACGGTCGCCGGGAGAGTGACAGGACGCCGGCCAGTGAGTGATGCAAGGTGGATCAATGAGTGATGTCAGAGCCGTCCTCGTCCCCGAAGGTCTGGAGGGCAGCCGGGTAGATGCGGCTGTCGCGCGTCTGTTCGGCCTCTCACGGACCAAGGCGGCCGACCTGGCCGCAGCCGGGGGGATCCGCGTCGACGGTGCCCCCGTGGTGAAGTCCACGCAGGTGTCCGCCGGCAGCCTGCTCGAGATCGAGCTCCCCGCTGCGCCCGTCTCACCCTCGGTGACGGTCATCGCCGAGCCGGTGCCCGGCATGAAGATCGTCCACGACGACGAGGACATCGTCGTCGTCGACAAGCCTGTCGGGGTCGCTGCGCACCCGAGCGCCGGCTGGTCGGGTCCCACAGTCGTCGGAGGACTCGCGGCGGCGGGCTACCGGATCTCCACCTCGGGGGCCAGTGAGCGGCAGGGAGTGGTCAGCCGGCTCGACGTGGGCACCTCGGGCCTGATGGTGGTCTGCAAGAGCGAGCGCGCATACAGCCTCCTCAAGCGTGCCTTCAAGGAGCGCCGGGTCGACAAGACCTACCACGCCCTCGTGCAGGGTCTTCCCGACCCGATCGTGGGCACGATCGACGCGCCGATCGGCCGTCATCCCGGCCATGACTACAAGTTCGCCGTGATGGAGACCGGCAAGCCGGCGGTGACGCACTATGAGCTCCTCGAGGCCTATCGGCACGCGTCGCTGCTCGACATCCACCTCGAGACCGGCCGCACCCACCAGATCCGGGTCCACATGGCGGCAATCAAGCACCCGTGCGTCGGTGACCCTCTCTACGGCGCCGACCCGACGCTCGCCGCGCGGCTCGGCCTGGAGCGCCAGTGGCTGCATGCCGTGGGCCTCGGCTTCGAGCACCCGGGGTCGGGGGAGTGGGTGACCTTCACCAGCGACTACCCGGAAGATCTCGCCCGCGCGCTGGAGCGCCTCGACGCCCGCTGACCGACTGCTGGACACATCCTCGCGACACCCGAGTGCGACACGCCGAGGACTGTCCGAGCCGGGACCTACGATGGGTGGGCCATGGCAACATCTGACTCCTTCGTCCATCTCCACGTCCACACCGAGTTCTCCATGCTCGACGGGGCGGCGCGAGTCGGTGACCTGTTCGCCAAGGCGGAGCAGCTGGGCATGCCGGCCCTCGCCATGACCGACCACGGATACCTCTTCGGCGCCTACGAGTTCTGGAAGAAGGCCCAGAGCACCTCGGTCAAGCCCATCATCGGCCTCGAGGCGTACGTCACCCCCGGCACGCACCGCACGGACCGCACCCGCGTCAGGTGGGGGGACGAGCGGACCCGGCCGGGTGACGACGTCTCCGGTGGTGGCCTCTACACCCACATGACGCTGCTGGCCTCCTCGACGGCAGGCATGCACAACCTGTTCAGGATGGGCAGCATCGCCAGCCTGGACCAGGAGTTCGCGAAGTATCCACGGCTGGACCGGGAACTACTGCACCGGTACAGCAGCGGGATCATCGCGACCACCGGCTGCCCCTCGGGTGAGGTCCAGACCAGGCTGCGGCTGGGTCAGTACGACGCCGCCCGCGAGGCGGCCGCAGAGCTGCGGGACATCTTCGGCGCGGAGAACTTCTTCTGCGAGGTGATGGACCACAACAACGAGATCGAGCGCCGGACCATCAAGGACCTGCTTCGGCTGGCCAAGGACCTCAACCTGCCGCTGCTCGCCACGAACGACTCGCACTACACCAATCCCGAGGACGCCACCGCCCACGCCGCGCTCCTGTGTGTCCAGTCCGGTTCGACCCTCATGGACCCCGACCGCTTCAAGTTCGACGGCGAGGGGTACTACCTGCAGTCTCCGGAGGAGATGCGCTACACGTGGCGCGAGCTGCCGGAGGCGTGCGACAACACCCTCCTCGTCGCGGAGCGGTGCGAGGCCACCTTCACCGAGGAGGTCGGCCGCTACATGCCGCGCTTCCCGTGTCCCGAGGGTGAGACCGAGGCCGGCTGGTTCGTCAAGGAGGTCTACCGCGGCCTGCGCGAGCGCTTCCCGGACGGCATCCCGGACTACGCCCGGACCCAGGCCGACTTCGAGATCGACGTCATCGTCTCGAAGGGCTACGCCGGATACTTCCTCGTCGTCGCCGACTTCATCACCTGGGCCAAGTCGCGCGGCATCCGGGTCGGCCCCGGGCGCGGTTCCGGCGCGGGCTCGATGTGCGCATACGCGATGAAGATCACCGACCTGGACCCGATCCCGCACGGTCTGATCTTCGAGCGGTTCCTCAACCCCGAGCGCATGTCGATGCCGGACTTCGACGTCGACTTCGACGAGCGTCGGCGGGGGGAGGTGATCGCCTACGTCACCGAGAAGTACGGCTCGGACCGCGTGGCGCAGATCGTCACCTACGGCACCATCAAGGCCAAGCAGGCGGTCAAGGACGCGGCGCGGGTCATGGGGCACCCGTTCTCGGTCGGTGAGCAGCTGACCAAGGCGATGCCCGCCGACGTCATGGGCAAGGGCGTGCCACTGTCCGGTCTCTACGACCCCGACCACGACCGGTATGCCGAGGGCCAGCAGTTCCGCGAGCTCGTCGAGAGCGAGGCGCACCTGAAGGAGATCGTCGAGACCGCGCGCGGTCTCGAGGGTCTGAAGCGTCAGTGGGGTGTCCACGCCGCCGGCGTCATCATGAGCAGCGAGCCGCTCATCGACATCATCCCGATCATGAAGCGGGTCCAGGACGGCCAGGTCATCACCCAGTTCGAGATGGCCAACTGCGAGTCGCTCGGCCTGGTGAAGATGGATTTCCTCGGGCTGCGCAACCTCACCATCCTCGACGACGCCATCGCCAACGTCCGGGCGAACCGCGGCGAGGAGATCGACCTCGACGTCCTTTCCCGGAGCCTGGACGACAAGGCGACCTACGAGCTGCTCGGCCGCGGAGACACCCTCGGCGTCTTCCAACTCGACGGTGGCGGTATGCGCACGCTGCTGCGCCTGATGCAGCCGGACAACTTCGAGGACATCTCGGCGGCCCTCGCGCTCTACCGGCCGGGACCGATGGGCGTGAACGCGCATACGAACTTCGCCCTGCGCAAGAACGGCAAGCAGGAGCTGGTCCCGCTCGACCCAGCCCTCAAGGGCAAGCTCCAGCCGGAGATGGAGGCGGCTCTCGAGCCGATCCTCTCCACGACCTACGGCCTGGTGATCTACCAGGAGCAGGTCATGGAGATCGCCCAGAAGCTCGCCGGCTACACCCTTGGCAACGCCGACCTGCTCCGCCGGGCCATGGGCAAGAAGAAGAAGGAGATCCTCGACGCCGAGTACGTCCCCTTCTCGGAGGGCATGAAGGCCAACGGCTTCAACGAGGACTCGATCGCCGCCCTGTGGGGTGTCCTGGTCCCCTTCTCCGACTACGCGTTCAACAAGGCGCACACCGCCGCCTACGGTCTGGTCTCGTACTGGACGGCGTATCTCAAGGCGAATTACCCCGCCGAGTACATGGCCGCGCTGCTCACCAGCGTCGGGGATGACAAGGACAAGTCGGCGCTCTACCTCGGTGAGTGCCGACGGATGGGCATCAAGGTCCTTCCGCCGGACGTCAACGACTCGGTCGGTCAGTTCGCTGCCGTCGGCTCCGACGTGCGCTTCGGGCTCGCGGCCATCCGCAACGTCGGACACCACGTCGTCGAGGAGATCGTGCGGGCGCGGCAGGAGAAGGGCCGGTTCACCTCGTTCCGAGACTTCCTCTCCAAGTGCGGCCTCGCCGTGGCGAACAAGCGCACCATCGAGTCGCTCATCAAGGCCGGAGCCTTCGACGGACTCGGCGAGCCCAGGATGGGGCTGCTGCGGATCCACGAGGAGTACGTCGACGCCGTCGTCGCCCTCAAGCGGGCCGAGGCCATCGGCCAGGACTCGCTCTTCGGCAGCTTCGGGATGGACGCCGAGGAGGCCGTCGGCGACGGTCTGATGGGACTGACGCCGGTCCCGCAGACCGAGTGGGACAAGGCGACCCTGCTCAGCTTCGAGCGGGAGATGCTCGGCCTCTATGTCTCCGACCATCCGCTGCTCGGCATCGAGCACCTCCTGGACCGCCACGCGGACACCCCGATCTCGGCGCTCACCCAGGACGAGGGTCGTCCCCAGGGATCGACGGTGACGATCGCCGGACTGATCACCTCGCTGACGCAGAAGCGCAACAAGAAGGGCGAGCTCTACGCGATCGCGACGATCGAGGATCTCGATGGTGCGGTCGAGGTCTTCTTCTTCGCCAGGACCTGGATGACCGTGCAGACGATGGTTGCCATGGACGTGGTCTGTGTCGTGACCGGCACGGTCAACGTCCGTGACGAGTCGGTCTCCCTCTACGCCAACGACGTCACGCTCCCGGATCTCTCCGACGGCCCGCGCGGACCGGTCGTCCTGCAGATGGACACCATGCGCGCGACCTCGACGCGGATCGCCCAGCTGGGGGAGGTGCTGCAGAACCACCCCGGTGCGACCGAGGTCCGGCTGCGACTCCGCCAACGAGGGCGCTCGACGACGCTCCGACTTCAGCACCGGGTGGATGTCTCCGACGCACTCTACGGTGACCTCAAGGCACTGCTCGGCCCCGGCTGTATCCACGCCTGATCGCAAGGTTCGCTCCGCGTCGTGGCGGGTTCAGTGCTGAACGCTGCGTAGCAATAGGGTTGGGCCCATGCTCGAACCCCCCGTCGCCCCGCGTCGCATCCACGTCCGGGAGCATCACGGCCACCGTTTCGAGGACCCCTACGAGTGGCTGAGGGACAAGAACGATCCCGAGGTCATCGCCTACCTCGAGGCTGAGAACGCCTACGCCGAGGCCCGCACCGGGCATCTCGCTGGGCTGCGCTCGCAGATCTATGACGAGATCAAGTCACGCACCCAGGAGACGGCGGCGAGCGTCGCGGTCGGCAGCGGGCCGTGGTGGTACTACACCCGGATGGTCGAGGGTGGCTCGTACGGGGTCTTCGCCCGGTCCCCGAGGTCGCCCGGCTCGCCGCGACCGGATCTGAGCGCGGGGGGGCCCGTAGCCGGTGAGCAGGTGCTCCTCGACGCCGATGCCCTCGGCTCCCAGCACGAGTACTTCGCCATGGGCGCCTTCTCGGTGAGTGCAGATCACGGGACCCTCGCATACTCCATCGACGTGACGGGGGACGAGCGCTTCGCCCTCGTCATCGTCGACCTGACCACCGGTGAGGTGCGCGACGACACGATCCGCGATGTCGGGTACGGAGCCGAGCTGACCACTGACGGCAGCGTCGTCTACGTCACCCGGGTCAACGACGCCTGGCGCCCGCACGAGGTATGGCGATATGCGGTGGGCGCAGGCGGCCCCGGCGAGCTCGTGATGCGTGAGGACGACGAGCGGTTCTGGCTGGGTCTCGGCTCATCCAGGGACGACCGCTTCATCCAGATCGGGCTGAGCTCGAAGATCACCTCCGAGCACTGGCTGCTCGATGCTTCCGACCCGGCAGCGACCCCGCGGTGCGTGACCCCACGCCGTGACGGCGTCGAGTACGACGTCGAGGTCGCGGGGGAGCGTCTGCTCATCGTCCACAACGCCGACAACCCCGAGAGTGATCTCGCGTGGGCGCCGCTCTCCGCGACGAGTGAGCAGGACTGGCAACCGTTGCTGCAGAGTGCGCCCGGCGAGCGGTTCCAGTCCGTCGACGCCTTCGACTCGGTGGCTGTCCTGTCGCTGCGCTCGCAGGGACTGACGGCCCTCCGGGTCCTCCACCGCGATGACAGCGCTGCGGGCGGCTGGCGAGTGGGGGAGGACCTCACCTTCGACGAGGACCTCTACACCGTCGGTCTGGGCGACAACCCCGAGAGCGACACCACGCAGGTCCTCGTGTCCTACGAGTCCTTCATCACCCCGCGCACGGTCCTCGAGGTCGACGTGCTCGGCGGTGCACGTGAGCAGCTCTGGCAGATGCCGGTGCTGGGGGACTACGAGCCCAGCACATACGTCCAGCGACGGTTGTGGGCCACCGCGCCCGATGGGACGAAGGTGCCCGTCTCGCTCGTGACCGCCGCGGGCGCGGCGCCGGACGGAAGCCACCCCGGCATCCTCGTCGGGTACGGCTCCTACGAGAGCTCCTCTGACCCCTACTTCTCCATCGCGCGGCTGAGTCTGCTGGAGCGAGGCGTCGTCTACGCCGTCGCCCATGTCCGCGGCGGCGGGGAGATGGGGCGCGAGTGGTACGAGCAGGGCAAGACCCTCCAGAAACGGAACACCTTCAGCGACTTCATCGCTGCGGCCGAGTTGCTCATCAAGGACGGCTGGGTAGCTCCCGATCGGCTCGCTGCCAATGGCGGCTCCGCAGGTGGCCTCCTCATCGGGGCCGTGGCGAACCTCGCTCCTGACCTGTTCCGGGTGATCGAGGCCGACGTGCCCTTCGTGGACCCGCTCACGACGATTCTGGACCCCTCGCTCCCGCTCACGGTCATGGAGTGGGAGGAGTGGGGCGACCCGCTCCACGACCCCGAGGTCTATGAGTACATGCGCTCGTACGCGCCGTACGAGAACATCCAGAAGCGTTCGTATCCGGCGATTCTCGCGACGACCAGCCTCAACGACACACGCGTCTACTTCGTCGAGCCCGCGAAGTGGGTCGCTGCCCTGCGGGCGACCGCGACCAACGACCCGGAGACCCGACCGATCCTGCTGCGCACGGAGATGGTCGCCGGGCACGGCGGACGCAGCGGTCGCTACGCGATGTGGGAGCAGATCGCCTGGGAGTGGGCGTTCATCCTCGACCAGCTCGGTGCCACCGAACGGGTCGTGGACGTGCCCGACGCGTCATGAGTGACCGCCGCGCCTCTAGCGCTGCCGGAAGATCGTCCGGTGCCAGTCCTTGGCGACTGCCCCGGTGAGGTCGGCCATGACGTGCTTGATCTGCGTGTACTCCTCGAAGGAGTAGGTCGACATGTCCTTGCCGTAGCCGGAGGACTTCATGCCGCCGTGCGGCATCTCCGAGATGATCGGGATGTGGTCGTTGATCCACACCGTCCCGGCGTCGATGCGCCGAGCCGCCTCCTGGGCGCGGAAGACGTTCGTGGTCCATGCTGAGGCGGCGAGGCCGAACGCGGTGTCGTTCGCGAGGGTGATTGCCTCCTCGTCGGAGTCGAACGGTAGTGCCGCGAGGACTGGTCCGAAGACCTCCTGCTGCACGATCTCGCTCTTCTGCTCGGCTTCGATGATGAGCGTGGGCTCGTAGTACGCGCCGGCAGCGAGGTCACCGCCCGGTGCCTTGCCACCGGCGACGGCGCGGGCTCCCGCCTGGACGGCGCGCTCGACCATACCGGCCACCTTGTCCCGCTGCCGGAACGAGGCCAGCGGGCCCTGGTCGGTGTCCTCGTCCAGCGGGTCGCCGAGCCGCACCTTGCCCATGAGCTCGGCGACACCGGAGACGAAGTCGTCGAAGCGCGAGCGGTGGACGTATGCGCGGGTCGCCGCCGTGCAGTCCTGGCCGGTGTTGATCAGGGACGCGGCCACCGCGCCCTGGATGGCGGCGTCGAGGTCGGCGTCGTCGAAGACGACGAAGGGTGCCTTGCCCCCGAGCTCGAGGTGCAGACGGGTGCCGTTGCCTGCAGCGAGAGCGGCGATGTGCCGACCGACCGCGGTGGACCCGGTGAACGAGGTCATGGAGATGAGCGGTGACCGGACGATGGCCTCACCGGTGGTCGGACCGGGGCCGTTGACGATGTTGACGACACCCGCCGGGATATCCGCACGGCCACAGGCCTCGGCGAGCATGAGGGTCGTGAGCGGGGTGGTCTCGGCCGGCTTCAGGACGATGGTGTTGCCGGCAGCGATGGCGGGCAGGATCTTCCACACCGCCATCTGGAGGGGGTAGTTCCACGGAGAGATCGAGCCGACGACGCCGATGGCCTGGCGGCGGATCGTCGAGGTGTGGTCGCCGGAGTACTCAGCACTCGCGTGCCCGGTCAGGTGTCGGGCAGCGCCTGCGAAGAACGCGACGTTGTCGATCGAGCCGGGGACGTCGAACTCGCGGCTGAGGCGGATCGGCTTGCCCGTCTGTGAGGTCTCGGCCTGGGCCAGCTCCTCGGCGACCTTCTCGAGCTCGGTGAAGAGCGCATACAGGGCCGCGGAGCGGTCGGCCGGAGTGGCTCCCGACCACTGCGGGAAGGCGTCCCGGGCTGCCGCGAGGGCGGCTGCCACGCTGCTCTCGTCGTCGGCCCGGTACGTGCGGACCGTCTCGCCGGTCGCCGGGTTGATGACCGTCTGCTCCGGGCCCTGGCCGGTCCCGAAGACACCACCGATGTAGTTGCTCGACTCGCTCATGGGCCGAAGCCTACTGAGACAGGGCACCGAGGTGGCCACCTGGAGGGGGTGTCTCGTCAGCCGTCTCGGGAGGATGGCGCGGTGGCGGGAGCCTGGAGTGCTACCTTCGCTCGGACGCGGCCACAGAGACAATCCGCGGCCGGCCGCCGCGGGCTGCTGGATATCTCGGTGCGTCGGCGTCAGCGGAACCTTTCAGCGGTCTCCTGCAGCCGCTCACGGTAGGAAGCCCACCAGGCGGCGTTCTCCTCCGGCAGGTTGTCTCCCACATCGCGCAGCCCGACGACGCCGTCGATGAGCTCGCGGATGATGTCGGCGTGGCCTGCGTGACGAGCGGTCTCGTCGATCAGGTGGACGAGGATCTGGTGCAGGGTGACGGAGCCGCGATCCCCCCACCACGGCACGCTTCCGCGAGCGTCCAGCCCGAGGGCCGCGATGGTGGCATCGGAGTGCGCCCACACCCGGCGGTAGAGCTCGATGATTCCGTCGCGGGACTCCTCGGCGGTGGCCCACATGTCGGCGTTCGGCTCGGCGCCCTCCTCGAACCAGGGGAGTGGCTCGGGGAACGGCCGACCGAAAACCTCACCGAGATAGCCGGATTCGACGCTCGCCACGTGCTTGACGATCCCCAGCAGGTTCGTGCCCGTGGGGACCAGCGGGCGGCGGGCGTCGTACTCGCTCACGCCGTCGAGCTTCGTCAGCAGAGCCTCCCGGCCACGCTGGAGGTATCGCTGCAGGGTGTCTTTGGGAGTCGGCGTTCCAGGATCGCTCATCCCCCGAGTATTGCCGCGAGCCGCGGGCCGTGCATCCGGATTAGGAGTATCAGGAGAGGAGACCGGAGGCGAGTACGACCACACCAAGGGTCATGATCACCACCGACGCAGCGACCCCGATGATCTTGGCCGCTCGGTGACTCAGCGACCGCCCCACCATGGTGCCGGCTGCCGCGAGACCGAGCTGCCACGCCCAGGAGGACAGACCGACCGCGCCGACGAAGACCGCAGGAGCCAGTGGTGAGCTGGCCCGGGTCGTGATGGCTCCGGCGAGGGCGATGAAGTAGACGAGGGTCATCGGATTGACCGCCGTCAGTCCGACGAACTTGCCGAAGGCTGCGAGTGGTCGGATCCGCTCGACACTGGGGTCCTCGCTCGTTCGGCGCCGGATCGTGGTCACCAGCTGGTGTGCACCGAAGAGGACGATGAGGACCCCGGAGACAGCGAGGAACGCGCCCTGGTGCTCCTGGACCAGGGGAGCAAACAGCGCTCCGGTGAGGGCCGCGATGAGGCAGTACACAGTATCGACGACGGCGATGCCTGTTGCGGCTGCGGCGGCCACGCGGAAGCCGTTGACCAGCCCCTCGCGCAGGAGCAGCGCCCCGATCGCGCCGAGAGGCATCGCAACGCCGAGTCCGGCGGCTATCCCCGCGCCGGCGGCGAGCAGGATCTCTTCCATAACCCCTTCAGATCGACTCTCCTCAATTGTCCTGAGCACGAGAACGGGCCGCCATCCCGTCTCGAGATGGCGGCCCGTTGACCACGAGGCGTTGGCCCTCACGCTCCGGCAGGTGCCTCGT
>Ga0123331_1002999_pt1 | contig 11494 bp, 8 predicted proteins | sample BioC13SIPDNA_3_FD_89705 | JGI IMG/M metagenome (GOLD analysis project Ga0123331, IMG submission 89705) | Anaerobic biogas reactor microbial communites from Washington, USA - Biogas_R2_B C13 SIP DNA | ecosystem: Engineered > Bioreactor > Anaerobic > Unclassified | place: Washington, USA... | reverse complement strand
GCAGCGCGCCCGAGTACCCGAACACGTCGGGCAGCCACAGCATCTCGCACTCGACGCCGAACTCCTCCCGGAAAAAGCGTGTCCCGTGGAGGAACTGGCGGATGAGGCTCTCGCCGCTGGGCACGTTCGTGTCCGGCTCGACCCAGGTGGCCCCCTCGGGGATGAACTGGCCGGAGCGCACCGCCTCGACCACGCGTTGGTACAGGTCGGGGTAGCGGTTCTTGACCATGTAGTAGAGGTGCGGCTGCGACTGGAGGTAACGGTACTCGGGGTACTCGGCCGCCAGCGCCAGCTGCGTCGAGAGGGTGCGCACGCACTTGCGCTCCGTCTCGGCGAGGGGCCACAGCCAGGCCACGTCGATGTGCGAGTGGCCGAACATGTACATGGTGGGCGCCGTGGTGCCGTTGACGCACTCCAGGAGGGGCCGCAGGCGCTCCCGCGCCGCCCGCACCGATGCCAGAAAGGCGTCGTGCTCCACCTCGAAATCGACCACCACGGACAAGTCTCGCAGGCCGGCGTCGATCTCGGCCACCCGCAGTGCGTCGGGGTCGATGGCGCTGCGCACGTCGTGGAGCGTCTCGACGTCGATGAGGAGCTGATAGACCTCCTCCTCCCAGATGCCGTAGCTCGACGCGCCCACACAGACCTGCTCGGTCGGGGGCTCGGGCACCGTCTCGCGCCCGGGGGGCACCGGACCGACGCCCGCTACCTGTGGGCCGTGCCCGGCATAGGCCTCGACCATGATCTCGTAACGCGTGCCGGGGGCCGCCTCGGTCGCCAGGGTGATCTCGCGGTGGTGGCGATCCCGCGCGCCGGCGGCAACGCCGTTCACATACACGGCGCTCTCGCCGCCCGGGTCGAGCACCACCACGAGGCGCCTGCCGGCAGCCTCCTGCGGCGTCACCACCTCGGCGCGGAACCAGGCGTACTCCCATTTGGCGCCCCAGGGCGTGCCCGGCGGCATCGGCGCAAAGGGGCCGCCTCGCGCCTCGTCCACGGTCATCTGGTCGAGGGTGGTGTACCCCTCGAGCTGCACCGCTCCCAGCGGACGATAGCACTGCCTGGCCAACTCGCTGCGCCAATTGTCGATCCTGCGCGCCCATTCGCTCGTCAGCGCCATGGTAACCTCACTTCCATGCTGTGATCGTCCGGTTGACGACTGCCGGCGGCCCTCGATGGCTGGGGCGGCCGGCGAGGGCGGGCGCCCGCCCTACGCCCCAAAGAAGGTAGTCACCGTCTTGGGCGGCGCCGCATAGGCGATGACGCCGTCGTGCACGGCGTAACGCCTGAGGGAGAGGTAGGCCTCATCGGGGCCTGTGCGGTAGGCGTCAAAGGCCGTGTGCGCCGTGCCGCGCATGCCGAGCCGCAGCTCCTTGGGCCGGTCGCCCTCGACATAATTCACGCCGAACCCATCCCACGGGCGCACGGCGCGCGCGCAATCGACCCAGGTGCGTCGCACGACGGCTCCTCCTTGCGTAGAGATGGGGCGCGCACGGGACTCGGCCCGGCGACACCGGACTAGGGACAGTATACCGCTCCGGGGCGGGCGCTTCAAGGGGAGTAGGGAGCGCCACGCCACTACCGGCGCCCAACGCGTCGTGCTATAATCGCGCGCAGCACACCGCCACATACGACGAGGACACACGACCATGATCGACGCCATCGCCGCCGGACACCTGTGCGTGGACATCATCCCCCAGATCACCGATCCTGCCGTGGCGACGTCGGCGAGCTTTCTCGCGCCGGGGCGCCTCACCGAGGTGGGGGGCGCGATCCTCTCCACCGGCGGCTCGGTGTCCAACACGGGGTTGGCGCTGCACCGGCTGGGACTCGAAGTGCGCCTCGTGGCGCGCCTGGGCGACGACGCCATTGCCGGCATCACGCGAGACCTCCTGGCGCGGCGCGACCCGCGCCTGACGGCGCACCTGGCAGTGGCGCACGGCGAGCCGAGTTCCTACACCATCGTCATCAATCCGCCGGGGGTGGACCGCACCTTCCTCCATTGCCCCGGCACGAACAACACTTTTGGCCCCGAGGATCTCCCCGTAGAACTCCTCGCCGAGACGCGCCTGCTCCACCTGGGGTACCCGCCCCTCATGCGGCGCATGTACGCCGACGGCGGGGAGGAGCTGGCGGCGCTCTTGTGTCGCGCCAAGGAGGCGGGGGCCACCACCTCGCTCGACATGGCCATGCCCGATCCCGCCGGCCCCAGCGGGCGCGCCGATTGGCGCGGCCTGCTGGCTCGCGTGCTGCCGCACGTCGACCTCTTTCAGCCCAACGCCGAGGAACTCCTCTTTATGCTGCACCGTCCGCGGCTGGAGGAGCTGCAGCGGGCGCCCGAGGGGGTGCTCGACGCCCTGGCGCCGGCCGAGATCTCGGCGTTGGCGGGGGAGGCGCTGGCCATGGGGGCGCGCATGGTGGCCATCAAGCTGGGGCACCGCGGCTTCTTCCTGAGTACGGCCAGCCCTCTGGGCGATATGGGGCGCGGCGCACCTACGGATCCGTACGCCTGGTCGGGCCGGGAGCTGTGGGCGCCCTGCTTTCGCGTGCAGGTCGTGGGGACGGTGGGCGCGGGTGACGCCACCTCGGCGGGGCTGATCACCGGCCTGTTGCGGGGCCAGCCCGCCGAGGAGGCCCTCACCTCTGCCGTGGCGGTGGGCGCCTGCAACGTGGAAGCCGCCGACGCCACCAGCGGGGTGCGTTCCTGGGAGGAGACGCAGCGCCGCGTCGCCGCGGGGTGGGAGCGCCTCGATGCCCGCGTGAACGCGGAGGGTTGGCGCTGGGATGCCGCCGCCGGCCTGTACCGCGGCCCCATGGACAACTGGCGCCACCTCCCATAGCACCTCCCGGAGGTCCCCCGACAGACATGCTGCGCTCGCGGGAGGCCCATGCTGACCTCGGGAGGTGCTAAGGACGCCGGTTGACAACGTTGTCCGCCCTGCGTATGCTGTGGCGGTGCCTCTCTCGCAGACTCCCCCTGATGAACGTGTCCGGCCCCCTCGGGACCGATAGGAGACGCCACGGCCATGCGGCATTGGAAACGCAACCTCATCGTGCTTTGTGGGGTGCAACTCGTCACGATGATAGGGTTCTCGGGCTACCACCCCTTCGTGCCCTATTTCATGATGGACCTCGGCGTACCAAGCTACGAGGAGGCTATCTCCTGGCAGGCCGCCTTCAACAGCGGCTCCGCGGTGGCGATGATGATTGCCTCGCCGATCTGGGGGACGCTGGCCGACCGCCACGGCCGCCGCATGATGTTGATCCGCGCCACGCTGGCGGGCTGTTTCTTCACCTTCATGATGGGAATGGCCCAGTCGCCCACGCACCTCGTGGTGCTGCGGCTGATCCAGGGCGCCTTCTCCGGCACGGTGGCGGCCGCCATCACCCTGGTGGCCACCGAGACGCCCGAGGAGCACCTGGGGCGCAGCCTCGGGATCATGCAGACGGCCCAGTTCGTGGGTCAGTCCATCGGCCCGCTGGTGGGTGGCGTCGCGGCGGACAAGATGGGCTACCGTAACGTCTTTTTCCTGTCTTCAGGCCTCATGCTCATCTCGGTGATCACCGTCATCTTGTTCGTGCGCGAGCGCGCGCATCGCCGACCTGCGGCCGAGCCCCGCAGCGCGCGCGCCAAGGGGGGCGCGCTGGCCGCTATCGCCAACCGAAACACGATGGTGCTCGTGCTGACGCTGGCGGGCAACAGCTTTGCGATCGCCGTGCTCAGCCCGGTGCTGTCCCTCTATATCAAATCGCTGATCGGTGACGCCCCCAACCTGGGCACCATCGCGGGGACCATCATGTCCGTGGCGGCGCTGAGTTCCAGCCTCTCGGCCATCGCACTGGGTCGCCTGGCGGACAAGATCGGGCAGAAGGTGATCCTGGTGGCCTGCGTGGCGGGGGTCGCCCTGATTCACGTGCCCCAGTCGCTGGTCACCCATCCGTCGCAATTGATGGCGCTCCGGGCGATCCAAGGGATCTTTATGGGCGGCATTATGCCCACCGCGAACGCGCTCCTGGCGCACGCCACGCCCGCATCGCGGCGCGGCGCCGTGTACGGGTTCGCCCACAGCGCCCAGGCCGGCGGGCGGGCGGTGGGCCCGCTGGTGGGGGCGTCGGTCTCGAACACCTGGGGGATGCCCAGCACCTTTCTGACCACCGCCGGCATCTTTGGCATCATGTCGATGCTGGTGGCGGCGTTCGTGCACGTAGCAGGATCGGCGACGGATGAGTCAGAGGCGGTGGCTGCGGCCTCCCCGGCCGATCGCTCGCCAGCGGCTGCGCGGTCGACCAACCCCTCCGCGGGCAACCCCGAGGCAACATAACATCAAGGGAGCAGGGCCGACATGCGACTCGTTCAGATGATGGATGCCACCCACGGGCGGCGCGTTGGGGCGGTGGAGGGGGACCTGGTTCACGACCTCACGGCGGCGCAGCCGGAATGGCGCCGCGTGGTGGACGTGTTCCACGCCGCACGGCGGGCGGGCGCGTCCATGGATGACCTGGTAGCCGGTTCGGACGTGTTGGCGCGGGCCGCGACGCTGGACTATGCCGCGCTACTGGCGCGCCGCCCCGGAGAGGGCCCGGCCTGGCTCCTCCCGCCGGTGGACCACCCGGATGCCGCCCACTGCCTCATCACGGGGACGGGCCTCACCCATCTGGGCAGCATGGCACAGCGCGACAGCATGCACAAGGCGGCCGCCGACGCCGCGGCGCCCAAGACCGACTCGCAGCGCATGTTCGAGATGGGGTTGGCGGGCGGGCGCTCGGAGCCGGGGGTGCGGGGCGTCGCTCCCGAGTGGTTCTACAAGGGGACGGGCCATATCCTGCGCGGGCCCAATGACCGGCTCGGCATCCCGCCCTATAGCGACGACTGCGGCGAGGAGCCCGAGATCGTGGGCTGCTATGTCATCGACGAGGACGGCGTGCCGTACCGACTGGGGTTTGCCATCGGCAACGAGTGGGCCGACCACGCTTTCGAGCGCGTCAACTATCTCTACCTGGCCCACTCCAAGCTGCGCGACTGCGCCCTCGGGCCGGAACTCGTGACCGACGAGCCGTTCACCGACATCCGCGGCGTCTGCCGTATCACCCGCGGCGACGAACTGCTCTACGACTCGGGCGAACTCCTCACCGGCGAGGCGCACATGAACCACACCCTGGCCAACATGGAGGACCACCACTTCAAGTACGCCCAGTTCCGCGTGCCGGGGGATGTGCACCTCCACTTTTTCGGGACGATGAAGCTCTCCTTCGGCCATCGCGGCCCGCTGCAGGACGGCGATCGCGTCGAGATCGCCTTCGACCGCATGGGCCCGCCGCTGGTGAACTATGTGCGGCGTGCGCCGCGCGATGACACGCCGGTGGCGGTACGGAGGGCGTAGGGCGGCGACTAGAGCGTCGGCGAGAACGCCCGCGGCAGCCCCCGCGGGTTCAAACCCGCGTCTGAGCCAGAAAGCGCGCCGAGGCGCGCTGCTGCTCATGCACGGCGCTCCGGCCCGCATCGGCAAGCCGGAGCGCCGCCCCTGTAACCTGCAACCTGTCAGCTGAGACTGGCTGCCCCGAACGCACGGCCCGTAACCCGCAACCCGTAACCCGCAACCTCCTACGGCCTCCACCCCCGCAGCGCCGGGAATTCCTCGATCTTTTCCTCCGGCCACCCCAGCATGTGGCACTTTTCCCAGGTGTAGTAGCAGTAGGTGTCGAACGGCACCTCGCCGGGGCAGCGGTGGTCGATATGGGGGATGAACCCACCCTCGGCCACGGCCGGCTCCAGCCGCTTCAGCTCGGCCAGGATCGCCTCGCGCCCCTCATGGAGCACCAGCTTGTCGAACCCGCCGCGGATGAGCAGGTCGCGCCCGTACTCTTTCTTGAGCGCCACCGGGTCGTTGCCGGGGTGCACCTCCAGCGGGAACATGCAGTTCAGCCCCACGTCGAGCCAGAGCGGGACGAGCTTCAAGATGTTGCCGTCGCAGTCGGTCCAGATGACGTCGATGCCGTGCTGACGCAGGAGGCGCATGACGGGCCGCATGTGAGGCATGATGCGCTCGGCAAAGAAGCGCGGGTTCAGGATCGGCCCGCTGTTGAAGCAGATGTCCTCCCAACCCGCGGCGGCGTCGAACCTTCCGCGTTCGAGCACCGGCGGGAGGAGCGCCAGCAGCATGTCGGCGAGGTGCGCCACCATCTCCTCCACGAGGTCGGGGTCGTCCACCGACATGAGCGCCAGGTGCTCGAACCCCACCCAGTCGCGTACCCACCCGATAAAGGAACCAAAATAGACCGACACGGGGTTCGTCGTCGTGCGGCTCATGGCCTCCTTGGCGGCCATCTCCTCCTCGGGCATGACGCGCACGGGGTGGTTGACGTCGAGGAACTCGTCGCGAAACGCAACCCAACTGGCGCGGTCGCGGATGGGGAACTCGACGAAATGCGGGATGGTGCGCGTGCCCGATGTCTGCTCGTGGCGGATGACGCCCAGGCCGTCACGGTAGATGACCCGATCTGCCGTCCGCTCGATGATCTCATGGGGCCGCAGGGGGAGGGCGCCGATGTGGGAGTCGAACGTCTCGAACTGCTCGACGCCGAAATACTCCTCCACGAGACGGTCAGGGATGAGGCCGTCGGCGCGGCGGAATGAGGCGGGGAGGTGTCCCTGCTGCAGCCACTCCTGCTTGAGTTCGTCCCAGTAGCCGAACTCGAGGTGGGACACATAATCCACGTGCTGATAGTGCATCACCCGCTCAAAGCGCTCGCGCGACGTGAGGTCGGCGCCAAAGCGCCCCTCGCCTCGACGATAGTCGGTCATGGTGGCCTCCGGTGTGTGGTGGTGCCCCATGATACGCGAGCATCAACGGCGATGCAACGGCGCGCCGTTCACGCCTCGGCGTGCTCGATCCGCTTCGCCTGCCGCCTCGCCCACACCATCACGGCGCTCTCGTGCTGGCGGACCAGCAGCACCGAGCAGGGCAGCTCCACAGCGAGCTGGTCGTCGATGGAGCCAAAGAGCTGGCGCCCCGTCCAGACCTCCTCGGAGGCGCCCATGACGAGCAGGTCGTAGCGCTGGCGCTCCATCTCGGCGGTGATGCCGGCCACTACGTCGGGCGCCCTGGCCACGCGCGTGGTGAAGCTCGTGGGGACGTGGCCGAGTTCGTCCTCGATGATCTCGCGCAGGAGCAGCAACTCGTCCTCCATCTCTTCCGCCAGGCGGGGGCTGCAGGCGCAAAACAGGGCCGTCACTCGCGCATCCTCCTCCTCGGCGATCTCGTAGGCGACGCGCACGGCCATGCGAGAGTGCGGCCCGCCGCCGATGGGCACCAGGATGCGACGAATGGGCCCAAGGTGGTGGTCCTTGAGCACCGCCACGCCGGTGGGCGCCTGACGCAGGATCACCTTGACGAGGTTTGCCGCCACGGCGTCGGGCGGCAGGGGGCCCGGCCAGCCCAGGAGGATGAGCTTGTCGCTGCCATGGTTGCGCACCTCGGCCAGGATCCCCTCGGCGACGGTGTCCGCGGCGCGCACCTTGGTATAGACCGGCACGTTCTCGCTGTGCAGCCCGCCCGCCACGCCGGCCAGCAACTGATTCTGGCGCACTCCAAGGCGCGCCATGGCGCGCTCGCCGGCGCCGTTGCGGAGCGCATCCCGGGGCACCACCGTGAGGAGGCACACGGTGGTATCCTCGCTGGAGCGCGCCAGCACGTGGGCGATGCGGCCAAGGCTGCGCGCCGTGGCCGGGTTGGCCACGGGCACGAGGATGCGGCTGGAGGCGTGGGCGCGCGTCCGGAAGGTGCCGGCGATCACCTGCGCTACGGGGCGGTAGGCATAGTAGGACAGGGTGAGCGCCGCCACCACGCCGGCGCCGAACAGCAGCGCCTGCCGCGCCGTAAAGGCGACGATGACGGCGCACGTCCCCGCCGCCAGGTAGGCGGTGAGAGGAAAGAAGGGCACCCGGAACGGGCGGGGCAGCGCGGGGTACAGGCGCCGCAGCCGTACCATGGCGAGGCTGGCCCAAAAGAGGACAAAGAGATAGCCCGAACTGGAGATGTAGCTCAGGAAATCCACCAACCCGATGACGGCCACGAGCGCCACGAGCGCTCCCACGACGAGCGCCGCGGCGTAGGGGGTGCGCCTGCGGCCCAGTCGCGCCATGAAGCGCGGCCACATGCCGTCGCGACTCATGGTGAGGGCCTCGCGCGTCGCGCTCAGCATCGCCGTGTTGATCGAGGTGAGCGTCGCGATCATCCCTGCCAGCGCCATCATCGCCACGCCCCAGCCAGGCAGAAAGCGCGCGGCGGCATCGGTGAGCGCCGTCTCGGAACCGGACAGCTCCTGCCAGGGGACCACGCCCAACGTGACGAGCGCTACGAGCACATAGGTCACGGTGATGAGCGTCAGGCTGATCAGGATGGCGCGCGGCAGGTTGCGGCTGGGATCGCTGATCTCCTCGGCGTCGTCGGCGATCACTTCAAAGCCCACGTAGGCGTTAAAGATCAACGCCATGGTGGCAAGGAGCGACGCCAGGGCGGTCCGGCCCATGTCGCCGGCGAAGAAGCGGCCATCGGGGACGTACACCTCCCAGCGAAAGCCGAGGGGAGAGACAAGGCCGGCCACCACATAGACGCCGAGAAAGGTCAGCAGGAGGCCGCCCAGGACGACCTGCGCGCGGCCGACGATACCGATGCCCATCACGTTGAGAACCGTAAAGAGGGCGGTGACGGCCAGCGCGGTCGGCACGATGGGGAGGCCGGGTACAAAGACCCGCAGCGAGTAGGCAAAGCCCACCGCCGATAGGGCACTGTAAAAGGTGCTGGAGAGGCAGTCCAGAGACCCGACGAGGTAGGCGAGGAGGCCGGTGCCCCACGCCTCGCGCACATACGTGAGGGCGCCCCCGGTCACCGGATAGGTCGTCCCCAGCTCGCAGTAGTTCAGGGCCAGGCTGTAGGACAAGAGCCCGACGAGGAGCAGAGCCAGCACCGACGCAGGCCCTGCCATGCTGGCCACGTGGCCGGTGAGCACGAATATCTCGGCGGCAATCGTCCCCGCCGTACCCAGCATCACGGCCTGCGCCAGGCCGAGCTGACGTTTCAGACGGCGCTTGGTCATCAGCAACGCTCCCCCTCCGCGTCGCGGAGCAGCAGCGATACGCCTACACGAGCGTGCCCCTATCGCGAGGGCATGCACAAACGTGAAGCATAGTACCAAGGGGAAAGGACTGCAAATCGGGAAGGACGATTGCCGACGAACGATGGGCCGCGAACGCTTGACAGGGTCGCCGCGCCTCGTATAGTAGCTCACCGGTGCGGGCTCGCCGTAGCGCTAGGCATGTGCGCAACACCATGGGCGCAGAGCCGGGAGGGGCGCACTTTCGAGACCGTATCTGCAACGAGGCCGCTCTCGGCGGCCACACTGGGAGGTACGTCACCATGATTGCCGTGCAAGGCCTGACCAAGGAGTACGGCGCGGTGCGGGCTCTGGATGAGCTATCGTTCTCGGTGAACGAGGGCGAGATCCTGGGCTTCCTGGGCCCCAACGGCGCCGGCAAGACGACCACCATGCGCATCCTCACCGGCTATATGCCGCCCACGTCCGGCAGCGTCACGGTGGCGGGCTATGACGTGGTGGAACAATCGCTGGAGGCGCGCCGCCGCATCGGGTACCTGCCCGAGTCGGTGCCGCTCTATGGCGAGATGACCGTCTATGACTACCTCGACTTTTGCGCCTCCATTCGGCGTGTGGGCGATCGGCGCCGGGCCATCGACCGCGTGCTCGAGGCGTGCAGCATCGGTGACGTCTCGGATCGCCTGATCCACAAGCTGTCCAAGGGTTACCGGCAGCGCGTCGGCCTGGCCCAGGCGCTGGTGCACGACCCCGACGTGCTGGTGCTCGACGAGCCGACCATCGGCCTCGACCCGCGGCAGATTCTCAGCGTCCGAGAACTCATCAAGGGGCTGGGCGGCGAGCACACCATCATCCTCAGCACGCACATCCTCCCCGAGGTCAGCCAGGTGTGTCAGCGGGTGCTGATCATCAACCGCGGTCGCATCGTCGCCGAGGACACGCCCGAGCGGCTCACTATGGGCCAACAGGGGGGCACGCGCGTGCGCCTGCAGCTGGCGCAGCCGGCGCCCGAGGCGGCCGAGCTGCTGGCGGGCGTCCCGGGCGTACGGGCCGTCTCCCCGCTGGGGCAGGGCGCCGAGCAGGTCGCGTTCGAGGTGGTGTGCGACGGCGCCGGCGACCCCCGGCCAGAACTGGCCGCCATGGCCGTCCATCGTGGCTGGGGCTTGCTGGAGATGCGCTCCGCCTCCATGAGCTTGGAGGAGGTCTTTATCCAGCTCACCACCGATGAGGTCACCGACGCTGCAGAGGACGCTGACGCTTCTGAGGTCGCCCCCGTCGCCGCGGGCGCCGAGGCGGACGAGGAGGGACGCTGAGATGCGAAACGTGTATCACGTGGCGCGACGCGAGCTGAACGCCTACCTCGCCTCCCCCATCGCGTACGTCGTGGCGGCCATCTATCTGGCGGTGCTCGGCGGGATGTCGGGGTTCATCCTCTACTATTCCCGCGAGGCCACCATGCGCTACGCCCTCACCCACGGGGTGACGCTGCTCTTCCTCGTGCTGGTGACTCAGGTGCTCACCATGCGCCTCCTGGCCGACGAGCAGCGCCAGGGCACCATCGAGCTGCTCCTCACCTCGCCGGTGCGCGACTGGGAGGTGGTGGTGGGCAAGTACCTGGCGAGCCTGGGCGTGTTCGCCCTGATGATGCTTCTCAGCGGGTACTTTCCCCTGGTGCTGACGCGCATCGGGGACCCGGACGTGCCCGTCATCCTGTCGGGATACCTCGGCTTCCTCCTGATGGGGGGCGCGCTGCTGGCCATTGGGGTGTTCGCCTCGTCGGTGACGCAGAATCAGGTGGTGGCGGCGGTGCTGGGGATGGGAATCGCGATCCTCCTGTGGCTGAGCGGCGCCCTCACCGACTTTGTCAGCGGAGGGCTGCGCGAGATCGTGGCGTACGTGCCCATCTTTGATCACTATTTCGATTTCGTGCGCGGCATGATCGATACGCGCCATATCATCTATTACCTGAGCGTCGTGGTGCTATTCCTCTTCTTTAGTACGCGGGTGCTCGAGGCCAGGAGGTGGAAGTGACCATGCGCCAGCGTATCGCTTCTTGGGCCGACTGGGGCGCCCTGCTGGGCGCGGTGGTGGTGGTCGCATCGCTGGGCGCCCTCCTGGTGATGGGCGAGGCCACCGTATGGATCGAGGCGGCCGGCGGGTTGGGCGTGGTGTTGCTCGTGCTGCCGGTGCTGCTGAACCCCGGGCGTGCCAGGGCGGCGCTCCTGGGGCGGCGCGCGCGCTACGGCGGGAACGCGCTCGTCGCGACGGTGGCCCTGGTGGCCGTCGTCGGGCTGCTCAACTACCTGGGCGTCCGCCACCCGCTGCGCTGGGATGTCACCGCCGAGAGGCAGTTCTCGCTCTCGGAGCAGACGCTGCAGATCAT
>Ga0123331_1002973_pt1 | contig 11588 bp, 9 predicted proteins | sample BioC13SIPDNA_3_FD_89705 | JGI IMG/M metagenome (GOLD analysis project Ga0123331, IMG submission 89705) | Anaerobic biogas reactor microbial communites from Washington, USA - Biogas_R2_B C13 SIP DNA | ecosystem: Engineered > Bioreactor > Anaerobic > Unclassified | place: Washington, USA... | reverse complement strand
TGATCAAACTCCGGATCCGGCAAACTGCCGGCTACGGTGGGATACACCAAAGCGGGCTGGAGCTTGTTGCCGGCGTAGTAGCGCACTGGTGGCGCGGACTTCTCGGTCACCCACACCGGTTCGCCGGGGCGACGCTGTTGTTCCAACGTGCTCAGCAAGCGGGGATAATCATCGTGCGACCAATATCGGCCTTGCCATGCAACTTGCCAGACGTACAGAGCCGGCAGGAACGCGATGACCGCCGCGCTCACCATCCCGGCCCCACGCCGCTCCGTCAGTACGCCTACACACGCGCGGGATGCAACCACCAACCCCGCCCCGACGGCAATGAGCAGCGCCGGCGCGGTGAACACGAGTAAGCGCTGCATTGTGAACGGATAATGGTGACCAAACGCCGCGGCGATCATCAGCAACCAAGGGCCGATAACAAAGCACGCGGCGGGCACGCGGTACCGCCGCGGCCAGCGCCACAGCCCTATGCCGGCCAGCGCCCAGATTGGAGCGGCGGCAAACACAACGATCAAACTGTCAAACGAGACGAACCAAATCGGCGGCACGAGCATGTGAGTCGTACCGAAGGCCGCCATGAAGACTGCGCGAGCGAGGGACCTGGGCGAGGTCAGATCGACGTGCGAATTCTGCCAGAATTGGGCGAGAGCGGGATGATTCGCCTGAGCGCTGGCAGCGACGTGGAAGGCCGCCGCAGCAGAGAGTGCCATCGCCGCAGCTACGCAGAGCGCGCACACGACACGCGCGCGCCGACCGCGCCCCGGCATGACGGCAAGTCCCACCAACAGAGCCGTCAGTGCGAAGACGCATGAGTAGCCGAGCCAGGGGGCCGTTACGCAAACGAAACCGAGACCAACTGCGCCGACCGTTCGCCGCGTGCCCGTCCAGCTACCAAGACCGAACGTCAACCATGCGGCGAGCGTCGAAAAAAACGCCTCAACCTCATATTGCTTGAGTTCGCGACTCCAGATTACCAAGCTCAGGCTGAACGCGCATAGGATGGCGGCCGTTGCCGCCACCGTGCGGGGCGCCAGCGCTGAGCGAGCCGCAAGGTAAGCCAACGCCGGTACAGCCAGGCCGCAAAACAACGGCAGCAGCCTCAAGCCCAGCTCCGGAGGCCCCACCGCCGACCCGAGGGCCTTTGTTACGACCGCAAAGAGCGGCGGCAACGGAACGTCACCTTGCGTGAGCAGATGGGCGAAGCCGTTGTGGAGCACGGTGTCGGCGACCCATGCCTCATCCCGCCAGAAACCGCGGTCGCGGACGTGCCAGACGCGGAACAGCGCGCCGCCGAGCAGTGCGGCCGCGAGCAACGCAAAACAAGCACTTTTGCTCATTCGTTTCATCAGCCTGCCTCGAGCCAAGTGTGGCGGCGCGCAGCCAGTATCGTACAATTAGACAATTGCGGCTCTTTATTGTGGCACAGCCCCCCAGGGCCGCAAGCTTTTTGGCCGAATGTGGCTAACCGGAGCTAAGTGAAGATGGCATTGGACGCGCGGATGCGGCGGGAGTTGAAGAAGCGCGGGCATGCGCTGAAGGTCGAGATCAGCTTCTCGGCCGAAAATATTTCGGACGCCGCGGTCGAGCACGTTCGAGCTTTCCTGGCCGCGCGCGAACTGGGCAAGGTGCGGATTCACGCCGATAGCGGGGCCGAGTGCGAGCAGGCGGCGGCCGAGCTGGCGGAGCGCGTGCCGTGCGAGGTGGTTTCGCGCGTCGGGCGGGTGGTTCTGCTTCATCGGCCGGCGTGAACTCACGGTGGCCGAGGGCTCGCCGGCCGCCGTGGAGCTGCGATCGAGTTTCAAGTCGGAGTCTTTGGCGGGTTTGAAATTGAAACTTGAAACTTCGAGCCCGAAGCCGGAAACTTGCACCTTGAAGCTCGGAACTTGAACCTGGAGCGTTGTTATGGCGGTCAAAGTGGCGTGCATCGGCGGGCGTGCCGCGTACGACTTAGTCCGGAACGGGGCTTTCAGTGCGGAACGGCTGGGTCCGCGAGCGACGCCCTACGGCGAATCGCAGCCGCTGTACCGCTGCCGGGGGCGCGGCGGGGACTTTCTGCTGTTGTGCCGGCACGGCGAGGCGGGGTACGAGGTCACGCCGAACCTCATTAACTACCGGGCGAACATTTATGCGCTGCGCGACCTGGATGTGCTGTCGGTGGTTTCGTGGAGTGAGACGCGGGCCATCAGCCACAATTACAAGGTAGGGCAGTTCGTGGTGGTTGACGATCTGATCGACGAAACCATCTCGCGGCCGACCACGTTTTTCGCGAACAAAGAGCTGGGGCACATCCGGCACTGGCCGGTGTTCTGCCCGGCGCTACGGAAGGCGTTCGTCACCGCGCTGACTGACCTGAACCTGGAATACTCAGACCGCGGCGTATACGTGTGCATCGAGGGCCCGCGGCAGGAAACGCCCGCGGAGGCGCATAAGTACGAGGTTTTCGGCGGCGAGTTGATCGGCCAGACGCTGGCGCCCGAGGTTTTTCTGGCCAAAGAGTTGCAGATGAATTATGCCAGCTTGTGCTTCGTGGCCAGCTACGCCGAGACCGGCACGCCCTATCCGGCGTTCGAGGCGGGGCGCGTGCTGAGCGAGGAAGTGCTGGTACACCGGGCGGAGCAAGCGGTGCAAAACATGCCGCGCATCCTCGAACGGGTATTCGAGGTGTTGCGGGAAAAGCCCGCCGGCGCCGAAGCGGCCGAGTTGCGCGACTCCGAGCGCAACGGTAACTGGCGCGAGTGGTTCGGGAGCCCGGGCGCTCAGAAGGCCGCGCGGGCGGAAAGCACGTGATTATCAAGGCCGCCTGGGTGGTTCCGATTGCGGCGCCGCCCATCAGGGACGGCTTTGTGGAAATCGCCGGGCAGCGCATCGTGCGGGTTGGGCCCGCAGAGGCGCTAAAGGCTCCTATGCGATGCGACGGCGCGAGCCGGGAGGACCAGGCGCCAGTCGAGCCGCCGGACGCAGGCACGCCGGTTTGCGATCTGGGGCAGGCGATCATCACGCCGGGATTGGTCAATCCGCACACGCATCTGGAGTTGACCGCGTACGCCGGAATGCTGAAGCCGGCGCCCTTTTGGAAGTGGATTGAAAAGTTGGTTGTGTTGCGGCGAAAGTCCGGGCGCCGCGAGCGCGAAAGCCGCGGCGCTACGGAAGGCGCCTGGCAATCGCTGCGAGCGGGGGTGACCTGTGTCGGCGACATCTCGCGCGAGAACGTCTCCTGGGTGGCGTTGAAGGATGTGCCGATCCGCAAGGTCTGTTTCGTCGAGCTGCTCTCGCTGGCCGACCAGCCGCCGCGCGATCCGGCCGAACTGCGGACGGCGGTGGCGGAAGTGGACGAGGACGAGTTGCTCACGGCGGGCGTGACGCCGCATGCGCCATATACGGTGTCGAGCGAGCATATTCGGGCGGCGCTTTCGCTGGCGGACGAAATCGGGCGGCCATGGTGTACGCACTGGGCGGAAACGAGGGAAGAGGTGGCGTTCCTGCGGGGCGACGAGCGGGCGCTGCCGTGGTTCTTAGGCAGGTTGCTGAAGCAGTGCGGCGTGCGTTCGCCAGCCAGCCCGCCGGGCGAGTACTTGCAGCGGTGTGCGGACGGGCTGCGACCCGGGTTGCTGGCGCACGGCAACTACATGGACGGTGCGGATGCGCACCAAATAGCCGCGGGGGGGCACAGCGTGGTTTACTGCCCGCGGGCGCACGCGTTTTTCGGGCATGAAGCACATCCGTTTTCACGCCTGAGGGCGGCGGGTGTGAGGGTGGCGATCGGCACCGACAGTCCGGCCAGCAACGAAGATTTGTCGCTTTTGCGGGAGATCCAGTTCATGGGCCGCAACTGCGCCGATCTGCCGCGGGCGGACGAGCTGCTGCGGATGGTGACGCTTACCGCGGCCGAGGCGCTGGGATTGGAGCGGCAGATAGGTTCGCTCGAGCCGGGCAAGGCCGCTGACCTGGCGGTGTTTCCGTGCGCGGCGGAGACGGTTGACCCGATCGACGAGCTGATCGAGCGCGCGCCGCTGCCGGTCGCGGTTTGGGTGGCGGGCAGGCAGGTGGTTTAGTTAGTTCCAGGCGGGGGAATGTGCGAACAACCCAACCCGGGGCGTCGAAAGCTTTGCCGGGTCGGCCATTCCGGCCATTCGGCGACGCTTGGGCGTGGCGCCGGAATGCGGTAGCATGCCCCGGAGCGCTGCGGTGCGTACGTATGGCGTGGGTGTGACTAAATGAGCGAAACTGAGCCTCGGTACAAACGTGTGCTGCTGAAGGTCAGCGGTGAAGGTTTTTGCCCGCCGGGCGGGTTTGGCATTCACCGGGCCGAATTGGATCACGTGGCCCATGAGATCGCGGAAGTGGCGCGTTTGGGGGTGCAGATCGCGGTTGTGGTCGGCGGCGGAAACTTTCTGCGCGGGGCGCGCTTTGCCCGCGAACTCGGCATGGACGCGTCGACTGCCGACTACATGGGCATGCTGGGGACGGTGCTGAATGCGCTGGCCCTGCACGAGGCTCTGGAGCGGGCCGGCCTGGCGACGCGCGTGCAGAGCGCGCTGACGATTGCCCGCGTCTGCGAACCGTTCATCCGCCTGCGCGCCATCCGGCATCTCGAAAAGGGCCGCGTCCTCATTTTCGCGGGCGGGACCGGAAATCCACACGTAACCACCGACTCGGCCGCCGCGTTGCGGGCGGTAGAGATTAAGGCCCAGGCTCTGCTCAAGGCCACCAAGGTGGACGGGGTCTACGACAGCGACCCCAAGCTCAACCCGGCGGCGCGGCGCTACGAGCACCTTACGTACGACCAGGTGATTGACGGGCGGCTGAAGGTGATGGACCTCAGCGCGGTTGATCTATGCCAGCAACACCAGATTCCGATCGTGGTGTTCAATCTCTTCCAGCAAGGAACGATGCGGCGCGTCCTGCTGGGCGAGCAGGTAGGGACGCTGGTGAATGATCGTTAGCGTCCGATGGGCGATCCGGGCGTGTAATCGGGCGGTAGTATTGGTCGCGCTGTTGAGGTTGCCAGCCGGCGTCCGCGATTAGCCGGCGGATCGTCTGTTCGTTCAGGCGGAACGTAGTTCCGGCGGCGGAGACTACGTTTTCCTCCATCATTACCGAGCCCATGTCGTTGGCGCCAAAGAAAAGCGCCAGTTGGCCGATCTTCGGGCCCATGGTTACCCAGCTCGATTGAATGTTCGGAATGTTGTCCAGATACAAGCGCGCCAGGGCGAGCATGACCAAATACTCATGGGCGTCGGCCAGGAAGAGATGCTCGCCATCGGGAAGGCGCCGCGTAGCGGATGCGGGCTCAGGCGCCGAATCGGGCGGTATGTCCGGGATTGGCACGGCGTCCTCCTGCGGCGACTGTTTCCACCTGCCCAGCGGCGTGCCATCCGGTTGGAAAGGCCAATGAATGAATGCAGTAAAGCCGCCGGTTTCATCCTGGAGATCGCGCAGCCGGCGCAGGTGTTCAATGCGCTCGGGCACAGTCTCGATATGGCCGAACATCATGGTGCAGCTTGTCTTCATGCCCAGGTGATGGGCTTCGCGCATGACGGCCAGCCATTCGTCGGTCATAGCTTTGCCGCGCCCGATCTTCTGCCGCACGCGGTCAACCAGGATTTCGCCGCCGCCGCCGGGGATCGTGTCCAGTCCGGCTTCCTGGAGCCGCAAGAGCACGTCGCGCAGGGGCAGGCCGAAGTTCTTGTGAAAAGCCCAAATTTCGGGCGGGCTAAAGGCGTGAATGTGAATGCTGGGATATTCGCGCTTGATGAAGCGCAGCAACTCAAGATACCAATCGAAGGGCAGCCCTTGGCGGCTGGGGTGATTTTCATCCGGCACGAGCCCACCCTGCATCAATACTTGCGTGCCGCCGATGGCGATCAGCTCTTCGATTTTTCGGGCGATCTGGTCGTACGTGAGAACGTAGCCTTCCGCGTCTCCCGGGCGACGATAAAAGTTGCAGAAGATGCAGCGCGCCGTACAGAGGTTGGCGTAGTTGATATTGCGATCGATGACGTACGTGCGGTACGGCTCGGGATGCAGTTCCAGCGAACGCTCGAGCGCCATTCGGCCGAGTTCGTGTACCGCGGCGTCGCGGTAGAGCTCGAATGCCTCAGCATCGGTCAGGCGCGTCATGCCGCAGTCACAGCGGCCGGCCAGTGAATCGCCGCATCGGCCGGTACCAGTTCGAGCTTGCGACAGTAGTCGGCGAACAGATCGGCGCCGGCGATGGCCCGTTCGTCGAGCGTGAAGCACAGGCAGCGCGTCAGGTAGCGCCGCGCCAACTCGACCGGCCAGCCGAGCTTCGGACCGTCGTCGGCAGCAATTTCGGCGGCGCGGGCCACACCGCGATCGCGAGCGGTGGAGAGCACTTCGGCCAGCTCATGCCGGTCAGGCGGGGCTGACGGTGCGGCCCAAACGGCGAAGACGAAGGGAAGTCCGGTAAGTTGCCGCCAGGCGCCGCCCAGGTCGATTTCATACGCGAAGCGGCCGCGCGCCGGGTCGACGACCTTGTCGCCGATGAGCAGCACCGACTCAAAGCCGCTCGAGGCGGCGCCGCGCAGCTCAGCCGCGTGCAGCTCCAGCTCACGGCCGTAGAGCTCACGCCACAGGACCCGGACCAGCGCCACGGAGGTGTGCGAATCGACGTCGACCGCCAGACTGCGAAGGCGGTCGGGCGGGACCTGCGAAAACACACGCACCGTCATAGTTTCGCCGTCGGAGGCGATGCAGGCATCGGAAACCACGCGCAGCCGGCCCATGCTTTTGATAACGTCAAAAACGGGAATCAGGGCGGCGTCGACTTCGCCGCTTTCAAGGCGGGCCGGCAAGCGGGCCGGCACGTCGAACAGGCATTGCACATCCGGGCGCTGCGACAGGCGCTCAATCAGCGGGCGCGAATTCAGAAATTCCACGACCCCGAGTTTCACCATTCAATTTCCTTCCGGTTTCTGCAAGCGGTTCTCGTATATTGTTAGTGGAGTATACCCCACGCAGTTTTCCGCGTGGCGCGTCGGTCCTTATTGGACTTTTGAAATTACTGAAAAGAACGCCGCCGACACAAGCGCACGTGCCGGCCTGAGGGAGAGCCGCTCATGCTATTTCGATCGGGAATGCCAGTAGTTGCCGGTCTGCTGATTGCCGCTTGGGCTGAGAGCCTGCAGGCAGCGGTCCCAAACGACCTCGCCAGTTATATGCCCGAGGAAACTGCGGTCTACGTGGGCTGGTCGGCCTGGCCGAGCCAGGACCGCGTGCAACTGGAACTGGCGGCAAAACTGCTCGAGAGCACATCTGAGCGGCAGGAAGGCCCTCCGCGCGTCATATCGGTCATATTGTTAGATCTGCTGCTGCCGATGTCGAACGCGCCTGTCGGCATAGGCCTTCAAAATATCGAACTCAATGACGGTGCCGAAGTTAGCGCCGCCCTGATTGCTGCCGCCGGTCCCGATCCACAGCACTACCCGCAAGTGGTCAGAGGGCTGATCGCCGAGTGTGGCGATCCGGAACTCATTCAGCCTTTGACCATAAAGAATGTCCAGTTTCAGCAATACGCTGTTCCCGAGACGCCTTTCAAGTTCGTTTGGGGAGTGCACAAGGATTGCTTCATCCTCACCTTAGGGGAGTCCGCGGCCGCAGCCGTGATTGACACGATGAATGGCGCTCGTCCGAGCCTGGCCGCTTCAGAGGAAATGAAGTTCGATCGTAGCAAGGTGCAGGCCAAACTGGATGGTACTTTCACCTGCTTGTACGGCGACGTGCAGCGTGTGGTGGACATCGTGAAGGGGGTCGTAGCCGCAAAAGCCGACGGGCTTCCGGAGTGGTTTAACCCGCTTATTGAAGAAACGGGCATCGCGAGCGTGCGCTCGAAGTATCAGCATTTCGAAGAGCGCGACGACGAGCGGTATGTCCGCATATTCGCCCACGTCACGGGGCCAGTGCGCGGGCTGCTGACCTTGTGGAAACAGGCCCCGCTGACGGACGAGGATCTGCGGGTCGTTCCGGACGACGCGTACTGGATGTATGCCCGTAATGTCGATCTGGCGGCGCTGTGGCAGGAGGTTCTGCGGGTCACAAAGGAAGCGGCGCCAGAGGTCGGCGCGCGAGTCGAAGCCGGCGAGGCGGCGCTGGCGGGTATGTTCGGCTTTTCGATCGTGCGCGACTTGCTGCCTAAGTTCGGCGATACCTGGGTGCTCTTTGACGCCCCGCAACAGGGCGGATTCCTGATCACGGGCGCGGTGCTCGTGGCGGAAACAACGGACGCGGCCGGGTTGAATGCGATACTCTCGGCGGTGATCGCCCGCACAAATGCCGCACTGGGGGGAACAGAAAACCGGGTTGTGAGTAAAGAGCTGGAGTATGCCGGCCACCGGATTCATTACGTGGTGGTGAGCGCACTGCCGGTGCCGGTCGCGCCGGCGTGGTGCATCGTCGGTCAGCGGGTGATCTTCGGGCTTTACCCTCAGACCGTCGCTGCGGCCATCCGAAGGCTCGATGCCGCGCCGGCTACTACAGAGCCCGCGCCGGCCACGCCCGCCGCCAGGAGCATCCTGGACAATCCTGAATTCCGGGCCGCGCGTGCGAGTCTGCCGGGCCCGGCCGTCGGAATCGGATACGCTGATGCGCGCCTTTTGTGGCGGCTGGCATATCCGCTGGTGTTGGGTGTGAGGACCGCATTCGCGTCGTGGGCGGAGCCTGCCGGGGCGGCGATCGATTTTGCGACCACGCCGCCGTGGCCGGAGGCACGCGAACTCGTTCGCGTCCATGTCAGCACGTCGATTATGGACGAAGACGGCGTCATACTGGCCAGCCAAGGCGGCGATGGACGTGGCCCAGTTATGACCCGCTTCGCGAACGCCGGAGCGCTGTTCGGCATGAGTTGGCCATCGTTGTCGCGAGCGCGCGAGCTGGCTAAGCGGGCCGCCAGCATGGCAAACTTGAGGGCCATAGGGGAGGGCTGTCGCAGTTGGGCCAAGCAGCACGGTGGCCAGTTCCCGGACTCGTTGGGGGACCTGCTGGTTGAGGGCCTGATTACCGAGAAGATGTTGCACTCGCGGCGCGACCCGACAGGCGGTGTATCGTACATCTATATCCCGGGGCAGAACGAGAAGTCGGATCCGCGCAACGTGCTGGCATTCGAGCGCTTGTACGATGACAAAGGCACAAACGTGCTGTTTGTGGCGGGGTACGTGGAGTATTTGAGTCCGGAGGCCGCCGAGCAGGCCCTGGCTGAGACTTACATCCGCCTCGGCCGCGAGGGGGTAGTGCCGGCCGGCAGTGGATTGCCGGGTGAATGACGGGCCGCATCCGACCGCGCGCCATTAATACGCCGGCTGCCGGCGGTGAACGCGCAGTTGTTTCCACCCGAACACCACGAACGAAACGACTACGACCAACGCGGCGTCAACTGCCCAGCGCAGCAACGCCCGGCCCGCCAGATCCCATTGGCTCTCGACCAACGCTGCCGGCACCAGCGCCGCGGCGGGGATCAGCCCCAGCGCGATCATTACGCCCGCCGTCAGGATCGAACGGTTCGTGGCGACCAGAAATGCCCCCGCCGTGGCCGCGACGATCACCTCGAGAACGCTGAAAAGAGTCAAGTTGGTCCAGTACGCGACCAGCGGCGGCGTGGGGAGGTAGCCTCCGGAACCGCTGAGCAACGGTTTTCCGTGGAAGCGCAGCACCAGGGCGGCGATCGCCGCGCCGATAAATAACGCGGCATACGCCTGAGCAGTGCAGCGCAGGCCCGCCCGCCAGGCGGCGCTGCGCGCCACGACGCCCCGCGCGATCCGGACGAGCGGCTCAAAGCCCGGCGCAATCAACATTCCCGCGACCACGATGTGCAAAGCGCCGGTCGCAAGACCGGAAACCGCGATGAAGCCGGAAATCGCCATTACCAGCAGGACGTCGCTGCTGGTGTCGCGGACTAGGGCCGTCTCGATTTCCTCAAAACTGCACTCGCTCGTGTCATTCTGGAGCTCAGCGGCCGCAGTTGGCGATATTATGCAAAGCGGCTGAGCGGTGCTGAGCACCGTTCCGGGCCCCCGGCCGACGCCTTGTTCATCCAGCAGGCGCAACGTCGGCATCAGTTCCCGGTTTTTCACTTGGATCGTGACCAGGTCGCCGGGCGGCTCAAGCGACACGCCCGGTTGGAGACGAATGCTGAGCATCCGCCCGCTTTGCTGCAGCGTCTTCAGCAGCGGCGTGGTCGTGTGGGATGGGACGACAATTTGAATGACGCGCGCCATCCACCGGTCTCCGCCTCATTCTAGGTGGCGCGGCGCGATGACGTGGCCGCGCTGAATCACGCAGGGCCACTGCACAGCGCCCCATAAACGCGGCTGGTCATGGCAGCGGCGTCCGTTTCGGCCTGACCTGCCTCTTTTCGAGATTTCAAGGGACTAGGCATCGGGCCTCAAATGGGCTAAGATAACAATGGAGCAACGTTTTTGTTTAAAGCCCGACTACAAGCCGGTCAGTACGGTCGCGCGAGTGTCGGTGTTCGACGCCCGCTATTGGGCGCCCGTTGGAGCGAATCCGCCCGGCAACGAACGCTGTCGCTGGCTTGTATGCTGCTAGCCGGCTGTACCGATCCCGTTAGCGCTCCAATCGCTGAAGCGCGACCAACGTTTTCTCCCGCCAAACCCGCCCGAATCGCCCAAACGCTGCCATTGTCCGTCCCGATTGATGCGCAACTCATAATCCTGCACGTGCAAACGCCACGCGCCGCCCGTGACCAGCTCAACCGCGTCTGGGACCTCGTACGCGAGGACAGCGTGGACAGCGAGACGGCCGTGCGACTGTACAGTAACGGCGTCCGGATGGGCGTGGGGCAGATTGCCCGGTGGGACGCCATCAAGGACATTTTCAACGCGACTGAGAAAAGCCGCGTGTACGAACTGCCGCCGATGGTCAATCCGCCGGGCGTGCCGCTGGGCCTGCACCTGGACGCCACGCCGCGCGACCAAACGATCTTCTTCCTCGACGATGATGGCATTCTGACCGGCGATACCTGGCCGGCGAGCCAAAAAGTGCTGCGGCTGACGTACGAGCCGGACCCGCTGCAGCGCGACAGCGTGCGCCTGATGGTCGTACCCGAGATACGCCAGGAGCTGCCGCCGGCCCTGACCTACAACGCCACTGGAGGCTGGGCGACGGGGCGGCGGCGCGAGGGCCGGGCTTACGGATCGGCCGCTTTTGAAATTCCCCTCAGCACTGAAGAGTTTGTTATGGTCGGCCCGGGCGAGAAGGCCGACGTGTTTGGCATGGTTGGCGGGGCCTTCCTTACGGGACTGGTCAACGACGAGCGTTATGATACTTTCGTTTTCATCCGAGCGGAGATGAGTCATGGCCGGCCCACCAGATAGTCGCGCCGCCCTTGTCGGCCATCTGGACGCCGGGTTCCTGCACGGGCTCTTCGAGAGCGTCGGGCTGGCAATCGTGGCCTGTGAGCCGGATGGACGGATTATCGCGTGTAACTCGGCGGCCGCCGATTTGTTCGGGCGGGTCCAGTCCAGCACGCCGGGCATTTACGTCGCCGAGCTGTTTCCCGAGCGCGACCGGCCGCGCCTGGAGCAACTCTTGCTGGATACGACCAC
>Ga0123331_1002747_pt1 | contig 12354 bp, 6 predicted proteins | sample BioC13SIPDNA_3_FD_89705 | JGI IMG/M metagenome (GOLD analysis project Ga0123331, IMG submission 89705) | Anaerobic biogas reactor microbial communites from Washington, USA - Biogas_R2_B C13 SIP DNA | ecosystem: Engineered > Bioreactor > Anaerobic > Unclassified | place: Washington, USA... | reverse complement strand
GGTCCCGTCCCCTCTCGCCGTACCGGCCCCCCTGGCCGTCTAATCCGATAGGTAGTCGCGGAGCCGCCGCATCCGGGCGGGATTCCGCAGCTTCTTGATGGCCTTGGCCTCGATCTGCCGTATCCGCTCCCGGGTCACGCCGAACATCTGGCCGACCTCTTCGAGGGTGCGCGCGTAGCCCTCCACAAGCCCGAAACGAAGCCGCAGGACCTCGCGCTCCCTCTCCGATAGCGTGGCCAGGACCCGCTCGAGCTGCTCGCGGAGCACCAGGTTCGAGGCCGCGTCAACGGGCGAGTGGACCTCCTGATCCTCGATGAAGTCACCGAGGCGGGAGTTCTCGTCCTCGCCCATAGGCACCTCGAGGGAGAGCGGATCGGGCGCGATGCGGATGATCTCGCCCACGCGCTCGGCAGGGAGGTCCATCTTCTCCGCCAGCTCCTCGATCGTCGGGTCGCGCCCCAGTTGCTGGAGCAACTGCCGCTGGATCTTGTGCATCTTGTTGATGGTCTCGACCATGTGCACCGGGATGCGGATGATGCGCCCCTGGTCCGCGATAGCGCGGCTGATGGCCTGCCGGATCCACCATGTTGCGTAGGTGGAGAACTTGTAGCCCTTGCGGAAGTCGAACTTCTCCACGGCCCGCATTAGGCCAATGTTGCCCTCCTGGATCAGATCCAGGAAGGACAGTCCGCCGCGGCCCGTGTACTTCTTGGCGATGCTCACCACGAGGCGGAAGTTCGCCTCGGCCAGGCGCGTGATGGCGTCCTCGTCCTTGAGCTTGATGGTGTCCTCGTGCACCGTGATGGGATCCAGCCGCTGGTCGAAGTAGAGCTCCAGGCTGAGGTCCAGCGGCACACCTCGCTCCCCATCCCGGGGCGAATGCCAGAGGAGTTGCGGCGGTTCGAGGCGCTCCACCACCCGAAGCTCCGCCTTGGTGTCCTCGGCCAGCTCCGAGCCATAGATGTCCTTCAGCCCCCCCGATCCGCCGAGGATCTCCAGAGTGAGCGCCTCGCCGGCGGTGAGCAGCTTGGACGGGATGAACATGAGCATCCGTCCGTCGGGAGTCACATGCCGCTTCCCCTGGATCCGTTTGCCGTTCTCCCCGAGGAGCTGGAAGGCCTTGGCCGTCACTGACTTGGGGTTCAGGGGGCGGTCGAACACGACCGCGACGACGGACGCGGGCTGTAGCCCAACCTCGGGGCTTGGGTCTACGCGGGAGATGGCGAACGGCCCAGGCTTCACGACGTGGAACCGGAGGTTGTGGTCCATGTCCAGGTGGCACCCTTGGGTGTCGGCCCTCATGCCGTGGACGCCGCGGGTACCGCCGCGCAGTGACAGGGTGTAGGCCTTGCCCTCCTGCAGCTTCTTCTTGGGCTTGATGGTGAGCACACCGGTGCCCGCGTCGTCAGCGACCTCGAAGGTGAACTCCACCTTGGACCTCTGCGGCCCCGTGAGCAGGATCGTATCCGGTGACAAGGACTCCTTGACCAGTGTCGCCGAGAAGCGCAGCACAAGCGCTTTGGTGGCTGGCGCCGGTATGGTGGGTTCATCGGAGAGCAGCCCGCGGTACATGCTGAACCGCTGGTGCCCATCGGCCGTGCGGAACTTGACCGTCAGATCGCGGCCGTAGACCGTGGCATCGGGGGAGAGCGTCGTCTCCGCTCCCGCCGGCCGAACGCCGTCCTCCCCCCCCTCGATCGAGAGGGTGTACACGGTGCCCCATTCGAGGTTGCGGCGATGAGGGTTGACGAGTATCTGCCCGGTGGATCGATCATACTCAACGTCACTCTCGGCCCGCTGGATGCGCTCGGCGAGATCGCGCTCCTCCTCCGGCGTCAGCAGGGGCACCTTGCCGATGTCCCTCAGGTACATCCTCACGGAGTCGCTGATAGGGATGCCCTCGACGGTATCGAAGCTATCCTCGCGGTCATCGAGCGCGCTGCGGCGACCCGACGGCCGGTGCGACCGGGCGGGAGGATGAGCGGCTCCGTCCCCGTCATCGCCCTCGATAACGCGGACGCCCTCATCCTCCAGATACTGGAGGACGTCCTCGATATCCGACGGGTCGGAGTCCTCGAGCAGATCCCGGAGGGACTCGGTCACCTCGGACTGGGTGACCACGCCCTCCTGGCGCCCTCGGGCGATGAGCGCCTGCATCTCCTTGCTTGTCCTGATTAGATCCCTATCCAAAGTGTTCCGTGCCTCCCCGGCATATCCGATGGCCGGCCAACAGCACCCACTGCGCGATCCTAGGCCCCACGCGCTACAAAGCCCCCGATACGTCACGGCCCGTGCGCTCCGAGAAGTAGCGCCGAAGCTGCATCCACTCCTCGCACAGGGCCCTCTCGGGGTCTGATAGCTGATTCTTTGCCAGCAGAGGAGGGACCAACCCCTCCAGTTCGGCTAGCCTCCTCCGTTGTCGCGAGTCCACTAGGTTCTGAACGCAGTCCTTCACTGAGTCCAGATCGCGCGGCGAGTGCATTTCCCTGATTGATAGCGAGGTCCAACGCGCTTGAGCGGCTTCCGAGAGACCTTCCAGGAAACCGATGCCACTAAGCGCCTCCCCCCGGGTGATGGCCAACGAGATCCTTCTCATGATCTCGCGGTTCGTCTCTACTACGAAGTCTTCATCGGTAACGACTTCCAATACCTCTTTCACCGAGACGGTTTCTTGGGCCAGAGCCCGCAACACCGCCTCCTCTCTACGACTGACCTCGAGCGGCACCTCCGCAAGGGCGGCCTCGATCAGAGTCGAGTCCGTCGCGCTCTCCTCCGCTGCCGCCCTCCTCTGAGCCTGCGGTCTGGTCCGACTCCGCTGCTGTCGCACTTGCCGCCGGAGGGCATCGGCCATGCTCGTCATGCGGCTGGGATCGCCCGGTGCGATCCGATCGGCGGCATAGACCACGTACTGCTCCCGCGCGGCGGGCGCCCTCACCTTGGCGAGGGCATCGGACACGGCCTCCAAGTCCTGACGGTTCGGACTCTGCCCGGGTTCAGGCAGCAGCGAATCGATCACGAAGTGGTAGAGCGGCTTGGCGGCCTCGGCGAGCCGCTTCAGCGCTTCGCCGCCATCGCGTCGCACCAAGGAGTCAGGGTCCTCCCCGGGAGGCAGTACCATTACACGGACCTCGAGATCCGACGCCTCGAGCTGATCCGCGGCGCGCAACATGGCGGAGAGACCGGCCGAGTCAGCGTCATAGGCGAGCGCGACATGGTCCGTGTACCGCCTGAGCGCCGTGAGGTGCTCGGCGGTCAGCGCGGTGCCCAAGGTCGCGATCACGTTCTTCATGCCGGCTTGGTGGCAGGCGATGACGTCGGTGTAGCCCTCGACCACCAGAGCTCCGCCCGCCTCACGGATCGCGTCACGGGCCTGGCTGATGCCGTAGAAGGTGGCGCTCTTGTCGAAGACCGGGGTCGCGGGCGAGTTCAGGTACTTGGGCTCATCGTCACCCAAGGCGCGAGCGCCGAACCCGATGATATCGCCCTGCGCCGACCGGATCGGAAACATCAGCCGGCCGCGGAACCGGTCGTAGGCCCCAGAACCCGACTCCCGCTCCCTCAGCAGCCCCGCTTGCGCCAGCAGCGGCTCCGGGTAGCCCCGGCCGATGAGCGTCGCCCGGAGCGCCTCCCATTCAGGGAGGCTGTAGCCCAGATCGAACTCCCGCCTGGCCGCCCCGTCGATGCCGCGCTTGTCGAGGTACTCCCGCGCCCCCGTGGCTCGCTCGGAGCCGCGGAGGATGTCCGCGTAGTAGCTGGCCGCGATGCCGTTCACCTCGAAGATCAGGTCCCTCTGACTGCGCTCTCCCTGGGTCTCGCGCCCGTAGAAACGCCGTCCCAGCGTTCGAGCCACCCGATCGGCGGCTTCGACGAAGGTGAGTCCCTCGCGCTCCTGCACGAACTTGATCGCGTCTCCCGAGGCGCCGCAGCCGAAGCAGTAGTAACGGTTTTGGTTGGGGATCACGTAGAACGACGGGGTCTTCTCCCCGTGGAAGGGACAGAGCCCCTTCCAATCCTTGCCGGCCCTCTTCAGGCTGGGCACGTACGACAGCACGATCTGAACGATGTCGGCTCGCTCCTTCAGCTCGTTGAGTTCGATGCTGTCGTCTCTGCGGCTGCGACCCATGGAGTCAGCACATCCGGTCCGGGCGTGTGACAGACGGAACGGTCCGGGCGGAGCGTCCGCCCGGACCGTGATCTAACAACTCCCGGGAACTTCCCTACACAGTAGACACTCGGTCGACTAGATCGGTTCTGGAATCCAGATGTGCATCCGAGTGACCAGGAAGTCATGCAGGGTGAAGGCAACGTTGCACTGCTTCTCGCCGCGAACCTCGTGGTACCAGAGGATGCAATCACGGCGGTACTCGTTGGTGTTGTTGCCGAAAGTGACCGAGGTGCCCGACAGCGGGGTCGCCAGTGGGTTCCCGCTGCCCGCGAAGGTCTCGATCTCGTGGGGCCAGCCATAGCGGTACTGGACCTGCTTGAAGGAGTCACCGAGCTGAACGTACTCGTGGGGCTTCCACATGGCCGAGCGGGCGAAGTCGCAGGCCTCTCCAGCCACGGAGATGGCTACGATCTTGCCATCGATCTTGTTGATGACGAAGCCCACGGCCACGTCCTTGACCATGTAGAAGTACTCCATCTCGTTCTGCCGTAGGTCGAACCAGACCGAGAGGGCCCATACGGGGAAACCGCTCACACTGCCGCCGCCACCCGCGCCAGGGAAGCCGCCCGCTGCCGCGCCGGGGGCCGCGCCAGGGCCCTGGAAGCCCATGAAGCCGCCGGAACTGGGGAGACTGGGGCTGCCGGGGCCCATCATCATGCCACCCTCAGCGCCGGGGATCATCGGCGGACCTGCCAACGCGCCACCGCCGCCGGTGCCAGCGCCGCCTGTCGGCGGCCGGCTGCCGCCCATCATCGGCCCCATGGGGCCGCTCTGCACGTTCAGGGTGCCCGGACGTGAGGTGCCCCAGAAGCCGCTCGCCATGCCCGGCTCGCCGGGGTTCATGACGATCTGGGTGCCCTCGCCACTACCGGGGACGTAGCCCATCATGCCCATTGAGGGCATCATCGGGCCCATCATTGGGCCACCGGCCTGGCCGCCCATCATGGGGGGGCCGCTCATGCCCATGGGACCACCCATGGGACCGCCGAAGGGCCCCTCGGGGCCGCCCGTGGAGAAGCCGGGGCCAGCAGCGCCCCCGCCGCCCACAGCGCCCTCGCCCGAGCTGACGCCACCGAGGCTATCGCCGGGGAAGCCTTCGCTCGTAGCAGGGCCTTCGCCGCCGCCGCTGGTGGCGATGACGATCGCCTCGGGCTCACCGTAGTAGGGATTCTCGTACAGCACGAATGCCGAATCCCCCAGACGGATCCCCGCGAGCTGCGTCTCCAGCCAGTAGGCCGAGGCCGAGCCAGAGAAGGCGACCAAGACCCCCATGACCAGTGTGAGCAGCAGTACTCCGCGAGCTCGTGAAGCGCTCTGAATAGTCATCCCCACGTCCTCCTGAAGAGACCGGTTGACTCGCAGCCAGGGTCTAGACTGGTTTCCTAACGCGCAACGGACGCATGGCGTCCACCCACCGGTGTTACGCCTAGTCCGTCAGTCACGCGGAATCACCTTCGCGTTTTCGCATCGCCCGGACCCTTTTCCTCCGTGCGGGCGATTCTTTGCGCACCAACCAACCTTACCGTTGGCGCCCACTGCAGCCCCCTCCAACATCCCCCTGGGCTGATCCGCACCCTACGCGATACCGGCGAAGCATAGCACATCGAGGCTCTGCTTCCCAGTCCTCAAACTCCTTCCAGGCCCGATCCTGTTCACCTTCTTTGGACCTGGAATGTCTCGCCCGCAAGCGGCGTGATTCATCTGCGCCGCACACGCAGACGGTGGGCTGCGCCGGTGGTAGGGCTCCGATGTCGGAGCGCGAGGGCAGGACGCGAGGCAGGGATAGGCGCCGGACAGCGTTCGGGGGGCCATCCTGGGATGGCCCCCCGTCGGTTACCTCTCACTGATGTCCGGACTAGAAGCGGGGGCCGTAGCCCATCCCGAAGCCGCCACCTCGGCCGTAACCGTAGCCCATTCCGAGCCCAGCGCCTCGGCCGCCGTAGCCGTTACCTATCCCGAGCCCAGCGCCTCGACCGTAGCCGTTACCGAGACCGGTGCAGTACCCCTGGCGGGCGCCCCAACCGCGGCCACCCCATCCCGCGCCGTTCCCCATGCCAGGCTGACCGTTCATCCCGAAGGCGTGGGGGCCCGTTCCCGTGCACAGCCCCGCCCGCTCGTTCAGGCTCTTCAGCCGGCTCCGAAGGGAGTCAACCTCAGCCTGCAGGGGCGTGACATCCTCGCCTTGGGCACGAAGGGCCCGCAGGTTCCACTGCTTCTCACGGATCAACTGATGGACTTCGGTGATCTCCGCTGCAAGAGCGGGATCAGCGACCGCGCTCAGTCGGGACTGCCAGCCATACCCGCCCATACCGCGCGGACCGTAGGTGCACTGCCAGCCGGTGTTGCCTGCGCCCGCATCCTGGGCGACCGCGGCGAAAGCGGCCAAACTCAGGATGGAGGCCACGAGAGCGATGTGCAGGGTGCTCTTGGTCATGTATCTCATCTCCTTCGAGTTCGTGAGTCGGTGTCGTTGAGCGCGGCTGCTTCCGCGCTGTCAGTAGTGAGGACGGATCAGGCCCGGGCCATATTCCATGAATCTTCGAGGCTTCCCTCGAGCGGGCGAGGTGGCGATAGTGGCCAGGCCGCTGGGTTGGCGCTAGGGTCGTCGCTCCAAGCGCAGGGCCACGTCGGTGCGGAGGACCGGCGCCTGAAGCGCCACGCGGCCGTCGCGCGCGGTGACCGTCTCCTCCGTCATGACCTCGCCCGTCCAAGTGTCCCACCACTCGGCCCGCCACCGGCCGGTGGCGGGTACGGGCACGACGATGCCCAAGCCCTCGAGCGGGGTTGGCTGGCGGCCCTCATACGCCGTCCGCCAGGTGCTCTCGCCGTTCTGCAGCCATAGGAGCACCAGGTCCGGACCTGACGATGCCACCACGTTCACCTTGGGGTACCGGCTGCTGCGGTAGCCCGGCAGCCGGATCTCCGGGATCTGCAACCAGTCGCCATCGGCGTTGGAGATCTCCAGCACGTGCTCGCCCTCGGGCACGGCGATGGGGATGTCCTCATCGTACCGGCACTGCCACACGTCCCACTGCTCGAACCACCGGGCCTCGGCCCACGGTCCCTCACCCTCGGGCCCCGTGGTCAGGTCCCGATCGACGATGAGCTCGCCATCCAGGCGCACCTGTAGCCGGGCGGAGCCCGACACGAAGCCCAGGCGCAGGCACACCTCCCCCGGGCTGGGCATGTCCAGCCGCCAAGTGAGCTTCTGGAAGAGCTCGGCCGGATCATGGCGGTTGGGGCTGCCGATGGTGCGCGCGACGGGCCCGCCGAGGACCGTCCCATCATGGCGCGGGGTGTACTCGGAGGAGTCGGACTTGCCCCACTCGACGGTTGCGGGGATGCTCAGTTCGGTGAAGCTCTCGGCGTGGCCCTCGGGCTGGCTTACCTCGACGCCCGCCAGTGGCTCGAGGCCCGCTCGGGGCCAATCCACCGTGTCCGCGAACCGGCGCACGGGGGTGAGGAGGTGGTAGAGATCGTGGGGGTGGACGTACCCATCCCAGTACCAGAGCATCGACGTGCCCGCCGCGCCACCCAAGGCGGCCGCCCAGGCGCCGTTGTGCATGTTCAAGCCGGCGCCGGTGGGGTCCCAGCGGCCGTCATCGGTCTGCCAGTCGATGCCGAACTCGGCGAGGAGATAGGGCTTGGGGTGGACCCGTGCCCGGGCGATCTCCTCGCGGACGATCGGCGTGAAGTCCTCGATGTTCCCCGCCGAACCGTAGAAGTGGGTCATGGTGAAGTCGATGTCGGGGCAGTCCCAGGTGCTCGCGTCGCCGTAGGTAGTGCTGACCATGTGACGGTTCGGGTCGATCTCCTTGAGGTAGGCGGCCATCTCGGCGACCCACGCGACCTGCTCGGGCGTAGGGGGCACCTCGTTCCAGAACTCCCAGGCGAAGAGGTTGGTGGCGTAGCCCCACCGCGCCACGAGGTAACGTAGCCTCTGCTTGTAGAGCCGCCGGGCCTCGGGGTGGGTCCAGAAGTCGGCGGGGCTGGCGCACGGCCCCCCGTTCGCCGCGCTATAGGGGTTGCTCACCCACGAACCCTCGTCGAAGTAACCGCCCTCGGTGAACTCGCCGTACGTGCCCAAGGCGGGCATGAGGCTCACGCCCGCGGCGGCCGCCTCGCGGAAGACGTCATCGAGGCGCCAGGCGCAGTCCAGGGCATAGCGGCCCAGCCCGAGGTAGGCGCCGCCCCCGCGCTTGGGCGTCGGATGGGGCATCCACTCCTGCCCCTTCTCGTTGAAGCTGAGCCAGAGCCTCGCCCAGTTCCCGCCCGCCGCGCCGAGGCTTCGGAGCCACTCGCGGTAAGTTGCCACAGGCGTAGGACCATTCGCCCAGCATAGGTTCTCACCCACGGCGAAGAACGGACGGCCGTCGTCATAGATGAAGTACCGCGAGCCATGGGGCGCGCGCACGAAGCCGGGCTCGGGACTGGGCTCGACAGTCAGGAGCAGCTCCTCCGAGCGGCGTTCCCCCGTGCGGTCGCGGACCAGCAGGGCGATCCGGTGCTCTCCCTCCACCGTGGGCGTGTAGCGCACGCGGAAGTCGGCGGGCCCCGTGCGTCGGAGCTGCTCTCGGCCCCCCGCCTCGGAGAGGGCAAGGGGCACATAGAAGAAGCCGGGCGCCCTCACCTCGTCGCCGTCGGGCCGGGTGATGATGCCATCCACGAGGATCTGCTCGGGGTCGAAGGGGTTGTCATAGTGGGCGGCGACTTCCGCTACGAGCTCTACGGCCTGGTAGGTCCCTGTACGCTCGCGGCCGGGCGTCGCTGCGCCATGCCCTGGCGAACCGAGGGTCATGCTCAGGATCTCCAGGGGACGGTCGTCGGTCAGGTCCATGCCCACGAGGGTCTCCCTACGGGCCGTCTCGGCGGCCGTGGCCACGTCCGTCGCCGTGGATGCCTCGAAGCGGAGGCCGAACCGGATGGGCTGGCCGGCAGGGAGGAGCCCACCGCCGCCGGAGCCCATGAGCTGGAAGCCGGGGATGTCCCAGGTGCGGTTGTCTTGAAGCCCGAGCCCGAGGTTCCTGGGCAGCAGACGGAGAGCTTCGCCATCCGGTCCGACGAGGGCGACCCAGTCCATGGCGCCCGTCCGGAGAAAGGCGTAGGCCTCGGCATCCAGGTCTGCCGGACAGAGCCCCTCGATGAGGGCGTCGGCCGATGCCGCCACATAGCGGGTGCGGCCCGCGTGCTCATCCGTCGGCATGAGCCCGCCGACGAGGATCGTCTCCGCCAGGATGTCGGTGAGGGGGGTGATCTCCCACTCGATGGTCACTGCCCCCGGCTCACGCCGGACCTCCTGGCGCAGGCTCCACGATGCCCCGGCCTCGCCCAGGGTCACTTCGAAGGTGAGTCGATCGTCGGCTCCGGTGGCGCGCGCCGTCGAGGGATCGGCGTCGCGCTGGTCGCCGTAGTTGCCCTCCCACCCGGGCCGGATGATGGTGACCCCGAAGTCGCGGAAGTACGGTCGGCCGCCCACGAGGATCTCATCGATCTCTCCACACGAGCCCAGCCGCATGTCGAGCTGGGAGAGGCTGGGCGCCGCCAGGACGAGGAGGGTTATGGCAGTGACGGGGATGGTCCGGGGCGACATCGCGCGCATCGGTGTCACGTCCCTTCGGGGTGATCCTGCAGGCGGTTCACGGCCGGGCCCGCCACGTCCTCCCAAAGGAAAGGAAGGGTCGGTCCTGCGGGGAAGGGCGGGAGCGCGTTGGCCATGATCATGATAGGAGTCTCACCATGTATGTGATCTTTTCCCTGCTCTTCGCCTTCCTCCTCGGACCGGTCCCCGCTCTCGCCGGGCAGCCCGATGAGGCGGCTTCGGAGGCCCTCGCCTTCGACTACTTCGCGAACAACTGGAACGTGATCGGCCTCAAGGACTACAAGGACGGCAGCCGCATCACGCCGGAGAACGAGATGCTCCTCTCGGATGGGACGGCCATCCAGGTCCGCCTCGGCGCCGAGCGGACTCCACTGAGTCGGGCCCACGGCAAGCGGGCGATGGATGGCTGGCTGCCGATCCTCCTCGTCACGGAGACCGACGGCCCCATTCGCCTCACCGTCACCTACTGGGCGACTCCGCTGCCCGATGTGACCGACTGGCGAGCCGCCTTCGCGTGGCCTACCGAGGGCGAGAACTTCCTGTGCTGGATCCAAGTGGCCGCGACGAACACTTCGAGCGAGCCGGCCGTCGCTTACGCTGAGGTGGGCCCTCCCCCAGCCGGCGAATGGCCGGACAGCATAGCGACCGCCGCGGCGGCGCCATCCGACTCGCCTCCGCCACGGACCTTCCAGTGGCGCTGGCGCTTGGCCGGCGGGGAGACGGCCGTGGGGGTAGCTCGGTACCCCTTCGCTCCGATCGCGGATGTGGCGGCCTATGATGATGAGGACGCGACCGTCTGGCTGGGTCGCACGCGGCGGTTCTGGCAGGATCTGGTACTGGAGGGCACCGCCCACATCGAGGTCCCGTGCGCGAAGGCCAACCAGACGCTCCTCGCCGCCCACGTGTGCCAACTCATCGCCAACGACCACGGGGATGTCCACGGCGGGGAGGGGTTCTACGACGTTTTCTACATCCGGGACGGCGCCTACCAGGTGATGGAACTCGAGGAGGCGGGGCTCCACGAGGCGGCTCGCCTGGCCGTGCGGCTCTACCTGGACCGGCAGCGTCCGGATGGCCGCTTCGAGTCCCAGATCGGCGAACTCGATGCGAACGGGCAGGCCATATGGGTGCTCTGGCAGTACGCCCTGATGACTCGGGACCACTCTTGGTTGGAGGAGGTCTACCCTCGGATGCGGCGCGCGACGGAGTGGATCCGCGAGGCGCGCCGCTCGGCGCCGGCTGACTCACCCTATGCCGGGCTGCTGCCGGCGGCCGTGGCGGACGGCGAGTTCCTATGGGATGGCGAGCACCACATCGTGGGCTACGACTTCTGGAACCTTCGCGGCCTCCTCTGCACAGCGGAGGCGGCCCAGGCCCTGGGGCGGGACGACGAAGCCGCCGAGCTTCTCGCGGAGGCGGCCTCCTACCGGGAGGCCATCGACGCGGCTTGGCGCCGCACGGGCCTCGCGCACTTCCCTCCGAGCTGGGAGGGAGCCGGCACACATTGGGGCAACACGGAGACCCTCTGGCCGACGCCGATCTTCGATCGGGACGACGCGCGTGTGGTGGCTCTCATCGACCACGTGCGCGAGGATTTCGGCGGGGGATACATCGAGGGTACGATCCAGTGGCGAGGCGCGCCCGGGGCGATCCACCCCTACATGGGCGCCTACACGACGATGGCCGACCTGGCGCTGGGGAATGATGAGCGGGTGGTGCAGGACTTCTATTGGACGCTCCTCCATTCGACAGAGGCGCACGCCTTCCCCGAGGGCATCTTCTACGAGCGCCGCACCGCATGGGCCGACACGATCCCTCACGTGACGGGCGCCTGTAACTACGCGGTGCTGCTGCGGCACATGCTCGTCCACGAGGACGGCGAGTCGTTGGTGCTGCTTTCGGCGGTCCCCGACTGGTGGCTCGACGAGGGGCAGACGATCCGGGTGGAGCGGCTCCCCACGCACTTCGGGGAGATGGCGCTTACGGTGAGAGGGACCGCAGAGGGTGTCGAGGTCGCTCTCGACCCGCCGAAGCGCAACCCGCCGCGTCGGATCGTCCTGCGTCTCCCGGCCTCTCGTCCGTTGCTCGGGGAGATCGAGGGGGTCGACGTGGTGACGCGGCCCGATCAGAGCCAGCGGTGGGACTTCCCCACCGTCGTCGCTCTGTACGAGGCGTCCGATCCGCCTCCCGCTCACTATCCCATCGATGTGCCGAGCCTTACCACGGGCAAGCCGGTCACGAGCTCGTCGGTGCTCTCGGCGCATCCCGCCCGGCTGGCGAACGACGGCCGGCGAGGCAACACGGAGAGCTACTGGGCGACGAACGCGACGGAGGAAGACCCCGAGCCCTGGTGGGTGGTGGATCTCCTGGAGCCGACTCAGGTGGGCCGGGTCGTGGTGGTGGGGTACTACTATGGTGAGCGGCACTACGGGTTCACCGTCGAGACGTCGGTCGATGGCGCGCGGTGGGAGATGGTGGCGGACGAGAGGGACAACACCCAACCTTCCACCCGTGACGGGTACGACTGCCGGTTCGCGCCTCGGCCCGCTCGCTTCATCCGAGTGACCCAGACACACAACTCGGCCAACAT
>Ga0123331_1002718_pt1 | contig 12434 bp, 9 predicted proteins | sample BioC13SIPDNA_3_FD_89705 | JGI IMG/M metagenome (GOLD analysis project Ga0123331, IMG submission 89705) | Anaerobic biogas reactor microbial communites from Washington, USA - Biogas_R2_B C13 SIP DNA | ecosystem: Engineered > Bioreactor > Anaerobic > Unclassified | place: Washington, USA... | reverse complement strand
TAGCCCCGTTGTACCCGCGGAACCTACTATAAAAACCTTTACCATAGATATCACCACCGAATAAATATGCATATATTATGAATATAATACACTCTAATTCATATAATAGCAAGCGGGTATTGCATAATTATAATATAATTTTTTGAGTTAAATTAAGAAATTGTTTGTGCAGAAGCACAAAATGCCGTTTTGCTTATGGATAAGCATTTTTGCGCAAAAAAAAATCCAAAATCAGGAGTGGATGATTTTAGACTTTTATAGCAAGTGTTATATTAAGTGAACCATTCCGGCTCAATACGGGAGGAGCATTTCTTAATAAACACCTTTTCCGCGGTGTTATATTTAAAACCGCGAAAAGACCTTGCTCCGATAGGGCAGGCGGCAATGCAGGCGGTACAGGAAATGCATTTATCTATATCAGTTTTAAAGGGATCTCTGTAATCTATTGCACCGACAGGGCAAAGCTTTGCGCAAACACCGCAGTCGCTGCATTTTGATACTGTTTTTGGACCAATGGAGATTTTTCTGGGAGGAGAATAGGGACGGCTGCCCTTAATGCTAAGCTGCTCTGAGAAGCCTTCAAATTCCTCAAGCTTCTGGGAACAAACCGAGGCGAAGCGGATTATTTGCGAAAAATCCTCATTATCGGGACGACCATGGGCAACCTGTTTAAAAAGGGAATGTTCGGCAACAAAAGCGCCGGCACCTATTACACGGAAACCCTGTTCATCAAGCAGGTCACAGAGCTCAAGCAAAGCATCACCGTATGCACGGTTTCCGTAAACAACAAGGGCGACAGCAGGCGTATTTGTGCCTTTTAAATTTTTAATATATGGAACACAGACTTGAGGGATTCTTCCTGCAAATACGGGCATACCGATAATCAATACATCATTTTTATCAATACCGGAAAGTTCTGTTTTGGGTCCGTTTAAAAAGTCGATGGAAGTGATTGTATCGGAAATAACACTTGCGACAGCGCTTGTTATTTTTTTTGTTGAGCCTGACGGACTGAAATAGGCGTTATATACTCTATTAAAATCCATAGTATCCTCCTGAAGCAAACCCCGCATACCAGCCGGATAATTTATGAGATCAACTTATATCCGGTAATCATTACTTTCACATCGACAGTACAAAGCACATTATATCTATTCTATTTTGCACCTAAATTGTTAACAAATCAAGCCCCGCCGCGAAAAATCTTCACAGCGGGGCAAAAAAATTTATACTATACGCCGGGCACCGACATAGTGGGAAGTATAATAATCAGAATTTAAGTCGCTTATTATAACACTTCCGGAAGACGAGCTTGCATGAATAAACTGTCCTCCGCCGATGTAAATTCCGACATGACCTATTGAAGATGAAGCGGAAGAAAAGCAGATGGCATCACCGATCTGCAAATCAGATTTGCTGACATATATTCCGTCATCATATATAGTAGCCGCAGTACGGTCGATACTGTAACCGCATTCCTTATATACATAATGGACAAGACCCGAGCAGTCAAAACCGCTTTCGGAAGTTCCTCCCCAAACATATGGTACGCCTATATATTTCATGGCGGTGTCTACTATCATCTGTCCTTGAAGGGAGTCCTCCCCCTCAGAGGGACCGTTTACATCTGAAAGAGAAAAATAGTCGCTGTGAACATAGCCGACAGTGCTGTTGTATTTTACTTTATACCAGTTTTCATAAACGCCTATGACCTGCATTACAGTTCCGTTGCCGTAGCATCCGATGACATTGGAGTCCATGCTTGCCGAGTCACGCAAACGGACATCTGTACCATATATCCGACCGCTGCCGAAATAACCGTCCAAGTTTTCGCTGAAAGTTAGGTAATCTGAAGCCATGTAGCCAGTTGTTCCGCGGTATACGACTTTGTACCAAGAATCATTGACCTTTTCTCCTACAACAACTAAGGAGCCATTAGGTGAAAGTGTGATAATCGATGCATCGGTGGAAGGTTTGCTGCGAAGATTCAATGCGTCTGCCTTAACCATTGCTCCGCCGATGCTTGCAGCATTGGCAGAAACAGAAAGCGCGCAAGTCAGCGCGGATGCAATTACGATTGCTTTAAGGTTTTTTCGATTCATGTTTGTCCTTTCGTAATGACGGTCGAGGAAAATTTCCTAAAAGGTTTATGCTTACAAAGTATAAGTATTTATTGAGCTAAAGCTCTTTCAAGCCAGACAGAAGCAACGTCCATGGCGGCATAAAGGCTGTCTTTTTCGCTCTTTTTGACCACGCGGTCACGAGATTTGAGATCCGGATCAGTCAGTTGGAGCTGAACAGACACCTTTGTGGCGACATCCATGTCTTTGATCCTCTTGGTATCCAGAATTTGGAGCATAATAATGTATTTATCAGTCATGCTGCCGAAATAAATCATGTTGTCCTTACGGCGAAGGGGATGCCCCTTATACTCAAGAACCGCTGTTTTTTCTAATGCCATATATTTCCAATCCTTTCTTTTGAGACGATACAATAAATGGTAATTATGCAACGTAACCAAATTGTAACACATTGTATCTATATTGTCAACGCGATAAGAACGTCTGTTTTTGCGAATATTTGTAAAAATACTGCCCGCCCGTTTTTAGCAGGAGGGCAATATTTTACGTATAAATCTTATTTGTAATATTGTGCGGCGGATTCAAAGAGTTTCATATCGTAAACGCCGTCAACATTTTTATAAAGACCTTTGCCTATACGTTCGGAATGACCCATCTTTCCGAGGATACGTCCATCCGGGGAGGTAATGCCTTCTATAGCGCATATACTGCCGTTTGGGTTGAAACGGATATCTTGGGTGACATTGCCCGACAAATCGACATACTGGGTAGCGATCTGACCGCCTTCCCCGAGCTTTTTGACAAGCTCATCGCTTGCGAGAAAACGCCCTTCGCCATGTGAAATGGGAACCGTGTAAATGTCACCGACTTTTGTGTTAAGGAGCCATGGAGAAAGGTTAGACGAGATCTTAGTACGTACAAGCTTTGACTGGTGACGTCCTATAGTATTAAAGCTCAGAGTCGGGAAGCTTTCGTCTGTATCCATGATGTGTCCGTAGGGGACAAGACCGAGCTTGATAAGCGCCTGAAAACCGTTGCAGATGCCGAGCATCAATCCGTCCCGCGTGTATAAAAGCTTCTCTACTTCATCGCGTATGGCTGAGCTGCGGAAGAAAGAGGTGATGAACTTGGCGCTTCCGTCAGGTTCGTCGCCGCCCGAAAAGCCGCCCGGAATAACGACTATCTGGGCATTTTTCAATTCATTTGAAAAATGCTCTACTGACTGTAAAATATCTGCTTGAGTGAGATTTCTTATAATGACGGTTCTTGCCTCTATACCGGCATTTTCAAGAGCTTTTGCCGTGTCGTATTCACAGTTGGTACCGGGGAATACCGGTATTATTGCTCTGGGACGGGCAAAAGAAATACGGGAGCTTGAGACTTTGGCAGAAACTTTGCAGGAATAGGGTACAGTGAAGCTGTCACCGGCTTTGATATTGCAGGGATACACGCTTTCAAGTTTGTCCTCATAAAGCTTCTGTAAAGCACTGAGATTTAGAGCGGCATTACCTTTGGAAATCTCCGCTTTTTCTGTTGTGCGTCCAAGGTATGAGCCAAGGATATCTTCGCCTGTAAACTCAAGTATAAAGCTGCCGTAGCGGTAGCCAAAAATGTCGTCCATATCGGCGCCGTCGTCAAATGCAAAGCCCAAACCGTTGCCGATGCACATTTTAAAGATGCCCTCCGCAGCTCCCCCGAATGTGGGCGTGTAAACTGCACAGACCTTTCCGCTTCTAATCAGCCCCGTTACTGTGTGGAAGTTTTCAATCAGAGACTCCTTTTCAGGCAAGCCGTCTTGATTATAGCGTGGGCAGAGCAGGCAAACTTTGTGATTTGCCGCCTTAAATTCGGGAGAGATCACATTGTCTATGCTGTCTGTGGTTACGGCAAAGGAAATCAGCGTAGGCGGCACGTCAAGCTTTTCAAAGCTGCCGCTCATCGAGTCTTTGCCGCCGATTGCGGCAACACCCATATCCATTTGCGCAATAAAAGCGCCGAGAACCGCAGAAAGAGGCTTTCCCCAGCGCCTGCCGTCACGCAGGGGCTTTTCAAAGTATTCCTGAAAGCTGAGATAAATATCACTGTAGTCTGCGCCTGCCGCAATCAGCTTGGAAACGGATTCTACAACAGCAAGATATGCGCCGTGATAAGGACTTTTTTCACTGATATAGGGATTGTATCCGTAAGACATGAAAGAACAGGTGCGGGTATCCCCATGCTCGCGGGAAATTTTATGAATCATTGCCTGAACGGGCGTCTGCTGATATTTTCCGCCGAAAGGCATCAACACGCTTCCGGCTCCTATGGTGGAGTCGAAGCGCTCGGAAAGCCCGCGTTTTGAGCAGACGTTCAAATCGCTGACCAAATTGCGCATGCCGCTTTCAAAGTCTGCGGGAATGTCCTTTTGAAAGTCTTTCGGAGCATCCGGAGTGATGCCGATGTGCTTTTCAGTTCCGTTGCTGTCCAAGAAATCCCGGGAAATATCGACAATGGCTTTTCCGTTCCAGTGCATGACAAGACGGCGGGTTTCCGTAACCTCTGCAACAACTGTTGCCTCAAGATTTTCGGAAGCGGCAAGCTCCATAAAATGGTTTACATAATTCTTGTCAACCACTACAGCCATGCGCTCCTGCGATTCGCTTATCGCAAGCTCAGTTCCGTCCAGTCCCTCGTATTTTTTGGGAACTGCGTTGAGGTTTATTTCAAGACCGTCCGCAAGCTCTCCTATGGCAACGGAAACACCGCCTGCGCCGAAGTCGTTGCAGCGTTTGATAAGGCGGGCGGCCTCCGCATTTCGGAAAAGACGCTGGAGCTTGCGCTCTTCGGGCGCATTGCCCTTTTGTACCTCTGCACCGCAGGTTTCAAGGGAGGATAGGCTGTGTGCCTTTGAAGAACCTGTTGCACCGCCGCAGCCATCGCGTCCTGTTCTTCCACCGAGCAGAATAACGACATCTCCCGCAGCCGGTCTTTCACGACGCACGTTTTCTTCGGGAGCGGCACCGATCACAGCGCCGACCTCCATATGCTTTGCGGCATAGCCTGGGTGATAAATTTCATCAACGATGCCTGTTGTAAGACCGATCTGGTTGCCGTAGGAGCTGTAGCCTGCGGCGGCTGTGGCAACGAGCTTTTTCTGTGGGAGTTTGCCCTCAAGTGTTTCCGAAACGGGCTTTAGGGGATCGGCAGCGCCTGAAATGCGCATTGCGGCATAGACATAGCTTCGTCCGGAAAGCGGGTCGCGTATAGCGCCGCCGACGCAGGTTGCAGCGCCGCCGAAAGGCTCGATTTCGGTTGGGTGGTTGTGTGTTTCATTTTTGAAAAGAAGCAACCATTTTTCCGTACCGTTTTCAGTCTCAACGTCGATTTTAACGGTGCAGGCGTTTATCTCTTCGCTCTCGTCAAGCCTATCCAGCTTGCCGTTTGCTTTGAGATGCTTTGCCGCCAAAGTGCCGATATCCATAAGGCAAATGGGTTTGCTTCGGTTCAGTTCCTTGCGTGTGCCGAGATATCTGTCCCGTGCGCTTTGAAGCGTTTCGTCCTCAAACTTAACGCTGTCTATCGTGGTGTTAAAGGTGGTATGGCGGCAGTGATCCGACCAATAGGTATCAATCATCCTAATTTCTGTTATGGTAGGCTCGCGGTTTTCGGACTTGAAATACTGCTGACAGAAACGCAGGTCATCCGCATCCATGGCAAGACCCTTTTCGCAGATGAAGTCTGTGATTTCAGCATCGCCCATTGAGCAGAAGCCGAAAAGAGTTTCGACTTCCGTAGGGATGTCGTAGTTTGTTTCAAGGGTTTCAAAGCTTTCAAGTGAGGCAAGACGGGATTCCACAGGATTGATCACATAGTTTTTGATGGTTTCAAGCTCCAAATCTGTGAGCCTGCCGCTCAAAACATAGACCTTTGCGGTCTTTACTGTCGGTCTTCCGCCCTGGGAAACGATTTGGATGCACTGGGCGGCGGAGTCTGCGCGCTGGTCGAATTGACCGGGCAAAAACTCTACAGCGAATACCGCGCAGCCTTCGGTATCCGTAAGCGTGTCTGTCACTATGTCAAGCTGCGGCTCTGAAAAAATAGTGCGTTTGCATTGCTCAAAAAGCTCGGAACTGATGTTTTCAACATCGTAACGGTTGATAATGCGGAGATTTTCAAGACCTTCGATACCCAAAAAGCTGCAGATGTCAGAGCAAAGCGCCTTTGCCTCAAGCGCTTCTGAACTTTTCTTTTCAACATATACTCTGTAAACCAAGCTCACACCTCCTTTTTAAATGCTTTGAGCGCCCTTTGACCGATGTCTGTGCGGTAGAACGCATTCTTAAAATGAACAAGCTTAACCGCTTCATATGCCTTATTGATTGCGGACTTCAAGTCATCAGACTTTGCCGTAACGCCAAGGACGCGTCCGCCGTTGGTGAGCAGCTTTCCGCCCTCAAGCTTCGCTCCGGCGACGTAAATTTCTGTGCCGGCAGGTTCGGGAGAGGGAAGAGAAATCTCAAAGCCCTTTTCGTATTTTTCGGGATACCCATCTGAAGCCATTATAACACAGCAGGCAGAACCGGAAGAAAACTTAACTTCCGTTTCAGAGAGCATTCCGTTTCTCACCGCCTGCATGATTTCAAACAAATCGCTTTCCAGAAGCGGAAGTACGACCTGCGTTTCCGGATCGCCGAAACGGCAGTTATATTCGATGACTTTGGGACCGTCTTTGGTTAACATAAGTCCGAAATACAAGCAGCCCTTAAATGTGCGGTTCTCCGCGTTCATAGCCTTTATCGTGGGGAGAAAAATCTTCTCCATACACTCTTTAGCAATTTCATCTGTATAATATGGATTCGGTGCGACAGTACCCATGCCGCCCGTATTTAGACCTTCGTCATTGTCGCGGGCGCGCTTGTGATCCATGCTGGAAACCATGGGGACGAGCGTGTTCCCGTCTGTAAAAGTCAAAACCGAAACCTCGGGACCTTCAAGAAATTCCTCAATAACGATCTGCGAGCCGCTTTCGCCGAAAACCTTGTCTTCCATCATGGAGCGGACAGCACCTTTGGCTTCATCGCGTGTTGCGGCTATGATCACACCCTTGCCAAGTGCCAGACCGTCCGCCTTGACGACGGTGGGAATAGGGGCGGTGTCAAGATAGGCAAGCGCCTTCTGCATATCGGTAAAAACCTCATATTTTGCGGTAGGAATACCGTATTTTTTCATAAGGTCTTTGCTGAACACCTTACTGCCCTCGATGACAGCGGCATTTTTATCGGGACCGAAGCAGGGAACGCCGATTTTTTCAAGCTCGTCGACAGCACCGAGAACCAAAGGGTCGTCCGGTGCGACAACGGCAAAATCAATTGAATTGTTTTTTGCAAAATTTACTATTTCGGGGATATCCTTTGCGCCTATGCCTGTGCAGACGGCATCTTGAGCAATGCCGCCGTTGCCGGGAAGAGCGTAAATTTCAGTGATTTTCGGGCTTTGTCTCAATTTCTTTATAATGGCGTGCTCTCTTCCGCCGCCGCCAATGACCATTATCTTCATGGATAACCTCCGACTATTAATGGTGGAACAATCTCATGCCGGTAAACGCCATTACCATATTTCTGATGTCGCACTCTTTTATGACATCGTCATCGCGGACGGAGCCGCCGGGCTGGGCAACATAGGTTACGCCGCTTCTTCTTGCACGGATGATGTTGTCACCGAAAGGAAAGAAAGCGTCTGAGCCGAGAGACACACCCTCGATTTTTGCAAGATACTCCCGCTTTTCTTCGTATGAGAGTTTTCGCGGCTGTTCTGTGAAAAACTGGTGCCAGACGTCATCGCCGCGGACATCGTCCGATTCATCGGAAATGTAAACGTCAATCGTATTGTCACGCACCGCGCGGGGGAGGTCTTTAATAAACGGCAAGTCAAGAACCATGGGACTTTGCCTCAGATGCCAGTTGTCAGCCTTGCTGCCCGCGAGGCGCGTGCAGTGTATGCGGCTTTGCTGTCCCGCACCCACGCCGATAGCCTGTCCGTCGACTGCGTAGCAGACGGAGTTTGACTGCGTGTATTTGAGCGTTATAAGGCTGATAATGAGGTCGCGCACCGCACTTTCGGGCAGCGTTTTGTTAGCAGTAACGATGTTTTTCAGTAAATCTGCGCTGATTTCAAAATTGTTGCGTCCCTGCTCAAAGGTAATTCCGAAAACCTGCTTTATCTCCTTTTCCTCCGGTATATAGTCGGGGTCTATCGCTATGATGTTGTAAGCACCCTGTTTTTTTGTTTTAAGGATTTCGAGTGCTTCCGGCGTATATCCGGGGGCGATGATGCCGTCCGACACTTCACGCTTTATAATGCTTGCTGTTACAGCATCGCAGGTTTCGCTTAGAGCAATCCAGTCACCGAAGCTGCTCATGCGGTCAGTACCCCTTGCCCTTGCGTAGGCACAGGCGAGCGGGGAATCGTCAAGCCCTTCGATATCGTCAACGAAACAGGCGCGCTTCAACTCATCGGGAAGCTTTCTTCCGACCGCCGCGCTGGTGGGGCTGACATGCTTGAAACTCGCAGCGGCGCACATTTTGACCGCGATTGACAGCTCCTTTACAAGCTGCCAGCTATTGAACGCGTCGAGAAAATTTATATAGCCGGGACGGCCGTTCAAGATGGTAATCGGAAGCTTGCTTCCGTTTTGCATATATATTCTTGCAGGCTTCTGATTGGGATTGCACCCGTATTTCAGCTCAAATTCCTTCATTGTCTTTCCCTTTCACGAATTTTTGTTTATCATGCGGCTCTCATATTCTCCGCTCGCTAAATCTATGAAACGTACATATAGAGAAACCTTGTTGTCTGCGTTGAGGTTGTCCCAAATGAGTTTCGTATATTCGTCAATGCAGTTTCCGACGGCGACCACTTCAGGCTCGCCGGAGAAGCTCGGGATGGGATTGCCGTTGCCCGCATAAGTGTGAATGAAGTGTCCGACTCCGTCAAGGGGACAATATGAAAAAGTAAAGCGGTTGCAGTCCGTACCGGCGGCATCGGCAGATTTTAGGATGCTCATCTTATATTTGAAGCTGTTTTCAAAGTCTAAAAGTCCGCTGATGCGCGGAGTATAGTTCGGCTCATCCGGCTCAAAGCAGCGCGTATCGAGAGCGTTTTCAAATGTATCTTTCTTGACCAAATAATCATATATTGTATCCGTCTGGTCACCGTTCGTGACAATAGTCTTATCGCGGAAAACGCGTACAGGGGAATAGATGATAAGGCTGGGGTCTTCCACCTTGCTTTCGTCAAAGGGGTGTATTAGTAGGTCAGATCCCTTTTCTACAAAGATGCGGTTGCGGCTGTTTTCACTTCTGCCCATAATAAAATAAGCAAAAACCGCTTTTTTGCCATCGGCGCTTTTGCCTATGACGATTCCTCTGCCCGGGTAGGCGTTTCCGCGAAGTATCATGCCGATATCATTTGCGCTGTAAGCCATAACTAATGCCCTCTTTCAAAATCTTTCTGGAGACGAGCTCCGCTGCACGGGGAAGTATCTTCCATTCGGCACGCTCCATCACGCGCTTTTGAAGCGTTTCGGGCGTGTCATTTTTATAAACAGGGACGCTTTTCTGTAATATGATTTCACCGCCGTCGGGTATCTCGTTAACAAAATGTACGGTTGCCCCCGTAAGCTTGACGCCGTATTTCAAGGCGGCTTCATGCACGCGCAGTCCGTAATAGCCTTCTCCGCAGAAGGAGGGAATAAGCGAGGGATGTACATTGATTATGCGTTTTTCCCATTTCGATACAAAATCGGCGGACAAAATAGACATAAAGCCCGCCAAAACGACAAGCTGAATGCCGTTTTCGGTGAGTGCTCTCTGTATTTTGTTTTCAAATTCCGCCTGACTTCCGCAGGACTTTTTTGAAACCGCAAGGTATGCGATACCGTGATTTTTTGCCCTTTCAAGAGCGTATGCCGTTTCGGAACTTGAAACAACAAGGGCAATCTCACCGCTTTTTATTATACCGCTTTGCTGCGCGTCAATGAGTGATTGCAGATTTGTTCCTCCGCCGGAAACGAGGACGGCAATCTTCGTTTTCAGCATATTACAGCACCCTCGCCGGATTTGATGATTTCACCCATTATATAGGCGTCCTCCCCGAATGTATGAAGGATTTCAAGCGCCTTGTCTGCGTCTGCCTTTGAGACAACAACGCTCATGCCGACACCCATGTTATAAGTGTTGAACATATCGCGTTCGGGAATTCCGCCGGTCTCCGCGAGGTAATTGAAAATAGGGAGTATGCGCAGGGAGGAGCGGTCGATTTTAGCCGAAAAGCCCTTTGGGAGACTGCGTGGAATGTTCTCGTAGAAACCGCCGCCCGTAATATGCGAAACAGCCTTGACGGTCACTGAGTCAAAGAGCGCAAGCATGGGCTTTACGTATATTTTTGTCGGGGTGAGGAGCGTTTCGCCAAGTGATGCGCCGCCAAGCGCCGCAACGGGGGCATTCAAGTCGCAGTTTTCGACATCGAATATCTTACGGACGAGTGAAAAACCGTTGCTGTGGACACCGCTGGATGGGAGCGCGATAATGACATCGCCCTCTGTTACGGTGTTTTTATCAAGCACCTTTGATTTATCCACGACGCCGACAGAGAAACCGGCGAGGTCGTATTCATGGACAGGGTAGAAGCCGGGCATTTCGGCAGTTTCGCCGCCGATGAGAGCACAGCCGCTTTGGACACATCCCTCTGCAACGCCGGAAACGATTGCGGCGATTTTCTCGGGGAAGTTTCTGCCCCAGGCAATGTAGTCAAAGAAAAAAAGCCGCCTTGCCCCGCAGCATATGATGTCATTTACGCACATTGCAACGCAGTCGATACCGACAGTATCATGTTTGTCCATAAGAAAAGCAAGCTTTAGCTTTGTGCCAACACCGTCTGTGCCGCTTACCAGTACGGGATTGGGAGTGTCTTTGAGGTCAAGCTCAAAAAGACCTCCGAATCCGCCGATATCAAAAGTGTTTGTGCCGACCATTGTCCGCGTGATATGGCTTTTCATCAGCTCAACAGCCTTGTAGCCGGCGGTGATGTCAACGCCGGCATCCTTGTAGCTTTCGGAGAAGCTTTTCATTACGTATGACTCCTTTCGCTTATCTTCTGTTCAAACCTGCTTTTACACGCTTTTTGGGGGATTTCCGTAGGATAATCGCCGCTGAAGCAAGCGGAACAAAAGCCCTTGTGACAGGGGAAGTCCGTTAGCTTTGTTACATTCTCGACGCTGAGATAGCCAAGAGTGTCGGCGCCGACAATTTTAGCGATCTCTTCAACCGTATAGTGGCAGGCTATAAGGTTATCGCGGCTGTCAATATCGGTTCCGTAATAGCATGGGTTAAGGAAAGGGGGAGCTGAAATGCGCAGGTGTATCTCCTTTGCGCCCGCCTCACGAAGGAGGCGTACGATTCTTGCGCAGGTAGTTCCGCGGACTATAGAGTCGTCGATAAGAACAACGCGCTTTCCCGCTACGGTTTCGGCAACGGGGTTGAGCTTGATGCGCACCTTGTCTTCGCGCGATTTTTGACAGGGGGATATGAAAGTTCTGCCGATATAGCGGTTTTTTATAAGACCTATTCCGTAAGGAATGCCGCTCTGGCGGGCAAAGCCTATAGCCGCGTCGATACCCGAATCAGGGACGCCCACAACGACGTCGGCCTGAACGGGATGCTCAAGGGCAAGAAACGCGCCTGCGCGAAGTCTTGCACTGTGTACGCTGCACCCCTCAATAACGGAGTCGGGACGGGCAAAGTAAATGTATTCAAAAACGCAGAGATTCGGCTCGCACTTACCGCAGTGATCAGTTATTGAGCGGACTCCGTTTTTATCAAAGACTAAAATCTCGCCCGGTTTAAGGTCGCGCTCCATAGTTGCGCCGACAGCGGCAAGCGCACAGCTTTCGGAAGCAACGACGTAGTCGCCGTCCCGGGTTTTGCCGTAGCAAAGCGGGCGGAAGCCATGTTCGTCGCGCGCGGCGATAAGCTTTGTCGGGGACATGACGACAAGAGAATATGCGCCCTTGAGCCTGTCCATAGCTTTGTTTACGGCATCCTCGATTGAACCCGCTGCAATGCGCTCTTTAGTTATGATATATGAGATGACCTCGCTGTCGGTAGTTGTATGGAAAATACTGCCCTGAAGCTCAAGCTCCTCGCGAAGCTCCGCAGAATTTACAAGGTTGCCGTTGTGGGCAAGTGCCATTTTACCCTTGATGTGGTTGACGACAAGAGGCTGGGCGTTGTTGCGGTCATTACCGCCCGTTGTCCCATAGCGGCAATGTCCGATAGCCATTTTGCCCTCGCCGAGCTTTTCCATGACAGACGGAGT
>Ga0123331_1002698_pt1 | contig 12506 bp, 22 predicted proteins | sample BioC13SIPDNA_3_FD_89705 | JGI IMG/M metagenome (GOLD analysis project Ga0123331, IMG submission 89705) | Anaerobic biogas reactor microbial communites from Washington, USA - Biogas_R2_B C13 SIP DNA | ecosystem: Engineered > Bioreactor > Anaerobic > Unclassified | place: Washington, USA... | reverse complement strand
TAATGATAAGCACGGAAACAGTAACCGTAGATGGACGTGAATTTACACACACTTATAGCGATACATATTTAATCCGTAAGGTAGGTACGGAGGAAATATACGAAGATGCTATGGATGTGTTGGCTCTTCTCATGCCCCCTGGCTTCGGCTGGGGGGCTTTTTTTGTTGGACAAAAAACGAGCGACGCATGAATGCACCGCCCGCGAAACTTGCGTATTTCGTCAATGCCCTCGTAATCATCTCCATCCTCTTTGCGCTTTAAGGCTTCCAACATGTCATGCGCTAACTTCATTCCCTCGGGTGTAGCGTTTTTAGCGGCCTTGAATAACAACATCAGCTCCGGGTCCTTGGCGTATGTGTTAGCCAGAAGTAAAGCGTCGTTGTTGTTGTAAAACTCTACTGACTTGTTTTCGCTGTCATCAAGTCCAAGCAGATAATCTGAGGTCACGTCATACAACTTTGCAACGCTAATAATGAAGTCGTGTCCCGCCTCCCTTGTTCCTTTTTCATATCCCCAATAAGTGGTGTACGGGAGGCCAAGTTCACGGGCGACATCTGCCATTGACCAATTACGAGCTTTGCGTAACCGCTCGAGTCTTTCTCCAAGAATTTTGAGAATCATAGGTCTATCCTCCCCTGTCACAAAATACCCCATGTGAGTAGCTTTGTAAAGCGTTTTTCTCAAATTGGGTAAAACCCCCCTCTTTTTCGCTTGACAATTACGCATATTGCGTTATTATGGTATCAAAGTTACTCAAATTGAGGAAGGGAGGGCAGACAATGGATCGAATGAGAGCAGAACGAGCACAGCTGAAAATGACCCAAGAGGAACTGGCGAAAGAGTTAAAAGTGACTCGTTCAACGATTAGTGCCTGGGAAAGAGGAGACGGGATAATTCCCGTTTCTGCGCTTATCCAGATGGCCGCCTTGTTCAATTGTTCGGCCGACTGGCTTCTGGGCCTGTCCGAGTCGAGGAAGTAGGAGGCACCCCATGAAGGAAGCACGCAAGGTCATCATCATCGGCGATCGGCCGCCGGCGGATCTGATCGAGTGGCTGGCCCAGCAGGTGGCCAAGAGGCTATTGGAGGAGACAACAAATGAAACGACTAATCGCACACACCGCCACAGCCGTGGGGTTTATCGCCCTGGTCTGCGCGGGCGGTGCATTTGACGGGGGCCAGACCGGGGCGGGCCTGATCGGGGTCCTGATCGTCGCAGGGATGGCAGGGATCATCGGGGGCTTCATGGCCCTGGAAATGGAGGAGAGATGAATATACCCGACCGCCAAACGCTACGGCTCAAACGTCTGTTGGACCTGGCCGTGCGTGAGGGCGATTTTTTATGGATCAGCCGACTGACCTGGGGCTTGGAAGCCAACAGGTTCGGGCCAAAAGACCAAGGGCAGTGGAAGCCCAAATTGAAGGAGGACTGGGATGACTGAACAAGACCTGAAAGACACGATCATACGGCAAGCGACCGAGATCACCGAACTAAAAGCGCAGTTGAGCAACTCACAGTTTTTAGAGAAATATTACCGGGACCTTCACTGGGAGCTCAAGTGCCAGATGAAGGACTTGGAGGAAAAAGAAGTCACCGATGACGACGACATCGGCATGGGTATGACAGATTAGGAGGAACCACATGACTAAAACCCACTGGAGAGAAATCAAACAAACGGAGTACCTGGGCGGCCATGACCTGTCTGATGGCAAGGGCGGTTTTAAGGAAATCGCAGTCACCATCAAGCGGGCCATGAAGAAGAAGGTCCAGGACATTCAGGGCGACTCGACAGACGAGCTGGTCCTGGAGTTCGCCGACGGCACCAAGCCCATGATTATGAATGTCACGAACAGCAGGGTTCTGGCCAAACTGCTTAAGACGGCCTACATCGAGGACTGGGCTGGGAAAGAGATCGTAATAGGGACGGAAAAGGTAAAGGCGTTTGGTGAAGTTTTTGACGCCTTGCGGATCCGGCCCTACTTACCAAAAAAACAGGCGCCAACCGTGAACTGTGTGGAGTGTGGCAAACCGATCACGCCGTACAAGGGAGCACCTGCTGAAACCATTATAGCAAAGTCCACCGAGGAATTGGGCGCACCCACGTGCATCCCCTGCTGGAACGCTAAGAGGGAGGCGGCCAATGAAGCTAACTCCTGATAACTACTTCAGCGCCGAGGCCAACCAGGCTTACATGTCGGTCAGCCAATACAAGCAGTTCCGGTCCTGTGAGGCCCGAGCACTGGCCGAGATCCGGGGCGAGTACGTCCGTCCCGTGTCCACGGCCATGCTGGTCGGGTCCTACATCGACGCCTACTTCACCGAGGACCTGGACCGGTTCATCGAGGACCATCCCGAGATCATTTCAACCAGGGGCGCAACCAAGGGCCAGCTGAAGTCCGACTTCAAACAGGCCGAGGAGATCATCAACAGGCTCCTGGATGACCGGTTCTTCCAGGACTTCATGGGCGGGATCCCGCAAAAGATTTTCACCGGTGAGATCGGGGGCGTTCCGTTCAAGGCCAAGCTGGACCTCTTGCATGAGTCCCGGATCGTTGACCTCAAGATCGTGCGTGACTTCGAGGACATCTGGTCGCCGGAGGACGGTCGCAGGGTCAGCTGGATCCGCTTCTGGGGCTACGACATCCAGGGTGCAATCTACCAGGCCATCACGGCCCAGGCCACCGGGGAGCGGCTACCGTTCTACCTGGCCGCCGCTACCAAGGAGACCGTCATGGACAAGGCCGTCATCCAGATCGCCGATCAGGTGCTTAAGACACGCCTGGCCGAGGTCGAGGCGTTTGCGCCAGGCTTCCAGGCAATCAAGATGGGCCTGGTCGAGCCGGTCCGGTGCGAGCGGTGCGACTACTGCAAGTCGACCAAGGTATTAACAGAAACAACATTGTATGAGGGTGAATAATTATGAATTTAATCTGTCTAGTAGGAAGACTCGTAAGAGATCCAGAACTGAAAACAACCCAGGGCGGTCACAGCCTATGCCGGTTCACTATCGCCGTTGACCGGGATTTCAAGAACGATGCCGGCGAGTATGAGACCGACTTCATCGATTGCGTGGCCTGGCGGAACACGGCCGAGTTCATCGATAAGTGGTTTGAAAAAGGCAAGCCCATCGCCGTGACAGGATCGCTCCAGATCCGCAAGTACCAGGACAAGGAAGGCAACAACCGCAAGGCCGCCGAGGTCCAGGTCGACAAGGCACGATTCGTCCCAGGCGTTCCCAAGCAGGACCAGTCCTGGCATGACCAGGTCGGAGCCAGGCCAGCCACCGAGGTGGTCGAGACGTCCGAGAAGCCGTTCGAAGGTGACGACGACCAACAGCTGCCGTTTGACTTTTAGGGGGCTGGCATGAGCAACATCGAGTACTACAACGAAGATTGCATGGTAGGCATGGCGAGGTATCCCGACAAGTATTTTGATCTGGCGATAGTTGACCCGCCGTATGGGATAGGAAACTTTACACAGAGCGATAGAAAAAACAAATATGGGGACTATGTTTGGAACGAAGAAATACCAACAGATAAATATTTTGAGGAGTTAAAAAGAATAAGCAAGCGAAGAATCATATGGGGCGCTAATTATTACAATTGTTTTGAAGGTGGTCATGCGGCTATAATTTGGAACAAGGAAAATCCTCACCCTTCAATGAGTGTTTGCGAAATAGCATCATATTCAGAAGGCAAAAGAGTTTCATATTTCCGTTCTGCGTATTACGGTTTCGTTGGAACAAGCGGAAATATACACCCGTGCCAAAAACCAGTTGCCTTGTATAAATGGCTACTAACAAACTACGCAAAGCCAGGCGACAAAATTTTAGACACGCATGTGGGTTCAGCGTCTTCCCTGATCGCTTGCCACGACCTAGGCTTTGACGCTGTGGGATTTGAGCTTGACGAGGACTACTACAAGGCAAGCAAACAGCGATTAGAAAACCATCAAAAGCAAATACGGTTTGACCTGCCTGATCGAGAGCAGGACAAGCCAGAACAACTGGGCCCGGTGCCATGCTAGACGCCACCGACATCAAGCGCATGGTCCTGATGGACACGGTCCTGGGCTGGTACGGTCTCAAGCCGAACCGGTCCGGGTTCCTGGCCTGCCCCTTCCATGAGGACAAGGACCCGTCATTCAAGGTCTATCCGGGTGACAGGGGCTGGCACTGCTTTTCCTGCGACACGGGCGGATCCGTGATCGACCTGGTCATGAGGATGGAGGGGATGACCTTCCAGGACGCATGCCAGGCGATCGTGGAGCGGGCTGGGCTCACGGGCTACAAGTCAGCTTTCCGAAAGCACGTAACCAGGGACTATGCCAAGCGATTCAAAAAAACCAAGGAAACCAAGAAACAAGAAGAGAGCCTGTACTGGCTGGGCAAGGTCCGACGCTATAACCAGATCATGGCGCACGCCACCGAGTGGACGCCGGAACTGGAGGAAGCCTGTCAAAACCATGCCTATGCCGAGTACAGGTTAGAAGCGGCACAGGGTTTATATGATGAATGATTCCAAGGTTGTTCCAGCCTTTTTTGATTATGAAGCCGTGACCAGGGCGACCTTCGATAACCCGGAGGCTTTCGAATACGTCTATAACCAGCCTGACAAGTTCTCCCAACACACCGAGTTGGGCAAGCTGGCAGATGCTGGCAAGAGGGTCGGGGTCCATGACGTCAAGGGCCGTTACCAGTCCTATGTGGAGACGGTCCGGGGCGGTCCGACGATCGACTATTCCGTGACAGCCTTCCAGGATCCTCCGGGCGACCTGGAGCTCCAGATCGGGCGCTGGAACGGTGACGATAACGGGATCTGGCAGACCGGACCCAAGGGCGAGCTGATCGAAGCCTGCTCACATCCGATCATGCCGGTGGAGCGATTCAAGAACGTGGACAATGGCCTGGAGAAGATCCGACTGGCCTTCAAGCGGGGCGGACGCTGGCAGGATGACATCGTTGTCGACAAGTCAGTCCTGGCCAGCCCGCAACGGATCCTGGACCTGGCGGACCATGGCATATCGGTCACGTCCGAAAACGCCAAGGCCCTGATCAAGTTCCTCCAGGACGCCGAATCAATGAACTACGGCCTGATCCCGATCACACAGTCAACAACCAGGCTGGGCTGGGTCAAGCCGGAGGTGTTCTTACCGTATGACGCCAACATCGTCTATGACGGGGACGCTTCATTCCGGCATATGTTCGATGCTACCCAGCCGGTGGGCAAGTTCGAACCATGGCTGGATCTGGTGCGGGATGTCCGGCGAAAGGATGTGGCGGTCAAGATTGCCCTGGCTGCGTCCTTCGCTTCGGCGCTCCTGGTTAAGATCAACTCCTTGAGTATGTTCACGCACTTCTGGTCCAGCGAGTCCGCCACAGGCAAAACCGTGATCCTGATGCTGGCTGCCTCTATCTGGGGTGATCCCGAGATGGGCCGGTTCGTCCAGTCATTCAATACGACGGACGTGGCGTCGGAATGGACCTGTGCCTTTTTGAACTCCATGCCCCTGATCATGGACGAACTCCAGCTGGCCTATGACCGGTACGGGAACTTGAGGTTCAACGTTTATAAGATTTCCCAGGGCGTGGGCCGGGCCAGAGGACGTAAGACCGGAGGTATCGAGCGGACCACCAATTGGCGGCTGTGTTGCATCACCTCCGGGGAGACACCTTTAACCAATATGTCAGACGGGGCCGGTGCCTACGCCAGGATCGTGGACGTCCAGATCATGGACCAGATCTTTGGCCTGGAGGACGGACAACGGATCACCAAGATCATCCGGGAGAACTTCGGCCATGCCGGGCGCAAGTTCGTCCAGGCGTTACTTGAGATCGGAGAGGAAGGTCTCCAGGCACGCTACGGCGAGATCGTCCGGACCATCAACGGGGCCGGCGACATCCAGGACAAGCAAAGGATGGCTGCGGCTGCCCTGCTCCTGGCTGATGAGATCGCTGATGAGGCGCTTTTCAAGGATGACCAGGGCCGTCTGGGGATCGAGGAGCTCCGGCCGCACCTGCTGACCTCCGAGGATGTGTCACCGACCAAACGGGCGTATGAATATTTGATGGACTGGATCTCGATCAATGGGGCCAGATTCGAAGATGATTCTCCACATGACAGATATGGAGTGATCGAAGGGAACTGGGCCTATGTCGTCAAATCGCAATTCGACAAAGTTATGAAAGATGAAGGCTTCTCTAGTCGGGCTGTATTGAGTGCCTGGAATAAGGAGGGATTGATCCAGACAGAGATCGAACAAGGTAAGACCCGTTTTGCAGTTAAAAAGAGCGTGGCGGGTCGTCGTGCAAGACATGTAATCGTGAGGCTCCCAGATGAAGAAGAATGGCTGGAACCGCAAGCAAGTATTTTTGAGGACAACTGATATGAAGTGCCCCACTTGCCCCACTTGCCCCACTCGTATACGCATATATATCTACAACAGGATATATGCCCTATATGCTCACGCTTATAAGACAATGTGTGTAATTTGTGGGGCGAGTGGGGCGGATGTAGGTCAAATGCTGTTATATCAGTCATTACGGTGCGCCCCACTTGACAAAAAAGAGTGTCCCACTGCCCCACTAGGAGGCGGTATATGCTGACCCTCCGCCCTTACCAGACCGACATCGTCCGCTTGGTGCACGAATCTTGGCGGACCGGCCACAAGCGGCCCTTGGTGTGTCTGCCGACGGGTGCGGGTAAGACCGTCCTGGCGGCTGACATGGCTCACCGAGTGGCGGGGCATGACAACACGGCCTGGTTCATCGTCCATCGCCGGGAATTACTCAAGCAGACAAAAGACACCTTTGACCTGTTCGGGATCCCCAGGGACCGGGTCTTTGTCGGCATGGTCCAGACGATTATGAAACAGGGTTATCCGGATCCGGACCTGATTGTGTTCGATGAAGTTCATCACATTTTGGCAAGGACCTGGCGTCGAATTGTTGACGCCCACCCCGACGCCTTCATGACCGGCCTGACCGCAACCCCGGCACGTCTGGACGGCAAGGCGCTGGGTGATGTGTTTGATCGCCTGGTCCTGGGCCCTACCACGCAGGACCTGATCAATGAAGGCTACCTGTCACCCTACCGGATGATCGTGGCTGATGTCGCAGACCTGACCGGCCTTCGGACCCGTGGCAGTGATTACGACCGGACCGATGCCGAATCGAGACTGATGGAGCGAGCGGTTTATGGGGACGTGGTCAAGGCGTACCAACAGTACGGTCAAGCCCAGGCAATCTACTTCTGCACAACCATCAAGCACTCCGAAGCCACGGCCGAGGCGTTCCGGGAAGCAGGGATCCGGGCCGAGCACTTTGACGGAAATACACCGTCCAAGGACCGGGACCGGTTGATCGAACAGTTCCGGGCGGGCTCCATCCAGATCCTGTGCAACTGTGAGCTGATCGGTGAAGGCTTCGACATGCCAGCCTGCGATGTGGTGGGCATGCTCCGGCCGACACAGTCATTGACGATCTACCTCCAACAGGTAGGCAGGGCACTCCGGCCACGACAAGGCAAGATCGCAACCCTGATTGACCATGTCGGGAACATCCAACGGCATGGATCGCCGTCCGAACCCAGGGACTGGTCCTTGGAAGGAAAGATCAAGACAGGCCGGGCTGTGACCGAGGAGGGCGAGTTTGCGATCAGGTACTGCCAGACCTGTTATGCGGCCTATGAGGTCACCAAGCCAAGGTGTCCGGTGTGCGGTGCCGAGTATGTGTCGACGATGGAGGAGATCAAGCAGATCCGGGACGTGCGGATGAAGGTGCTTGAGGAAACACAGCTGGCACGGGAGAAGGCATGGGCGCTGTCGGAGGAGGCCGAGCGTGAAGCGGAATCGTATAGCGAGCTGTGCACCATCGCAAAACACCGGGGTTACAAAACGGGCTGGGCCTATCACAGGGCCAAGGCCAGAGGGTACTGGGTGCCGTATTAGGAGGGAACACGATGGCAAGAAACCCTGAAACAAACCTCCAACTCCGGATCATGGTCGCACTGGCTCCGACCTGTGTCCTGTTCCGGATCCCGGCCGGGATGTTCTGGGCGGGTCCGAACCGGGACGTTCCGGTCAAGGTGGCAGTCAAAGGCCACCCGGACCTGGCCGGTTACCGTCGGTCGGATGGTAGGGCCGTGTATATCGAGGTCAAGACCAAAAAGGGCCGGGCCACCCCGGAGCAGGAACAGTTCCTGGCCGTGGCACGTCAGTCCGGATGCCTGGCTGGGATAGCCCGGTCAGTAAAAGAAGCAGAGGAGATCGTGAAATGAAGGACGGAATAACAAGAAGGCAGTGGGAGCACATCGAGACCAAGCTGGACAAGTGCCCGTTTTGCGGACAGCGGGTCAGGCTGATCCGGTCGGACGGAGGAGATTGCCGCATGAGCCGAGAGTGCCGGCATGGGTTTTATATCCAGTGTCTGGCCTGTGACCTGTTGTTTGGCTACGAACCGAACCGGGGCGGGGTTTGGCGCATGGAGGATATACGAGCCCTGGCCTGTCGCTGGAATGAGCGCAGGGGCTACACCTGGAGGATGACGAAATGACACGAAAACGCATCTACATCGCCGGACCCATGACCGGCCTGCCGAACTACAACCGGAAAGCCTTCATCATGGCTGCGGGACACATCTCTACCAATACCGACCTGATCCCGATCCACACTGCTTGGATCCGGGACGGCCTGGCCTGGTCGGAGTACATGGAGCTGGCCCAGGACATGCTAAGCCTGTGTGACCTGGTCTGTGTCCTGCCAGGCTGGGAGCAGTCCAAGGGCGCCCAGATCGAGGTGGGCCTGGCCCGTGACGCTGGGATGCCGGTGATTGAGCTGGACAAGGTGGTGGAGGAGTTTGGGAGATGAATATGAATAAATCAGAAATACTAACACCGGAAAACATCGACAAAATCTTAATGATTGTGTACGACAGCGATGTTGAGAAAGTACTCACGATTAACCGTGCGGAGTTCAAAAAACACCTAATGGAAAATATCAGCGAACGCGACTTTGCGGTGTTATACAAGCGCATCGTCGAAGGCAAAACGCTTGAAGAAGCAGGGCACGACATGCAAGTAACGAGGGAGCGCGTGCGCCAAGTCGAAGTACGTGCATTGCGCAGGTTGCGAGCGCCGTACACATCGAGACGGTACGAAGCGCTAACAGTCAAGGAAGTATCGGAACTCGAAGAATCACTTGCTTCAGCAACAAAGATGAACAATCAACTACAGAAACAATGTGAACTTCACCACGCGCTTTTAGAACGCTTGCTTGGCAGACGCTCGCAAACGTTGCAGGCAGTAACCGGTTCAATGCAAGGTCTGGACGCTTTAATTCAGAGCATCGACGAGCTGGGGCTATCGACACGTACATACCGTGCGCTGAAACGAGCAGGCATCGAAACCGTCGGACAGTTGGCGGACATGTCGGATCAACAGCTGTCGGCTATCAGGAATCTTGGAGTGAAGTCAAAGCAAGAAGCTCAAGAGAAGTTGAAAGCATACTTGGATAGGGTGGGAGGTTAGCATGAACAACAAACTAACACCTGAACGGATTGCCCCACGGGGTGCGCTGATAATGGCACAACTGCGGAAGGAGGCTGACATGAGAGAGATTAAATTCCGGGGGAAGAGATTAGACGGTAGTTGGATATACGGCGACCTTTGGCACCGACCTTACACAAAAGACTGGGTTACCATAGTCAGCTTTATGGAAGATACAGGAGGCTTTGTGGTAATCCCTGAAACCGTTGGACAATACACCGGCCTGAAAGATAAGAACGGTATTGAGATTTACGAGGGTGATATAGTGCTCTGTAAAATACACGATAAAGAGTATATGGGCCTAGTTGAGTATACAAATACATACGGATTTTACTATCTTTCTGGGATGGGACGTTCTGATACTGAGTTATGGGGTTGTAACGAAAAAAAAGTCCTCGGCAACATCTACGAAAACCCTGAACTTATCCAGCAACAAGACCAGGAGGAGGCCCGCCATGACTAACCCCTGCCTTTACTGCCACAAGCCCGTCACGGACGACATCAAGCGGCTGCCCATGACGGACGGGTCCGGGCAGGTCACGGAGAAGCTGGTGCACCGGGCCTGTCATGAGCGGCTGATGGCGTTACGGCGTCGGAGTTATGGGGAGGTGTGCGTATGATGCAACTGAGCTGGGAGATGATAACCGTTGAAAACTTTAGCCCTACCAACAGGGAGAAGGTGATAGGAGATAGCCTGTATCGGATATGCCAATTCGATTATTTCGGCACTTGGTACATCTTCGAGGTTTACACAACAACAGGAGGCGCATTCGCAACAGCGCGAAGTTATGCTCGTCACGACCCGAAAGAAGTCATTGATGCCTTTAACAGCATCACGACAGAAAGGGCGCTAACAGGGGAGGCCCAACCATGACTGACCTCACCGCCGCCCGCTCCTACCTGGAACAGTACCAGCAGGCGCTGCGCGAGCTACGATACTACGCCAGCCGGATCGAGACGCTGGAGGCACGGATCACCTCCGGGCTGACCCCGACCGACGCCAGGGCAGGATGGACGGGCGAGTGGACGGGCCGGGCCAAGGACGGGCGTGGCAGGATCACCACCCGTGACCCGGACGAGCTGGTGCGGCCACGGAAGGTGATGGCGGTGCCGCAGTCGGTCAAGGCCCAGCAGGACCCCAAGGCGGGCGAGCGGCGGATGGTGGCCATGCTGGACCAGGTGCTAAAGTACGACCGCCGGGCCGAGGCAGCCGAACTTTTATGCGAGGAGATCGAGGACAGCATAGACCGGCACACGGTCGGGAGCGAGGCGCTGGTCTTGAAGTACCGCTATATCGAGGGGCTGACCTATGACCAGGTAGGCCGGCGCATGGACTACAGCAACACGCACGTCCGGCGACTGCTGGACGAGGCCCTGGACCGATACGCCAAGGGCTGGGGGGAGGAGAGAAGAGATGAAGTTGAGTGAATATATCAGCCACATGAGGGCAACATCTACGAACAGGAGGATTGAGTAATGGATATTGAGAGATTGAAAGAACTGAGGAAGAAGATACCTGAATATTATGGCAACGGCTTTATGTCGCTTGTTCATTGTGACAATATGCTTGACTTAATCGACGATGCCATCGCTCGCCAGTCGGTCAAGAGCGAGGAAGTGGCAGAGGCGATAGGCGACCTACTGGACATGAAAGAGCGTTGGTGCGCTGACAGCACAGATAATGATGCCATCAGCATCGACCTTGCCATCACCGCCCTGCAAGCGTATCAGCCGTGGGTGAGTGTTGAGGATAGGTTGCCGGAAAGTGGAAAACACGTTTTACTGTGTTGCGAGATTAGACCGTCAGGCAAAAGGTACGTTTGCGACGGATATTATGCCGCATCGAAGTCAATAACCAGTGATTATGGTAGCGAATGGGATTGCGAGTACGACGAAGAAACAGACGAATATTATTTGCCTGCGGGATATTACGAGGTTATCAAAAATTGGGACGATTATTCGTCAATAGTGATTGATGATTTTGTCACCCAATGGAAACCACTTCCAGAACCACCGAAAGGAGAATGAGAGATGGATAGTAAAAAGTACAGAAAAAAACCAGTAGTTATTGAAGCACTTAAATACGAAAGAGATAAAAATATATCAAGTTGTTTGGATTTCTGTCCAGACATGATTTACAACCAACAAGATAACGAATATGACATTGTTACGCTAGAGGGTTCAATGAGAATCACGAAAGGTGATTACATAATCAAAGGCGTAAGTGGCGAGTTTTACCCTTGCAAGCCTGACATTTTCCGAAAAACCTACGAGAAAGTGGCTATTTCCAAAACGGAAACAACCAGTTGTCGTTACTGCAGAGGCATAGAATCGCACGGCATCGTAGCTGTGAAAACGGTGATTGATGAATATTTGAATGTGATCCCAGCATACGACACGCCATATAACTACTGCCCTAACTGTGGCAGAAAAATCAAGGAGGACTGATATGAGAGAGATTAAAATTTGAGTTAAACGGACAGGCAAAACAGTCAGCACCATTTCCGAGTGCAGTGATTGTTTATAGGCGAAAGGAGCACTGAGCAACAATGGAAATTAACCTGTTACACGGCGATTGCCTTGAGCTGATGCAAGATATACCAGATAAAAGCATTGATATGATTCTGTGTGATTTACCGTATGGAACGACTGATTGCAAGTGGGATTCAATTATTCCGTTTGAACCACTTTGGGAACAATATGAGCGAGTTATTAAAGATAATGGGGCGATAGTCCTCACGGCTAGCCAACCGTTTACAACTAAACTAATTTCAAGCAATATGGACCTTTTCAAATATACATGGGTGTGGGATAAAATAACTAAAACAAATTACTTAAATGCTAGAAAACAACCACTTAGAAGGACAGAAGATGTTATCGTATTTTATAAAAAGCAATGTACATATAATCCTCAAGGTTTAATTGAAGGTGAGTTCTCTAATTACAGACCAAATCATTTTAAAT
>Ga0123331_1002662_pt1 | contig 12659 bp, 9 predicted proteins | sample BioC13SIPDNA_3_FD_89705 | JGI IMG/M metagenome (GOLD analysis project Ga0123331, IMG submission 89705) | Anaerobic biogas reactor microbial communites from Washington, USA - Biogas_R2_B C13 SIP DNA | ecosystem: Engineered > Bioreactor > Anaerobic > Unclassified | place: Washington, USA... | reverse complement strand
TCGTGCCCCAACACCTGTTGGGCTACCGCGACGTGGCCCGGCTGTTGTCCGGCCACTTTGAGAACATCAGTGTGCGCCGTTTTCCTGACGGCGAATACGAACGTTTCAAGCAAGTCGTGGTGCTGGCACGGCGCAAGCCCTACAGCACCCCGACCGAGGAAAGCCTGGACGTCTTGCGCGCCTTGCGCGACGCCGATCTGCCGCCGTTGGGCGCGCCGCCCGAACGCTGGCTGCGCGAGTTGCCGCCCGCACCGCTGAAAGCCAAGTGTGTGCGCGTCGATCTTAGCGACCGCGAGCAGGTGGCCCTGGGCTACGCCTTGGAATGGCCGGAGGCGCTGCGGCAAGCCTTGCACCCGCAAGGGCACGTGCCGTTCTGTCCGCCAATCCCGCTCAAGAAGGGCCACGTGGCGATGCTGATGGCCTCTGGGCTAATGGGGACACTGCTCATCCGCAAGGACGGGCAGCGCCTCTTGGTCAAGGGCCGTGTGCGCAAAGTGCAGGACGTGTCCACCGAGGAGACGGAGAAGGGCGACGTGATCACCATTCGTCGCGACCGCTTCACCACCACGGTGGGCGTCGTTTCCAGTGAGGGCGTGCAAGTGCTGGATGACGTAGCCGGGTTGACTGCCTTTATGGAAGACTACGGCGAGGAAATCGCCGCTGAAATCCTGAAGCATCCCCCGCGCTACGACCTGAAGCCGACCACGGCGGAATGGCAGCACCTGAGCACGCTGGGCAAGAACCGCGCGGCGTTGCCGGGCCAGGCCGAAGCCGGACTGTTACCGGTGCAGAAGCACGTCGCTGTCGCGCTGACGCGCACATTGAAAGTGCAAAGACACGCGCTTCTGCAAGGAGAAATGGGTGCGGGGAAGACGACCATCGGGCTGGCGACCATCGACGCGCTCAACGCCTACCCCGCGCTGGTCATTGGTCCGCCGCATCTGGTGGAGAAATGGCTGCGCGAGGCCGCCGAGGTCATCCCCGGTGTGCAGGTACGCGAGCTGCGCAAGGTGGGGCGCAATGGCGACCCGCACGACATCAACGATGCACGGGAGTTTGTCGAAGACTGGCAGGCCGGGCGCTTGGGCGACAAGGCCATCGCCATCATCTCCGAGACCAGCGCCAAGCTGGGCTCGGGCTGGCGCGGGGCCACGGCAACGCGCTACACGCTGCTGCGGCCCAAGCCGCGCCGCGATGAACGCGAGGTCGATCCGGCAGTCGTGCAACGCGAGCAGTTCCGCAAGGCCGTGCAAGCCTACAAGGAGGCGCGGAAGACGTTGCTGGAACTGCGCACTGGCGACGACGCCACTGCCCTGGCGCAACAACGCGCCACGGTGGAACGGCTGCGCCGGTCGGCGTTGCAGATCGCTACGCCCATCCCGGTGTGTCCTGACTGTGGTCAAGTGCAGCAGGAACGCAATGGCTTGCTCTTGTCGGCCAAGTTGTTTGACAAGCAGCCACGCCATTGCGACCGGCCACACGTGGGTTGGGCGCGGGATGCGCAAGGCAGCAAGCTGCGCGACGACGACGGTCAGCCTATGTGGGTCTGGGACGTCGAACACGAACACGCGCCACGCTGTACCAATGCGCTGTTCGAGTTCGGGGATCAGTTCCGCCGCTGGCCCATCGCCGACTACCTGCGCCGCAAGTGTCGCCACGTCTTCAAGCTGCTGATCGCCGACGAGGTGCATCAGTTCCGCAGCAAGGACAGCGACCGCGGGCGGGCCTTCCACCACCTGATCACCGCGACGCAGTATCATCTGGGAATGACGGGCACCGTCTACGGGGGGAAGTCCACCTCGGTCTTCTACCTCTTCTACCGCCTGTTCCCCCAAGTGCGCGCGGCGTTCCCCTTCACCGGGGAAAAACAGTGGGCGGCCAAGTATGGGGTGCTGGAAACGCGGCAATATGGGACGAAGGGCAGCACGGACGACGATGCGACTGAGTTCGGGAGCTTCAACGCCACCCGGCGCGGGCGCGTCACCGTCACCGAGAAACCCGGCGTCTCCCCGGCGATCCTCTCGCAGATCGTCGATCACGCGATCTTCCTGTCCTTGAAAGACCTCGGTGTGGGCCTTCCGGCCTACCGCGAGGAAGCCTTGCCCCTGGCGATGACGCCGCAGCAAAGCGCGCAGTACCACCGGATGGAAGGGGCGCTGCGTGCGCAAGCGCGGCAGTTCCCTAGTTGGCTGTCCACGTGGCTGCAATGGTCGCTCGCGCGGCCCAACTCTGCCTTCCGTCCGGAAATCGTGGAGAAGCAGCGCCGGGACGACGACGGCAATGTCATCGACGTCACCGCGTTTATGGAGTTGCCGGAGATCGTCGCCGGCGTGGATGCCACAACCGGCTCCACGGGTGAAGTCGTGTACGTGCCCAACGGCAACGACGGCTTGCCCAAGGAAGCCTGGTTGGTGGACTTCGTGAAGGCCGAGAAAGCCGTAGGGCGCAAGACGCTGGTCTTCGTGCGCCAGACGGCCACGCGCGACATCCAGCCGCGCTTGCAGGCGGTGCTACGCCGTGGGCAGTTGCGCGCGCAGGTGCTCTACGCCAACGTGGACACCCGCAAGCGCGAAGCTTGGGTCAACCGCCACGCGCCGGGGTTGGATGCTTTGATCTGTAATCCGATCCTGGTCCAAACTGGACTCGATCTTGTCCAATTTGCGACCATCGTGTTTTTTGAGATGGATTACGATTTGTTCGGTATCTGGCAGGCGATGCGCCGCGTGTGGCGCTTGGGACAAACCAAGCCCGTCAAGATCATCTTCACCTCGTATACCGGCACGCTGGAAGAACAGGCGCTCCGGTTGATTGGACGCAAGATGAAAGCAGCCCAGTTGCTCTACGGCGACGAGGTCGGCGGCGCAATCGTGCCCGACGATGGGGAGAACTTCCTCACCGAGTTGGCGCGCGCGGTGCTCGCTGATCAAGCCTTGCCCGACCTGAAGGCGCTCTTTGCCGAGGCGCGGCCTGAAACGGGCAGTCCCCTGGGGAGTCCCACCGCGGTCAGTCCACGCTTGCCGGTCATCAATGCCGACCAGGTGCGGCACCTGTGGGAAGCGCAGCGCGCTCGCGAGGTTGCCAAGGCGCAACAACGCCAGGAACGACGACAGCAGCGCGTCGTACAGCAGTTGCACCAGGCGGGTCTCAGTGTGCAACAACTGGGGATGTTCTGAGGAGGGCGCAATGTCTACCCTGGATCAACTCTCGCTGTTTGACACTGCTCCGGCAGTGGAAGACCTGGAAATGCCACTGATCTATGCGTATACCCGTGCGCAAGCCTTGGAAGACGGTGTGCTCGTCGATGTGTCAGAGCTGGCGCGCGAGGCGGGCTTTGTCTGGCCGGTGGCCCTCACCGCTGCGGTGTGGGCGCTGGTGGAAGACATTCCGCCCCGCTATCGTGCCTGGCAGACCGTTGAGGGGCGCTTGTACGATGTGCTCTGGATGGCCTATTGTGCCATTCGCAGCGCCGAGCACAGTAGCACGGAACTGCGTTATACGTTGTTGCTGGATCACGGGCGACATCGTTACCTGACGCTCAAACTGGTCACCGGCCCTGGCGACCACGGCGAGCCGGTGGTGACGATTATGTTGCCTGACGAGGATTGAGGTACTGCCTAACCTGGCAACCACCGGTTGCCCTTTACGACAAAGACCCTGTGTTACGACACAGGGTCTTTTTCTTGGTCTTTACTGGTAAAGGCAGCGGTGTACGGCAATGATGTTTCCAGGCCCCACCACATTGCCGCACGGCGCAGGTCAATGTAAGTGACGACCACGATCCACACCGCGATCACCATTGCGGCCAACGTCCCGAATGGACTGTTGCCCTGTAACCTGATAGATACCGATGCGACCATCAGCAAAATGGCAATGATAAACGCTACTGCGAAACGCACGGACAGGCGCTTAACAGTTACCCATTCCACCGGCCCAACACGTAGATTGAGTTGCTGACCATCCTGTCGCCACAAGGTATTGATCATCCACGAGTCGATGAAGCGCATCCCCCGCCGCCCTTCCGTGCCGGGCAATGTAAAGGAATACCACGGCCAGCGCGGGTTCGGCTTGGGCTTGCGCAGGGCGGGCCACCACCAACGCAAACGGAAAGGCAACCGGTAGCGCCAGGGCCAGCTCATAAAGCGCAACCGTTGCCACAATGACCAGTGCTGCGCCTTCTCCGTGGCAAAATCGCGGATCAGCCAATGCACCGTGTATTTTCCCGGCACATCCGGCACGGGCCGGGCTAACTGCATCGCGGCCAAATCTTGCCACACGCGTAATGTCTCAGCAGTCGAAAGACCCCACAAGGCTTCCGCCAAGGCTAGATCGTATTGCAGGAAGTAAGGTAGACGGCCCAACGTGGTAAAGGCATATTGACTTGTTTCTCCCAACCGTTCCCAATCCATCTCCAACGGGGCCCATACATTGCGGTTTCTGGTTTTCAGAAACTGGATCATTCCCCACCGGACCGTAATGGCTTGCAGGGCGTTCTGGATTTCACCCCATGGCATCTTGAGGGTCAAAGCCGCCGATGCCACTACCACCGTCGTGTACGGATGATGTTCCACGGCTTGCAGTACTGCTTTAGCGGCGGGAATCTGATCTTCTGCAACTGTAGCGATCTGTTCGACTAATGCCCAGGCTTCAGCATCAGCTAATTCCCCGACGGTGATCCACCCTTTCTCCGGTACGTGCAATAACGCCACGTCTTGCATTGCCCGCAGCGTAACCACCACCACGACACCCGCCCCTAGCGCGTGCAGAAGGCTAACGTCAGTAGGATTGACGACATTGTCCAAAAGGAGCAAGAGCGGTTCATCAGGCAGGACGTGGCGCAATGCAGTTATCGCCTCGTTGTCCGAAGTGTATTCCTCGGCTAACTGTTCACCAAACGCCAGCGCGATCCGTTGGGCCAGGCGTTGGATTGTCGTGAACTGTCGTACCTCGAACCAGCGCACGTTCCCGAAAAACTCAGCGTTGATCTCGGAGTCGTGCCCAAGAGCGGCCATAAGCGTGCTCTTGCCGGCCCCGGTCATCCCCAATAGAGCAATCCAGCCCCCCGTCTCGCGCTGCGCCAGCGTCAAGGCTTTCAGGGCGTCCAGCTTGGCCTTGCGGGCAACATAATAGTCGGGCAAAGCCGGCACGCTGCCGGCGACGTTAATGGCACGGGTTGTTTCGGCTGATCGTTTGTGGGTGGCAAGCGTCCCCCGCCCCTGCGGATTGCGGATTGCAGCCAGGGTTTGATCAAGGTAACCGGCCATACCGGCCTCGCGGAGCAAGTCACTCACCCACGACTCATCAAGTTCCGACGAAGCCAGAAGACACGCCATCATGAATCGCTTCAGAATGGCGTAATCTGTGGGGATTACATCTCTACGCCAGGAACCCAAAGTACTGGACCCAATACCACTGGCAAATGCCAGGTCGTCCGTCGCGCGGGTTACCCCATTGATACGTTTGGCGTGCTGATAGGCGCGCACCCCAGTATCAACCAGGTGGGCGAAGGCTGTTTGTGGACCACGTGGCTTAGGTTGTTTGTTCATCGTCATTGCTGCCCGGATAGTAAAAAATGTCGTGCAAGTGAGGAAAAATTCCTAACCTCTCCAACAACTTTTGGCCTGGTTCTGGTTTAGGATAGATGCGGTTGAGTTTCTAGTACCGCTATTGTAGAGAAGTTGATCCAAAAGTCAAACGCACACGCAGAACTCATCTACGTAGTGTACGCACGTTACCAGGTAAATAGGTTAGGTGGGCGAAAGTGCAAAATTGAGGGCTTGACAGTTCTGAGAATAGAACTATAATAAGTGTATGGAATCAAGCCAGACAGAAATGATGACCTTTCAGGAATGGACTGTTGAAGTACTAGCGCAAAAGGCAGGTATTAGTGCTGCTTATATTCGGCGGATGTGCAGAAACGGTGTCATTCGAGCGCGTAAATTTGGTTATGCCTGGTTGATTCCATATGAAGAGGGACAACGCTGGTTGGAGCAACGCACAATCGACTCTAAGTCGGACGAGGCAAGTTTAACAACTGAAGCATAACCTTTAGGGCACGCCTGGTGGGTGTTACCAGCACCCACCAGACGCTAACCCGACCGTTGACTAAGGCAACGGTGGGCTACCCTGATTATACCATGAACGCAACGGTGTGTTGCGCCGTTTTGCCGGCGCACAGCACCTCCTTGAGGCAATACGGCTCTAGGACTTAGCGTTACGGGGATATGACGGCCTACCTATGCCAGACAACGGCACGGTAGGCCGTTTTTGTTTGCCTGTAACCCGAAGCTAATCCTAAACCAACTCAAGGAGGTTTTCAGATGTATACCGGAATCGACATTGGCTACAATGCCACCAAAGCGGTGACCGAGCGTCGTCGCACCACATTCCCCTCGGTGGTCGGCACCCCCGACCGCGCCAGCTTTGCCCTCAACGGCAACAGCGAACAGGCGTTGGTTCTTGTTGCGCCCACCCACGCCCTCATCGGCGAGGAAGCGGTAAATCAGTCGCGCTTCCTCAACCGGCGCGAGGACCGTCGCTGGATCGAGAGCGAGGAATGGTTGACCTTGTTCCACGCCGCCCTCACCGAACTAACGACTGCTACAGCCGTGGACATCGACTTGGTGACCGGTCTGCCTGTGGCCTTCTTCAGCGATAAGGCGCAAGTGCAGGAGCGGCTCTTGGGAGAGCATCGCGTGCAGCGCGAAGGCCGCCGTGGGCAACTCCTGCGCGTCACCAATGCGCGTGTCATCCCGCAGCCCTTTGGCTCACTCCTAGCCGAAGTCCTCGACGAACACGGGCAGATTCAGCGTCCCGACCTGGCACACGCTGCGGTGGGCCTCATCGACATCGGCGGCAAGACCTGCAACCTCTTGAGCGTCAGCCGTCTCTCCGAGATCGGGCGCGAGACCGCCAGTGTGAACGTCGGCGGCTGGACATTGGTGCGTGCGGTGCGCCAATGGCTGGCTCAAGCCTATCCGGGCTTGGACGACCTGCGTGATCACCAACTCGCCAGCGCGATCCAGGCGCGCAGCATCCGCTACTACGGCGAACCCGTGGCCGATTTCGCGACCGTCGTGGATGACCTCGCGGCTGACCTGGCTGGACAGATTCTCGGCGAAGCCTCGCACCTGTGGAACGGCGGAGCGACACTGGATGCTATTTGTCTCACCGGTGGAGGCGCTCTGCTCCTGGGGACGCACATCCAGCGCCATTGGCCACACGCCCAAGTCGTCGCCGAGCCAATCTACGGCAATGCGCTGGGTTACTGGAAGCTGGCGCGCCGTTTGTGGGGCAAGTAATACTTTTTCATACTGCCCGACACCAGAAGTTATGAAAAAGTATGCACAGATGAGGAGACCACGATGTTAGTACGACGCACTTTCAGTTTGGATACCCAACGTGACGCGGCGCTGCTCGCCTGGTTGGACGCCCAGGACAACCTCAGTGAGACTGTGCGCGCTGCACTGCGGAATCACTATGACGCATCCCAGGTGACGCTGGCCGACGTGTACCGCGCGGTGCAGGCCATGGAACAACGGTTGGCGGACGGGGTAGCTGTTGCTGCTCCGACCACCGCGCCCACTGAAGACCCTGACCTGGCCGAGGCGCTGGATCAGTTGGGACTGTGAACAAGAGGAGGTTAGCCAATGCGTAGTCTACGTCCGTATCTTGAATTGCGCGCTGATCTGGTGGAGTCGGTCCTGGGCGCACATCGCACGCCAGGGCGTGTGACCGGCGGCACAGTGGGACCGCGGCTGATTCGCTTCTACATCCAACCTGCGCCCCACGTGCGCTTTGTCAGCATCCAACGCTTGAGCGAGGATTTGGCGTTGGGTTTACGGGTTCCCCAGGTGCGCCTCAGCCGGGGCGTCGAAGGCGTCATCCTGGAATTCGACCACCCCGATCCCCGTCCGGTGACGTTGGCCGGTGTTCTGCAGGATGTATCGCCGCTGCCCATCGCCACGGCCTTGCTCGGCTTGAATGAGCACAGTACCCCCTTGCTGGCGCGGCTACCGTCGCCTGACGTAGCGCACATCCTCATCTCTGGGACGACGGGTTGCGGTAAGTCGGTGCTACTGCGTACCATTGCCGCCAGCTTGCTCCTGGGTAACACGCCGGAGGTTGTGCGGCTGTTGCTCATTGACCCGAAGGGGCGCACGTTCCCGGCGTCTTTCAACGCCCCACATCTGGTGCGCCCGGTCATCACTGAGCCGCAAGCCGCAGTGGAAGCCTTGCGCTCCCTCGTGCGCCTACTGACCGTCCGCGACCAGCGGGGCGAGACTTTGCCGCGCATTGTCATCTGCATCGACGAACTCGCCGATCTGGTGATGAGCGGTGACGGCGTCAGCGCGCCCCTGGAACGCCTGGTGCAGCGGGGACGCGAAGCCGGGCTACACCTGATCGCGGCGACGCAGCGCCCTTCGGCGGCGATCCTGTCCGGCATTGTGCGCGCCAACTTCCCGTTGCGAGTAGTAGGCAAGGTCGTCAGCGCCGACGATGCGCGTATCGCGGCGGGACGCGGAGGCACCGGGGCAGAACGCTTGCAGGGGCGTGGCGACTTCCTGGCCGTGTCTGGTGAGCAGGTGACCCGCTTCCAGGCTGCCCACAGTACAACGCAAGACTTGCCGGGCAATGGGCATATCCCCCAGGTTGTGCCGTTGGCCTTGCCTGAGCCTGAAATGGCAACGGAAGAAGCGCCAGTAGCCAGTGAGGACGATTTGGCGCAGTTAGCGGCGCGGCTTGCGCCCTGGTGGGCGCAGCACGGTGGCGAATGGGGCAGCAAGAGCAGGGCCCTGCACTATCTCTTTGGCGAGGATGTGTCAGCCGGGGGCTGGCACTGGCAGATGACACAGGCGGCGATTGACCGCCTCAATACTTCTTCTTCGTGAACTTCTACGGCCCTTATTCGTGCGAAACGGGGTTATGGGGCGTAGAAATTGGGGAAGAAGAAGATTTTTACCAGCAGGAGAGGAAACAATGCGTATTCGAGACAACGGCTATGACTATTACGATGAACGGCCACGATTAGGACAACGCTTGGGGCGGTTCGTGGCGCTGGTCGGCGTGGTGTTTGCGGTGGTGACGGCGGTGGTAGTCGTACAACGACTCAGCGATGACACGCTGGCGTTGATCATTGGGCTACTGCTGGCGGGTGTGCCCTTGCTGGTCATCATCGGACTGCTGATCTTTGTGCTGGCCCGGCGCGGACAGCGTCAGCCGCCGCCACAACAGATGACGATCCCGCCGATCATTATGCAAATTCCACAGCAGCCACAGCCACCGGCTTTGCCGGATTATGGTTTGCCTTGGGAAGGGGTGTCGCAACGCGCAGGGATGCGGCAGTGGGAGGTTATTGGGAATGAGGAATAAAGCAATATCTCGATAAGAACCTCTGGTATGTGGGATCAGGAGAAGATTGAATTGACAACTTGTGTAAAAATAGTGGGCTTTCCCCTCTTGATTTTGGCATGCCCACCAGGTATAATAAACATATAGCGGTGAATAAATACCGTGAAAAGGTCTGGGGCTAAGCGCTCCGATCCGCAGGAAGCCTTCAAGCCTGCGGCGTCCTGACCGGGCAACCGGAAAGGAAATGAAAGGGGAGGACTTGGAACTTCGGTTCCAGGTCCTCCCCTTTTTTGTTTCATATCAAGAATCCGGTAATTGTCAAGACCCTCGGTGAAGGAGTAATCTAGGCCAAAAACAGGCAGGGGGCAATTACCCGCGCCCTGATGAACTTTAAAAATTGAGTGCAGGTTAGCAGCTTCCTGATCGGATGCTGAGCTAGACGGCCCGTACAGGGCCGCATGGCGGGCCTGCGCGGTAGCGGCTCAGGTCAACAGCCCCTCCTCCAGGCAGGCCAACCGACCTTTGTGTAGCAGGGCAAAGATCAGGCGGGTCGCCTTGCGCGCGGTGAGCATGAGGGCGCGCCGGTGGGGATGGTCATGCGCTTCGTGGAACTTCTTCTGGTAGAAGCGTTGGTACTCGGGTTGGTAGCGCGGCAGGATGTAGGCGGATTGGACCAGCCAGAAACGCAGGTAGGGATTGCGCTCGCGGGCGAGGTGGGGCTGCAAGCCCTGGACGCGCCCAGAGTCTTGCTTGGGCCACCATAGCCCGGCGAGTTTGGCGACCGCCGCTTGCCCATCGCGATAGGTACGCGGGCGGTCGCACTGGGTGCGGCGGTCAAACTTGGTGCCGGTGGTGAAGCGCGTGGTGTCCTGGATTTCGGCCAGACAACCGGCGACCAAGAGCGGGCCCAAGCCTTTGAAGGTCAAGGCGCGCTGCGCTTCGGGGAGGGTGGCCAGTTCTGCGACCAGGAGACGCCGATACGTTTGTTGGTTGTCCGTCAACAAGCGAATGTGCGTCAAGGTGAGTTGGAGGACCTGATAGAGCGCCTCGCGGAGCGCGTCCGGCAGGGGATAGGAATCTTGGGCGACTTGGTGCAACTTACGCGCATTGTCCTGCGGCTCGCTGAGCTTATTGCGCGAGCGTTGCGCCAGGAGGGTCGTCAGTTCCTCGAGCGGAATATCGCTGAGTGCTTGCACGTCCGCGTATTCATCCAAGACGAACTGACTGGTGACGCCAAAGAGATTGCTGAAGGGTTGCACCTCGCGGCGTTGATACTCACTGCCCCACAGATAGAGGACGGAGAGGAAATAGGCTTTTTCGGCGGCGAGGGTATGGATCACGCGGACGTAGGCGCGGCTGAAGGTACGCAGGCGCAAGTAGCGATCGGCGAACTGATAGGGCTGTTTGACCCCCACGGCACGGTAGTAATGGTCAATCAGGCGCGCATCATCGGGATCGGTCTTGTCCTGTTCGGACAAGGCCTTGCGATAATTCTTGACGTGGGCCGGATTGAGCAAGGCCAACTGTGGGTCAAAGGACGCGAGTTCCGCATCGTGACTTATCTGGTAGAAAGCGTGCCACCAGTAGGGGCCGGTGGATTCGCCCACGGCGGTGAGGTGCACCGGGCTGGCGCGTTGCAGTTCGGCCAGCAAGTCCTGCTTGAGTTGCTGGTAGCCCGCCCAGTTGTTGGCGTAGGCGCGATGCCCCCAAATCCACTCCGGCGCGGGGCCGCGCAAGGCCACATCCAATCGATCCAGGCTGAAGTCAAAGGCCAACACCATTTCTGGCAGGGAAGTGCTCATAGCTTACCTCCTTTACACGTATGGAATGACGAATGTGTCGGCTGTAGAGGGGTACACCCCAACACTCCCGCCCGCAACAGCCTCGTGCTAATGAGAGCCTGGCTGCTCAGACGGGGACAACCCCTGGCTTCGGATGATCCGAACTGCTACAGCCAGCGCCGTCCAGGCAGCTACTCACGATCCGTGTTAGAAGCACACGGCAGGGCGCGGGGTGACTCACTTGATGAGAAGACACCGGTTTGCACCGGGCCACCAGGAGAGAAAGAACACCCTCGCCACCGACAACTGATCGTCATCAATTGTATCCGAGGTTGGGGTGTACGCCTATGCCGCCCACCTGTTACTCAAGGCTTAAAGAACTATCTTTTGGATTATTTTATACGAGGGGAGAAGTCAAAAATGGTAATAGCGAAATCGGAATTCGGGCAGCTCGCGATCGGGGACGCGACCGGCGATATATCGAATGAAGAAGAGGGGACGGAGCTATGACTACACAAAAAACTGATTATCACCAAACCGCCGACGTGTCTATGCCTGGCAGCGGGGACACGTCGGCGGGAACGGCAACCACCAAAGGCGATTACGCTTTCAGTATACCATCTTTGGCCGCCGATGACAACGCCGAAACGCCCTACAATGAGGCAATTGTCCAATGTCTCTTAATTCTTGCCCGACGTGGGCGCGCTGTGAGAGAGGCACAACAAGCAGCAGCACTGGCTTCCGGGTCCGAGCTGCCGCAATGAACGCGGTGCGGCTCGATGAATGGGGCGCGCCGTTACGCTGGTTTATGCAGACGCGATCCCCGATGGCGCGGACGATGCGATAGTAAGTGGGCGGTAAGATAGCGGGTATACATAGCTGGGGAAATCTCCTGATTCAGTGCCTGGGTGAAAGCGACCGGCGCAAGTTACCAGATTGCGCTATACGATTTTGAGTCTTGACAAGTTCCCCATAGTGAACTATAATTGACAGTATGACAGATAAACCAAAAGAGCAACCAAGCGGATACACAGCGGCGACGTTGGCAGCGCAAGCCGGAGTAAGTAAAGTGTATGTTGCGCGGCTTTGTCGCAATAACAAGTTACAGTGTGAACGTATGGGAAACGTTTGGTTTATCCGTTACGAAGTCGGGGCGGCCTGGCTCGCAGCACGTAAAGCCAAGTCGCAACCTTAACACACCCTATAACGAGAGCGTCCCTAGGAGATGCTGGTAACACCTCCTAGGGACTGACTCCGACCGTCAAGCAGACTGACGGGGAGCTACTCACAGTATACCACGGGCGACCCATGCACGCAAAGGCATGGCGGCCTGTTGGTATACCTAAAAGCGCCTACCTGTCATTTGACGGGTGGGCGCTTTTCGTTTCTCAACTGTCAAGCACAGGAAAGGGGTCATCAGAATGTCAAAGAAAATCACAGAACAAGACTTTTACTTGGACAAGCCAGCGATGCTAGGGATACGCGGGTGGTCTTTGCTTATCCCGTCAGTGTTAGCAGCAATCGGCTTTT
>Ga0123331_1002648_pt1 | contig 12720 bp, 7 predicted proteins | sample BioC13SIPDNA_3_FD_89705 | JGI IMG/M metagenome (GOLD analysis project Ga0123331, IMG submission 89705) | Anaerobic biogas reactor microbial communites from Washington, USA - Biogas_R2_B C13 SIP DNA | ecosystem: Engineered > Bioreactor > Anaerobic > Unclassified | place: Washington, USA... | reverse complement strand
CGCGCCAGCGGGGCACGCGTAAGTCATAGGCGTCGAGGCGTGAGGCCTGGGCAGTTGGCGATCTTGGACGCGTCTTTCGGAGCGCCGCTGCCGTGGCCAATGGATGACGGGAGATATCTCCATGCGCTCGAACTTAGACGCTCCGACGGGCTGCCTATGCGGCGGCGCTTTGGAAGTGTGGAAATACGCGACGGAGCGAACGTCGGCAACCGGCGCAACCAGCACAAGCGCTCCAAACCTTTGCGTTCGCCCTTGGCCAGCGCCGAAGTCGAGGAGGCGTACATGAGAAATGTCCCCCAAAGGGCCCCATACAGCCCAGACAGGACGCTTTTAGCCGCCGTGGCTACGGCGGTTGTCCTTCTGGTGCCGAGCGCGGGCATAGTCACGTTCACGACCCACGAGCCAATGGGATGGTCCGCCTTTCTGATCGCAGTCGTGGTGGCGGACATGGTTCTGTGCATTTTCCTGGGACTTGCGTGTATGGTGTTGGGGTACGGCATGCGGCGGCACACGACGTCGGGTGTACACGGCGTCGGGTGCCATGCCCAAGCTGTAAGCGCGGGCATGCCCGACACCAGGTGCGAGCCCGCTGTTAGTGGCATAGATGCCACTGTGAGTGGCACAGAGGCCACTGTCGGTGGCGTTGAGGCTACTGTCGGCGGCATGCCTGCCCCGCGCCACGCGGGCTTGGGCATGCCACCCGCCTCTTGATCCCTAGATCCCTTGATCCCTCGGATCCGATCCCTTATCACCCTATCACCTTATCACCTTATCACCCCCAGCAGCGTCTCGCCGCCACTGACGCGCATACACCCACAATCCGCGCCCTCCGGCTCATAGCTGATAGCTGGAAGCTGACCGGCTTCATAGAATCTCTAGCATAACCGCGCCGCGCGCAGAAAGGCACCCACTATGCCGCATTCGAAATGTCCCCCCTGCTCACCTGTCAACTATCATCCGTCTCCGCGCAGCGGCGTCACCTGTTCACCTCTCACCTATCACCTCTCTCCGCGCAGCGGCGCCTCAGGTTATCAAAATCGAGTGCACAAAAACCATGGGCATCTGATCACCTGCCCCCAATACGCCATCCTAGCGAGCTTTTTATCAGACCGCTTGAGCACCTGGGGCAGCACCGCGCGCCGCCGCCTTTGTCACGAGGCCTATTATGAGACCGCGCTCACACCCACCAAAAAGCCGACTTTTACAGGACGCTTCGCCAGCAACGGATCGGCCGCCCTCTTAGAGCAGGTTTGCCGCCAGTTCCGCCAGCGGGCTGCGCTCGCCTTTGCGCAGTTCCACGTGGGCCGCCAATGGCTGGCCGCGGAAGCGGTTCACCAGGTGCGTGAAGCCGTTGCTTTCGGCGTCAACGTATGGGTTGTCGATCTGGTAGACGTCGCCCGTCAGCACGACTTTCGCGTCCTGGCCGATGCGCGTGATGATCGTCTTGACCTCCAGCGGCGTCAGGTTCTGCGCTTCATCAATGACGACGTAGCGCCGCGCGATGCTGCGCCCGCGGATGTAAGTCAGCGGCTGAATCTCGATCAGGCCGGCCCGGATCAAGCCGGGGACGTCGCGGATGCCGCGCAACGGGCCGCCGCTGTCGATCAGGTATTCAACCGTGTCGGTCACCGGCTTCATCCACGGCGCCAGCTTGTTTTCCACGTCGCCCGGCAAGTAGCCCAGGTCCCGCCCAACCGGGATGATGGGCCGGCACACCAACACGGTGCGGTATTGTTTCTTTCTCAAACACGCGTGCATGGCGGCCGCGATGGCCAACAGCGTTTTGCCGGTGCCGGCCTTGCCCAGCAGCGTGACCAGTTGAAGCCGGTGGTCGAGCAGGGCGTCGATCGCGAAGTACTGCTCCTTGTTGCGCGGCCTGATGCCGCACAGGCCCTCTTCGACCTGGTGCAGCAGCATCAGGCCGGTGCCGGCCGGGTTGACCCGGGCCAGGACGGTGTTGCGCGAGCCGTCGGTCGGCCGCACCAGCAGGTACTCGTTGGGCGACAGCTTGCCGTCGGTGAATTCAACGTGCCCTTCGTGCTTGAGCTGGGCGATCAGCTCGGGGTCCAGCTCGCGTTCCGAATGGCCGGAGTAGAGCTCCGAAAGCTGGTGCTGGTCCGATTCATAGTTCTCGGCGCGCAGCCCGGCCGCGTCGGCCCGGACGCGCAGGTTGATGTCCTTGCTGACGATGACGACCGGGGTGTCGGGCTCCTCCTCGGAGATTCGCTTGGCGGCCCGCAGGATTTCCTGGTCGGCCGGCCCGCCGCCGCCCACACCCGCTTCGAAGGACTCGCAGTAGACCTTGAGGGTTCCGCCGGCCTTGAGGCTGATGCCGCCGGCCAGGCTCTGGCCGTCGCGCAGGCTGTCGAGCAGGCGCACGACCTCGCGGGCGTTGTAACCGCGGGCGGTCATCTCCTTTTTGAAGCGGTCGACCTCAGCGATGACGCCCACCGGGATGATGACCGTGTTGTCGGCAAAGTGGAACACCGACTGCGGATCGTGCAGCAGCACATTCGCGTCGAGGATGTAGTTCTTCCGCATACGAGAGAAGTGTAGCGGGCCAGAAGACCGTGAGGAAGGCGATCGAAAGCAGAGCCGGGGCGTGTCGCCCCGGAATGATGCCAACCCCGCCGCAATTCGCTTTTGTCCGAGCAGAGCCGGCGCGTGTCGCCCCGGAATGATGCCAACCCGGTCCCGCGATGGGACGGAAAGCACCCAGGGCCGCCCAAAGTCGGACGGCCCTGGCGTTACGCCCCGTTCCCTGGCTCCCCAAAACCCGAATCGTTACGGGTTCCAGCTATCCATCAGCGCGCCGAGCGCGTCGCGGACCGAGCCGTACGTGTCACCGCCGAATTGATCGCAGACATACGCATCAACCGCCGGCAGATTCGTCGGCTGCCCGAAAAACTCTCCGAAGCGGTACCAGTAGCAGACCGACTCCGAATTGCCCACGTCCTCATACGACGTGTCGCCGGCGTCGTGTTTCTCACAGTAACGCAGCGCGTAGCGTCCCACGCCCCCCGAGATAAAGTAGCTGCACTCCGTGTGCGTCGGGTTCGAAAGTGAGTCCGCCACGTCGATGAGTTCCGGAATCTCCCAGTTCCAGCCGGCCGTCACGCAGATCGGGTGATAATGCAGGTTGATGCCGCCGTCGGCCGTGTAGTACTGCGTTTCGTCCAGCGATGCGTAAACGTCGTGGACCGCATAGCGGTACAGGTGGGCATTGACGGCGTGAAGTTCCTCCGGCATCAGCGCGTCGGCCATGTTCGGGCCCAGGGCGCAGGCCGCCATCATCGCGTTGAAAAACACGGCCTGCTGCTCGCGCCCGTAGGTGGTGAGCAGATCAGCGCTGGGCACGCAGCGCGGCCGGTACCAGGCCGCCACTTCGTGCCCGAAGAAGCGGACCGAGAGCAGTGCGAGCAGTTGGCTGCAGGCCGCGTCCAGGTGCGGCTCACTATTAAGGTGCCAGCCCAGCAAAGCGTTCTTGGCCGCGCACTCGCTGAGCCCGAGGTAGTAGTCGCCGTCGCCGCGGCAGTCGAAGGGACCACCGCCGCCGGCGACGCCCTGGCTGGAGAACTTGGCCACCGCGTTGTGCAGGCGTGTCTCGTCAGCCGCGTCACGGTACAGGGCCGGCCAGATGCCTTCGGGAGCGAAGACGAGCGCTCCGGCGGGTATGCGGCCGTTAGCGTAATCCGGCGGCATGACGTCGCCAGGCTCCAGGTCCGACGGGATGAACCAGATTTCGAGGGCGTTCGAGCCGTAGGCCAGCCAGGCCGAGCTGTTGAAGTTGATACCGGCGTGCTGGTTCCAGATCTGTACCGGCTTAGGACCGTTCACGGGTCCGGTCTGGAAGGGTCCTGAATATACAAAGCTGCCTTGTGCCGCGTAGGCGGCGGCATCCGGCGTCCACATCTGGTCATCGCCGATGGTCAACGGCCCGACGTGTACGCGTGTGTTGCCGGGCGTTCCGAGCTTGCCATCGGCGTCGCGCATATCCGTGCGGCGTGTGACCGTGACCGTCGGGTTCGCCCCCGGCGCGACTACGACGTAACGGTCCTTCGTGTAAGGATCCCACCTGGCGGCGTACAGGGCGCCGCTGACCTCAATGTCAAAGCCGCCGTGCGTCCAGGCAGGCGTCTCCTGTTCGGCTGGGTCAGGAATGTACGGCGGGTCGGATGGATCGCCGGACGGATCGGACGGGTCCGACGGATCGCCGGGCCCTGACGGATCGTCCGGGGCGTCGGAGGGCGTCGACGGAGTAGTTACATTGGGCTGCTCATCTTCATCGACAAGATCCGGGCCTGGGGCCGCTGAATCGCGGCCGGGGCCTTCACCGCTCAGTTGCGGCAGTTCCCTGGCATCCGCTCCCGTTTCGTCATCCTGGGGGTACTGGCTGCTTTCGGCCTGGCGCGCCGCCTCGTGCATGCAACCCATGAAGTCGGGCACGCTCGCGACAGCGAAGGCCGCCAGCAATGCGAACATTCCGGTGCATCTCAGAGTCAGTGTGCGTTTGGGCTGTGTTTTCAAGCGAACCTCCATCCTCTGATCCCCCTGTGTTTAGAGAGAACCGAAGCTGGGGGCCCCGCCCTACCTGTGACAGTGGCACTGGCTCTCTCCTCTCGGCGCTCGCCGGAGCTGGTCCGGCAGAACGCTTTCTGAAGCGCAGCTCGCCAGGCACTTCGAACCGCTCATGGTGCGCGGTCTCGCCGGGCACACACCGGGTGCGGTTACAGGACTTTTAGTTTAGGTCCGCTCCAGGTGTCTAACTTGTAACCCCTGTAAGCTGCGCGGCTTACAGCTCACGCTTTTATCGCTCGTCCGAAATGAAAAGCCGCAGGGCCGCCCACTATCGGACGGCCCTGCGAGCTTTTTTCCAGGCTTAACGCCTCAAACCGCGAGCGGCCGGCGAGTACGCCGGTGCTCGGGCGACGGGTTACGGATTCCAGCTATCCATCAGCGCGCCCAGCGCATCCGATATGGAACCGAAAACGTCACCGCTCCATTGATCGCAGACGTACTCGTCAACGGCCGGGATTTCGGTCGGCCGGTTGAAGAACTCTCCGAAGCGGTACCAGAAGCGCACCGACTGCGAGTTGCCCACGTTCTCGTAGGAGGTATCGCCGGCATCGCCGAGTTGGCAGTACCGCAGAGCGTATCGCCCAACGCCGCCGGAGATGAAGTAGCTGCACTCCGTGTGCGTCGGGTTGGAGAGCGTATCCGCGACGTTAACGGCTTCCGCCAGGTTCCAGTTCCAGCCGGCGGTCACCACGATCGGGTGATAGTGCAGGTTAATCCCGCCATCAGCCGTGTAGTACTGGTTGTTGGTCAAGGAGGCGTAAACGTCATGCATGGCGTAGCGATACAGGTGAGCGTTTACCGCGTCCAGCTCCTCGTCCGTCAGCGCGTTGGCCATGTTGGGCCCCAGCGCACACGCTGCGATCATGGCGTTGAAGAACACGTTCTGCTGCTCGCGACCGTAGCCGCTGAGCAGGTCAGCGCTGGGTACGCAGCGCGGCCGGTACCAGGCGGCCACTTCGTGCCCGTAGAAGCGGACGGAGAGCAGCGCCAGCAGTTGTTGCCGGGCGGCATTCAAATGTGGCGCACTGTTGAGACGCCAGCCGAGCAGGGCGTTTTTGGCGGCCCAGTTACTGAGGGTGTCGTAATAGTCGCCATCGCCGCGGATGTCGAAGGGGCCGCTGCCGCCCGCCACGCCCTGGCTGGAGAACTTGGAAATGGCGTTCTGGAGGCGCGTCCGGTCCGCGGAGTTGCGCCACAGAGCCGGCCATGTACCCTCCGGGGCGGTAACGAGCGTGCCGGCAGGTATCCGGCCGTTGCTGTAATCAGGCGGTGGAACATCGCCGACAGCCATACCAGACGGAATGAACCAGATTTCCAAGGCGTTCGAGCCGTAGGCCAGCCAAGCCGAGCCATTGAACGGTACACCCACGTGCTGATTCCAAATTTGCACTGGCGTAGGCGCCGTGATGGAACCGGTGTGGAAGGGCGACGAGTAGACGAAGCTGCCCTGAGCGGAGTAGCCCGACCAATCCGGCGTCCACATCTGCTCGTTGCCGATGGTCAACGGGCCGACGTGCACGCGCGTGTTGCCCGCAGCCCTAAGCTGGCCGTCAGCATCGCGCATGTCGGAGCGACGAATCACCGTGACAGTCGGGTTAGCGCCCGGCGCTACGACCACATAGCGATCCTTGGTGTAGGGAGTCCACTTGGCGGAGAACAGCGCTCCACTGATCTGAATGTCAAAGCCGCCGTTGGTCCAGGACGTCGTGCCGCCGCCGGGAGGTGCGACGCTGACCGCGACGGTATCCGTCGCGGTCGCGCCGTCGTCATCTGTCACAGTCAACGTGATCGTGTGACTACCCACGGCCAAATTCACCGTGGCGCTTACTCCGGAGGCCAACGTGGTGGCGCCCTCTCTCCAGACGTAGCTAACGATGCTGCCGTCCGGATCATAACTGCCCGAACCGCTGAGCGTGACCGCCTGACTGCCTGAGCCGTCGGCGTCCACCACAGTCTGGTCCGGACCCGCATTTGCAATCGGGGGCTGGTTTGCAGCCGGTCCAACTGCGAAATCGCAAATCTCAATGCCGCCCACGGCCGCAATACAGGCCCAGCGGTTCAGCGCGGCCACGCCGGCCTGCTCGGTGCGGAAGCCGTAATTGCTGGCCAGCAGCAACTCGTTCCCGCCGGGCGGCGTGACATAAGCGCTGTACGTGTGCGTCGGGAGGTAGACGGCCACGCGGATCAGGTATTCCGCACCAGGGGTGTACGGAATGTTAGTGGTGGCCTCATAGGCGCTGCCGTTGCGCGCGTCGATTCGACCGTTGGGAGCGAAGCGGATCTGCACCGCTCCGTTGGAATAGCTGCTGACGTCATTGAGCGCCAGAGCAACTACGCCGTCCATGCCGGCTGCCGATGGCGTGGCCGTGTATGTGACCGTGAAAGCTCCGGTCTGGTTCTCCATCGGAAAGTTCTGCCACGAGGTAGTAGCGACTGCGCAGTCGGGCGGAGGCGGAGGCGGGGGCGGCTGCGGGCCGTCGGAATCAATTGCGAAATCGCAAACTTCGATCGCGCCAACCGCGGAGATGCAGGCCCAGTTATTCAGCGCGCTGCACCCCGACTGCTCAGAACGGTACGCGTAGCCGCTGGCCAACACCGCGGTGCTCCCGCTCGGCGACGTCACGTAGGCGTCGTAACGCCTGGCAGCCGCGTCAACCTCGAGCCGGAACAGATATTCTGCATTGGGCGTGTAGGGTATCGCCGTTACTGCGGAATAGGTGCCGCCGTTGCGGGCGTCAATCCGGCCGTTGGGAGCGAAGCGGACGAGCACCGCGCAATTGCCGTAGCCGGTGACCTCGTTCGGCGCCAAAGCGATCACGCCGTCCATTCCGGCGGCTGCCGGCGTGGCCGCGAAGGTCGCGGTGAAGCGGCCGGTCTGGCTGTCAATGGGGAAGTTCTGCCAACCGCTGGTTGTTGCTTCGCAGCCAGGCGGTGGCGGCGTGCCTTGAAGCTGGAAATCGCAGACCTGCATCGTGCCGATGGCCGAAATGCAGGCCCAGTGGTCCAGCACGCTGCAACTAGCCTGCTCAGTCCGATAGGCGTAACCGCTGGCCAGGACCGCCTCGGCCCCACCCCGCGGCGTGACATAGGCATCGTACCGTCGCGCGGCGGCGTCGACTTCCAACCGGAACGAAAGAACTTGGTTCGCGGCGTAGGAAATCTGAGTTTCCGAAAGATAGGCATCCCCGTTGCGGGCGGCGATTCGCCCGTTCGGTCCGAACCGAATCGATACAGCGGCATCGGCATATCCGCCAACGGTGCGTCCAGCCAGGGCAATCACGCCATCCATTGACCGCGTGGCCGGCACGACGCTGAATGTCGCCGTAAACACTCCGGTTTGAGCGGAGAACGCGAAATTCCGCCACGAAGTGCTGGTAGTGACACAAACCACAGCCGGCTGGGCAGATGAAATATCCAATTCGTCTGCACTGGAGACGGCGATGGGATTGGCCACCTCTGGGTCTGCTTCCTCGTCGGCGTAGTCGCCATCTGCGGTTGCGGAATCCGGTTCGTCGTAACCACCAGTTTCGGACGATGGACCGGCCGATGAGCCGGCATTTGCTGCGGCCGGGTCTGGTCCAAGATCGCCTTCCCCACCCAGTGATGGGCCAAGATTTTCAATCCAAGAGTCTGATCCGCCGTAGCCGGCAAGCTCAGCGGATTGACCGAAATCTGCGGCCAGCGCGTCTTCTCCCCCCGATTCCTGGTTCAGTTCAGCCTGGCGTGCTGCCTCGTGCATACACCCGAAAAACCCGGGTGCGCCAAAGACGGCAAAAGCCAGCAGCAAGGTGCACATTCCAGTGCATTTTAGGGTCAGGATTTTTTGGGGCTGCGTTTTCAAAGAGACCTCCATCTTCTTTTCCCCGGTGTTTCAGAGACAGCAACCCAGCGGAGCCTTCCACTCCGCATTGGGTCTACGGCTCGCGCCACTGGGCGGCGAACCGCTGCGTACTCGAGCCACCGAATCGGCGGGCGAGCCGATGTGGCAGCCGGCGGCAGCGTCCTTGACCTAGGATTCGGACCTGCAACCGTCTGACCGCGCCCTAAAGCGCCCACGTGCCGGCGAACCGGCGGGATAGAGGTGATTCCGACCGTTGCGGCGGTCGGAGCAACCTGGTAATTGGCCGGTTTCAGCGCCGGCCAGAAAAGTCCATCGAGCGGGTCGAGCGTGAAACTGATCGTTCCATCCAAGGTTCCGAAAACGGGTGCGCTGCGTGTGATCGGAGTATTACAGAAACAGCCAAGCAGCCCCTTTCTTGAGCTGCTTAGGATGTTCTCTGAAAACCTAAATACCCTTTTGTTTGCCTGGCACGGGCCGGGCCGGGAGCGCGTCATTTCGCGCCGGCGAGATTTGATATGCGAGAGCAGGCGCCCGCCCACGCGTTTCGGACCACGGCATGTGCAGGTTTTTTGGACGACCTGACAACCACGGGACCTAAGCATCGCTACCCCGGGCCCCCAGCAATCCTTGCCCCGGTCCGCACAGCCTGCTCCTCTTTCGCAAAGCCTCTCCCGGTTGCCCGTGCGCCTAACTCTGCGCCGTTCGTGCGGAGTTCGGGCTTTACTCCGGCAGATTACAAAGCGCTCAAGTGTATCCGACTCTAGGTGTCTTGGTTGTAAGCCCCCCCCCCGCTGCGCAAGATTACAGCGCGAACCGCGTTCCTTGAGGTGCGAGCCGGGCGCTAAGTACCTTCAAACCTCGTCAACCGCCTCGAACCACGTCGACCATCTGTCCGATGGTCTGCTCAAATAGCGGCCAGCCCCCGAACTGCATTCCTAATGCCCGGATTCGATCCGTGTTAATCTCGTTCAACGGCTGCTTCTGCTCGCCCGCGATGTCGGCTGCGCTGCCGGCCAACTCACGGGCCGTCACCGCGACGTCGAATTCGGATATGTAGCGATCGTAGCAGTTGTAGACCTCGCCCGTGACGTTCTTCTCCTCGGTGGTGAGCATCAGGTCTACCGCGCGCGCCACGTCCGCCGCATGAACCTCCTTGCCTCCGCCGCTGACGGTAACCGCCTCGCCGCGCGCCACCCGCCGCACCAGATCAAACCACTTCGATTCTTCGGGCGGATTGGCCAGCCCATAAACCCCCGTCGGCCGCAGCGCGCAAATCGGATAGCCCTGCCCATAGCCGTAGCTGCGGACGAACGCCTCAATCGCGGCCTTATGGGCCCCGTAATGGGTATATGGCAGCAGGGGATGAAACTCGTCCAACTCGCGGTCTTGGAGGATCCTCTCGTGCACCGCACAACTGGAGATGAAGATGAAGCGCGGCACCTCAGCCTGCCGGGCTGCTTCAATGAGCTCGAGCGTGCCCACGATGTTCTTCTGGGCGAACTCGATCAACGTCTGCTGGCTGCCCCCTGCGAAGCGCCGGCCCGGATGGTGCAGCGCGGCGTGCACCACCGCCGAGCAGTCGCGGACCAGCAACCGCCCCGCTTCGCGATCGCCTAATTCGCCGGGCAGCCATTCAAGCCGACCGCCCGCATCTTCAAAGCCGGACCGGTCGCTGCCGGGACGATACCAGCAGCGGCACTCGCGGCCTCGTTCGAGAAGCAAATTGACGATGTAACGCCCGAGAAAACCGGTCGCCCCAGTGACTGCCACGCGCATGCTTTCTCCTCTGCCGCGCAGAGCCTGTTTTTGTTCCGCTGCGCGGCGGCTAGCGGCTATTTTTTTGTTCCGCCGAGTGCGCTGAGAATTTCGCCAGGTTCCGGGAACCTGCCCGTCTCCGCCTTGCTGAAAATCAGCCGGCCGTCGGCCTTGACCTCGAACACGCCACCCGAGCCCTCGATAAGTTTCGGCTGGACGTTGAATTCACACTTAATCTCCGCCGCCAGACTGGCGGCCTTGGGCAGGTAGTTTCAAACACCGCAGTAAGTAATGCTGATGTTCATGGCGTCCTCCTGGCCTTTGAGTTACGGCCTTGCAAGGGATCGTGAGTTACGGCCTGGCAACGGATTGGCCGATAATAGCGCCGGCGTCCGCGCAGTGCAATCGAAGCTTGAGACGCGTGAGAGACCTACGGCGGCCAACGGGATCCCGTCGGCGCCACCTTGACGCCCGCCGGTAAAGACGGTCACACTTTGCAGGTTGTGGAAAATTGAACGGCCGGTGCGCTGCCGAGAGCCGCGCTGGCGATGTCAAAAAAAAGGCCCGACTGGCGGCGCTGCCGCGCGAGCGGGCGGCCGAAGCTTCATAGGGAACATGAGCAAGCGGCCAATGGCTCAACGGGCGTGATGAAGCGGGCAGAGCTTCAAAAGGGAGCGTGATAAATGAGACTGCAATCGATAACTCTTATGGTGGTGCTCGGTCTGGCGTCGGCGGTTTTGGCGCAAAACGTCCCGCCGCGCGAACGGCCTGATGCGCCGAACCAGCCGCGTCAGAATCAACCATCTCAGAATCAGCAGGTTCCGAATCAGGCGGGACAAAGCCAGACGGGACAAAATGAGCCGGGACAAAAACAGCCGGAGCTGAATCAGCCCGGAGACAATGAGAAAGTGAAGAATCCGCCGCCGGTTCGCCCGCCTAAAGACCAGCCGCGCGGTCCAGGTGCGATGTTGGACCGCATGGGAACGCGAATGATCCAGACGCTAAACCTGACGCCGGCTCAAGCTGAACAGGTTCGTGCGATCATCGACGAACTCCGTCCGGATTTTGAAGCCGCCGAGCCGCGTGAGCTGGTGCTCGAACTGAACGAGGCCAAGGCCAGCGGCGACGAGCAGCGGATTGCGGCGCTGGAAGCCCAGATGAAGGCGGCCCGCACGAAGCAAGACAATCTGCGAATCGAGTTCTTTGACCGCGTCGAACCGATACTCAACCCGCAACAGCAGTCGGGCCTGGAGCAACTCCGCAGCCAATTTAAGGGCGAGCCGCGCGGCGCGGCACGGCTGGAAGGGATGATCGAGAGTTTGCCGGAGGAGCTGCAGCTCACGCCGCAGCAACGCCAGAAATACGATGAACTGGTGGCTACGTGGCGTGCGGCCCGCGACCAAAACCGGGAGCAGAGACGCGCCCTGACGAGAGAACTGACTGAGGCCCAAAAAGCCGGCAATGAGCAGCTTCGCGAGGAGCTTCGCCAGAAACTCCAGGAGGTTCGTGCCAACAGGCCGAGCGACGCCTTCTACGCCGGCCTGGAGAAGATTCTCACTGGGGAACAGAGCGAGAAGCTAAGTGAGATACGAGCGGCCGTCAGCGGTGGCCGCGAGCGGCAGCAAGGTTTGCGAGTGCGCAGCGTGGTGCGGGCGGCGGGGCGCCTGGACCTGACGAAGGAGCAGCGTGAGGCGATTCGCGAAATGACGCGTCAAGCGATGCGCCAGACTCGGGAAGCCAAACCCGAAGAGCACGCCCAGACCGAAGCGCAGATCGCGGAGCGCCTCAAGAAGGATATCACCGCGCTGCTGACGCCCGAACAGGTCACACAGTTCGAACAGGCCCTCAAGGAACGCGGCCGCGGCGGACCGCGCCGCCCTCTGCCACAGACTCAGCCGGCCCCACAGGGCGATCAGTCGCAGCCGAAGCAGCCCTGAAGTGCCTGGGCTGCCGCAGCGGGGAGAAGCTAGCGCTGAAGCGGGCCCCAGGCGCCAGCGAAGGCAAACGACGCCGCGCTACGTCGCGCAACCGTGAAGACTCGTCGCATAGACGGGCGCGCAGTAAAATCGCCCACTGAGCCTCGGAGAACCGCCCATGTCCGGCGAACAACCGGGTCCGGTAACGCAGCTTTTGCAGGCCGCCGGCCAGGGGGACGGTGCGGCGCGCGAGAAAATTTGGGCCATGGTTTATAGCGAGTTGCACCGCTTGGCGCAGCAACAACTGGCGGGCGACGCGCTGCGGCGCGGGCTTCAGCCGACCGCGCTGGTGCACGAGGCCTATCTGCGGCTGGTCGGCGGGGCGGAGGTAACCTGGAGCAATCGTCGGCATTTTTTCGCGGCGGCCGCGCAGGCCATGCGGCGCATTCGGATCGAGGACGCGCGGCGGCAGCACCGGCTCAAGCGCGGCGCCGGGCAGCGGCCGGCCGCGCTCTTGGACGATCCGGCGCAATCCCCTTCCGACCCGCTGGAAATGCTGGCAATCGACGAGGCGTTGCGCAAGCTCGAGCAGCAGGACCCGCGCAAGGCCGAGATTGTGACCTTGCGTTT
>Ga0123331_1002504_pt1 | contig 13310 bp, 8 predicted proteins | sample BioC13SIPDNA_3_FD_89705 | JGI IMG/M metagenome (GOLD analysis project Ga0123331, IMG submission 89705) | Anaerobic biogas reactor microbial communites from Washington, USA - Biogas_R2_B C13 SIP DNA | ecosystem: Engineered > Bioreactor > Anaerobic > Unclassified | place: Washington, USA... | reverse complement strand
GGTGAACCGTATGTCGCGGCAGTTTCATGGATTTCGTCACCCTGGCTGGTGCACGACGCGGCGCTTGAACGCAGGAGCAAGGCAACTCTTACCGCGACCCGGTGATTCTCCCGTGCAAGGGCTTTGTTCATGCTTTCGTCGCCTGTAGAGATTGTTCTGGTCGCTATGGTTCCGTCCTGCCGTTCCATCCAGCATACCGCCGCGACGGGGCTTTTTGCTTCGAGAAGGTGTGATCGTATCCGTACATGGTATTCACCGGCCAGGGTATGGGGAACAACAACCACGGATACAAGTTTGCGTACAAACAGATTGTGCATGGTTGCCGGAGACCGGGCTGTATACACTTTCATTCCGCCCGCTTCAAGCGCGCGTATCATGCGGTGTTCAGCCGCAAGAGACCGGTGGAAAAATACTATCTGCCGGTTCATATTCGCATTCCATTGACCGGAAGGTATCCGGTAGGGTACAGTATACACTGAATTTTCTATTTTTTTAATCAAGGGGCCCAATTACACGTGTTTTTGAAAAGTCTGGAAATATTCGGTTTCAAGTCGTTTGCCGATCGTACCCGCATAGAATTCTCCGATGGTATCACGGCCCTGCTCGGTCCGAACGGATGTGGAAAAAGTAACGTCGTCGACGCGGTCAAGTGGGTTCTTGGTGAACAGGCATCCCGGGCAATGCGCGCCGAAAAAATGGAAGATGTCATTTTTAACGGTACTGAATCACGGAAGGCGCTGAATGTAGCCGAGGTAACACTCACCATAGCCAATGACAACGGTCTTTTAAATCTGGACATGAGTGAAATCGCCATAAAGCGGCGGCTGTACCGTTCCGGTGAAAGCGAATACTACATAAACAATACCCCGGTCAAACTCAAGGACATCCGGGAACTGTTCTGGGATACCGGTGTCGGAAAGGCAGCGTATTCGGTCATGGAACAGGGGAAAATTGACCAGATACTCTCCAGTAAACCGGAAGACCGCCGGTACATCTTTGAAGAAGCTGCCGGAATTACCCGATTCAAGGTAAAAGGCGCCGAAGCGGAACGGAAGCTGGTAAAAACCGAAGAGAATATGCGCCAGATTGAGGGTATTCTCGGCGAGGTGCGCCGTTCCTATGAAACACTCCGGGTGCAGGCGGAGAAAACCAACCAGTATCGTGCACTTCGTGAAGAAATTTTTGAGAACGAGCTGGATATCCAGCTGTTGCGGCTTAAAGGATTTACCCAGGACAAGGACCGGAGATCAACGGATATCGATGATCTCAAGCAAAAGCGGGACGGCGTAAAGGGCGAGATTGACGAAATAAACGCATCGCTTGAACAGAACATGGATGTTGTCAACTCCATGGAGGAAAAGCTCGTCAATTATCAGAAGGAAATTTACGGGCTTGCGGTCGAAAAAAACGAAAAGGACAAGCAGGTTCGTCAATATGCCGAACGGCGCGGTGAAATTCAGTCCAAACTTGCCCAGCTGGAAAGCCGCAAACAGACTATTGAACGCCGCGTGGAATCTCTCCGGGAAGATGCCGACGAACACGATGCGACCGTTCAGGACCTGAGCCGACGCCTCAATGACATTGAAAAGAACATTTCCTCATTTGAGGATAACATAGCCCTGGCAGGGAACCGCATTTCGGAAAATGAACGGCAGGCGGCGGAACAGGAAAAAACAATAGAAACCCTGGACAGTGAACGCTCTGAAATGGAAAAAGAGCTGCAGTCCATAACCGAAGATATTGTTACCGAACTTGATCGCCGTCTCCGCGACGCAGGATATTCTTCCCGAAAACACGCGGAATCTGACGAGAGCATTGATCGTATTGTCGGTCAACTCCGTGTATTGGTCAGCGGCAAGAAGAACCTGTTCAGCGATTTTTCAAAGCTGCATGCGCCGTCGGCCCAGGATACCCGCCGCTTCGCGGATACCGCCGTGGAGACATTCGCGGAAGTGGAAGATCTCATGGGAAAACTGGGCGAAGCGATCGAAGCTTTCAGAAAAAGTTCTCCCGGATTTATCGACGAGTTCCTGTCCCCTGAAGGTATTATTACCCGGAAACGGGCGATTGACGCGAAAATTACCGCAAACCGGGAGAATATCGCGCAAAAGCGTCTTTCCATTACCTCCCTCAAGGCCGAGAACACCGAATTGGCCGTAAAGATAGACGAGTACCGGAAAACCCTGGAAGAACTGCGCATGAGCAGAATCCAGATGAAAACCCAGAGCGAAGCCGCGGAAGAACAGGCCCGTTTGATTCGGCGTGAGCTTGCCTCACAGGAAGGTGCGCTTCGCGACATGGAAAACGAAATTTTCGCGGAGGAGAAACGCCTCGAGGATATTGACGAACAAATCGCCGAGATTGAAGGCGAACTGGCGTCTATCGAGCACCGGGGTAAAACGCTTACCGAGAATCTGGAAACACTGGAAAATGAAATTTCCTCCCGGAACAGCGACGTTACAAGCAAACAGGAACGATTGAAGAACCTGGTAGCCGACATGGGCAAGATACAGTCCCAGCTTGAAAAATATCATATGGACCTTGCCACCACGGAAACCGAGATAAAGAACATCCAGGAGAATTTCCGCGACGCTCATTCCCGTGAACTTCTCGAATTCGAGGAGCGCATGTTCACGATAACGGCGCCCGCGGGAGAGCTTCGGGAAAAACTGGCGCGGGCCCGTCAAAAACTCCGGGACCTTGGCAGCGTTAACCTCATGGCTGTTGAGGAGTTCGCCGAGACCAAGGAACGGTACGACTTCCTGAACAACCAGATTCTCGATCTCCAGAAAGCCCGCGACGACCTCAAACGTATAACCGAGGAAATCCGCGCCGAATCGACCGAACTCTTTTTGTCTACCTACAACAAGATCAAGAAAAACTTCCACAACATGTTCCGTCGTCTGTTCGGCGGTGGTCGTGGCGAAATCAGACTCGTTGACCCGGCGAATGTTCTTGAGTCGGGTATCGACATATTTGCTCAGCCTCCGGGAAAAAAGCTCGAGAATATCGGTCTGCTTTCCGGCGGTGAAAAATCCATGACCGCTGTTTCCCTTCTCTTCGCGACCTACATGGTCAAGCCGTCACCGTTCTGTCTGCTTGACGAGATAGACGCCGCACTCGACGAACAGAATGTAACCCGTTTTATCAACGCGCTTCGGGAATTCGCGAACGTGAGCCAGTACATCGTTATTACGCACAACAAGAAAACCGTAATGGGCGCGGGCACCATGCTCGGTGTTACCATGGAAGAGTCAGGTGTAACCAAGGTTATCACCATACGGCTCGAGGGTGAAAAAGAAGTTATTGAAAAAGCAGTCTCGGACGAATACTTCGAAGAAGAAGACGTTCCGCCGGAAGAGGGTGTAATAATCCCGCCGCGTCCCGCGCGCCGGCACCGTGAGGGTGACGCGCCGCAACAGGATTCGTCCGGAGAAACACCGGACAGTGAAGTCCGTCAGGATGACGATCCCGGAGAAGAACCCGAACCAGTGAAGGAAATCGAAACGGAGGCTGACGCGGAACCGGATCAGCCGGACGCGGAGGATCAGCCGGACACGGAGGAGAAGCCGGAAGATGATTGACCGGGAACGGATTGCAGAATTTATAGACGAGTACCGCGTCCGTCTGGCTCTGGGCCTCGGAATCGTTCTTGTCCTGCTGCTTTTCGTTTTCTTTGCCGGACTCATTTCAAATGCGTCATCCCGGGATGATCAGCGGCGCGTGAATGAAGAAAAAGCCCTGCTGTCCGTTTCACCCGAAGAACTCTTTCTTCCCGAAGAACCCTTTCCGCTGCCCGGAATTCAACAGTTCCGGACAACCCCGCAGGTCTGGTCCGCGGACGAAGCAAAGCTGTGGTACAATACTCCCGATACCGAGATGCTCGACGGGGTACGGGAACCTGCCCGGCGGCAAATAGACGACCTTTTGGAGAGTGTACCGTGAAAGAAACAATCCGCATTGTACTGGCCGTCACGATCACGACTCTGTTTGTGCTATCCTGCGCGAGCAAGCCCGCCGTACAGGACGTGTCGGACGATTCACCGTCTCCCGCCTCTGAGCAACCCGTTTCCGCAACAATGAATACTGATCCCGTACCGGACGAAGAGAAACCCGATACGGAAATTGTCTCTGTTGAACCGGTTGAATCCGAACTCGACTATTTGTATCCCGAACCGGATCTGGTCGCTGTGGCCGTAGAGGAAGATACCTCACCTGAAGAAGTACGTGAACCGACGATACCCGCGGAATCCGCGGAACCAATAGATGAAACGCCCGCGGCACCTGCGCCGGAAGCCGCGCCTGCTTCGCCGGACGTGCAACCAGCGCCGGTCAGTCCGCCCGCACCAGCCGCAAAACCAGCGCCGATCAGTCCGCCCGTACAAGCCGTTTCTCCCGCTGCTGAACCGGGTATACCGCCGGTACAGTCGCAGCCCGCTCCTGCGGCCCCGCAGGAAACCGTCCCCGTTCAGTCTGACGACCGTTCAGATGCCGGCCCGACAGAACCGGTCGTGTCGCCGGAAGATGAATCAGTTGAACCTGCGGCGGAACTTTGGATGGACGAGGACCGCGTGAGTGAGGAACCGCCTCCTGTTGAACGACCCGCTGTTGTGCCCTCACGGAGTGTTGTGGTCCCGGCGGACGGAATTCTTGAAGTATGGTATCCCGGTACCGGGTGGGTTTATCTCGGTGATGCTTCCGGTCTTGTCGGTGTCGCCTATGAGACACGGAAAATTGACAACCGGGACACCTTGTTTTCGTTCCGCGCACGGAAACCCGGCAGCTATCTTCTCGAATTCTCCCGGTATGATGTTCTCACGGACGAATTCATCCAGGACGCCCTTTCGGTTACCGTAACCGATCCGGTGCCCGGCAAGAGGACGACGGTTCGGGCTCCCGATTTTATCCTTGGAAAGGAACCGGATGTTCCTGAAACTGCCGGAGAAGAATTCCCTGCGGATTCTGTGTTACGCGATGAACCGGTTCTTTCGGGCCCGCTTTCTGATGAACCGGAGGCAGGTAATTCCCCGCCGGAACAAACTGACGATCAACTGCTCCATGATGTACAGGCGCGTCTTGCTTCCGGAGACGCTCCGGGCGCGCTCGATATTCTTGATCAGTTTTTCTCGAGCGCGCGTACACGGCTCGATGAAGGCTGGTTCCTGCGTGGACAGGCCTATGAGGCGAATTCGTCGTCACGAAATATCAGAAAGGCGCTCGATGCCTATGAAACGGTTGTTTCGGCGTATCCGGAAAGCATTCGCTGGAAGGATGCGGATGAGCGGGTTCGGTATATCAGGCAGTTTTATTTCAGGGTGAGATAACTCTACTGCTATCAAAATTGTTGAAAAAAAACATCCCTGCGGATGTAGTTGAAAAGTTTGCTTTGTCGGGCAACCCGGATTTGAACCGGGGACCCCAAGTCCCCCAGACTTGTACGCTAACCAACTGCGCTATTGCCCGGTAAAACAAACTGTCCGTACGTCCGCAAGGACGATGGAAAGAACTTACCATACAGGATTTTACGTGTCAATAAGGGGCCGGTTTATCTGTTTTAAACTGCTGCCAATAATGTTGGGGAACCCAGGCAGCCAATACAGTCATTCAAGAAGATGCCGGGCAAACCAACCGTTGCCCGGCTGCCCTTTAAGAGGAACCATACCCGTCCGGAAACAAACCACCGGCGGGTTTTTCTTTTTTCTCAACCAGATATCTTCCATCCACCCGGCTTTCAGTTTTTGATGGCTCCACAAATGCCGTTTCGTATACAACCGGTCAAACGCTTCCTGTGTTTCCCGGTTGTCCAGAAGATTGACTACTTCCGCATGTGTCTGTACATCTTTGTTTTCTGTACGGTTATCAATCCGGTACGGCTTTCGAAAGGTATGATATCCCAGGGTAATTACCATTCGCGACATCGTCATCGTTACTTCCCGATCTCCCCGAACCGTTTCACGTACATGCGCAGCCGAGTTCTTCCGAATCTCTCGATCGAGGTAGTTCACCGGAAAAAGTGGATTCTTTCGGGTTCGGGGCAGACGGGAACTCACCGTCCGGTGCTCAACGAGACCAAGTTCCCGTAAGTGCCGCCACTCGGGAAGACTCTTGAGCGCCGTCCTGTATTCCGGCTTCTTGTCAGTAGTGAGGACAAACGGTGAAAGTTCCGGACGATTCAGATAAATTGACAAAATGTCCCTGAAAACGACCCTGCATGACGCGATTAAATCTCCTGGAGGCGGACGCCAGATGGCGTCGAGTGCGGTACGGTTTCGACGCTGTTGATCGGTCATGCTGCCCCGACGGCGGAACAGAGACAGGGTAAACGCATAGGGTACTTGCGAGGTACACCCGACGGCGATGTTGAAGTTATCGGGTATGTACTGACTTCTCATATATGACTCGAACCCGTCGAAGGCAATATCTTCCGTCAGGGGGAAGCCGACATAAGAGGTGTCCAGAAGATTCATATAGTTACGGGCAAGACGGAGGACACGGTTTTTGACGACACGATAGGAGACAGAAAGTGATCGTCCGATCTGACGATAACCGGCACAGGAATTGAGTCGGTCATCGAGATCACGAAAGTCAATTTTTCGATGTGTCCAGTAATGGAGAGAAAATGTGCGACTTGAGCTGGTTCTTCCGCAGTATTTGCAGTAAAAACGTCTCGTCTTTCCTCCGGATTGAGAATGATAGAATCCGTAATGCTGAAACCATTGGCCGGTACGGGCAAGGGTACGATCGTGCAAGGGACATTCGGGATTCGGACAGAACTCGGGCCGGGTAACCGGTCGGCTGAACGGGAGAACCCGTCGCATACAACCTCCTTCAGGGATAGATGAACTCCATCTCTGAAATGCTATATAGACAGAATAAGGGTGTATTGGCCAAGATTTCTGAGAGAAAGTGATAGACATGACCAACAAAATTGGCAGCAGTAATCTTGACACCCGGTCAAAAGGACCGCACACTGGTTTTTAATGGATATAACGAATTTCACTGTAACAAAACTGAAAGAATTGATCACGGTCGCGGTAACCAGCATGGTTTTGGGGCTCGTATTCGCCTTTGTCATGTGCATTTCGAACGACGCCGATCTTGATGAGTATTTATCATACATGCTGCTCTGCGGGCTTTCGGGATTCTTTATCTCTTTGGGGGTCGTGCTTTTCGACACCCTGTATATCAAGGCCGGACCCCACGCGCTGATCAAGTCATTTACGCTGATTCCGGCGCTACAAACTCTGATCATCGTCGGCATGTACAGCGGTATATACAGCATGGTGTTCGGTATCGAAACATTCAAGGATCATGCCTATCCGATACCAACCCTGATATTTTCTCTTGTCATGACCAGCGGTCTCAATTTTTTAAGCGATCTTGAACGGCTGCTCGGGAAGAATGTTCTCCGGGGACTGTTTTTCGGCAAATACAAACGCCCGCGAGAGGAAAACCGGTTCGTCATGTTCCTCGATATTTCAGGGTCCACGTCCATTGCCGAACGTATCGGGGATGTGCGGTTCCATGCTTTTTTGAATGATTTTTTTGCGATATCGCCCGGCCGATCGTGAATCATCACGGCGAGATATACAAATATGTCGGCGACGAGGTCATCATAACCTGGCCGGAAAAAAAGGGTGCGCGCGACGCAAACGCCGTTCGGGTCTATCAGGCGATCCGCCGGGCCCTGGTGCGGAAAACCGACCAGTATGAGCTCAAATACGGGTTTTTCCCGGTTTTCAGGTGTGGCCTCCACTTTGGCCCGGTGGTCGTCGGGGAAATGGGCCTTACCCGCCAGGAAATCGCCTTTTCCGGCGATGTAATGAACACGGCTGCACGTATCCAGAGTGAATGTCGGCCGAGAAATGAAACGTTTCTTGCATCGGGAGAAGCACTTGATCGTATCGGGTCCCTGCATGCGTATGATTTCACAATAACCAGCCAGGGAGCTGTTCCGCTTCGTGGAAAGAGCCGTGAAGTTGCCATTCTTGCCCTGCGCTGAATTATTCCTTGAATGAAACGGGAAAAAGCACTACACTGCAAATGCGGAACCGGTTATCAAACCGGTTATTGAACTGCCGGAGAGAACCGATATGTCCGACCTCATAAACGAAGCCAGAACAAAGGTCCTTATTGCAGAGGACGAACCGATCGTCGCCCTTGATCTCCAGGGTATGGTTACCCGGTTTGGTTATGATGTAGTCGCCACGGTGGATAACGGACCTGCCGCGGTTGCCGCGGTTCGCCGCTTTGTTCCCGATATCATCTTGCTCGACATCGCCATAACCGGGTCTCTGGACGGTATCGAGGTTGCCCGCAAGATTCACGAGTTCAGTACGGTTCCTATTGTCTTTTGCATTTCAAATCCGGATCTTTCTTCCCTCATGCGGACAAAGGAAATTTCCTATGCCGGGTATCTGCTCAAACCCATCAGTCCGGACAGTCTCGCGACAACACTCGATACGGTTCTTTACAAATACAACCTTGAAAAACGCGCAGAGCTTGCCGAAGAACGATACCGGACCCTGGAAAAAACTTGTGCGCTGTTAACCTATTTCTTTGAACAGGACGTTGCTTTTCGATGGACGGGAAACGCTGAGAAGGGTATTCATGTTGACGGTATCGATCCTGCCTCTTCCCGGGGAACGCTCATTGAGCGTCTTGTTGTCCCGCTTCTCGGTCCGGATCGCATCGCGGCAATCAGCAAAGAAGAAAGCGACGGTCAGGTGTATGGAATCATCGCGGTCCGCAACGAAGAGGATACAACCTATTCCGGTATGGTAATTCCGCTGGAAGGGGATGCAAGGTAAGGGATGCCGTCGCAAATCTGTCATGTCCTTGCCGGCATTTCATCGCGGAAACACGCCGGTTTTGCTCCTGATCCACAGCATATTCCTCTTTTCAATCTGGGCTGTCAGGGACCCGATATTTTCGCGCACAACCGGCGTACTAAGCCTTTTGCCCTGGCGTATGCCCGTCTTTTGCACCGGAGGCGGTACGGAGCGTTTTGCCGCGTCGCTGCGGTCAGTCTTCGCAACAGTCCCGATCCACAAATCCGGGCATGGCTCGCGGGCTTTGTGACCCACCAGGCTGTGGACCGTATGATGCATCCCTACATAGTGTACCGGAGCGCGGAACTCCCGGCGAAGGCAGTACCGGGGGTATCACCGGCGCTCTACCATGCCTTTTTTGAACGTATTATCGACGTGCTCATCCTCCGCAGGCAAACCGGGCGCCAGGCGGCTTCCTTCAACACCGATCCGGTATTCAGACTCTCACGGGACGCCTGCGCAATCCTCTCCCGGTTTATCGCAGCTACGCTCCGGTCCGTGTATCCCGAATCCGCAGCGGACGATCCCTTGCTTGAACAGCGGGTTACGAATGCGTTTTGGGATACCCGTTATTTTTATCATCTTACCAATCCGGCCCGTACCGGAATGAGCATTCCTGCAAACAAGTCGGCCATTACCCATTTTTCCGACCGGGGCCCTGCCGGGGTGGCCCTGCTGTATCCGGAAAACCCGGACGCCGCCGTGGACTGGCTCAATGACTCCCGTTCGCCCTGGAAGGACCCGGTTGGAGGCACCCCGCGGCATGAGTCAGCCGGAGACTTGTTTGACCGGGCGGTGGGAGAGGGCGCTGCGGTGATCCGCTGTCTGGAAGCGGTGCTTTCGGGCGATGAATCCCCGGAAGCTCTCGAGCAACTCGCGGGAAACAGTTGCCTTTCAATACAGAACGCGGACGGCTCCATCGCCGCGGTTTCGTACGCGGATCCTCTGGATCTGCCGGCTGAACTGGTGCGGGAAACCGCGTTGCGGGAGCGTTGGATTTCCGGCTTGTCGGTTGACCCCGTGAAAGGCGAGCTGGTATGATGGTCTCATGAACAAGCAGGACCCGCGGCTCGGTGCGTACCGAAAAACCATGAACGGGGAAACTCCTCGTAACACTTCCGATACCGGAACGACACAAATAAATCCGGGCCTCTTGAAGGTTCCCGGTGAAAAAGAACGTGAGAGTCCGTACCGGCGGGTTGCCAAATTTCTGTTATTGATCGGCACGGCGGAAGCGGCGAAAATAGTCTCCCGGCTTGATCAGGATCAGGTTGAGAAGGTTATGCTGGAGCTTTCCGGTATCCGGAGCGTTCCCCGGGACGAAGCTACGGTAATTCTCGCGGAATTCGAGTCTCTCCTCCAACAGGCCCGTAAACCCGCCGGGGGTGTCGAAACCGCCCGTACCATTCTTGAAGCCGCATTCGGTAATGAGCGTGCGGCGGAAATGCTTGAAAAATCGGTACCGACTCTCCACGGAAAGCCTTTTGACTATCTGCAGGATATCGACAGTATAAAACTGTACCGCCTCATACGGGATGAGCTTCCTTCCGTAAAAGCACTGGTACTTTCTCAGACAAACCCGGCAATTGCCGCCGCGGTGATCAAGGATATGGAAGACGGGGAAAAAAAGGAGACTGTTTTCAAGCTTGCCCGTATGGGCTCCGTTTCTCCCGAGGTTCTCCGTCGGGTGGATGAAACGATGCGGGAAAAGGTTGAATCCATAGAAGTTCCCGCGGACGACAGTATCGACGGCCGCTCGGCTCTTGCCGCCATTTTGAAGCGCATGGACGGAGAAACGGAGAAGGGGATTCTTGGTCGTCTGGAAGAGGCCGACCCCGAACTCGGCCGGGACATACGGGATCGTCTTTTTACGCTCGACGATATTGCCCGCGCGGACGACAAGTATCTGCAGGGTGAACTTCGATCGCTTTCCGATCATGATCTCGCAGTGCTCATCCTCGGAAAATCCGCCGATTTCCGGAACAAGCTTCTGGCGAACATTTCCCGGAACCGCCGCAATGAAATACTTGAAGAAGAAAAAATAATCTCTCCGGTACCGCGCAAGGAATCGCGCGATGTTACCGAATCATTTTATCAGAAGGTCAGAAAGGCATGGGAAGCGGGAAGTTTCCGGCTTTCCGACGATGACGACGATCAATGGGTGGAATAATCAATCATGCATAGAACTCATGGCTTTGACATTGTATCAGTTACGGATTTACCCGAACTGAATTCGAAGGGCGTGTTTGCCCGCCACCGGGAAACCGGCTGCGAAGTGTACCACATGCTCAATGACGACGAAGAAAATCTCTTCGCCTATTCGTTCATGACTCCGCCGACCGACTCTACCGGCGTGGCGCATATCCTTGAACATTCCGTGTTGTGCGGTTCAAAAAACTATCCGCTCAAGGATCCGTTTCTCATTCTCGCGAAGCAGAGTGTAAAAACGTTTCTGAATGCCATGACTTTCCCGGACAAGACGGTGTACCCGGCCAGTTCCATGGTCGAGGCGGACTATTTCAACCTCATGGCCGTCTACGGCGATTCCGTTTTTTTTCCGCTTCTTGACCGGTGGATATTCCGTCAGGAAGGCCATCGTGTCGAGCTCGACGAATCGGGAAACGCTACGGTGCAGGGAATCGTATTCAATGAAATGCGGGGAAACTATTCCTCGTTTGACACCATCGCCGGTGACTGGACAATCCGTTCCATTCTTGAGGGTACTCCCTACACCCATGATTCGGGCGGTGATCCAGCCGTAATCCCCGAATTGACCTACGAACAATTTATCAATTTTCACCGGACCTATTATCACCCGGTTAACTGCCGCATTTTTCTGTATGGAAACATCCCGACCGAAAAACAGCTCGCCTTCCTCCAGGACCGCTTCCTGTCCTCGTTTTCAAGAGCACCTGCCGTTCCTCCAATACCTCCGGTGCCGCACCGCACAGAACCGCGAACCCTGTATGTACCCGGTCCGGCAACTGATGACGACAGCGAACGCTGTACGGTTCATCTGAACTGGCTTCTCGGCGAGGTTTCGGACGCGGAAACAATCATGGAGGCAAACCTTGTTTCGGAGATTCTGCTCGGGCACGACGGAGCTCCCCTGAGCAGGGCCTTGCTCGCTTCCGAACTTGGAGAGGACGTTGCTCCCTCGAGCGGACTTGAAACCGAACTGCGGTACTTGTGCTTCAGCGCCGGGCTGCGGGGGGTACGGCGCGAGGATGCGGACAAGGTCGGTAAAACGGTACTCGATACCCTGGCCCGCATCGCGGAACAGGGTGTGCCTCAAGACGATCTTGAAGCTGCCGTCCACTCGCTTGATTTTTCCAACCGGGAAATCAGGCGTTCCCATGGGCCGTTCGCGCTCATACACATGCGCCGCGCGCTCAGGGGTTGGAATCACGGCTTCGGACCGGACGGTACGCTCCGGTACATACCGGCCTTCGATGCAGTCAAGGCGCGGCTTGCCGGAGATCCCGCGTATGTTCAATCCCTTGTGAAAAAATGGTTTCTTGAAAACAACCACCGCGATCTGGTCGTCGTGTATCCTGATCAGGACTACGGAAAGCGCCTCGAAGAGCGGTTGTCCTCTTTTGCGGAAACAGCGCTAGGCGAAAACGGGTCGTTCCGTGAAAAACTGCGTGCAGAGCAAAAAGATCTCGCGCGGATACAGGAAACACCCGATTCCGGGGATCTGCTCGCAAAAATTCCCCATGTTTCCCGTAACGATCTCCCCACGATGACCGAAACGGTACCCTCGGATATCGGCCGCTCCGGTACGGTTCCGCTTGTCCGCCATGAACTGCCGACAAACGGTATCACCTACGTTGAAGCCGCTTTTCCCGTAGACAGCCTCTCTCCGCAGGAGTATCTGCTCCTGCCCCTGCTCGCGTCGGTACTTACGTCCTGCGGAATGGACGGACTTTCCTGGGTTGATTCTTCGGCTCTTTCAGCCCGGTATACCGGCGGTTTGGGAACCATGTTGTTTACAAGCTCCACTGTTCCCGGCTATACCGGTCCCGCGAGTTTACCCGCCGGTTCCACCGGCCGGGACTATCTCATTGTCCGGATGAAGATGCTGGAAGAAATGTCGGAACAAGCTGTAGATATTCTGTTCCGGTTTATCGAGAATGCTGATTTTTCCGACCTTGACCGTCTTGAGGATCTTGTCGCGGAGTACCGCAACGATCTCGAATCCTCCCTCGCGCCTTCCGGGCATCATTACGCGGCGTCTCTCGCTGCTGCTCTTGCCGGACGGTCCAGAGCCGTTGATGAGATCTGGAACGGTATTACCCAGATGGAGTATGTCCGTTCAGTGTACGCCGATTGCCGGGAACGTTCCGGGACGGAATCTCTTTCCGTCCGGCTCGGCGGGCTTCGGGAAAAGGTTCTTGCCTCCGGTCTGCTTCTGTCCCTTACCGGAACGGGAGAGGGCATTGCCCGCGCGGAAAAAGCGTTAGCCCCGCGTACCGG